>Ga0075435_100004000_pt1 | contig 10073 bp, 8 predicted proteins | sample RhiMethybrSRZTD4_FD_75302 | JGI IMG/M metagenome (GOLD analysis project Ga0075435, IMG submission 75302) | Populus rhizosphere microbial communities from Tennessee, USA - Rhizosphere MetaG P. TD hybrid SRZTD4 | ecosystem: Host-associated > Plants > Roots > Rhizosphere > Soil | place: USA... | reverse complement strand
GTGCGGCCGGGCATGCACGTCACGATCACGGCCCAGGGCAGCCCTGCCGTGGTGCACGGCACCATCCAGTCCGTCATCAAGAAGCCCCAGACCTCCCACAGCATCTCGGGCGGCCTGTACTACCCGATGCGCATCAAGCTGCGCAAGCCGCTGCCCTCGTCCATGGGACCGGGGCAGAATGTCATCCTGTCCATCCGGGCGGCGCAAAGCAACGGGCCGATGCTCGCGGTGCCGGAGGCCGCCCTGTTCGGCGGGCAGGACGGCAGGGACTACGTGTCCAAGGTGACGGGCCCCAACTCGGCCACCCGGGTCGCGGTCACGGTCGTGACCACTGGCGATGGCCTGGTGGGGATCAGGGCCGATCAGCCCGGTGCCCTGAAGCAGGGCGACCAGGTCGTCACCGGCGAGAACTACCTGACGAGCCCGCTCGGCCGCGGGACGCTCCGGACGGGCTCCGGCCAGTCCAGCTCGGTCAAGGTAGCGCCGTGATGACCGGCGGCCGTGCCCGCGGCCCGGCGGTCGAGCCGGTGATCAGGCTCAGCTCGGTCGCCTACACCTACCGGGGCCCGCCGCCCGTCCACGCCCTCAAGCCGACGAACCTGGTCATCTGCCGGGGCGAGCACGTCGCTATCACCGGGCCGTCGGGCTCGGGCAAGTCGACGCTGCTGAATCTGCTCGGCCTGCTCGACAAGCCCACCCACGGCACGCTCGAGATCGACGGAATCGACGTGGGGGCGGCGCCGGAGCGTGAGCGCGCCGCGGTGCGGGCGCATCGCATCGGGTTCGTCTTCCAGTCGTTCCACCTGCTGCCGTACCGGACGTCGATCGAGAACGTGATGCTCGCGCAGGTCTACGCCGACCAGCCACGCCGGCGCAGGCGCGCCGCGGCCATGGCCGCGCTGGCGCAAGTCGGGCTGGCCGACCGGGCAGATGCGCTGCCCACGGCGCTGTCCGGCGGTGAACGGCAGCGGGTCGCGATCGCCCGCGCGCTGGTCAACCACCCCTCGCTGCTGATGTGCGACGAGCCCACCGGCAACCTGGATACCGCCACCACGAACGAGCTCACCGACCTGCTCGAATCCCTGCACCGGGAGGGAGCCACGCTGGTGGTCATCACGCACAACCCGGCGGTGGCCGGGCGGGCGCAGCGCCAGATAGCGATCCGTGACGGCCGGCTAACCGGACATCCTCCCGATGGGGACACCCGTGCGCTCCCTGACACGTAGACGGCTGCGCGGCGACGTCCCGCCATCCCGGCTGCGCTTGCCTGACCTGGGTAGCGAGGCGCTGGCCGGGCTGCTCCAGCGGCCGGGCAGGTCGGCGCTGACCCTGCTCGGCGTGATGCTCGGCATCGGCAGCTTTGTGACCATCGTCGGGATCGCGCAGACCGCATCGGGCCAGATCGGCAAGCAGTTCAATGTCTTGCAGGCCACTCAGGCCTACGTGTTCGACGCGGGAGCCGCCCAGTCCAGAACCCCCGCCGTGGATTTCCCTCCGGACGCCGACGCCTTGGCTGGGCGGATCCACGGTGTGGTGGCTGCCGGTGTCTACTGGCCGGTGCATTTCAAGCAGGCTGGGGTGAGCGCCTACGCCAGTGGCTTCCTCGCGTCGCAGCGCGCCCTGCCGGTGACGGCCGCCAGCCCCGGCCTCCTGGCCGCGGCGGGGGTGAAGCTGGTCAGCGGCACCCTGTTCAACCAGTTCCACGAAGCGCACGCGCAGAACGTCGCGGTCCTCGGGGAGAGCGTCGCCGCCGGCCTGGGGATCACCAGCCTCGAGGGCCAGCCCGCCATCTTCATCGACGGCCAGCCCTTCACCGTGATCGGGATCGTCGCGAGCTCACAGCGGCTGCCGCAGCTCGGCGTGGGGGTGACGGTGCCGGAGAGCACCGCACTGCGCCTGTGGGGACCTCCGGCGCAGGAGCAGGCCCAGATGCTGATCCACACCACGCTCGGCGCGGCCAAGGTCGTGGCCGAGCAGGCGCCGGTCGCGATCCGGCCGGACAACCCCACGCTCCTCAAGGGCGCGGCCGCGCCCAGCGCGGCCCAGTTGCAGCGCAACGTCAGCACCAGCCTCAACACACTGTTCCTGATCCTGGCTGGCATCGCACTGGTCGTCGGCGCGGTCGGGATCGCCAACACCACGCTGGTCGCGGTGCTGGAGCGGGCGGGGGAGATCGGGCTCCGCCGGGCGCTGGGCGCGCGGCCCCGCCATATCGGGATCCAGTTCCTGACCGAGTCCACCGCGCTGGGGCTGTTCGGCGGGCTGATCGGGGCCAGCCTGGGCGTGGCCGCGATTCTGGCGATCACCATCGACCGGCACTGGACCGCGTTGCTCGACCCGCGCATCGTGGTCGCGGCCCCGGTCGCGGGTGCCGTGGTGGGCCTGCTGGCCGGGTTGTATCCCGCGCTGCGGGCCAGCGTGCTGGAGCCCGCCGATGCGCTGCGCCGCTGAGGGCTGCCCCGGCGGCACGCGAGGGCGCCGCCCCGGAACGGAGGACGGCGAGCGAGTGCGGGGTGCGCCGCAAAACGCACCGGGGGCAAGCGATGGCCGCTGGATGAGGCCGGCCTGCGGTGCCTCCCGCACGACGGCCGCCCGGTGCGTCACGGTTCTGGCGGCGGCCTGCCTGCTGGCTGCCTGCACCGGAAGCCCCGCGGGCCCCAAGGCCGGCGGCGCCGGGCGCCGTGCCCTGCCCCCCGGCCATGGCTTCATCGGCCGGCCTCGGCCCGCCCCGCACGTGTTCATCATCAGCGGCGCCGGTGGTGGGGCGAGCGCGATATTCATCGGGGGTACCGGGGGCGGCGGCTCGCGCCCCAAGATCACGATGCCGCCGATCCCGCCCGTGAGCTCGAGCCTGACGATCCCGATGCCGCTGGAGGCCTACCAGGCGATCTCGACCCAGCAACAAGAGGCGCTGGCCGATGCCAGTGCCCTGCTCATCCAGCGCTGCATGGCGGCTCGCGGCTTCGAGGACACGAGTTCCGCCAGTCCGCCGTTCTCGAGCGTGGTCACCTTGGAACAGGTCGAAACCGCCGGGGCCGGGCTCACCAGCATCGCGCAGGCGCGCACGTTCGGGTTCGTGCACCCCAAGAACGCTGGGTCGGCACCCTCCGGCCCGCAGATCATCGGCATCGTCGGCGCGGTCGGGTTCGGCCAGTCGCTGAAGGCTGGCCGTGCCTACGCCGAGGCCCTGTTCGGGTTCGGCCCGGGCACCGGGACCGGACCGGGCGGTCACCTCGGTTGCATGCAGCAGGCCAGCAAGGAGGTGTACGGCCCGATCGTCGGCGAGCCGGTGCCCGACCCGGTGCCGCAGATCGCAGCGCAGGCGGCGAGCTTCACCCAGACCGACCCGCGGATCCACGCGGTCGACCGCGCGTGGTCGAGGTGCATGGCGCGGCACTTCTACCACTACGGCACCCCGCAACAGGTCGAGCACCGTCAATGGCGGACCCCGCCGAACAAGGCCGAGATCGCCACCGCGGTCGCCGATGTGACCTGCAAGACGCAGACCAACCTGCTGAACACGTGGCTGGCCGTGGAGGCCGCCTACCAGCAGGCACTCATCGGCCAGAACCTGGCCACGCTCTCTCAGTTGCAGGCCAACTTCGCCCCGCTCCTCCGCCGGGCCAACGCGAACCTGGCAGCCTCGGCCTGACCCGGCATGCCGCACCCTCGGCAGGGACCGAACGCAGGGGATCGCTATGCACCGCCGGACGATTCCTGGGGGCTAGCAGGCCGTTGCGACGACCGTTCCAGTGCCGTGCTCTGTGGGCAGTGGACCGTAGCCGGGGTCGGTCTTGACGACCACGATTCCGGTGGTGTCACCCGAGATGGCTATCCCCGACTGCGAGACCGAACTCGACACGAGCACGCCGAGATAGTCCGGCAACGGCCCGGCTGGCGGCGATGAGGCTCCGCCCACCCGCGTGGCCCATTTCGCCCCGCAGGCCGGGACCGATGGCGAGGCCGCGAAGCCTTTGAACGGCGGTGGCGCCGTGCCACCGCTCAAGTTGTTCGATATCCACCAGGTATCGCCCCAGAACAACACCTTTCCGGTCGCGCTTTGGTCGCCTACGACGAAGGTGCCGCCGCCGGGGGCGAACTCGTAAGCGAATGCCCGGCCTGTCGCGGTCGCGAGCGTTTCCTGGTCGACCGAGTCGGTCACCGTGACGTCGACCGGGTAGGACGCGTCTGTGCTGTAGGTGTGGGTGCCACGGATGTCGTATCCGTCGCCGTCCGGCACGAGTGTCGCGGCCGAGGACGTGCCGTCCCCCCAGTCGACGCTAGCGGCGAAGGCGGTACCGCGGGCGTCCGCCGGGACCGTCAGATGCGCGACCGGGCCGGTGAACTGCGTGCCCACCCGCGGAGTTATCGTCGTCGCGGACGCGGTCGGCGCCGCGTAGCCCGGTGAGTCCACGTCAGTGACGCTGACGCCGCCCGCCACGGTTCCCAGGTTGGTCAGGGACACGGTGCCCAGGCCGCCACCGGCAGGGCCGCCACCGGCATTGTTGGTGATCACCGCGATCGCGAGCGTGTTCGTGCCGTCGTCACCAATGCCGGTGTGCAGGATGCCGTTTGGCAGGACGAAGGTGTGCTGCGGGCCGACGTTGTTGATGTATTGGCCCATGTTCCAGCCATTGAGGAAGATTGTCGCCCGGTAGGCCTTTGTCGCCACATCGTTGATCGTCAGTCCCAGCGAGGCGTCGACCTCGGCGGGCTCGTTCAGCGTGAACGTGGTGCGGTACCAGGCGACACCGGGTTGCGGGTCACTGTACGGAAGTGTCACCGGCGTCCACTTTCCGTCCGGGTAGCCGGGCAGATACCAGCCGGCGCGCTCGCCGTAAAGCCCGCCGTTGTTCATGGGCCCGCGCACGGTGTCGGTGATGTTCTCGCCGCCCTCATTGCCCTGGATCTTCCAGGAAATGGGCGCGGACGGAGCACCGGTAAGCGTCACCGCCGTAAGACCGCGCGCTGCCTTGTTCGCGTTGTTCGAGTTGCCGTCCTCGCTGTGGCCCATCGTGCGCACCACCACCGACAGTTCGTGGCTGCCGTCGGTTTGCAGCGCGGCCGGAATGGTGAACGTCGCAGTCGCGGTCTCAGCCGGGCTGGTCGAATATATGCCGGGGGTCGGGAGCTGATTCGAGCCGAGGAATGTCCCGTCCAGCCAGGCCTCGATCATGCCGACGCCGCCCGCCCGGTAGCTGATATTTACTGAGGTCGCGGCGCTCGCGCCGGAATAGGTGCCGCGATACCACACATCGCCGTGATGGAATCCGTAGTCGTCGGCGAACAGGTCCGGCTGGCCGGCGGGAATCGGCGTGCTGCTGTTCGAACTGGTCTTGTTGGCGGCAGTCCAGGAGCTGTCGTCGAAACCGGGCTGCGCTTCAGGGGTCTCGTACTGGTACACCCAGTTGCCGAGCGTGGGCAGGCTGATGTCCGGTGGCCCCGCGAGCTGGTCGTTCGCGAGCAGGCTGCCTGCGGCTGTGGAGCCGGTCGCGACCGGCTGCCCGTTCCAGGTCACCGTGGTGGCGCCAGGTGCCCACACCTCCAGTGGGTCCGAGGTGGCGGTGTCACCGGTGAGGTCTATGGTCGAGCCGTTCACGCTCGCGGTGCGGAGGAGGTCGGGACCGCGGACGATGACCGGCCCGGCGGCGGTGTCGAGCCGCGAGAAGCTTTCCGCGGAGGCATCGTCACCGAAGATCAGCAGCAGCGGGCCGGTGCCGCCGCCGGTGACGAGCACTTCGTTGAGACCGTTCTGCGGATAGTCCAGGCGCAGGTCCCCGGTGCTGTCGTCCCAGTTCGCCGTGGCGCTGCCCTGCAGTACCTGGACGTCCGGCTGAGCGGCGAAGTGCAACATGGTCTCGCCGGACTGCCCGCTGCGGCCGTCGAAGATCGCGATGTCCTGGCCGTTGATCGTGGCGTGGGTCAAGATCTGCGAGGTCGAATAGACCAGGTGCTGGGAGCCGAAGTCATAGTCCGCCGTGATGACCTTGGCGTCGATGCCATTCAGCTCCAGCGAGCCGGATTCCGGGATCGTGAAAGAGCCGTCAGGAGTGCTGATAGGCAGGGTGAACGTAGCGTCGGTACTGGACGAATCGTTGCGTACCACGTAGAAGCCGGTGCCGGTGTCGGGGTTCACGTCGTGGTAGACCTTCACGGTCGCGCCAGCCGGGCTGACGCTCGTGGCGCTTACCACCGGCCCGGGGTCCACCTTGTCGATCGGCGTCACGCTCTGCGCGAAGTAGCCGAGTTCCTTCATGGCGCCGACCTTGGCCGTGGGCTGGCGGGCCTCGTTGAACGGCGCCCCGTAGTCGTAGGAGGTGTAGACGACGTCGGCAGGGAGCCAGCCCCAGTTCGTTCCGCCGAACGTCATGTACGGGCTGATGAGCTTCAGCCCGTTGGCGATCGCCGTCAGTTCCTCGGTGCGCTCGTAAGCGGGGCCCATCCGCGTGTTCAGGCAGGAGTAGCCGACGCCACCCCAGTTGTCGAACCATCCGGTCCCTGATTCGGCCCAGAACCCGGGCGTGTTTGGCGAGGCGGTGGCGCCGCCCTTGCCGCCGCCGATGCCGTAGTAACCCCAGTCCGGCGGGGCCGACGGGGTACCCGGGCTGCCGTCGGTGTGGCAGGTGCCGCCGGGATAGCCGTCGAACGCGTACATGTAGTTGCCGTCGTTAGGGTTCTCGGGGAAGCTGCCGGGCACCCAGTCGCCGTTGCGGCCCTTGTCGTTGTGGAAGATCGGCACGGTGATGCCGTCCGCGCGCGCCTGGGCGTACAGGTGGGCGATGTACTGGATGCCGGTCTGGCTGGTCAGGTTGTTCGCGTACTCGTTCTCGATCTGGTAAAGGATCACCGACCCGGTGCCGTTGGTGAGCTGGTGGCGGGCGATGATCGCGTCGATCGCCGTCTGCCACTGGTCTGAGTAACTCAGGTAGGTCGGGTTGTTCGTGCGGTCTACTCCTGGCGTCTCGCTGAGCCAGTCGGGGAAACCGCCTGCATCGGTTTCTCCGTTGATGTACGGACCTGGTCGCGCGATCACGTAGATACCGACCTGGTCGGCAATGTTGAGCAGTTCGTCCATGTTCCGGACGCCGGTGAAGTCGTAGACACCCGGTGCCGGTGAGTGATAGCCCCAGTCGAAGTAGATCGTGACGGCGTTGTACCCGTTCGACTTCATCTTCTCCAAGATGTCCCGCCACAGCGAAGGGCTGGGCAGCCGGAACGCGTCAAACTCCCCGGACTGGATGAACGTCCGCTGCCCGTCGATCATCAACGAGTACTTGTCGAATGTGACCGTGTGCGGGATGCCGCCCGACATGGTGCCCGGCTGTGCTTCGTCCATTCGGCCAACGGCCGCCGCGCTGCTGACGCCCGCCGCTTGGCTGCCCTCAGCCGCAGCCGCGCGAGCGACCGTAGGAGAAGTGGCAGCGGCCGCGGCGGCCACTGTGATCACCCCTGCGGCGGCGATCCGGCCGAGAGCGTGGCGCCGCCGCAGGAAGGCCTGCCGCAAGCATTCTCGGCCAGCGCGACTGAACATGGGTCCTCCTGGCGTTCCGTGCTGGGAAGGCGCGCCCAGCGAAGGGGCCTTGATGAGATCAAACAGATCTCATCAAGGCCCCCCAGAGCCAAACAGTTTTGCTCCCTTTATCCGCCGAAGGCCGCGTCCTGTCAACCATCTGCAACGGCGTCGGTCGCGCGTGATCTTGCTCCGGATGTACTGGGGTGAACTCTGCGGCCGCTTGCGTCAACCATTACGGGCAGATGGCGCTGGTGATGGCGTGAGCGAGCCAGTGCGAATAACGCTCGAGCGGCCAGCCCTGGGTAAGGACCAGCCGTTCGTAGGTGTCGATCGCGAGGTAGTTCCACAGCACGTCGCGAACCTCACGACGGCGCGGTGGATACTGTCTTTCCGCCGACGAACAAGACCTTCGCGATGACCCAATCCCACTGGCTCCGGGTCGAAGACGGCACGATCATCGAGCACTGGGCGAACCGCGACGACCTCGGGGTGGGCAAGCAACTGGGCTGGGTCCCGCCCACGCCGGCCTACCTGATCAGGATGGCGCGGGCGAAGCGGCGCGCCAAGCGCTCGGGGGCGTAGCCCAGGCAGACCACGCCGGCCAAGGCGCGGGGCTTGCCGGTGCCGTCGCGGGTATCCGTGGTCAGGCCTTGTCTTCGCGAGCTTGGACGTCGAGCTTGACCACGTCAGTATCCGGGCGGGTGACCGCACGCCGGCCGCTCGCCGTCTGCCAGTAGGTCTCCTTGCCCAGCAACGTCTCACCGAACCGGTCAAATTCGGCGATTACCTTCTCTGTGGCCGCCTTGATGGCCGCACCGGTCTGTTCGCCCAGTTCCTCCAGCTGGTGGGACACCTCACGCTGGATCTGGGCGGCCACCTCGTCCCTCGCCAGGTCCTGCAGCTCTCTCTTCGCATCGCGGACCGCAGTCCGAAGATCCTTAGTGGCAGCGTGCGCTTCCCGGATCATCTCGCGGCATTCAGCCACCGCCGCTTCCAGTCGGTCGGCTTCGCTCACGGCAGCCTCCTCGCTCATCGGCCAGGTGGGGAAGTCCCAGTCTGGGTCGGTCACCGAGTTGGATGCAACACGGCGGCTGTGCGGCTTGAGCTGACATGCCCCCGTTCGGTCCAGAAGGGGCCCTAAATCGCTAGAAGTCCACGGAATCGCGGATGAGCGGGCAGGTCATGCAGTGGCCGCCGCCGCGGCCGCGGCCGAGTTCGGCACCGACGATCGTGATGACCTCGATCCCGGCCTTGCGCAGCAGGGCATTGGTGCGGGTGTTGCGGTCGTAGGCGAATACCACGCCGGGGGCGACGGCGACGAGGTTGTTGCCGCTGTCCCATTGCTGCCGTTCGTCTGCGTAGGCTTCGCCGCCGAGGTTGACAACCCGCAGGCGCGGGAGGCCCAGGGCGGCGGCGACCACGTCAACGAATGCGTCCTCCTCGACGGTGACCTCGACCTCCGTGTGGTCTCCGGGCCGCAGTGTGAAGGTATGGATGCCGTCCACGATTTCCGGGAAGGTGGTTACGCAGTCGCGGTCGGCGAAGGTGAACACGGTGTCGAGGTGCATCGCCGAGCGCAGCCTGGGCATCCCGGCCACGATGACTCGCTCGGCCGCGCCGGATTCGAACAGGGCCGCGGCGACTTGACTGATGGCCTGGCGGGAGCTGCGCTCGCTCATGCCGATGAGCACCACGCCGTTGCCGACCGGCATCACGTCCCCGCCCTCGAGGGTGGCCAGGCCCCAGTCCTTCTCCGGGTCACCCCACCAGATCCGGGCGCCGGTGAAGTCGGGGTGGAAGGTGTAGATCGCCTTCATCAACAGCGTCTCGTCGTGTCTGGCGGGCCAGTACAAGGGATTAAGCGTCACGCCGCCGTAGATCCAGCAGGTGGTGTCGCGCGTGTACAGGGTGTTCGGTAGCGGCGGCATGAGGTATTCGCGGACCCCGGTGTGCTCGCGGGCCAGCGCGATATAGCCGGGCCGGAATTCGTCGGGCAGGTCGGCAGTGGACAGCCCGCCGATCACGAACTCGGCCAGTCGCCGTGGCTCAAGGCTGTCCAGGAACGCGCGGGTGTCGGCGATCAGCCCGAGGCCCACCTCGTTGGCGGTGATCTTGCGGTCGAGCAGCCAGGCCTTGGCCTCGGGGATGTCGAGCGTCTCGGTGAGAAGGTTGTGCAGTTCCACGACCTCGACGCCGCGCTCGCGCATCCTGCTCATGAAGTCGAAGTGGTCGCGGCGGGCGTTTTGCACCCACATCACGTCGTCGAAGAGCAGGTCGTCGCAGTTGCTGGGGGTCAGGCGCTCGTGGGCCAGCCCTGGAGCACATACCAGGACCTTCCGCAGCTGGCCGACTTCGGAATGCACGCCGAACTGTCCGGCAGGCGACGAGGCGGTTTCAGTCATTCCGGTACTCCCTCAATGGTGATGGGCGGGCACGGCCCGGGCACCCAGGACTCTCGCAGGTGACGACCGGTAAGTTCATCCGATCCGGAGGATGTCACTCGACCTGAGGCCAGGTGCAATAGTGACCTGACGGTGAGGAGCGCCCACGGTGCGCGTTT
>Ga0075435_100003999_pt1 | contig 10074 bp, 8 predicted proteins | sample RhiMethybrSRZTD4_FD_75302 | JGI IMG/M metagenome (GOLD analysis project Ga0075435, IMG submission 75302) | Populus rhizosphere microbial communities from Tennessee, USA - Rhizosphere MetaG P. TD hybrid SRZTD4 | ecosystem: Host-associated > Plants > Roots > Rhizosphere > Soil | place: USA... | reverse complement strand
GGGCGCGGCGGCGGCCGGGACGGCGGTGGCCGTGTCGAGCCACGACGACACGACCACGACGACCACACCCGTCGCCGTCAACACGACCAACACCACGCTCGCACCGGTCGCGCCGACCCCCACGACTCAACCCGCCAAGGCCAATGGCGCGCCGTTCGCCGTGCTCACGACGAACCCGGATCCGCCCTCCGGCCAGGGTCCGCTGACCGTGACCTTCGACCTCTGCAAGAGCACGGACCCGGACGGCGACCCGCTCAGCTTCTTCTTCGACTTCGGCGATGGGTCCAAGACCTCCGGCTCCTGCATCGAGTCGCACACGTACCAGGCGAGCTTCCGGGCCGCGGGAGACGTCCGCGCGCGGGACCGGTCGTACGGCGCGCGAGCCTGCGTGGTCGACCCCAAAGACGCGAGCGCGTGCCGTGAGCGGACCGTGACCGCCACGAGCCCCCTGCCTCCGCCTCCGACCACGACCTGCCCCACGCCGACGGTCACCCTGATCAATCCCGTGGACGGCGTTTGCATCCAGGACAACGACATCCCCATCTCCGCGACGGCGACCAATACGACCCAGGTGAAGTTCTCGGCCCTCTTCTGCGTCGCCGGATGTGGGACGACGATAGCCGACAACAGCATCGTGAAGACCGCCCCGTTTTCCGGAACCCTCTTCGTCTCCCACGGCGACGGCGAGTACCTGATGTTCGCGACCGCTTCCAACGCCTGCGGCGCGCCCCCGGTGACCACTCCGCCGCACCACTTCTTCGATCAGGACTCCTGCGGCTGTCCCTGCACGTTCCTCGAACGCGCGCAGGGGCTGCGCGCGGCGTGGTCGGCCGAACTCTCCCCGGAGAACGCCCGCCTGCAGCTCGTGGTCAACGCTGAGTCTCCGATATTCCTTTCGTACGGCACCGCCTCCGGCACCGCACGCCTCGTCGAAGGCGAGAACCGAGTGGACGCGGTGCTCGTCGAGGCGGCCCGGCCGGGGCGGTGGCGCTTCGAGCTCCGGGAGACGGACGCGGTCCAGCCGGGCAGCCTGCGCGTGCTCAGCGGCGAGGTCCTCCAGCTCGGTCCGACGTCGGTGGTCTTCCGGCTGCGCGGAACGCCGGGCGAGCGCATCGCCTTCACGTTCCTCAAGAAGTAGCGGACGGGCGCGGACGAAGAGGCCGGTCCTCAGTGGACGGTGCGCGCGCACCGGACCTGGGGCCGGCCGAGCAGGAATCCCTGTCCCATGCCCACGCCGAGGGCGAGCAGGCTGTCCAGCTCCTCCGGCTGCTCGATGCCCTCCGCGATGAGGGGGGCCTGGATCTGCTCGCCGAGGGTGGCCAGGGCGGTGATGACCTGGCGCTTGATCGTGTCCGCGTGCAGGTTGCGCACGATCGAGGTGGCCACCTTGATGTACTCCGGCCGGAGCTGGAGGATGGACTCCAGGCCCGAGTAGCCCGAGCCCGCGTCGTCGATCGCGATCTGCAGGCCGGCGTGCCGCAGGCGGTCCAGGGTCTCGCGGAAGGCGGGGTAGTCGTGCACGACTTCCTTCTCCGAGATCTCCACCACCACGTTCGGGTGGGCCCGGCCAATGGACTGGAGATTCCGCTCGTCCAGGAAGACGGCGTGGCCGAGGAGCCGGGGCGAGGCGTTGACGAACAGCTTCTTGCCCGCGATCGCGCGCGGCACCTTGGAGAAGATCGTCTCCAGGCAGAGGCTCTCCAGCTCCAGGGTCATGTCCGCTTCGTGGGCCACCGCGAAGAGCACGTCGGGGAGCTCCAGCTCGCCCTCGGGCCCGCGGATCAAGGCCTCGTAGCCGACGATCGCGTTGTCCTTGATGCTGACCACGGGCTGGTAGACCGGATGCAGCTTGCGGCCGGCGAGCACGGCCCGGCAGCTCGCGATGAGCTTGAGCCGCTCCGCCGTCTCCCGCGTCTCCACCAGGCGGGCCGCTTCACGCAGGCCGCGGATGACGTTGCGCGACGGCCGCACGCGCGGGTCGTCGGGCACGATCACCGCGCTGCAATGCACGTTCATCAGCTCGACGATCGTGCGGCCCAGGCGCTGGCCCAGCCGGCGCGTCGCTCCGTCGCGCAGGCGGATGGACTCCTTCTCCAGGCGGAGCTGCGGGTCGCCCCCGCCGGGAGCCACGTCGAAGAGGAGGTAGAACCCGTCGCAGCCCGTGAACTGGATGGACAGGAAGGACGAGCGCAGGGTGGAGGCCTCGATGTCCGCCTGCAGGCTCTCCGTCACGCAGCGCAGGACCTGGTCGTAGAGCTCCCAGCCGTACACGCTCTCGACGCCGGCGAAGCGGCCGAGCTGGAGGTAGATCACGCCCAGGTTGCTGACGCGCTCGTTGCGCAGGTCCGCGACCGGGTAGAGCGGAAGGCCGGTGATCCAGTCGCTGAGGATGCGCTGCAGGCGCAGCCGCTCCAGCTCGTCCACCATGGGCGGAGGCCCGCCCGCGGGCAGCCGTGCCCGCGTCACCTGTCGCGCGCGTATCGCGGTCCTACCGCCTCCCAATGGCACCTCCGGGTTCGTGGCCGACCAGCGCGCGCACCTTGGCCCGCAGGTCTTTCGCGTGGAATGGCTTGCTGATGAAGTCGGTCCCCCCGACCTGCATGGCCGTGATGCGGTCGCGCACGTCCGTGCGTCCGGTGAGGAAGAGGACGGGCACGTCGCGCGTCTGCGACTGGCGGCGCAGGATCTCGCACAGCTCCCAGCCGTCGAGGCGGGGCATGGTCACGTCGAGCAGCACGACCGAGGGCGGCTCGGCCAGGGCCTGGCGCAGGGCCTCCTCCGCGTCGCCCAGACAGGCGACGTCGTAGCCCTCGCCCGCCAGCGCGCCGGACACGGCCGAGCGCACGGCGGCATCGTCGTCGACGAGCATCACGCGTGGACGATTCATGTGGCCATCTCCGACGCCACCGGCAGCAGGACCCGCACTTCGGACCCGCGGTCCTCTTCGCTCCACAGCGAGATGCTGCCGCCCATCGCTTCGATCAGCTCGCGTGACAGGGTCAGGCCGAGTCCGCGCCCGCCCGCCCGCAGGGCCTGGGCCCCCCGTCCCCGGTACGACTTGTCGAACGCGCGCTCGCGCTCCTCCGCGCTCATGCCCACTCCGGTGTCGCTCACCACCACGTGCGCGTGCAGGGGATCGGCCCAGAGGCGGATGCGCACGGTGCCCCCCGCGGGCGTGTACTGGAGCGCGTTGTCGAGCACGTTGCGGAACACGCGCTGCAGGGCCACGGGGTCCGCGCGCACCTCGACCCGCGCGCGCTCCGCCGACATCTCGATCTGGACCTTCTGGCCGTTCGTCTCGCGGTACCGGCTGGACAGCTCGCCCAGGACCTGCACGAGGTCGACGGTGTCCTCGGGGCGGGGGAGCCGGCGCTCGCGGGCCCCGGGCGCGTCCACGAGCTGCGTCATGAGGTCGATCTCGGAGGCGAGGTTGCGGAGGTGCTCGTCCACCGGCGGCTCTCCCCGCCGCGCGCGCTCCGCGATGAGGTCCGCATAGACCTTGATGACGCTGATGGGGGAGCGGAGGTCGTGGAGGATCTCCGCGCGCAGATCGCGCTCGGGCGCGGCCGCCGGCGGGGCGTCACGCAGGACGGGCGCGGGCATGGGCGCGGGTATCGGCATCGGCATGGGCGCCGCGGCCGGAGCGGGCGCGGGGAACGGCAGGGGGGCGGGCGGACGCGCGGAGGTCCGCGTCAGAGCGGGCTCGACCGGTGATCGGCGCGCCGCGCCGGAGCGCACGGGCAGGGCCAGCTCCAGCGCGGCCAGCACGGCCAGGGGCCACAACACGCGCGCGATGGCGGCGAGGGGCCGGTCCATGATCCCGGGCGAAGCGCTCGCGAGCACGAGCAGGCCGGCCACCGCCGCGAAGGCGAGGAAACGCGCGGCGGCCGCGCCGTGGAAGCGCCGGGCGAGCACGAGCTGGGCCTCGGGCACCACGAGCAACGGGCTGCGCACGCCGCCGGTCAGCCAGGCCGCGCCCAGGGCCAGGGCCAGCTCGACGATCAGGTCGAGCGAGGGGGCGAAGGGGCCCAGGGCCGCGCGGGCATCGGCCAGGCTGAGCAGCGAGCGCACGGCCAGGGCCGCCACCGCCACGAACGCGAGCCAGGCGCTGCCTCCGTGGTCGAGGCCGCCGGCCGCGATGACGGCGAGCACGGAGGCGACGAGGACGCCGGTGCCGACCCACGACCGCACCACGTCGCTCTCCGCCCGGTCGTGCTCCAGCTCGTCTCCCCTAGTGGACGTAGGCGCAGCCCACGCGCGAGCGCCCGTCGCTGAGCGGCTTCACGCTGACCGGCTTCATCGTCACGTGGTGCGTGTCGGACGCGAACTCCTGGATGAGCTCGCCCTCCAGGTGCGTGGGGGCGCGGCTGCTCGGATAGATGAAGGCGAGGCCCCCGTAGCCGATGTCCTTGACCTCGAACTCGCGCTGCCGGGCCACGCCCCCGCGGGCCAGGCGCAGGCCCAGGCCCTGCACCGCGAAGCGCGGATGCCGCCGCGTGCGCGGATCCGAGTTGTAGCGCCGGCAGTCGTAGAGCCGCTGGTCGCAGGTGCGGATCAGGAAGTCGGAGGTGCGGCCGTCGGAGGGGAAGGTGGCCACCCCGTAATGCAGGCCCATGGTCAGGCCGATGCGGCGGGGGAGCTGGATCTTGGCCACGCGCTGGCGGATGCGCTCGGCCACGGCCAGGCTTCCCATCAGGGTCGTGTTGGGCAGGACGGCCACGAACTCGTCGCCGCCGTAGCGGCAGCCCGCGTCCACCGCCCGCAGCGAGTCGCGGATGACCTTCGCGGTCTTGACGAGGACGGTGTCGCCCACGGGATGGCCGAGGCGGTCGTTGATGGTCTTGAACCCCTGGAGGTCCATCATCATCAAGGAGACCACGCCGCCCGTGCGCTCCGCCCGCGACATCTCGCGCTGGAGGTGGTCGTAGAGGAAGCGCCGGTTGTAGAGGCCGGTGAGCGGGTCGGTGATGGCGTTGACGCGCAGGGCGGAGAGCTCGCGCCCGGAGAGCATCCGCGGCTCGCGCACGAGACCGCGCTGCGTGTGCAGCTCGTGCATGAGCGAGGTCTGCAGGGATACGGGCGCGGACAGCGCCTTCTCCAGCGACCGGTGGGTGGCGGTGATGGCTTCCCACAGCTCCAGGGCCTGGCCGTCGTCCACGGTGACGCCCGTCCACTCCACCAGCAGCTCGCGCAGGAGCACGGCGCGCGAGGAGCCGTTGGCGGCGGCGGTCAGGGCCTTGTCGAAGCCCTCGACCGAGAACTGCCGCTCACGGCCCAGGCGGACGAGACGAGCCAGGGGCGTGGCGGCTTCGCGGGTCGTGCTCAACGGCCGTGGCCCGCGCGGGCCGGCCGGAAGACGATCTCGTCCTGGTGCTGCTCGCGCGACAACTGCTCCACCGCGGTCGCCATGGCCTGGACCTCCCGGCCCACCGAGAACACGAGCATGAGCTGGCCTTCGTGCAGGACGTCCACGATCTCGCGCTCGGAGCGCACCCAGAGGACGCGCGAGCCCGCGATGAGAAGGTGGGCGGAGAGGGCGTCGCCCCGCCCGGGATCGAGGCGGCGCAGGGTCTGCACCGCTTGCTGGATCTGGGCCAGACCGAGCCCGGCCGCGCGCAGGCGCGCGGCCACCCGGAGGCGGACGAGGTCGACGAACGAATAACGCCGGGCCGAGCCGTATCCGTCGGCGCGCGCCAGGGACGGGGTCAGGAAACCGCGGCGGTCCCAGTAATCGAGCTGGCGCGGGGAGAGGCGGGTGAGGCGGGCGGCGCGGGCAGTGGAGAACCCGGCCTCGAGGATGTCACGCTTGAATTTCACGCGTGTATTCTTCATCCCCGGAACCGGTGCCGCGTCCCATTGGTTGACGGTGATCGTTGCAAAGGGGAGACGCTCGCCGGTTCGTAGTATGGGCGGGGCGACGCCCCTGTTGTCAAGGGAAAATGTCGCGGCGCCGCGTCATTGCGCGATGACGCGGATGATTCCGCTCGCTCCCTGCCCGAGCGCCTGGTCGTTGTCCGGCGCGACCTGCCCCGGTCGTCGATGTGTGTACATCATCGTAAGCAGAACGCGTTCATCTGCTGAGAAGACGGCACTCGTGCGCGCCGTGGTCGGGAACATGAGGTCCTGGGGCCGCTCGCTGTGGCCGAGGCCCATGGCGTGGCCGAACTCGTGGGCCAGGGCGCTGGGACGACGGCGGTCCGCCTCCGACTTGAAGACGATGCGTGAGGAGATGAAGTGCGCGTCCGAGTCCGCGATCTGGCTCAGCGTGACGCCGATGACGTCCGGCGGGTACGGCGCGAAAGCCGGGTCCGCGGGGTCGACGACGATCGTGACCGCCGGCGTATCGGACGGGACGAGCGTGACCCAGGGGCGCACCAGCTCCGCGATCTCGGGCGGCAGGTCGCGCGGGACGGCGATGGTCGTGCCCGGCCAGCGCACGAGGCGGTTGCGCAGGGCCGTCTCCGAGTAGACGAGCGTGCGGACGTAGGCCTCGTTCACCGTGCTCGGCCAGAGCGAGATCACGTTGTCGCGGGGGACGATCGTGTCGCGGCGGATGTAGCCGGTCCGCTCCACGGTCACGGAGTCCCCGGGGCGCGCGCTGACCGCGGCCCCGGCGATCGCGGCGCCGGAGGCGCCGTCCACCAGGGCCGCGGAGGCCGAAGGCGTGGTGGAGCCGCCACCTCCGCCGCCGCAGGCGCCGAAGGGGAGCAGGAGGAGGAGGGCGGCCGCTCGGCGCATGCTCCCTCCAGTTAGGGGCACCGGGCGGCCCAGGTCAAGGACGGATTTGCGCCGGAATGAGGCTGCTCACGTCCGGCGCCCTGTATTAAATAAGATGGTCGAAAAGGAGGGATTCCCGTGATGGTCGCCGGCGTTATCGCCCTTGCTGCCTCGGTCGCGTCCGCCGCGGATCCGCCGGCGCTCCATCTCGAGAGCCGGCGGCTCCGTTCGGGCGCCGTCTTCGTGGGCACGGTCACCGCGCTCCGGCGCCTGGGCGCGCTCGACGGCCTCACCGCCGACACGCAGGGACGCATGGAGGCCACGGTCCGGATCGACAAGGCGCTGCGCGCGCCCGCGGGAGCGGCCGCTCCCGCCGAGGTGGCCGTGAAGTTCGACAGCCGCGCGCCGGAGCCCGAGGGCGACGGCTTCTTGGCGCTGGCGGCGGGGGAGAGGGTGCTCGTGTTCGCGGACGGCTTCGATCCCGCCTATCCGCGCGAGCTGTTCCACGGCGCGCCCAAAGACGTCGCCGCCCAGGTCCAGGCCCTGCGCGATTTCGTCGCCACCATGGACGCGCCCACGATGGCGCTGCATGGCCTGACGCCCGCGACGCAAGCCTCGCAGGTCCGGCTGTACGACGAGGCGCTGGGACAGCTCACGAAAGCCGCATCGACGCGCTGACCGTCCGCATGAGTCGACCGCTGGCCATCGCCGGAATCGTGGTCGGAGTCGGCCTCCTGTGCGCAGCGCGGGCACCCACCGCGCCGGAGACCCCCGGCCCGTGCGAGGAAGCGGTCGCGCGCGGCAAGGCCCTCTTCAAGGCGGGCGAGACGGAGGCGGCGATGGCGGCCTTCGATTCCGCCGCTTCGCTCGCCGGCGCCTCGAGCCCCTGCCTGGGCGAGGCCCTCTATCGCATGGGCGTCGCCCACGATCACCGCGGCGAGTTCGCGGCCGCCGAAGACCCGCTCGGCCGGGCCGAAGCCCTGGCTCGGGAGCTCGGGGACGAGCACCTTCTCGCGTCGGTCTGGAATCATCGAGGCCTGATGGCGCGCCAGCTCGCGCACTTCGACGAGGCGGAGCGCTACTTCCGACAGAGCGAAAAGGCCTTCCGCGCGCTGGGTGAAAACGTGCACGCGAGCGCGTCCCTAGGGAACCTCGGGCTCGTCTGCCAGAACCGCGGCGATTTCGTGTGCGGCCTGGACGGACAGCAGCGGGCCCTAGAGCTCGATCCGCGGAACTCGTACGCGATGTTCAACATTGCCGTGATCTACGAGATGCAGGGGGAAGACCGGCTCGCCCTCGACTACTGCCGGCGATCGGCGGCCGTCGATCACGAGGACGGCGACGTCGTTCACGAGGCCGTTTCCGTGATCAACGCCGGTCGCGCCGAGGCGCGGCTCGGCAACGTCGCGGGGGCGCTCGCCTCTTTCGCGTCCGCGCGCCCGGCGCTGGAGAAGGCGGGGGACGGCGATCTCCTGGGAGAGCTGGAGTCCGCGCTGGGCGAGGTGCAGCAACAGGCGGGCCACAAGGAAGAGGCCGTGCGCCACTTCCGCGAGGCGGTGCGCCTGCAGGCAGGCGTACCCGTCCATCTCTCCGATTCCCTGCGGGCGCTCAGTACCGCGCAGCTCGCCATGGGCCAGCCGACGGAGGCCCTGGCCTCCGCGCGGCGATCGCTCGAGATCGGCCGCCTCTCCGAGAGCTGGAGCGTCGCCAGCGGAGCCTGGACCGCGATCGGCGCCGCCCTGGAGTCCCTGGGCGACGTCGACGGGGCCCGGGCGGCCTATGGCGAGGCCGTGGCCCTCAACGAAGGCTGGCGAGGCCACATCGCGGGTGACGAGTCGGCGCGGCAACGGTTCTTCGAGCAGCAGTTGAAGCCGTACCACCGCTTGCTCGCCATCGCGGTGGCTGGCGGAAGCCAGGAGGAAGCCCTGCGGCGGGCGGAGCAGGCGCGGGCCCGCGTACTGGTCGACGTCCTCCAGCACGGCCGCCAGATCGGCACGCGACTGCTGGCGCCCGAGGAGCGCGCCCGGGAGGACGCGGCCGAAGACGCCGTCCGCGTGCTGGAGGCGCAACGGGAGGCGGCGGACGAGAAGGCGCGTGCGCGGATCGGGCTTCAGTTGGACGCGGCACGCCGCAACCTCGCCGCCATCCGGACCGCGCTCCTCAGCGCCCACGGCGACCTCCGCCTGGCTCGCGGCGAGGCGGAGGTCGTGACGCGCGAGCGGCTCTTCCCGCTGCTGGCGGACGGAAGCGCCGCCCTCGCCTTCACGGTCACGGAGCGCGCCACCTATGCGTTCGCGTTCACCGCCGCGCCCGGGCAGACCGTTCAGGTCTCCGCGGTGACGCTGCCGATCGGGGAGGCGGCGTGGCGAACCCGGGTGCAGTCGTTCCGGGCCGCGCTCGCGCACCGCGACCTGGAAATCGGCGGCGAGGCGCAGGCCCTGTACCGCGACCTCATCGGGCCCTCGCGGCTTTCTCTGGCCGGACGCAAGCGCCTCTACCTCGTGCCGGACGGGCCTCTTTGGGAAGTCCCGTTCGCGGCGCTGCAGGCCACGGCGCGGCACTACCTGGTCGAGGACACGGCCCTCGCCGTGGCGCCCTCGCTCACCGCCCTCGCGGCCTGGCGTGCTCGGCCGGCCTCGGCGCGTCCGGCCGGCGGGTGGGAATTCCTGGGAATCGGCGAGACGGAGTTCGGGCCGTCGCGCGCTTCGCTGCCCCGAACCGTTCCTCACGTCCGCGCGGTGGCCGCTCTCTACGGGCCGACCGCGCACACCCTGCTCGATCGTGAGGCGACGGAGGAGAGAGCGAAGATCGAGATGGGCCGCGCCCGCGTCCTGCACTTCGCCACCCACGGCGTGGTCGAGCCCGCGAGCCCGCTCTACTCGGCGTTGCTGCTGGCGCCGGCGGGCGCCGGAAGCCCCGAGAACGGCCGTCTGGAAGCACGGGAGATCCTGGACCTCGACCTGCCGTCCGACCTGGCCGTGCTGTCGGCTTGCGAGACGGCGCGGGGCCGGATCGGCGCGGGAGAGGGCATGATCGGCTTGTCCTGGGCCTTCTCGGTCGCGGGCGTGCGCAACACCCTGGTCAGCCTGTGGAACGTGGACGCCGCGAGCACCGCGGATCTGATGCTGGCGTTCCACCGCGCGGCCCAGGGGGGCCGGGAGTACCCGGAGGCGCTGAGGGCGGCGGAGCTCGCGCTGTTGCGGGATCCGAAGACGCGGCACCCCTTCTACTGGGGGCCTTTCGTCCTGATCGGGGACGGCCGCCGCAGCGGGAAGGCCGGGCTCCACTAATTCCGTCTATAGGACCTTGGGCCAATTCACATCGACCCCTGGATCGGCCCATCGTTGCCCCACGCCG
>Ga0075435_100003998_pt1 | contig 10075 bp, 10 predicted proteins | sample RhiMethybrSRZTD4_FD_75302 | JGI IMG/M metagenome (GOLD analysis project Ga0075435, IMG submission 75302) | Populus rhizosphere microbial communities from Tennessee, USA - Rhizosphere MetaG P. TD hybrid SRZTD4 | ecosystem: Host-associated > Plants > Roots > Rhizosphere > Soil | place: USA... | reverse complement strand
CGCTGCCGGCGCCGCGGGCTTCGCCGCCGGCGGAACGGCCGGCTTGGCCGGCGCGGTCGGCTGACCCGTCGCCGAGCTCGTCTCGCTCGTCGTCGCGGTCTGCGCGGCCGCCGGATTCGCAGGCTTCGGCGCCGGCGGATCGGCGCGAGGAGCGCCGACGGGCGCCGCGGAAGCGCCGGCACTGGGCGCGTCGGTGCGTGACACCTCGCCCTTCAACGGTTCAGCGGGAGTCGCGCCGGCCGGTTTGTCGCCTGCTGCGGCGGGTTGCGTGGGCGGCTGCGGTTCCTTGGTTTCGTCAGACGACATCGATCAAATCCGCATTCCGCTATCCGAAATCCGCAATGCGCGAAGCGCTAGACCCACTCGAGCGCGCCCTTCTGCCACGCGTAGTAATAGCCGACGACGAGGATGAGGATGAAGACGACCATCTCGATGAAGCCGAAGAGCATCAGCTTGTTGAAGATCACGGCCCACGGAAACATGAAGACGGTCTCGACGTCGAAGATGACGAAGAGCATCGCGACCAGGTAATACCGGATGCTGTAGCGATCACGCGCGTCCGTCAGCGGCTCGATGCCGCATTCGTACGGCTCGAGCTTCACCTTGTTGTACTTGCGCGGGTGCACGAGGCTCGACAGCACGATCGTGAAGATCGCGAACCCGGTGGCGACCACGACGAAGATGGCAATGGGAATGTAGGTTGAAAGCATGCGGGCCGATTCGAACCGTGCGGTTTATACCATACGCCGACTGGCGCATGCAATTTGCCGCAAGTCACAGATTTCAAACAGTTTTTGCGCGTTCGTCGCTTGACGGTGTTCAAAACCGGGACCTATACTCATTCGATGACTCTTCGGCGACTCGTCATCGCTGCGATCGTCCTCTCGGCGCTGCCGCTGGCCGCGCAGACGCCGTCCAATCTCCGCTCGATGTACGTCAGCGTCGTGGACGAAGCAGGCGCGCCGGTCGCGGGGCTCGGGCCGTCGGATTTCCTGGTCCGTGAAGACAACACGGCGCGCGAAGTGCTCCGCGTCGGACCCCCCACCGAACCGATGACCGTCGCGGTTCTCGTCGACACGAGCAGGACTGCGCGCAACGACATCTCGTACATGCGCACGGCACTGCCGTCGTTCGTCTCGACGCTCACCTCGGCCGGCGAGGGCGAACGCCGGAATCAGGTCGCGATCATCGGCTTCGGCGAGCGGCCGACGATCCTCGCGGAATACTCGATCGAGCCGAAGCTGCTGCAGAAAGGCATCGATCGCATCTGGACGACGCCGGGTTCAGGGCCGTACTTCCTCGACGCGATCAACGAGACCTCGCAGGGGTTCAAGAAGCGCGAGGTGTCGCGGCCCGTCATCGTGGCCATCGTGGCCGAAGGCGAAGAGTTCAGTTATCAGTCGCACGAGCAGGTAATCGAGCGGCTGCTCGGCGTCCATGCGCCTCTGTATGCGCTGATGCTCGGCACCCCGTACAGCGGTCTGAGCGACGAGTCGCGCAACCGGCAGATGGTGCTCGATCGCGGCGTCGAGCTGAGCGGCGGCGCGCGCGAGCAACTGCTCGCGCCGATGGCGCTCGAATCCCGGCTGAAGCTGCTGGCCAATCAATTGACGCATCAGTATCTGGTCACGTACTCACGGCCCGAATCGTTGATTCCGCCCGAGAAGATCACGGTCACCGCAGCCAAGCCGGGCCTGAAGGCCCGCGGCACGCCGGCGAACACGCCGAAGGCGACGCGATGACGAGGCTCGTCGGCGCGATCGTCGCCGCGGCACTCGGTCTCGGATCGACGCTTTATTCCGCGAGCTCATTCTCGCCAGCGCAGGCACCGCCGAAGCAGGATCCGCCGAAGCCGGCTCAGCAGCCGTCCTTCAGAGGCGGCGTCGATCTCGTGTCGCTCAACGTCACCGTGAGTGAAGGGCCGCGCTACGTCACCGATCTGACGCCCGAGGATTTCAACGTCTTCGAGGACGGCGTCAAACAGGACGTCACCTTTTTCACGAAAGCGAACCTGCCGATCGCGCTGGCGCTGCTGCTCGACACGAGCGCGAGCATGGAGTCGAAGCTGCCGACCGCTCAGGAGGCGGCGATCGGATTCGCGAAGAAGCTCCGGTCGCAGGATCTCGCCGAAGTCATCGACTTCGACAGCCGCGTCGTCGTGCTCCAGCCATTCACGAGCAGCGAGAACGAGCTCGAGCAGGCGATCCGCAAGACGTCGGCGGGCGGCTCGACGTCGCTCTACAACGCCGTGTACATCGCGCTGAAGGATCTGAAGAAGGTCGTCGCGAAGAACATCGACGAAATCCGACGGCAGGCGATCGTCGTCCTCTCCGACGGCGAGGATACGTCGAGTCTGCTGCCGTTCGAGGAAGTGCTCGATCTGGCGAAACGTTCCGAGACGGCGATCTACGCGATCGGGCTGCGCGTGCCGGAAGCCGGCGGCTCGAGCACACGGGGGTTCAAGGAGGCCGAATTCGTGCTGCGCCAGTTCTCGCAGGAGACGGGCGGGCGTGCGTTCTTCCCGAATCAACTGGCGGATCTCAACGGCGTCTACGGGCAGATCGCCGACGAGCTCTCGAGCCAGTACACGGTCGGCTACACGTCGCGCAATCCCAAGCGCGACGGCCAGTGGCGGCGCGTCGTCGTGCGCGTCAACCGGCCCAACCTCATCGCGCGAACCAAACAGGGCTACTTCGCGCCGACGACGCACTGAGTCCATGCAGATCGCGCCACTTCTGTTTTACGGCGCGGCGCTCGTGGCCTACGCGTGGCATTTCGCCGAGCGGCGGGCGGTCGTCGGACGATCGGCGACGACGCTGCTCGTCTTCGCGGCGCTCGCGCACACGTTCGTCATCGGGATGCAGACCATGGAGGTCGGCCACGTGCCGATCGCGGGAGCGACGTCGGCGATCTCGACGTTCGTGTGGCTGCTGGCGCTGGCGTATCTCTACACGGAAATGACGACCGACGAACGCGCGATGGGCGTGTTCATCCTGCCGCTGCTCGTCGCGCTGCAGGCGATTCCGGCGTTCCGTCCGGGCGTCGAAGCGCGCAACGCGGTGCTGCAGGGTCCGCTGTTCGGCATCCACGTGTCGTCGCTCCTGTTCGCCTACGCCAGCTTTGCGCTTGCGTGCGTGATCGGCATCACGTACGTGCTGCTGTTCAAGGAGATCAAGGCGAAGCATCTGGGCTTCTTCTACGCGCGGCTGCCGTCGCTGCAGGTGCTCGATCGGATGAACCAGGTCGCGATCGTCATCGGCTGGATCTTCCTGACGATCGGCATCATCGTAGGCGCGGTGTGGGCCGTGCAGGCGCGCGGCAGCGCGTACTCGTCACAGGTCCAGGCGATGTCGGTGCAGGATCCGAAGATCTTCGCCGCGCTCGTCTGCTGGTTCGTCTACTCGTTCGAGCTGTTCGCGGCGCGGCGGATCGGTTGGGGCGGCCGGCGCACAGCCTACCTGTCGGCGGTGGGATTCGCGATCATCCTGCTGAACTTCGTCGGGGCGAGCTATTTCCTGACGACCAGCCATAATTTCTGAATCTTGTCCGCGCTAAGGACTAAGGGCTAAGGACTAGGGACCAAGGGCCGATGCGACTCCTCCTGGTTGGACTCAGCCATCGAACCGCGCCGGTCGAACTGCGCGAGCGGGTCGATTTCCAGGCGCGCGGCGTCGCGCCGGCGCTCGCGGCGCTGGCGGCGCGCGGCTCGACGCGCGAGGCTGCGATCGTCTCGACGTGCAACCGCTCCGAGCTGTACGTTGCGTGCGACGACGTGATCGCGACGCGCAGCGACCTGGTGGAATTCATCGGCGCGTTCAACGATGTGCCGCGCTCCGACGTCGCCCCGCATCTCTACGACAGAGCCGATCTCGAAGCGGCGCGCCATCTCTTCCGCGTGGCCGCCGGCCTCGAATCGCTGGTCGTCGGCGAGCCGCAGATCCTCGGGCAGGTCAAGGAGGCGCACAGCGCCGCGACGATGTCGCAGACGGCGGGGCCGGTGCTCAACCGTCTGTTCCACGCGTCCTTCGCCGTCGGCAAGCGCGTGCGCACCGAAACCGGAATCGGATCGGGCGCCGTGTCGGTGAGCTACGCCGCGGTCGCGCTCGCGCGGAAGATCTTCGGCGACCTCGACGGGCGGAGCGTGCTCGTGATCGGCGCGGGGGAAATGGGCAAGCTGACGGCGCTGCACATGAAGGCGCAGGGCGTGCAGCACATGACGATCCTCAGCCGCACGATTGCGCATGCCGCGCGGACCGCGGAGGCGATCGGCGGCGCGAGCGCGGCGCCGTGGGAAGAGCTCGATTCGCTGCTCGGCTCGACCGACATCGTCATCACCGCGACCGGCGCCGCCGCGCCGATCCTGACGAAAGCGCGCGTCGAGTCCGTGATGCCTCCGCGCCGCAGCCGTCCGCTGTTCATCATCGACATCGCCATGCCGCGCGACGTCGAGCCGGCGGCCGGCGAAATCGAGCAGGTGTTCCTCTACAACATCGACGACCTGCAGGCGACGGTGCGGGAGAACCTCGCGCGTCGCGAGAGCGAGGTGACGCGCGCCGAGGCGATCGTCGCCGACGAGATCGAGAAGTTCGGCGCCTGGTTCCGCGCCCGCGGCGCCATCCCGACCGTCGTCGCGCTGCGCCAGCGGTTCGAGGCCATCCGGCGCGCGGAGCTCGAGCGCCTCGAGTCGAAGCTTTCGTCGCTGTCTCCCGAAGCGCGCGGCCGCGTCGACGAAATCACGCACCTCATCGTCGAGAAGCTGCTGCTGACGCCGACCGAGCAGCTCAAAGCGGTCGGCGACGGCGAGTCCGTCAGCATCTATACCGAAGCGCTGACGCGCCTGTTCGGCCTCGACGGCTCCGCCGAGGCGCCGGCGAAGGAATCCAACGTCCAGCCGTTCGACCGAAACAGGCGACGCTGACGTGGCTCGCGAGCTTCGACTGGGAACGCGCGGCAGCCAGCTCGCGCTCTGGCAGGCCGGTACCGTCCGGACGCGCATCGCCGAAACGAGCGGCGCCGCGTGCCGCATCGTCGTGATCAAGACATCGGGCGATCAGCTGCAGCAGGCGCCGCTGTCGGAAATCGGCGGCAAGCGGCTGTTCGTGAAGGAACTCGAGGACGCGCTGCTGCGCGATGAGATCGATCTGGCCGTTCACAGCAGCAAGGACATGCCCGCCGTCCTGCCGGATGGGCTGACGATCGCCGGCGTCCTCCCGCGCGAGGACCCGCTCGATGCGATCGTGCTGCCCTCAACCCTTTCCAGGACGTTGACCGGAGTCGACGATCTCGTCGCGCTGCTCGGCCAGTCGCCGTCCATCGGCACCGGCAGCGTCCGGCGCATTGCCCAGCTGACGCGCATCCTGCCCGGCGCGCGCTTCACGCCGATACGCGGCAATCTCGATACGCGGTTGCGAAAGCTGGACGAAGGCGCGCATGATGCGCTGGTGCTGGCCGCCGCCGGACTCAAGCGCCTGGGATTCGAAGCGCGAATCTCCATGCGCCTGCCCGTGTCGGCGTGCGTGCCGGCCCCGGGCCAGGGCATCGTAGCGATTGAAATGCGCGACGGCGACGAGGTCGTGCGCAGAGCGGTCGCCGCAATCGACGATGGGCGCGCGGCCGCGGAGCTGACGGCGGAGCGATCGCTCGTCGAGGCGCTCGGCGGTGGATGCCAGACGCCGATCGGCGCGCTGGCGATCGGGGACGGCGGCGCGCTGCAGCTGACCGCGGTCGTCGTCGCACCCGACGGAAGCATCGCGATTCGCGCCCATGATCGCGCGCCGTTCGACGGCGCCCGCGAACTCGGAGCCGGCGTGGCCAAGCAGCTCCTCGCGCAGGGCGCCAGGCAGATTCTCGACGAGGCGGCAGACAGTCGCCAGTCGCAGGCCACCAGTCTTCAGTCGGCGAAACTGACTGACGACTGATGACGGTGACTGTCCGACTGATGACTGTGACTGGCCGACAGGCGACTGGAGACTGGTGACTAGCGTTGTGTACCTGATCGGTGCGGGCCCCGGCGATCCCGGACTGATGACGGTCCGCGGACTGCAGTGCCTCGCGGCGGCCGACGTCGTTCTGTACGACCATCTCGTGCCGCCGCGCGTGCTGCGGTACGCGCGCGCCGACGCGGAAAAGATCGACGTCGGCACTGCCGCGCCGCAGCCGCTCGAGCAGGAAGCGATCTGCTATCTGCTCGCCGAAAAGGCGCGGGAGGGAAAAACGGTCGCGCGGTTGAAGTGGGGCGATCCGTTCGTGTTCGATCGCGGCGGATCCGAAGCGCTGTTTCTCCACGAACAGGGCGTCCGGTTCGAGGTCGTGCCGGGGATTCCCGCCGGCGTCGCGGTCCCCAGCTACGCGGGCGTGCCGATCACGTACCCGGGCGGCGGCGACACCCTGACGTTCGTCCGCGGACACGAAGACGAAGGCAAGACGCCGGCGACGATCGACTGGACGAGCCTCGCCAAACTCGACGGGACGATCGTCTGCTACGTGGGGCCGCAGCAGTTGCCGCAGATGCTGGTCGCGCTCATGTCGCACGGACGATCGCCCGACGAGGCCGCCGTGATCGTCTACGACGGCACGCTGCCGACGCAGCAGACGATCCACGGCACGCTCGGCGATCTGGCGAAGACGGTCAAGCAGGCGCACGATCGGCGGCCCGCGATTCTGGTCGTCGGCCGCGTCACGGGGCTGCGGGAGCATCTCCGCTGGTTCGACGAGCGGCCGCTGTTCGGCCGCCGCGTGCTCGTCACGCGTCCGCGCACGCAGGCCGGCGATCTCGCCGATCGCCTCGAAGACGCCGGCGCCGAGACGATCGAAGCGGCGATGATTCGCATCGCGCCGCCCGACGACTACGGACCGCTCGACGACGCGTGCGCGCGCGCCGGCGAGTTCAACTGGATCGTGTTCTCGAGCGTCAACGCGGTCGATGCGTTCCTCGATCGGCTGCTCGCGGGACCGCAGGATCTCCGGGCGCTGAAGGGCGTCAAGCTGTGCGCCGTCGGCCCCGCGACGGCGGAACGGCTCGCGCGATCCGGGATCAAGGTGGACTTCACCCCGGCCGAATACCGCGCCGAAGGCATCCTGCGCGCGATGACCGAGAACGCGGCCGGCGGCTTCGCCGGACAGAAGATCCTGCTGCCGCATGCCGACATCGGCCGCGAGCTGCTCGGCGACGAGCTGCGAAAACAGGGCGCCGACGTGACCGAGGTCATCGCCTACCGCACGATTGCTGTGGAGCCGGAGCGCGAGGGCGAACCCGACATCTATCGCATGCTCCTCGAGCGCCGCATCGACGTCGTCACGTTCACGAGCCCGTCGTCGGTGCGGAACTTCGTCCGCATCGTCGGCGCCGAGCCCGCGGCCGACCTCCTGCGCGACATTCAGGTCGCATCGATCGGCCCGGTGACGGCCGACGCGGCGAAGCAGTGCAACATCGAGACGACGATCACGCCGTCCAGCCACACGATTCCGTCGCTGGTGGACGCGATCGTGGCGCATTTCGTTCAGCAGCGACACAAAGAGCAGTCATGACCACTCATACGCACACGACGCTGAAGATCACGCGGCGCCTCCGGCGCCTCCGGCACACGGAGGCGATGCGGGCGCTCGTGCGCGAAACGCGGCTCTCGCCGGAGATGTTCGTCCTGCCGCTCTTCGTGTGCGAGGGGGAAGGCGTGCGCCGCGAAGTCGCCTCGATGCCCGGCGTCTTCAATCTGTCGGTCGACGAAGCCGTGAGGGAGGCTGAAGGCGCGACAGGCGACGGCGTCACGAGCGTCCTGCTGTTCGGACTTCCGGATCGCAAGGACGACATCGGATCCGCCGCGTACGATCCCGAGGCCCCGGTGCAGTCCGCGATCCGCGCGATCAAGCGCGCGCTGCCGGACATGCTCGTGATGACCGACGTCTGCCTCTGCGAGTACACCGACCACGGCCACTGCGGCATCATCATCGACGAGGAGATCGCGAACGATCCGACGGTCGATCAGCTCGCGCGCACCGCCGTGTCGCACGCCGCGGCCGGCGCGGACGTCGTCGCGCCGTCGGACATGATGGACGGACGCGTCGGCGCCATCCGTCATTCGCTGGACGAGCGCGGATACGACCACGCGGCGATCATGGCCTACGCCGCGAAGTACTGCTCCGCGTTCTACGGGCCGTTCCGCGACGCGGCCGGTTCGGCCCCGAAGTTCGGCGATCGGCGGACGCATCAGATGGATCCCGCCAACGGCGCCGAGGCGCTGCGGGAAGTCGAACAGGACATCGCCGAAGGCGCCGACATCGTCATGGTGAAGCCCGCCATCCATTACCTCGACGTCATCGCGCGCGTGAAGGACACGTTCCATTTCCCGACCGCGGCCTACCACGTCAGCGGCGAGTACGCGATGCTGAAGGCCGCGGCGCGCAACGGCTGGATCGACGAGCGGCGCGCGATGCTCGAGACGCTGACGGCCATCCGCCGCGCGGGCGCCGACATCATCATCACGTACTACGCGCGCGAGGCCGCGCGCGCGCTCGCATGATCGCTCCCGCTGCGCTCGTCGCGTGGCTCCTCTTCACGCAGGCCGCATCGGCGCCGACCACGATCGCGCTCACGGATGACGCGGTCGCGATGCCGGCGCAGATCCCGACCGGCTTGACCGCGTTCGCCGTGGCAAACACCGGAAGCGCCGCGCACGATGTCCGTTTCGTGCGCATCGACGGCGGCCACACGTTCGATCAGTTCAAGACCTGGAAAGAGAGCGGCAAACCGATTCCGGACTGGCTCGTGTCCTCCGGCGGCGTCGGCGCGATCGGCCCCGGGATGACGGTCGACTATGCCGCGTCGCTTCCGGCCGGGTCGTACGTGGTGCTCGCCGACAATCGTATGTTCCAGGCGCTCAGCGTTACGACGACCCGGGCCCCCGCCGCGAATTTGCCGGAGGCCGACCTCACCGTGCGGCTGCACGACCACGGCTTTCAGCTGACCGCGCCGGTGCCGCCCGGCCGTCCGCTGTTCCACGTGCGGAACGCCGGATCCGAGCCGCACCAGATGTTGATCGTCCGCCTTCCGGAAGGCGCAAACGAGTTCCGCCAGCGCGCCTGGATCGCGGCCGGATCGCGCGGCGAGAGCCCCGGCGAACCATTCGGCGGGGTCCTGGAGCTGGCGCCGGCGGGCGAAGCCTGGTTCCGCGCGCCGCTCAAGCCCGGCCGCTACATCCTGATCTGTGGTGAACAGGAAGAGGAGGGACGGCACTTCGATCTCGGTATGATTTATCGCTTCGAGATCGAATAGTGAGAAGGACATCCGTTCTTTTCCTCTGTGTCCTCGGCTGCGTCAGTTCCAACGCACAGCCGCTGAGCCGCCTGAAGGGCCGGGTGGTCGACAGCCACGGCCAGCCGGTCGAAAACGCGGTCGTCGCCATCGAGGCGGTGTCCGGATTCCTCGGCGATCCGTATGCGGGGCAACGGACGTTCGAGGTCAGAACCGACAAAAAGGGCGAGTGGGCGCTCATCGGATTCAAAGCGGGGATCTGGATCTTCGACGCGGGCGCCGACGGACGATTGCCCGGCGCGGTCGCGCTGCCGATTACGCTGCTCGCCGGCGCCGGATCGGGCCTCGGCGACGTGCTGCCGGCGTGGCATCCCGTGCTGCGACTCGCGACGCCGCCGCCGGGCGAAGAAGGCGATCTGCTGGCCGATTCGGCCGACGCCGCGCGACAGGGCGTGCGCGGCGCCGCGGCGCTTTCGCTCCGCCGGCTTCAGTCGAGCGCGGACCCCGACGTGCTCGTCGCCGCCGGCAATATCTGTCTCGCGATGCGCGATCCGGCCTCGGCGCTCCCGTTCTTCCGCAAAGCGCTCGAGCGGCGGCCCGATTCGTTCGAAGCGACGATCGGCGTCGCCTCGTCCGCGCTGATGCAGCGCGCTTACGACCTCGCGGCGAAGTCGTTCAGCGACGCGCGCGCGCGGACGAAAGACAAAGACGAGCGCAGCTACATCACCATCGCGATCGGCGAGCTGAACAAAGTGCACGTGACATACAAGGCCTTCTAGCGATGCGATGCGGCCCGATCCTCGTCTGCGCGGCGCTGCTCCTGACCGG
>Ga0075435_100003995_pt1 | contig 10077 bp, 7 predicted proteins | sample RhiMethybrSRZTD4_FD_75302 | JGI IMG/M metagenome (GOLD analysis project Ga0075435, IMG submission 75302) | Populus rhizosphere microbial communities from Tennessee, USA - Rhizosphere MetaG P. TD hybrid SRZTD4 | ecosystem: Host-associated > Plants > Roots > Rhizosphere > Soil | place: USA... | reverse complement strand
GGCCAGCCGAACAAGGCGATGATGAAGATCACGATCCCGGTTCCCTGTTTGAGCACGCCTCCGAGACATCCCGTGATCACCGACGTGCACGCGACGCTGATCGCGATCGCCATCAGGAGGAGCGGGAGCGACAGCACGATGTCGATCGTGCGGGAGATGAACGTGTCGACCTTGCCGCCGACGAACCCGGCGATCAGGCCGAGGAAGATCCCGATGATGAGCGAAGCCCCGGTCCCGATGAAGGAGACCTTCAACGAGGTGCGGGCGCCGTACAACGTACGGATGAAGACGTCACGGCCCAGCGTGTCGACACCGAACCACGCGATCTTGCTGGGACCCAGCAGCGGGACGCCGATGTCGCTCGTGTAGTTCTGGCCCAGGTCGTTCGGGCCGCGGTGGACGATGTGCGCCGCGAGCACGGGCGCGAGCAACGCGAGGGTGATGAGCGCCAGCACGGCGAGACCCGCCCCCACCGCGATCTTGTCGCGCCGGAAGCGGGTCCAGAAGAGTTGCCACGGGGACCGACCCTCGATCCTTCCGGGTTCCCCCTCGAGGGGTACGAGGACTTCGATCGCCGGCTCGGTCTGCTGGACCTGGCTCACACGCCGCTACCCCCGTTCACGACCGCCGAAGTGTAGGGCACAACGATTCTGCGAACAACATAAGCACCGTAGCGCACCGCGAGGCTCAACGTGTGGCCGCGCCTTGGCGTCATCGCGCCAGTTCCGCGATCCTCGGGAGGATCTGCACGCCACTGAGCAGACCAAGACTCCCTTGGCTGCAGACCGTTTCGCCGAACGCGGGAGAACCGTCGGGATCGACCAGGCCCCCGGCGACGAGGAGCGGGACGGGATCGGCCGTGTGGGCCTTGCGCACGCAGGAGGTCGCGTGGTCGGCGGTGACGGCGACGAGCGTCCTGGTGATGTCGATCCCCCCGAGGAGATGGCCGAAGAAGGACCGGTCGATCGCCGTGATCACCGAGCGCTTGTCCTCCGCCCGCCCGTCGTGTGCCGGAACGTCGGGCCCCTTGATGTGGATGTAGAGCGCCTGGAACTCCCCGATCGCCTCGAGCGCCAGGTCGGCCCAGGCGGCGTACGCATCCTCGGCGCGGTCGCCGAACCCTCTCGGGTCCGAACGGGGAGCGTCGACCGCTTCCATGCCCAGCGAGCGCGCGATCCCGCGCTCGACGGGCATCTCCACGAAGCAGCCCCAGCGCAGCCCGAACCGAGCCTCGATCGGCTCGAGCCTCGGCGTGCGGTCCCCGCCGTCGCGCGTGAGGATCACGTTCGCGGGGAGCCTCCCGGCGGCGCGGCGCGCCGCGTTGACCTCGGACGCGTCCAGGATCGCAGCCGAGGCGCCCACGAACGCGTTCGTCAGATCCGCGGCGCGACTCGCCGCCTCCGTGTCCTCGAGCGCCTCGGCGGTGACGATCACCGGGTCGAAGGTCTCGAGCGCGACGCCTAGATGACCCTCCCGCCGGTACGCGGGGTCCGTGTTCGAGACCTCGGCTGAGAGCGGTTCGTCCGCGTGGATCACGAGCGCTCCCCGGTGCTCGACGGTCGCCCGCAGGGCGAACGTCGCACCGGGGAGCGCGACCCGGTCGTTCACCTCATCGGCGAGCCCGTGCGCCTCGTCGGAGGTCAGGTCCCGGCCGACGCGCCGGTCGACGATCTCGCGGCCGTCCGCGGTGGCGAAGTTCACGCGGTAGGCCAGATCGCCGTCACGGAACTCCATCCCGATCCCGAGCGCCTCGAGCACGCCGCGTCCCGGATGCTCTTCACGTGGGTCGTAGCCGAGGATGCCGAACACGCCGATGTCCGATTCGGGTGCGATCCCCGGGCCGACCGTGAGGACGGTGCCGGTCCGGCCGCGGTTCGCGAGCGCGTCGAGGAACGGGGTCTCCGCCGACTCGAGCGGTGTCCGCCCGTCGAACTCGGGGATCGGGTCGTCCGCCAGTCCGTCGAGGCAGACGTAGATCAGCGGCGTCGTCATCGGTACTTCACGATGAGCGCGAACTCCTCGGGGTCGAGGCTCGCCCCGCCGACGAGCGCGCCGTCGATCTCGGGGTGCGCCATGAACTCCCGGATGTTGCCCGGCTTGACGCTCCCGCCGTACTGGACGCGGACACCGCGCGCGAGATCGTCGTCGTAGCGAGCGGCGAGGGTCTGACGGATCACGGCGACGACGCTCCCCGCGTCCGCCGGCTCGGCGTTCCGCCCGGTGCCGATCGCCCAGACCGGCTCGTACGCGATCACGGCGTTCCTCGCGTTCTCCGCGCCGACCCCGTCGAACGCCTTACGGATCTGCTCGGTGACGCGGCTCTCCGTGCCGCCGGCGTCGCGCTCCTCGAGCGTCTCGCCGACACAGACGATGGGCGTCATGTCGTGTGCGAACACCGCCCGCACCTTCCGGTTCACGAGGGCGTCGTCGTCGCCGAAGAGCTGCCGTCGCTCGGAGTGGCCGACGATCACGAAGCCGACGCGAAGCGCGACCAGCATCGGCGGAGACACCTCGCCCGTGAAGGCGCCCTTGTTCTCCGGGTAGACGTCCTGGGCGCCGAGCCCGTACGGCAGCTTGTCGGAATCGATCAAGGTCTGGACGGACCGGAGCGCGGTGAACGGCGGGCACACCACCACCTCGACGCGGTCGGCGTCGTCCCGGTCCAGGAGGTAGCTCAGCTTCTGGACCGCCTGGATCGCCTCCAGGTGCGTCTTGTGCATCTTCCAATTGGCCGCGATGATCGGCCGCCGTTCGGCCATCTAGTCCTCCAGGATCGTGAGACCGGGGAGCGCCCTGCCCTCGAGGAACTCGAGCGACGCGCCGCCTCCGGTCGAGAGGTGGTCGAACGATGTATCGAGCCCGAGATCCCGCACCGCCGCGATCGAGTCCCCGCCCCCGACGACGGTGAACGCGTTCGCGCTGGCGACCGCCTCGGCGACGCCCTTCGTTCCGGCCGCGAAGGGGTCGACCTCGAACATCCCCATGGGGCCGTTCCACAGGACGGTCTTCGCGTCGGGGAGCATGCCGGCGAACCGCTCGATCGTGCGGGGACCGATGTCGAGCCCCATCAGATCGCCGCGGATCTCGGTCGCGTCCACCGTCGTCGCCTCGGCATCTGCCGCCGGCTCGGCGGCCGCGACGACGTCGACCGGCAGCTCGATCGGGACGCCCCGTGCCTCGGCCTTCGCCCTCGCGGCACGGACGTCCTCGAACCGATCCGGCTCGACGAGGGACTTCCCGACGGATGCGCCCTCCGCGGCGAGCATCGTGAACGCCATCGCGCCGCCGACGAGCAACGCGTCGACGCGGTCGATGAGCGCGTCGATCACCGCGAGCTTGTCGGAGACCTTCGCTCCGCCGAGGATCGCCACGTACGGGCGCTCGGGCCGGTGCAGGAGACGACCGAGGACGTCGACCTCGTGCTCGACCAACCGTCCCGCGATTGCGGGCCGCCCGCTCGCGATCATCAGCTCGGGGAGCGCTCGCACGGAGGCGTGCGCCCGGTGCACGGCGCCGAACGCATCGTCCACGTACGCGTCGGCGAGCTCGGCGAGCGCCCCGGCGAACGCCGGGTCGTTCGCCTCCTCGCCGGGATCGAACCGCAGGTTCTCCAGGACGGCGACCTCTCGTTTCCCCAGCCGCTCGACGGACCCGATCGTGTCGGGGTCCGCCGGCATCCCGAGGGTCCGGACGCCCGAGGGGTCGCCGAGGAGCTCCGCCAGGACGACCGCGACGGGGCGCATCCGGAGCTCGTCGTGGACGGTGCCCTTCGGGCGCCCCAGGTGCGACGCGACGACGATCGCCGCGCCGCGCTGGCGCAGCTCGCGGATCGTCGGGATCGTCGCGCGGATCCGGCTGTCGTCGGCGACGGCTCCGTTCGCGAGGGGAACGTTGAGGTCCGCGCGCAGGAACACGCGGGTGCCGCGCACGTCGTCGAGTCGGTCGAGCGTTCGGAGGGTGCCGCTCACCGCTTCGAAGCGACGATCTCGACCAGGTCGACGAGCCGGTTCGAGTAGCCCCACTCGTTGTCGTACCAGCCCATCACCTTCACGAGGTTGCCCATCGCCATCGTGAGCGGCGCATCGAAGGTGCAGGACGCCGGCGACCCGACGATGTCGGACGACACGATCGGGTCCGTCGAGTACACGAGGAGCCCGTCGCTGAGGGGCCCTGACTCCGACGCGGCGCGGAACGCCGCGTTCACCTCATCGACGGTCACGTCTCGGTGCAGGACGCCCGTGAAGTCCGTGATCGAGCCGTCGCCGACGGGGACACGGAGCGACTGGCCGTCGAGCCGGCCCTTCATCGACTCGAGCACCAGGCTCGTCGCGCGAGCGGCGCCCGTGCTCGACGGGATGATGTTGAGCGCGGCGGCTCGGGCCTCGCGGAGGTCCTTCGACGGCCCGTCGACGAGCGCCTGGGTCCCGGTGTACGCATGCACCGTCGTCATGAGCCCGCGCTCGATGCCGAACGCGTCGTCGAGGACCTTCACCATCGGGACGAAGCAGTTCGTCGTGCAGGACGCGTTCGACACGATCTTGTGCTTCGAGGGATCGAACGTGCCGTCGTTCACACCGACCACGAAGGTCGCGTCGACGTCCTTCCCCGGTGCGGAGATGATCACGAAGGGCGCGCCGGCCTCGAGGTGGAGGGCGGCCTTCTCGCGCGTCGTGAACAGGCCGGTCGACTCGACGACGACGTCCACGCCGAGCTCCCCCCACGGGAGCGCGGTCGGGTCACGCTCCGCCACGATCTTCAGGGTGTCGCCGTCGACCTTGATCCCGTCGCCGACGACCTCGACGTCGCCGTCGTAGGTGCCCAGGATCGTGTCGTACTTCAACAGGTGCGCCATCAGCTCGACCGAGAGCAGGTCGTTCGCCGCGACGAAGTCGATGTCGGCGCCCCGCTCCTTCGCCGCGCGGAAGAAGTTCCGCCCGATCCGGCCGAACCCGTTGATGCCTACCTTGATCGTCATGGAGCCCTCCAGGCTGCTCGAGCACCTCCATGCTATCGAGTCCCTCCGGCCAGGCGCGGCCGGACGTGGTCAGCCGCGATCGAGGTCGCGGTGGACGACGATCACCGGCAGGCCCCGTTCACGGAAATACGCCCCGAGCGCCTCGGCGACGACGACGGAGCGGTGGTGGCCGCCGGTGCACCCCACCGAGAGGGTGAGGTAGGACTTGCCCTCGGCCACGTACCCGGGAACGGTCGCGTCGAGCAACGCGGTGACCCGGTCGAGGAACGGCCCGTACGCGGGCTGGCCCTCGACGTACGTGCGGACGCGTTCGTCGGTGCCGGGCAGCGGCCGGAGCTCCGACACCCAGTGCGGGTTCGGGAGGAACCGCACGTCGAACTGGACGTCCGTGTCGCGCGGCGCTCCGAACTTGAAGCCGAACGAGACCACGGAGACCTGGAGCCCCTCCTCCGGCGGCGCGGTCGCGAACGACTCGCGGATCCGGTCGCGGAGCTCGTGCGGCGTGAGGCCCGAGGTGTCGATCACCAGGTCGGCCTGGCCCCGTAGCTCCTCCAGGATGTGCCGCTCCTTCCGGATGCCCTCGACCACACGGTCCCCCGGCGCCAGCGGATGGCGCCGCCGGGTCGCCTCGTACCGGTTCACCAGGTCCTGATCGGATGCCTCGAGGAAGAGGATCCGGTAGTCGGCGTGCACCTTCTTCAGCTCTTCGAGGGCCTTCGACAGCTCGCCGAAGAACACCCCGCCGCGCGCGTCCACGACGATCGCGACGCGCGCTGGGCCACCCGGCCGCGACGTGAGCTCGGCCATCTTCGACAGGAGCGCCGGCGGGAGGTTGTCGACGACGAAGTACCCGAGGTCTTCCAGGCAGTGGGCCGCCTCGGAACGCCCCGCCCCCGAGAGCCCCGTGATGATCGTGAATCCCGTGACGGGGACGACGTCGTCGGGGTCGCTCATGCGGTGGCCCTGCGCTGCTCGCCGGCGTTCACCGCATGCAGCTGGTCGTGGACCGCTCCGGCGACCTCCGGACCGATCCCGGGCGTCTGCGCGATCTCCTCGACGGTCGCCTCGCGCAGTCTCGCGAGCGAGCCGAAGCGCTTCAGGAGGGCTTTCTTCCGCGCCGGGCCGACGCCGGGGACGTCGTCGAGCGGCGAACGGAACGCGCGCTTCTCCCGTTTCGTGCGGTGGAGGCGGACGGCCGTCCGGTGCGCCTCGTCGCGGATGTGCTGCAGGACGAACAGCGCCTCCGAACCGCGTGGGATCATCAGCGGGTCGGGGCGGTCCGGGAAGTACACCTCCTCCAGGCGCTTCGCGAGCCCGATGTGCGGGATCGACAGCCCGAGGTCGCCCAGGACGCGCGTCGCCTGCGCGAGTTGGCCGCGACCACCGTCGACCACCACGAGCGCCGGCGGGTACGAGAACCGGCGGACGCGGCCGTCCTTCGGCCGGTCACGCTCCTCCAAGAGCCGCGTGAACCGGCGTCGCAGCATCTCGTCCATCGACGCGAAGTCGTCCTGCCCGCCGACGCCGCGGATCGTGAACTGCCGGTAGTCCTGGCGCTTCGGGAGCCCGTCCTCGAACACGACCATCGAGCCCACCTTGTCGGTGGGACCGAGGTTCGAGATGTCGTAGGCCTCGATCCGGAGCGGCGCCTGCTCCAGACCGAGCTGATCCGCGAGCTCGGCGAGCGCCCTCGAGCGCGCGCCGAAGTCCGAGGCCCGGCGAAGCTTGTGCCGGTGGAACGCCTCGTCCGCGTTCTTCGAGACGACCTCGAGGAGCTTCCGCTTGGCCCCGCGCTCCGGCACGGCGATCCGGACGGGGCCGCCGCGCCGGCCGGCCAGCCACGCCTCGAGGACGTCGCGGTCGGCCGGCGCGGCGGCCACGAGGACCCGCGGAGGCACCTCCTGCCGTTCCATGTAGAGCTGTTCGATGAACGACGCGATGAGCTGTGGTCGGTCCAGATCCTCGACGCGGTCGACGACCCAGCCCTTCCGCCCGAGGACGCGGCCGCCCCGCACGAAGAAGACCTGGAACGCCGCCTCGAGATCGTCCTCAGCGAGGCCGACGACGTCGATGTCCTGCGGCCGGGTCAGGACCATCTCCTGGGACTCGAGCGCTCGCTGGGCGGCGAACAGCTGGTCGCGGAGCCGCGCCGCCTGCTCGTACTCCTCGCGGTCGGACGAGGACTTCATCTGCCCCTCGAGGCGCCGCAGGACCGGCCGCGCGTTGCCGCCGAGGAACTCCGCCATCGCGTCGACGTGCGCCCGGTACGTCTCCTCGGTCACCCCGGTCGTCTTCGGGACGCACGGTCCCGCGCACCGGCCGATGTCGTAGTAGAGGCACGGCCGGCCAGCCCGGGCCCGCTGGTCGAAGAACGCGTTCGAGCACGTCCGGACGGGGAAGACACGGGTCAGCGCGTCGAGCGTGTTCCGGATCGCCCACGCGTGCCCGTACGGGCCGAAGTAGCGGACGCCCTTCCGCTTCGTCCCGCGGAGCACCTGCGCCCGGGGCCACTTCTCCCCCACCGTCAGCGCGAGGTACGGGTAGGACTTGTCGTCCCGGTACCGGATGTTGAAGCGAGGCCGGTGCCGCTGGATCAGGTTGTACTCCAGCATCAGGGCGTCGACCTCGCCCGACGCCACGATCCATTCGACGGACTCCGCCGAAGTGGTCATCGCCTCGGTCCGGGGGTGGAGCGGCTTGCCCCAGTAGTTCGCGAGCCGTTTGCGGAGCGATCGAGCCTTGCCGACGTAGATCACGCGCCCGTCGCCGTCCCGGAAGAGGTAGGCGCCGGGCGCGTCGGGGATGCTCGAAGGAACCGGGCGCGCCACGCTCACGGCATCGATGCTAGCGCGGGTCCCGGACCCGACCGGGAGGGGGCTACTTGTTGACCGTGAGGGTCCCGAACATCTGGGTCGGGTGGATGTCGCACTGGAAGTAGTAGCTGCCGGCATCGAGAGCGGGGACGTCGAGCGTCTCCTGAACGGGTCCTTCCTGGGGGTCGGTCTTCGCGATCGAATCCCCACCCTTCTTGGTGTACACGTCGATGTTGTGCGGCCCCGTCGCCGAACCGTTGTCCTTGTTGTCGAAGTTGATCGTGAACGGCTTCCCGGCATCCGCGATCAGGCACGTCGGATCGAACGTCGTGTTCTGCGCCACGATGTCGAGCACGGGCTGCTTCCCGCTACATCCCGCCCCGCCGCCCGGGGCCGCGCTGACCGTGATCGATGGCTGCGGGTTCGCGACGATCAGGTTCTGGACGTCGGCGTACTGACCCATCATCAGGTTCTGACTCACGGTGTCGTACCACGTGAGGAAGACCCCGGTGTCCGCGGCGGCGAGCGACGGTGCGGCGCTCGAGGACGCGGACGGTCCGAGCGAGATCTGGCTGAACGTCTGGCTGTCCTTCGCGGCGCTCACGAACGTCACCCCGGAGTCACCGTTGTCCCAGGCGACGTAGACCGCCCCGTTCGGGTCGGCCGTCACCGCGGTGCGCGGCGCGTCGTTGCCCGTGTGGTTCGGGTCGGGCTTCTCGGCCTGGCCGGCCTCGACCGTCGTCGGAGCGCCTCCCTTCACGGTGGTGAGGTTCACGGTTCCGTCGGTCGTGTAATACGACGCGTAGAGGGTGCCGTCGACCGCGGTCGCGGACAGCCCGAGCCCGTCCGTCTTCGTCGCCAGGCTCTCGACCCGCCAGCCGGAGCCCTGCTGGCTGGCGGTGTCGACCTCGTGCTTCGCGGCGTCGCCGAAGACGATGACCGGGCTCCCGCGCAGGATCGCGATCTGGGTCGGGCCGGGCTCAGGGCACGAACCGCACGGGGGCTGCGTCGCGACGACCTGGTCGTGCCACTTCGAACCCTGGAGCGACGCGGCATGAACCTCCAGCCCCGACGGTTCGAGGACGGAGAAGGCGATCCACGGGTTCCCGTTGCCGTCGAGCGCGATGCCGGGAGCCGAGATAGGTCCCGCGAGCGAGACCGAGGTGCCGTAGTCGTACACCTTCGTCACCGTGGCGGAGCCGCCGAGTTTCGTCGTCCCGTAGTCGACGCCGTCGGCCATCGTCCACGCCGTGTGCACGGTGCCGTCCGAGGCGACCAGGGTCGCCGTGCCGTTCGAATCATCGGCCTTGAGCGGGAAGCTGTCGGTCGTCACCGGCCCGAACGGAACCGTGATCCCGGCCGGCACCGCGGCGGGCTTGTTCTGTTCGATCGCCCCCTGCGTCCACGTCCCCTTGTCGTCCACCGTGGAGAGCAGGACGGCCGGGAGGAACGCGGTGCCGATCGGGCGCGGAACCGGGATCTGGCTCGGCTTCACCGCGGCCGGGAAGCCGAAGTACGAGATGAACGGCTGACCGTCCGCATCGACGGCCACCGAGGACGCCAGTCCGACGTTGTCGAGGGTGTCCGCCACGCTGACCACGAGGCGCGGACCGCTGCCGTAATCGATCGTGCTGGCGGTCGGGACGGACGAGCAGGCGGCGGCCAGGATCGCGAGGCTCGCAGCGAGCCTGAGGGGTCGGGTCGACACGTCGGCGCGGATACTACCAACGGGCCTCAGCGCGGCGACGATCCGCGCGCGCTGCCGGCGTCGGCCAACGGGAGGCTCCCGAGCACCTCCGCGAGGAACCGCCCGGTATGCGAGTCCGGGTTGGCCGCGACCTCCTCCGGGGTCCCCGTCGCGACGACGAGGCCACCTTGGTCGCCCCCCTCCGGTCCGAGGTCGATGACGTGATCGGCCGTCTTGATCACGTCGAGGTTGTGCTCGATCACGAGCACGGTGTTCCCGGTCGACACCAGCCGCTGGAGCACCTGGAGGAGCTTGCGGATGTCATCGAAGTGGAGGCCCGTCGTCGGCTCGTCCAGCACGTAGAGCGTGTTGCCGGTCGCCCGCTTGTGGAGCTCGGACGCGAGCTTGATCCGCTGCGCCTCGCCGCCGGAGAGCGTCGGGGCAGGCTGCCCCAGCTTGATGTACCCGAGGCCTACGTCGGAGAGGGTCTCGAGCTGTCGCTTGATCGGCGGGATGTTGCGGAAGAACTCGAGGCCCTCGTCGACGCTCATCTCGAGGACGTCGCTGATGCTCCGTCCCTTGTACTTCACCTCGAGCGTCTC
>Ga0075435_100003993_pt1 | contig 10079 bp, 7 predicted proteins | sample RhiMethybrSRZTD4_FD_75302 | JGI IMG/M metagenome (GOLD analysis project Ga0075435, IMG submission 75302) | Populus rhizosphere microbial communities from Tennessee, USA - Rhizosphere MetaG P. TD hybrid SRZTD4 | ecosystem: Host-associated > Plants > Roots > Rhizosphere > Soil | place: USA... | reverse complement strand
CGGCCCCGCCTGGTCGGAGCGCCTGCTGCGCGCGCGCCAGCCCGCGCTCGTCTACGACTTCGACGATGCGATCTATCTCCCGTACGTCAGTCCGACGAACCGCTATTTCTCCTACCTGAAGTTCCCCTGGAAGACGCGGGCCCTCTGCCGGATGGCGGCGGCGGTCGTGGCGGGGAACGACCACCTCGCCGCCTATGCGGGTCGCTACAATGACCACGTGTCCGTGGTGCCGTCGACCGTGTCCCTGCGCGAGTACCAGGCGCGCCCGCAACCCGACCCCGAGCGGATGCCGGTGGTGGGGTGGACGGGAAGCCACAGCTCGGTGCCCTATCTCTCCCTCGTGCGCGGCCCTCTGCAGGAGCTGCGCAAACGGCGTCCCTTCCGGCTGCTGATCGTGGGCGTGGAGCACTTCGAGATCCCGGGCGTCGACGTGGAATGCCGGCCCTGGTCGGCCGCCTCCGAGGTGCGGGACCTCTGGGACATGGACGTCGGCATCATGCCCTTGCCGGACGAGCCCTGGGCGCGCGGAAAGTGCGGCATGAAGGCCATCCAGTACATGGGAATCGGGATCCCCGCGGTGGTCAGCCCGGTGGGGGCGAACCGCGAGATCGTGGGAGACGGGATCAGCGGCTTCCACGCGGCCACCGGGGCCGAATGGATCGAGAGGCTCGATCAGCTGCTCGCGGACGCCGATCTGCGGCGCCGTCTCGGCGCGGCCGCGCGCGAGAGCGTCCGCCTCCGCTACTCGGCCGAAGCGCAGGCCCCGCGCGTCGCCGAGGTCCTCCGCCAGGTCGTTTCGTGACGGACATCGTCGACGTCATCGTCGCCTTCGTCGTGATGCTCGCGGTCAACCTGGCCATCATGCAGCGCATCAAGAGCGCGCTGCCCGGCGGGGAAGGCGCGTCCCTGGCCCGCGTGTACGGCTGCACCCTCTTCCTGCGCTTCGCGCTGGCCTGCTTCCTGAACGCCAACGCCGGGCAGACCACGTTCGCGATCATGTTCTGGGGGGACTCCGCCACGTACGACGACGGAGGCTGGCTCATGAGCCTCCAGTGGGCCGGCCAGGGCCTGCTCAATCCCTACTACTCGGGGAAGGTGAGCGGTTGGGGATTCTTCTACTTCATCGCCTCCATCTACTACGTCTTCGGCCACAACCAGCTGCTCGCCCAGTTCGTGAACGCGACCATCGGCTCCGTCACCGTGCTCGTGATCTACGCCATCGCCAAGGACCTCTTCGACGTCGAGGTCGCGCAGTGGACCGGGCGGTTCATGGCCTTCTTTCCCCAGATGGTCTTCTGGTCGGGGGCGATCTACAAGGACCCGGCCATCATGTTGTGCATCGCGCTCTGCATGTACGCGGTGCTGAAGCTCAACCACGAGTTCACCCTCCGGTACGTCGTCCTCTTCGTCGGCGCGAGCCTCGCCCTCATGACCCTCCGCTTCTACGTCTTCTATTTCGTCGCTTTCGCCACCATGGGCACCTTCGTTCTGTCGCAACGCCGGGGAGTGGCGGGCAGCATCGGGTCCTACTTCGTGCTCATCGCCATCTTCATCGCCGCGTTCTCTTTCGCGGCCCGGCAGGAAACCGTCGAGCAGCAGCGCTCCTATTTCACCCTCGAGCGGCTGCAGATCACCCGCGCCGATCAAGTCATGTGGGGCCAATCCGCCTACGCCCCCAAAGCGGACGTGTCCACGACGCAGGGGGCCCTGGCCGTGCTCCCCGTGGGCCTGGCCTACCTCCTGTTCGCGCCCTTCCCCTGGGCCGTGCACAACGTGCGGCAGGCCCTCACCGTTCCCGAGACCCTCGTGTGGTACGCCCTCATGCCCGCCTTGCTGCGCGGGCTGCTCTTCACCGTGCGCACACGCTTCCGGCCCTCCCTCCCCATCCTCGTCTTCGCCGCCTCGCTCACCTGCGCCTACGCCGTCTTCCAGGGGAACGTGGGCACGGCCTACCGGCAGCGTACGCAGGTGACGATGTTCTATTTCATCCTCATGGCCGCGGGACTGGTGGAGAAGCGACGCGCCCACGAGAAGGCACAACCCCCGGCCGTGGGCACGCCCGCCTTCCAGGTTCCATGAGCGGGCGCCGCTGGCCGCGCCTCGCGATGCTGGCCGCGGTCGCCGTCCTGCCCGGCTTCGTCAAGAGACCGCTGTACCGCGTCCTGTTCCGCTACCGGATCGGGCGCGGCGTCCGTATCGGCCTCGTCCTCCTCGACGCGGACGAGGTCGAGCTCGGGGACGGCACGGAGATCGGTCACCTGAACCTCATCACCCGCGTCGGCCGCCTCGTCACCGGCAGGTCCGTCCGCATCGGGCCCCTGAACATCATCCGCGGGGGCGAGCGCGTGTCCCTCGGCGATTACGCGGAGGTGAAGCGGCTCAACGTGCTCAACGCGATCCCGGATCACGACTGCACGACGAGTCCCGTGTCGAGGCTCGACATCGGCAAGGGCGCGGTCGTGGTGTCCGGGCACCGCATCGACTTCACGGACCAGGTGACGATCGGCCGGAACGTCATCATCGGGGGCCGCAACTCGTCCCTGTGGACGCACAACCGCCAGCAGACGGCGCCCATCGTGATCGGGGACTTCTGTTACCTCGGATCCGAGGTCCGCCTCGCTCCCGGGGCCCGCCTGGCCGAGCGGTGCATCCTCGGGCTCGGCTCCGTCCTGGCCGGCGCCGTGGACACGCCCGGATCGCTGGTGGGAGGCGTTCCAGCCAAGGTCATTCGGCCGCTGTCCGCGGAGGACGACGTGCTCATCCACCGCCGGGCCCGCCCCGACGCTCCCGACGATCTCTATTCCGAGTGAGGCACCGGCGTGTGGCCACCTGGGCCGCGGCCGGGCTGGTGGTGGCGGGAGTCGTCGCGGCGGCGCTAAGCGATGCTCCGGCGCGCTTCCTGATCGTCGACGGCCCGCCGGGACCGTCCGACGCGATCGTCGTGATGGCCGGCGATCCCGACTACGAGCGCACCACCGCCGCTGTGGCCTTGATGCGAGCGGAGGATGTCGCGACCCTGATCCTCACCGGCGGCGAGCCGGGCCCCGGCGACAGCGCGGAGAGCCTGCGGGCCAAGGCACTCGCGCTCGGCATTCCCGCGGCGCGCATCCGCGTGGAGACCGTCTCGCACAGCACGCGCGGAGCGGTTCTCGCGGTGGCCCCGATCCTCCAGTCCATCGGCGCGCGAACGGTGACCGTCGTGACTTCTCCGTATCACCAGCGTCGCGCCACGGCGGCGGCTCGGCAGGCCTGGCCCGGCATCACCGTTCGCAGCCGCGCCGCCGCCCCCTCCGCCTGGAGGCCGGAACGCTGGTGGGCCACCTCGAGCGGCCGGCGCATCGTGGTGTCGGAGTACGCGAAGCTTCTCTATTACCGCGTGCGCGGCTGGCTGTGAGCCAGGGCGAAAGTCGACCTCAGGTATTGGTTGAGGTCTGTCGTGTAAACCGCTGGCACATGAGACGTTTGTTTGACGTCGGCTCCTCGCCCCTGTAGACTCTCATGGGCTCATCGCGTCTCATGCACGAAGAGGGTCGCGCGTCGAGTCCAGGGACCACGCGAGTCGTCAGGTTGTTCTCGCGTCTGAACATCGGAGGCCCATCGGTCCACGTCATCCTCCTGACGGCCGGCCTTCGGGAGAAGGGATACGAGACGCGTCTCGTCGTCGGACGGGAGGCGCGTTCGGAAGGCAACCTGTTGGACATGGCCCGGCAGAAGGGGATCGAAGTCGAGCAACTCGCCGGTCTAGGGCGCGAGATCCGGCCGTTCGCCGACCTGTTCACGCTCTGGCAGCTCTACGGCCTGATCCGCGAGTGCCGTCCCGCCATCGTCCACACCCACACCGCGAAGGCGGGCGTCCTCGGAAGGATCGCGGCCCGCCTGGCCGGAGTCCCCATCGTCGTCCACACGTACCACGGGCACGTCCTGCGCGGCTACTTCGGGCCGCTGAAGACCGCGTTCTTCCGCCGCCTGGAGACGGCCCTCAACCGCGTCACCGACGTCGCCATCACCGTCTCCGCCGCCCTCCGCGACGACCTGGCCGGGATGGGCGTTGCTCCGCGCGAGAAGATCCGCGTCGTCCCCCTCGGCCTCGACCTCGCCCGCTTCGCCCGGGCGCACGCGCGCGGTGATCTGCGCGCCGCCTGCGGAGCCGGTGACGGAGACGCCCTGATCGGGGTCGTGGGCCGCCTGGTCCCGATCAAGGACATCGACTGCTTCCTCGAGGCCGCGTCCCGAGTGGCCCCGGCCGTACCCCACGCGCGTTTCGCGATCGTCGGCGACGGCGAGCTGCGCGCTGCGCTCGAGCAGAAGGTGGCGGCCCTGGGGCTCGGCCCGCGCGTCACCTTCGTCGGCTGGCGCAAGGACCTCGAAACCGTCTACGCCGATCTCGACGTGGTCGTGAACTCTTCGCGGAACGAAGGGACCCCGGTCGCTCTCATCGAAGCCATGGCCGCCGGCCGCCCCGTCGTGGCCACGGCCGTGGGGGGCACAGTGGACCTGCTCGGCGACGGGGCCCGCGGACGCCTCGTCCCCCCCGCCGACCCGGCCGCCCTGGCCGAAGCCATCATCCAGACCCTCCATCATCCGGAGGACAGCGCGGGCCGCGCCCAGGCCGCTCGCGATTACGTCCTCTCCCATCATTCCGTGGACCGGCTGCTGCACGACATCGACGAGCTCTATCGCGAGCTCCTCCGCTCCGTCGCCGCGCCGGCATGACCTCGGATCCCGCTCTTCTCGCCCTCGTCGTCTTCGTGGTGGCCGCGGCCACCTCCGCCACCGCCATCTGGCCCACGCGCCAGCTCGCGCTGCGCTACGGCCTCATCGACAACCCGGGTCATCGGAAGCTGCACTCCGTTCCCATGGCGCGCGCGGGAGGGATCGCCGTCTACGTCTCCTTCATCCTCGTCGTCGCCGTGGGCTATGCCCTGACCCCGCACCTTCCGGAGGTGCCCTGGGTCCGCTCGATCCTGCCCACTTCGAGCTTCGTGCTCGGCGACGCCTACCGGGTGAGCGAGAAGCTGTGGGCGATCGTCGCCGGCTCCACGCTCGCCTTCATCGTCGGCTTCGCGGACGACGTCTCCAAGGGCCACTTCCCGGTCTGGGCCAAGCTGGGCGGGCAGCTCCTGGGCGCGATCGTCCTCATCGCGGCGGGCGTGACCACGTCGTTCCTGCCCTTCCAGTGGATGAACGTGGGGGTCACCGTCCTCTGGATGGTCGGCATGACCAACGCCTTCAACCTCCTCGACAACATGGACGGCCTCTGCGCGGGCGTCGCTTTCGTGGCCGCGCTCGTCCTCCTCATCAACGCCTGGTCGCTCGACGAGATCTTCATCAGCCTGATCCTCGTGGCCTTCATGGGGAGCCTGCTCGGGTTCCTGCTCTTCAACGTCCATCCGGCGCGGATCTTCCTCGGGGATTGCGGCAGCCTGTTCATCGGCTATCTCATGGGCTCCCTCACCCTCCTCGAGCGCTACGTGACGCACGCCTCCGGGCTGCTCTTCCCCGTGTTGATGCCCGTGCTCGTGCTGGCTGTTCCCCTGGTCGACACGGCCACGGTGATGTTCATCCGGCTGCGCGAGAAGCGCCCGATCTACATCGGCGACAACCGCCACCTCTCGCACCGGCTCGTCTCCCTGGGCTTTCCGCGGCGGCGCGCGGTGACGATCCTGTATCTCCTGACCTTCTCCCTCGGGCTGGGGGCGGCGTCGCTCACGGACGCGACGCTGTTCCAGAGCGTGCTCGTCCTGCTGCAGACCACGGGGTTCGTGATCGTGGTCCTGATGCTGATGTTCGTCGAGCGTCCGGCCCTTCCGCCGGACCGGCCACCGGCATGATGGCCATGGCCCTCATCCTGATGGCCGTATCCGACCCGCCGGTCATCCTCACGGCCGTACGGCTGGAAGCGGAGGGCGACCGGCCCGTCGTGCGCGCCATGGTCACGGGACCGGTTCCGGCCCGCGTGGAGAAGGACGGCCGCGACCTCGTCCTCGTCCTCCCCGGCGTGCGGGCGGCGGAGGGCCTCGTGCTCCCGACGGCGGTGGCCGAGGTCGATTCCCTGTCGCTGGAGACCAGCGCGGAGGGAGTGCGTGTCCGCGTGCGGCTCGAGCGCGCGCTGCCTTTCGTCATGAGCCAGGAGGGCGGCCTCGTCTCGGTGACGATCCGCGCGGCGGCGCCCGCCCCCCCATCCGCCAGCCCTTCCCCCGCGGCCCACGTCAAGCCCGAAAACGTCCGTGACCTCTACGCCAAGATCCTGCCTCCGGCGGACAGCGTCCCCGCGGTGCCACCGCCCGCGGCCGGGGAGGAGCCGGCGCCCGCGGCCAAAGCGGAGGACAGCGGCAGCCTGAGGCTGGGCTTCATCCGGTTCCGGCCGTGGGTCGCGATCAGCTACGTGGACACGAAGTCTTCGCTCGAGACCCCGGAGCCGGTGCGCGACAAGTACCTGGAGATCGATCCCCATCTCGGCCTCGGCGTGGGCGCGAACCTCCCTTTGCCCGGACAGGGGCGCCTGCTCGTGACCTACGAGCCGAGGTTCCGCCTTTCGAGCTCCTTCGAGGAGCTGAGCCATCCCACCCACCTGGTGACCGGCTCCGCCGAAGTGCCGATCGGGGCGTTCGCGATCCTGCGCGGCTCCTACCATTACGCGAACGGCCTCCTGGAGACGACGGAGGTGGATCCCGGACGCGAGTATTTCTTCCAGCTCGCGCCGTTCGTGCGCCACCAGACCCGGTTGGGGGCGACCGCGAACCCGGGCGGGCTCCTGAACGTGGACGTGGACGCCATGCGCGATTCCGTCGAGGTCGACGACACGAGCGGTTTCTTCGACCACCGCACGGAGACGATCGGAGGGAAGCTGAACTACCAGTTCGGACCGTCGTCCCGGGCCTACGTCAGCTACGAATTCAGCCGCGTCCCTCCCTCCGAGGAGCGGCCGATCGTGGAATCACATGCGAACACCGTGGGCGTGGGGGTGGTTGGCGACCTGACCCCGTTGCTCACCGCCGACGTGACCGTCGCCTTCACCAGCCTCAGCGCCCCCCTCGCGGGGGAAGGCGGCACCGGCTATCGCGGCGCGACGCTGGCGGCGTCGCTGCGCAAGGCGTTCAGCCCCGCCGCCTCCGTGACGCTTCTCGGCAACCGGGCCACGTATCCCTCCGCATTCGAGAACAACGCGTTCTACGTGGCCACCGGTGCGGGCGTGGAAACGGACCTGGGATTGCCGCTCTCGCTCGTGTTCCACGCTGCGGTGGGCGGGCAGGTCAACTCCTACCGCGTGATCGCGGCCGGCCTCGACGTGCCCCGGCGGGACGACATCTGGGCCTGGTCCGTGGGTCTCGGCCGTGCGCTCACGCGCTGGGCCTTCCTGCGGGCGGACTATCGCCGAGAGCGCCGCAACTCGAACCTGCCCGCCTTCCAGACCCACGCTCACCTGTTCATGGTGCAGCTCGGGATCGGGTTCCTCGGCGCCACTCCAACGGGTCTGGCCCGACGATGATGCTCGCCTCCACACGCCTCGTGGTCTCGACGCTCGGCCTGGCCGTCCTGGCCGGTCCCGTGCTGCCGCCTCTGCGCGCCGCCGTCGCCTCTCCCCAGGCCCCGGCGGCCGGACAGGCCGCTCCGGCCGCCCCGTCCCCGCCCGCGCTGCCTTCGCCCTCGCCGGCTGCGGGCGAGCCGAACACCGACTACCGCGTCGGGCCCGGAGACGTCCTCGAGATCGCCGTGCTCGGCAACGCGGACCTGACCCGCACGGCCACCGTGCAACCGAGCGGCAGCATCACGTTCCCGCTGCTCAACGAAGTGCCCGTGGCCGGGCTGACCGTGAGCGAGGTCCAGCGCCGGATGACGGCGCTGCTCATCAAGGACTTCCTCGTCGACCCGCACGTCGAGGTCAAGGTCAAGGAGTTCCAGAGCCAGTTCGTGATCGTGCTCGGCGAGGTCAACGCGCCCGGCCGCAAGGTCCTGCGCGGCGGCAGCCGGCTCGTGGACGTCCTCGTCGAAGCCGGCGGCTTCACGCCGCGCGCCTCCGGCGAGATCGTCATCACCCGCACCGAGGGGTCGTTCGAGGGCGGATCCAAGATCCTGCGCATGCGCCTGGGGGGCGCCTTCAGCGCCCAGGACTACGTGGGCCTGGAGCTGTCCCTTCGCAACGGCGACGTCATTACGGCCCCGGCTCGTCAATATGTTACCGTTGAGGGCGAGGTTCAGCGCCCGGGGCGTTACGCCATCGAGGGTGACCTGACCGTGACCGGCGCGATCTCGACGGCGGGTGGGCTGACCCGTTTCGGGAGCAGCGATGTCAAGTTGCGGCGCGTCGAAGCGGGCACGGGCAAGGTGACGATCACGAAGGTCGACCTCAAGGACGTGCGCAAGGGGAAGAACCCCGATCCGCCCGTCGCTCCCAACGACGTCATCACCGTCCCGCGGCGTCTCTTCTAGCCGTGGCTCCCCCTTCTCCGGCGCCCGGCGGACAGTCGGAAAGCCCGATCGACTTCCGCTACTACGGCAACCTCCTCTGGAAGAGCCGCATCCTCCTCGCCACCGCGGCCGTGCTCGGGTTCGGCCTGGGGCTGGTGCTCGCCTTCGCCCAGACCCCGGAGTACCGCGCGAGCGTGATGGTGCAGATCGACCCGCCCACGCCGACGTTCATGAGCGTCCAGGAAGCGCTGGGGGGCGGCTACTGGCAGAACGCGGACTTCTACAACACCCAGTTCCGCGTGCTGCGCTCGAGCGCGCTCGGCGAGAAGGTGCTGGACCGCCTCAAGCTCAAGGACGCCGCCGAGAATCGCGAAGCGGGCGGGGAGTTCATGTCGCACGTCGACGTGGAGCCGGTGCCGGAGAGCCGGCTGGTCCTGATCCACGTGACCCACCGCTACCCCAAGGAAGCGGCCCTCTGGGCGAACACGCTGGCCGACGTCTACATCGAGGACACGATCGCCACCCGGGTGGAAGCGGCGAAGAAGGCCTACCTGTGGCTGCAGGAACGCCTGAGCGCCACCCAGAAGAGCATGCGGGACGCCCAGGACAAGCTCTTCAAGAGCTACCAGAGCCAGGACCTGTTCGTGCCGGAGGGCAGCACCTCGGCCGTGACCAGCTCGATCTCCAAGCTGACCGCGGACCTCATCGAGGCCCAGGCCCGCCGCATCGGCCTGGAGGCGGCGCTCAAGCAGATCGCGCAGCTCAAGGCGGCCAACCAGTCCCTGGACGCGGTGCCCCAGTTCGCGGCCGATCCGACCATCATCAGCCTCAACTCCCAGGTCTCGGTCGCGAACAACGAGCTGGCCCGGCTCCGCCAGCAATACAAGGAAGGCCACCCCGAGATCCAGAAGCTGCTGCTCCAGGTGGACCAGGCGCAGAAGGCCAAGGAGAAGCAGGGGGCGACCATCATCGCCGCCCTGCGCGCGGACTACGAGCAACTGCAGAAGCGCGAGTCCGAGCTGCGGGGGGCCATCGACAGCGAGAAGGCGCAGGCCGCCTCCCAGAGCCGCAAGGCGGCGGAGCTGGACGCGATCAAGAAGGAAGCGGACTCGGCCAAGGGCCTCTACGACGTGCTCCTGCAGAAGCTCAACGAGAGCGACATCGCGGGCTCCATCCGCAGCAACAACGTGAGCGTCGTGGAGCGCGCCTCCGCGCCCATCTACCCCATCCGCCCCAACAAGAAGCGGATCGCCGCCGTGGCCGGCCTGCTCGGCCTCCTGCTCGGGGTCGGCTTGGTGCTCGCGCGCGACTACCTGGACAACACCATCAAGGACCCGGAGGAGATCGAGCGCTACCTGCACATCGACCTGCTCGCGGCCGTGCCCCAGTACGACGAGGCCAACGTCCACTTCGTCACCGAGGCCTACCAGAACCTCCGCACCGCCCTCATCTTCGGCCGCAAGGACGAGCGCGGTCAGATCGTCCTCGTCACCGGCACCGTGCCCCAGGAAGGCAAGACGACGACGCTCGTGAACCTCGGGAAGCTCCTCGCCTCCTCGGGGGAGAAGGCCGTCCTCGTGGACTTCGACCTGCGCCGGGGCCAGCTCCACAGCCGCCTGGGCCTCACGCGCGAGCCTGGAGTCACGAACTTCTTCGTGAACCACGAGGAC
>Ga0075435_100003990_pt1 | contig 10088 bp, 6 predicted proteins | sample RhiMethybrSRZTD4_FD_75302 | JGI IMG/M metagenome (GOLD analysis project Ga0075435, IMG submission 75302) | Populus rhizosphere microbial communities from Tennessee, USA - Rhizosphere MetaG P. TD hybrid SRZTD4 | ecosystem: Host-associated > Plants > Roots > Rhizosphere > Soil | place: USA... | reverse complement strand
CGGCGACCGCGAACTTGATCCGATGGTACGCGCCCGGCACCTCGCGATCTTCGAGCTCGGCCTGCGCGACCGCCGTCTTGAAGTCGACGTCCCACAACGTCGGCGCTTCGACCTGATAGGCCTGTCCGCGCTTCAGCATGCGCAGGAACGCGAGCTGCGAGACCCGCTGCGCGCGCTTCCCGATGGTCGCGTACGTCATCGACCAGTCGACCGACAGGCCGAGGTGCTGCCAGAGACGCTCGAACGCCTTCTCGTCCTCGGCCGTCAGCCGCGCGCACAGCTCGATGAAATTCGGACGCGACACCGAGATCGGATGCTTGGGCGGCTGCGGCGGCGGCGTGAACGACGCGTCGTAGGGCAGCGACGGATCGCAGCGCACGCCGTAGTAGTTCTGCACGCGGCGCTCGGTCGGCAGACCGTTGTCGTCCCATCCCATCGGATAGAAGACCTCCCGGCCCCGCATGCGGTGGAAACGTGCGACCAGATCGGTGTGCGTGAAGGAGAACACATGGCCGACGTGCAGCGATCCGCTGACGGTCGGCGGCGGCGTGTCGACGGAGTAAATCTCGGCTCGCGAGCGCGATCGATCGAACCGGTACACGCCGGCCTCTTCCCAGCGCGCGATCCACTTCTGCTCGAGCCCCTCGAGTGCAGGCTTTTCAGGTAGCCGCATCAAGCGATGGTATCAAATTGGGAAATTGGTCAGCTGGTAAGTTCGAAAGTTGACGAGGCGCCGCGACCTGGGCCTGCAACCTGCGAACTCACCAACTGACAATCTACCGACTCCTCGATGCAGCCTTCACGGGCAGGTGATATCCGAATGAGCGGAGCTGACCGTGACATCGATGCTCGGGCCGGTGACGTGCAGCGCGTTGACGGTCATCGCGCCAGCATTCCCGCCCGACGAACTCGTCTGCTCGTTGACGATGACGCTGATGCCGCCCGGCAACGAGATCGCGAGGTTCGGATTGACGACGAGGACTGGCTGTCCGGCCACGACCAGGCCGACGATCTCGGAATTCCCGCTGACGGCGGCGGTGCTGCCGCTGCACGTCGCGCTCGAATTCGATTTGACGAGATCGGCCGCAACGAGACCGCCCAACAGGCTGACGTTGGCCACCGACGCCTGGGACTGAGCGCTTGTACCGCTTCCAGACGTCGCGCCGCTCAACACCTCGGCCGACACCAGACCGAGCACGTTGACACTCGCGAGAGATGTTTTCAGATTGCCGCCGCTGGCGGGGAGCGGCCCTGTATCGGAGAGCGCGAGCGCCAAACCCACTGCGCTGGCCCGCAGCGCGACGGCCTGGCCGCTGAACGTCGCGGTCGCCTGCGCAAAACTCGTGACCGGGCCGAACGCCAGAGCAGCTATCAGACAAATCGCGAGCGTCGATGGCTTCTTCGTCTTCATTGTAAGTTCTCCTCTGTATCTCACATCGAGTCACGTTCCCGAGTCGCGCGCGCAACAGTCTGTGGAGCAATGCGGCCGCCGCCGGCCGGCGCGGTGAGGCGCGCGGCCGATGCCGCTAGAGCCGTCGCGGCGCGATGTGTAATCGTGTAATAAGGAAACGTTCGTCTCGACGCGACATGCAGATGTCGATCGAAACAGACGAGCGCGACTGAGGCGGCTACTTGATCGACGCTTTGATGCGTTCGATCTCTTCGCGAACTAATCGCTCCGCGATCTGCGAGACGATGTCGGAGACGGCGTCGCGCACGACTTTGTCGGAAAGATGATCGAGCACGCGGCGCGTGACTTGCTCCACGAGATCGTCAGACGAGGGCGCGCTCGCGGGCCACGCTGTCGACGTTGACTCGGCCGTTTCGTACTGCTCCGCAGCGAGAATGGCCGCGAACGCCTCCGCGAGTGGTGGTAGCGATTTGATGTGTGGCAGCTCCACCGGTGCCGATGGGGCGGGCGGCGGAGCGATTGCGGCGGCCACTGGCGCGCGCGGCGCTGAGATCGCAGCGGCAGATTCGTCGCGAGTCGCGGCACTCTCCGTCTGCGGCGCGGCCTCGTCGTCACCAGGCGTTCCGATCACGCCCGCGCCGAACGCGGACTGTGGCGGTGCGTACGCCAGGGGAACATCGGCGCTCGCCTCCGTCGTCTTCTGGTCCACTGGCCCGCGAAGGTCCCACGGCTCGGCGGCCGGCGCGGACGAATCGGGCCTGCCGAACCAGTCGATCGCCGGCGCGGGATCGGTCGGCGGAGGCGAAGCGCTCGTCGATGTGGCTGCCGCTGGTCCCGACAGCGATTGAAACGCCGCATCGAGCCGATCGAAGTAGTCGTCGAGCGAGGGCGGCGGCGCCGCGGCTGGACTTTTGGCGTCGGCCTGATCGAGCGGAGCGTCGCCGCTCGTTGCCGCCGGTGGGCGCGCCGGCAACTTCGCCAGCAGATCCTTCACCCGGCCGATCACGAGTTGCGGTTCGAACGGCTTGGCCAGCACGCCGTCGCACCCGGCTTCGTTCGCGCGCGCCTGATCGACGGGCTCGAACGCGCCGGTCAACAGCACGACCGGAATGTGCGACAGCTTCGGCGACTGCTTGATGTATTTGGCGACCTCGTAGCCGTTCCTTCCGGGCATACCGATGTCGGCCAGGACGATGTCCGGCGGCGACGACTCGAGGCGGGCGATGGCTTGATCGCCGTCACTGACGGCAATGACGTCGACGTCTTCGTCGGCGAAGGTCAGTTCGATGACGCGCTGGATCGTGACGCTGTCGTCCGCCAGCAAAAGCGTATGAGGCACCTTGGATGTATCGGCACTTCAGACTTCAGACTTCAGACTTCACACTTCTGACCGCGCACGGGCGTTCGTGTTGATGAACTCGATGATTTCCTGCATCGGCGTTCCCGGCAGGAAGATGCCCTTCACGCCAATCTCCTTGAGCTTGGGGATATCCACATCCGGGATGATCCCGCCGATCACGACGAGCACGTCGTCCAGCCCCTTCTGTTTCAGGAGTTCCATCAGACGAGGCGCGATGTGATTGTGGGCGCCTGACAGAATTGACAGGCCGATCACGTCTGCATCTTCTTGCAACGCCGCCGCGGCGATCATCTCCGGGGTCTGCCGGAGACCCGTGTAAATGACTTCCATCCCGGCATCGCGAAGCGCGCGCGCGATGACCTTCGCGCCGCGATCGTGCCCATCGAGGCCAGGTTTGGCGATGACGACGCGAAGCTTGCGCATCAGATGATCGGCGTTTCCTCGTACTCGCCCCACACGTCGCGCAGCGCGTCGCACATCTCGCCAATGGTGGCGTAGGCGCGCACCGCATCGAGGATCGGCGGCATGAGGTTGTCGGTGGTTTTTGCGACGGCGCGCAGACGATCGAGCGATCGTGCGACCGCGCCGTTGTCGCGCGTCTGCCGGAGCCGGTCGAGCCTGGCGAGCTGCTTTTCGGCCGCCGACTCGTCGATGTAGAGAATCTCGATCGGCGGCTCGTCTTCCTGTACGAAGTCGTTCACGCCGACGATGACCTTGTCCTTGCGCTCGACCGCCTGTTGGAAGCGATAGGCGCTCTCCGCAATCTCCTTCTGCGGGAAGCCGCGTTCGATCGCCTCGACCATGCCGCCCATCCGATCGATTTGATCGAAGTACGCGAGCGCGCCGTCCTCCATCTCCCTGGTCAGCTTCTCGACGAAGTACGATCCACCCAGCGGATCGGCGACGTTGGTGACACCGCTTTCGTGCGCGATGATCTGCTGCGTGCGCAGCGCGAGCGTCGCCGCCTCGGCGGTCGGCAGCGCGAGCGCCTCGTCGAGCGAGTTCGTGTGCAGCGAGTTGGTGCCGCCGAGGACCGCCGACAGCGCCTGCAGCGCCGTCCGCACGACGTTGTTGTACGGCTGCTGCGCCGTCAGCGAGACGCCGGCCGTCTGACTGTGGAAGCGCAGCTTCCACGAGCGGTCGCGCTTCGCGCCGAAGCGATCGCGCATCACGTGCGCCCAGATCTTCCGCGCCGCACGGTACTTGGCGATCTCCTCGAAGAAGTCGCTGTGCGCGTTGAAGAAGAACGAGATGCGCGGGACGAAGTCGTCGACGTCGAGGCCGGCATCCACGCCCCACTGCACGTACTCGACGCCGTCGCGGAGGGTGAACGCCAGTTCCTGCAGCGCCGTCGATCCCGCCTCGCGGATGTGATAGCCGCTGACGGAGATCGTGTTCCACTTCGGCACCTGGCTGGCGCAGAAACCGAAGATGTCGGTGATGATCCGCATCGACGGCCGCGGCGGGAAGATGTACTCCTTCTGTGCGATGAACTCCTTCAGGATGTCGTTCTGGATCGTCCCTGACAGCGTCTTCCAGTCCGCGCCCTGCGTCTCCGCCACCACGAGATACATCGCGAAGATCATCGCCGCCGGCGAATTGATCGTCATCGACGTGGTGATGCCGCCGAGCGGGATGCCTTCGAACAGCGTCTCCATGTCGGCAAGCGACGTGATGTTGACGCCGCACTTCCCCACCTCGCCGAGCGACAGCTCGTGATCGGGATCGCGTCCCATCAGCGTCGGCAGATCGAAGGCGACGCTCAGGCCGGTGCCGCCCGCCTTCAGCAGCGTTTTGTAGCGCTGGTTGGTTTCCTCGGGCGTTCCGAAGCCGGCGAACTGCCGCATCGTCCACAGCTTGCCGCGGTAGCCGGTTGGGTGAATGCCGCGTGTGTAAGGGAATTCGCCCGGATTCGCGAGGTCGCGCTTGTAGTCGAGACCGTCGAGATCCTCGCTCGTGTAGAGACGCTCGATCGGCCGGCCGGAAATGGTGGTGAAGCTCTGCGCACGCTCGGGCGATTTCTTCAGCGTCGGCTCGAGCGTTTCACGCTCCCACCGTTGTTTCTCCGTTTCGGCGACCGCTTTCATACCCAAGCATTATAGCGAACGGGTCTGGACTGCCCGCGGCTGCCTATTCGAATGGCCGCACGAGCCTATCCGATCGGAGACAACCGTTCGCAATTCGCGCTCGAGCCCCATTGACGATCAATTCGACGGTCGGCTCGGCGACTACCGACGTTCACCGCGCGTGGTCCAAGGACGCGCGACCTGGACGACGCTCGGCAGCACGACCATCACGATGGGCTCGACGGTCTTCATCGGCGTCGCGGTGACGAGTGACAACGCGACGACGACGGCGCAGTCTTCGACGCGTCATGATTCGACAATGACAATGACGTGACGCCGGTTGACTCGCCGAGGCGGGCCACGTTAGTCTGGCCCGTTTCGGTCAGGCGACAGGAGCGTCATGGAAGGACACGGTCCCATCTTCAGCGCGATGCTCCAGGAATTCGACGGAGCGGCCCACATCCTCAATCTCGAGCCCGGCATCTGGAAGATCCTCACCAATCCGAAACGACAGATCGTCGTCTCGTGCCCCGTCCAGATGGACAACGGCGAGATCGAAGTCTTCACCGGTTATCGCGTGCAGTACAACATCACGCTCGGCCCCGCGAAAGGCGGCATCCGCTATCATCCCGGGGTCACGCTCGACGAAGTCACGGCGCTCGCGGCATGGATGACGTGGAAGTGCGCCGTCGCGCACATTCCGTTCGGCGGCGGCAAGGGCGGCGTCATCTGCGATCCGACGAAGATGTCGAAGCGCGAGCTCGAAGCGCTGACGCGGCGCTACGTCGCCGAGATCATCGACGCGATCGGCCCCGAGAAGGACGTCCCCGCTCCTGACGTGAACACCAACGAGCAAATCATGGCGTGGGTGATGGACACCTACTCGATGCACGTCGGCCATACGACGACGTCGGTGGTGACCGGCAAGCCGGTGGAGCTCGGAGGATCCCTGGGTCGGCGCGAGGCGACCGGCCGCGGCGTGATGATCTCGACGCGCGAAGCGGCGAAACACCTCGGCTTCAATCTCAAGGGCGCGACTGTCGCCATCCAGGGTTTCGGCAACGTCGGCGGCATCTCCGCGGAGCTGCTCGCCGAAGCCGGCGCGAAGATCGTCGCCGTCACCGACTGGAAGGGCGGCGTCTACAACGCGAAGGGCCTCGACGTCGCGAAATTGATGAAGCACGTGCAGCAGAACCGGACCGTCGCCGGTTTCCCGGACGCCGAGCCGCTGAACCCATCGGATCTGTTCACGCTGGACGTGGACGTGCTCATTCCCGCGGCGCTCGAGAATCAGATCACGATCGAGAACGCGCCGGTCATCAAGGCGAAGATCGTCGTCGAAGGCGCCAACGGTCCGACGACGCCGGAGGCGACCCGCTACCTCCACGAGCAGGGCATCTTCATCGTGCCCGATATTCTCGCCAACAGCTCGGGCGTCACCACGTCGTACTTCGAATGGGTGCAGGATCGCTACGGCTACTTCTGGACCGAGAAAGAAGTCAACGACCGCCTCGAATCGAAGATGTGCGAGGCCTTCAACGCCGTCCTGCAGACGTCGCTCAAGTACAAGGTCGACATGCGCACGGCCGCCTACATCGTCGCCATCAGCCGCGTCGCCACCGTGACGCGCATGCGCGGCATGTACGCGTAGGCGCGGCGGTCAGGACGTCACGCGAAAGTTGATCCGATCGATCGCTTCACCGGCAGGACTCTTGGCGGTGAGCTCGATCAGATACTCGCCGTTGGCGAGTCCGGCGAGCGGCAGATCGATTTCGTTGGTGCCGGTCGGCGTCGATGCCGGCGCAACCGGCAGTTCACGCATCGTCTGACCGACGCGGTTGAGCAGTTTGGCGGTGAGCGACGGCGCCGCGTCGACGGGACCGTAGGCGGGAAACCGGATCAGCAGGCGCTCGGCGCGGCTGAACTCGCGCGCCGCGACGGGCACACCGGCGTCGGCGTCGATGCGGCGAAATTCTCGCGCGTTGCGCGCCCGCAGGATCTCGGGCGTGCCGATCGTGACCGGCTTGCGAAAGTCGGGGACGGTGAAATCGCGAACGTCGGAGTCGAGCACCTGCGTGGTCATGTCCTGGATTGACATCGTGAGCCGCAATCGGCCCGGCGCCGCGTCGAAGACCGCGCGCGACGGCGTCACGCCCTCCTCCTCCATCGCCGCCGGACCGGTCGGCTGAAGCGGACCCTGGAACAGCACGCGGCCATCGGCCGCGTTGACCGTCAGCTGAACGCGCGACGGGAAACGCCGAGTGCGATCGCCGGGGACGCGTGCGGCCGGTTCCCAGACGATCGTCACGCGCATGTTGCCGCCCTCCCCTTTGGCGACGCCAACCCACGGCCGAATCAGCGGGCTGGCGTGGCGCATCGGTTCGACCGGCCCCGGTTTTGGCGGGTTGTTCAGGCGGTCGAGCACCGCCGCTCGCAGCGCATCGTCCGGCGACGGCGCCCAGTATCCTTTTCGCGCGCGCAGCGTCACGTTCGCGCGCGTGACGCGAACCTGGACGTCGTGAAACTTGCCGTCTTCTGCGTGCGCGGCGCGATAGGTCAGGACGTAGTACGCGCTTGCGTCGGCGGTGACGCGGCGCAGACCGGCATCGAGATCGCCGGCGATGGTGCGACCATCGGTCTCGGCGGCGAGCATGCGCGCCGCGTCAGTCGCTTCCTCCGGCGCTTCACGCGGATCGACCGGGTAGATCGCCACCGTCGATCGATTCGCTGATCGGATGACGCTCTCGAGCGTCGGCAAATCCTGTCCGCGCCGCCGCTCTGATCGCGCCACGCCTTCGCTGACGACGATAAGAGTCTTCCGCCTGCCCTGGGCGGAATCGAGCGACCTGCCCCGCGTGGAGTCGAAGGGGCCGTCGGCGTCGGTGCCGAGCTGGATCGCCAGCGCGTTCATCGCGGACAGGGCTACTTGTGAACGCGCAGCTTCGATGCGCGCCGGGGTGCCGGCAATGTAGTTGCGCTCGTAGGCGTTGCGCGGCTCATAGTCGCCCTTGCGTCCTTCGAAGCCGGCAATGGCGCGGCGCGCCGTCTCGCGATCGTCGGTCAGCCGAATCGCGAACAGCGAATCGAGCGGCTTCATGACGACCAGCAGATCCTTCGGATCCAACGCGTCGACGAAACGGGTCAGCGTCGTGCGAACGCGATCGCTGGCGGGGCCGGCACCGACGTGGTACTCGTCGAGAAAAATCGCGAATCGCCGCCCGCCGGCGGCGCGGACGAACTGAGCGCTCTCGAGCGGCCGCGGCGTCGAATCCTCACGCAGCTCGAAATCGGCCGGCTTGAGATCTTCGACGAGACGGCCGCGCCCATCGACCGCGATCGCATCGATGCGGACGACGTGAGTGGGAGAATCGGTGACCGCCGGCTGCGCGAACGCGATAGCAGGGCTGAAGGCCTGCGCGACCGCGGTCACGAGGCCCCTTACGCCGCGCTCGTAGCGCAGCCCTTTAGGGCTGCCCACGGCGGCGACTGCGACCGCCGTGACCGCCACGAGAACGGCACGCATCTCAACCCGCCACGCGGAACCCGACGAGTTCCTTGGCCTCGCCGCCCTCGCCAGTGGCTTTGATCTCGAGGACGTACTCGCCTGGAGGGAAGCTGGCCAGCGGCAACTCGATCTGCGTCTGGTTCGGCGTCGGCGATGGCGCCGTCGTCAACTCGTTCATCGGCTGGCCCGCGCGATTGAGCACGTGCACGCTCAACGCCGGCGCGGTGCCCGCGGGACCGTAGGCCGGCGCGCGGACGAGGAGACGATCCGTCCGGGTGAACTCGCGCACCGCCGTCGGGACCGCATCGGGATCGGCCTTGAGGCGGTTGAATTCCGGAATTGTGCGCGCGCGGAACAGCGCGGGCGTGCCGAGGAGCGTCGACGCGGATGTGAGATCGGGCACCGTGATCTCGCGGACCTCTGAGTCGAGCACCTGGGAGCTCGTGCCCTCGACTGAAACGCGCAACTGCACTTTGCCTGGCGCGACGTCGAAGGAGACGCGCGATGCTCCCTTCGTCGACGAAGGGGCCGCGCTCTGTCCGGCCGCCGCGACGCCGGTCGGCGAAGCCGATGCCACCGCCATGTCCGGCACCCGGCCGCGGAACATCGGCGAGCCATCGGGCGCGATCGCCATCAACGACACGCGCACCGGATCGCCGGCGCGGCTTGCCGCCGACTCTCCGGGGGTTCGCGGAATCGGCTCCCAGACAAACGTCACGCGCGTCTTGCCGTTCTCGCCGCGCGACGTTCCGATCCACGTTCGCACCACGGCGGCGCGCGACGGCCGGTTCACCGAGGCCAGCGCTTCGTCCACGGCCTTCGGCGTGGCCGGCTTCGGCGGTTGCATTGCCCGCGCCGCCTGCTCCGCGTTGAGCGCCCAGTACCCTTTGCGCGCGCGGACCTGCACCCCGGGCCGCTTCACGCGCACCTTGATTTCGTGGAACTTGCCGTCGGCCGGCGCCTGCGCCGAGTTGTAGCCGATCAGATAGTAGGCGCTGCTGTCGCTCGTGATCTGCTTCATGCCGACGTCGAGGTCGTTGCGGTTCACGATCGCGCGGCCGTCGGTGTTGTCGGCGAGCACCCGCAGCGTGTCCATCGTCGAGCGGAGATAGGTCGAGTCGGTCTGGATGTTCACGCCTTCGTTGATGTCGAACTCGAACCCGGGCAGCCCGCGCGGGTCGATGGCGTAGATCGCAACGTTGTTGCGATTGGCTGTGTCGTAGACCTCGCGCAGATCGCTGTCGAGGTCGAGGTTCGAGAAGAACTGGTAACGATCCTCGTTGGGATCGTTCACGCCGGCCATCGGGTTGAAGGCGTTCGGATTGCCAGAGCCGGGCCTCGTCGCGTCCGCGTTCCGCATCTGCGGCGGCAGCGCGTTGGTGTATCCCTCGCTGACCAGCAGCAGCGCCTTACGGCCCTCCTTCAACGAGCCCATGTGGACGATGAGCGATTTGATCGCCGAGAGCGACACCTGATTGCGAATCTTCTCGACGACTTCGGTCGGGTAGTACGCGTACTTCTCCTCGTACTGGTTGCGCGGCGTGTAGTCGTACTTGCGGCCCTGGAACTGCTGGACGGCGCGCATGACGGCGTCGTGGTTCCGCGTCATGCGGACCGATGCCGTCGATTCGAGCGGGTACATGATGCCGACCATGTCGGACGGTCCGATCTGCGTATCGACGAACTTCGTGATCGGATTGCGGACCGACATGCTCGCGCCGCGGCGGACGTGATAGTCGTCGAAGA
>Ga0075435_100003988_pt1 | contig 10090 bp, 7 predicted proteins | sample RhiMethybrSRZTD4_FD_75302 | JGI IMG/M metagenome (GOLD analysis project Ga0075435, IMG submission 75302) | Populus rhizosphere microbial communities from Tennessee, USA - Rhizosphere MetaG P. TD hybrid SRZTD4 | ecosystem: Host-associated > Plants > Roots > Rhizosphere > Soil | place: USA... | reverse complement strand
CTCAAGATGATGGGCCGGGACGTGGAGATCACGGGGGTGTTCCTCGAGATCGGCCAGTCCCAAACCGGAGGACAGACCCCCTACGGCATCCAGTTCTGGACCTATACCGGCCCCCCGGAGAAGGAGCCCACCGGGGAGATCAAGGCGCCCGAGGTCTCGCTGGAGAAGCTCGTGGGGACGCCGGGCAAGCGCGACGGCCAGATGATCCGCGTGGTGGGGAAGTTCCGCGGGAAGAACCTCTACGGCGACCTGCCCGTCAGCACCCAGCGCACGAGCGCGGACTGGGTCATCAAGGACGACCTCTACGCCGTCTGGGTCACGGGCCGGAAACCCAAGGGCGCGGGATGGGAGCTCGACGCCAGCCTCAAGCGCGACACCGGCAAGTGGATCGAAGTCATCGGCAAGCCGGAGACGATACGCGGCGTGACCTACATCAAGGCGGTGCGCATCCAGATCACGACCCCGCCGTCGGCGCGGGCCGACGTCAAGCCTCCCCCTCCTCCGCCGGAGAAGCCCAAGAAGCCGCCGGTCGTGGTGTTCGCGCTGCCCCTCGACGGCGACATCGAGGTGGCGCAGGACAGCCGCTTCGTCGTGCAGTTCAGCAAGGACATGGACGAGAACACGTTCGACGGGCACGTGGTCCTGCGCTACACGGGACCGGTGCAGCCGGGGGATCGCGCCTTCGTCGGCCTGAGGCTCACCTACGACCGCGGGCGGCGCGCCCTCACCGTCGATCCCGGAGACACGTTACGGCCCCGGCGGCAGATCGAGCTGATCCTCCTGCCCGGCATTTCCGACATCGACGGGCTCACGCTGATCTCGCGCGCGTCCTCGCTGAAGGCGGACGCGGTTTCGCAGAAGAACGACGTGGTCGACGTGCTGCGTTATCGCGTCGGCAGCTGACCGGCCGCCGGGCTCTTCTTCAGCACCACGATCTCGGGATCGAGGAACTCGGCCGGCGGACGCCGCCAGCCGGACTGGCGGAAGCGCTCGGCGACCGTGTAGCCTCCGCGTCCCTCGAGAAGGTCCTGGAAGAAGGCGGCCCGCTCCGGCGCCTGGTCCGGATGGTCGAGGAACCGTTCGTAATATGACGCGGTGAGCACGAGCCAGGGCGCGCCCTCGCTGCGGTAGGCGGACGCGGCGGCCACGAAGCGGTCGGGCGGCGCCATCTCGCGCGAGAGGGTCGGCACGAGGCGCAGGCGCGGGGCGGGCAGCGCCGGCCCGTAGCCGGGGTTGTTCGCGATGAGGTCCACCGGGGTGCCCGCGGGCACGTTCGCCTCCAGCCAGCGCGCGGCGCCGTAGCGCGAGTCCACGAAGAAGAGGCGGACCACCAGCACCGTGCCCAGGGCCGCCCGCGCGAGCACGAGGGCGGCCAGGGGGGCCCTCGTCCGTGGAGGCGGGATCGTGTGCAGGGCGAGCGCGGCCGAAACGGCGGCCGCGGGCAGGGCGGGGATCAGGAAGCGCATGGCCTGGTGGCCCGACGAGGCGACGAGGAGGTACGGCGCCACCGCGGCGCTGAGCACCACGGCGGCGGCGCGATCTCCGCGAACGGCGCGCGCGGCCGCGACGACGAGGCCGGCCAGGGCCGTGATCGCGAGGGGAGCGGTGAGCGCGCCCGTGAGCAGCTCGAGGTAGGGGCCGAACGAAGTCGAGGCGCCGACCAGGCCTTTGTACTCGTGACGCGTCTGCTGGTTGAAGGCGAGGTCGCTGAGAAACGCCTGCGGCCGGAGGACGGCGTAGGGAGTGGCGGCGGCAAAGGCCGCCGCGGCCACCACGGCCATGACGATGGCCTCCCCGCGCGCCAGCGGCCGGGCCCAGGCCGCGCCGCGCCGCGCCGCCACCCCCACCACCACGAGGGCGGCGCCGGCGGCGAGCAGGAGCAGCGCCGCCGAATCCACGAAGCCGGCCGCGTGCTCCGGCCGCAGGAGCCGGACGTCCTTGAGGTGGAGGCGTCCGGCCAGCGCATGGCCGGGCCCGGTCGCGAGCAGCGCGCCCAGGGCCAGGAGCACGGAGCCGGCGAGGCCGACGAGCGTCGCCTGCCGCCGCGCGTAGTCGTCGGTCTCGGCGGGACGCGGCCGAAGCACGATCGCGATCAGGCACGGCAGGAGCAGCGCCGCCGCCGTGTACTTGGTGGCCGCGGTCAGGCCGAGCGCGACTCCGAGCGCCATCACGCCGCGCTCTCCCCGGAGATGGTCGAGCGCGAAGAGCACGGTGACGGCGGTCCCGAGCAGGAGCCACGGCTCCGGGGTGGCGAAATGGCAGAGGTTGACCACGCCCGGCGACAAGGCGAGCGAGGCCGCGGCGAGCAGGCCCAGGTCGCGCCGCAGGCGTCCCGCGGCCAGGCCGATCACGAAGACGGCGCCCGCGCCCGCGAGCGCGCAGAGGATGCGTCCGAGGAGGAGGGGGTCCGCCACTCGCGCGTCCCCTTCCGTGACCCGCGACTGGATCCACAGGAAGGGCCATTCCACGTACAGGGGCAGCGACGGGTTGATGAACGAGTCCGGCTCCAGCGTGCCGGCGCGCGCCATGCGCGCGGCCACGTCCGCCTTCTCGTCCGGATGCCAGCGCGCGGGCAGGCCCCACGTGATCCCGGCCAGGTTCACGGCGAGGCTGACGAGGGCGACGGCGGCGAGGGGGAGACGCGAGGCGGCCGGCGACCCGCCGGAGGCCGTGGCTACGCGCCCCCGAGCAGCTTGCGCAGCTTGTCGGGCAGCGTGGCCGCCTTGGCCACGACCTCCTCCGCCATCTTCTTGCGCTTGGCCTGCAGGCGCGTGCGCAACCCGTCGTCCTGGAGGGCGAGGATGGCGACGGCGAGATGCCCCGCGTTCTTCGCGCCCATCGAGCCCACGCCCACGGCGGCCACGGGCACGCCCGGCGGCATCTGCACGGTGGCCAGGAGCGCGTCGAAACCGCCCAGGGGCGAGCTGTCGAGGGGAACGCCGATCACGGGCAGGGTCGAATGCGCGGCCATGGCTCCGGCCAGGTGGGCGGCGCCGCCCGCCCCCGCGATGATCACGCGCAGGCCGCGCTCTGCGGCTTCCCGCGCGTAGGTCGCCGCCTCCTCCGGGCTGCGGTGCGCGGAGAGGACGCGGATGTCGTACGGCACCTTGTAGTCCTCGAGCACGCGCGCGCACTCCGCCATGGTGGGGAGGTCGCTGTCGCTGCCCATCAGGATCGCGACGACGGGATTGGGAGAGGTCATGGTGTCAGCGGGGCGCGTGCAGGCGCGCGAGCGCCTTCTGGCCGATGTCCTTGCGGTAGTGCATCCCTTCGAACGAGATCTTCTTCACCGCCGCGTAGGCGCGCTGCACGGCGGCGTCGAGGTTGGCGCCCAGCGCGGTCACGCCCAGCACGCGCCCGCCCACGGTGATCGTCTTCCCGTCGCGCATCGCGGTCGCGGCATGGAAGACCATGGCGTCGCTCTGCCCCTGCAGCGTCTCCAGGCCCTTGATCTCCTTCCCGGTCTCCGGCGCGTCCGGGTAGCCGCGGGCGGTGACGACCACGCACACGGCCGCCTCCTTGGCCCAGTCGATCTTGGTCTCCTTGAGTTGCCCGTCGGCCACGCCCTGGAGGATGGGCACGATGTCCGAGCGCATGCGGGCCATGATGACCTGGGTCTCGGGGTCGCCGAAGCGGGCGTTGAACTCGAGCACGCGCGGGCCCTTGTCCGTGATCATGAGCCCGGCGTAGAGCACGCCCTGATAGCGCCGGCCCTCGGCGCTGAGGCCGCCGATGGTGGGCAGGATGATCTCCTGCATGATCTGCTTGTGCATGTCGAGGGAGAGGCTGGTCGAGGGCGACACCGTCCCCATGCCGCCCGTGTTGGATCCGGTGTCCCCGTCCCCGACGCGCTTGTGGTCCTGCACGGAGACCATCGGCACGACCCGCGCGCCGTCGGAGAACACGAGGAACGAGACCTCCTCGCCGGGCAGGAACTCCTCCATGACGAGCTTGGCCCCGGCCGTGCCGAACTTCTTGTCCGACATCATCTCGGCCACGGCGGCCAGCGCCTCCGCCTTGTCGTCGACCACGACGACGCCCTTGCCCGCGGCCAGGCCATCCACTTTCAGCACGAGCGGGTAGCCCAGGGTGCCGTCCTTCACCGCCTTGTCCGCCTCCTCGCGCGAGGAGCAGATCGCGTATCGCGGCGAGGGGATCTCGTGTCGCTTCATGAACTCGCGGGCGAAAGCCTTCGAGCCTTCGATCTCCGCCGCGGAGCGGCTGGGGCAGAAGATGGAGAGCCCACGGCGCTGGAACTCGTCCCCGATGCCGAGGACCATGGGCAGCTCGGGGCCGACCACGGTCAGGTCCGCGCTGATCGTCTGGGCGAAGTCCGCGACTTCAATGATGTTGGAGGTGTCGATGGGGACGCAGTCGGCAAGGCCGGCCATCCCGGCGTTGCCGGGAGCGCAGTAGACGTCCTTGACGAGCGGGCTCTGCCGGATCTTCCAGACGAGCGCATGCTCACGGCCGCCATTCCCGACGACCAGGATCTTCATCCCTGGGTCTCTTCCCCTCGCAGTGGAATCCGAAAAGTCTGTCACGCCGCCGAGAAGGGTGTCAAACCCGAAGGCATTCGCGGCTGCGCTGGGTCACGTCGGTTGGTGGCCGCAGCGCGTGGTGCTACCGTTCTCTGCCCTTCGAGCCATGTCATCGTCATGAGGCGCTTCCCGTGGGCCTTCGCGGCCCTGAACCTCGCGGTGATCTGTTTCCACATCAACCTGTTCGGCGGGTGGAACCAGCTCTCCCGCGCCTTGCCCCTCGTCTCGCTCGTCGAGGAGGGCACGCTCCAGATCGATGCCCACCACCAGCTCACCGGCGACAAGGCCCTTATCGACGGGCACTACTACTCCGACAAAGCGCCTGCGGCCACGTTCCTCGCCCTTCCGGCCTACGCCTTTGCGCGCGTCGCCTTTTCCGGGTCCCGCTACGCCACGGACGGACCCCGCGTGGGGTCGAGGGCCGTGGGTGACGCCATCCTCATCGGCACCCTGGTGAGCTCGGCCCTGCCTTTCCTGGCCATCCTGCTCCTCTTCGTCTCACGACTCGACGCCGGGGCGGGACCGAACGGCGTCGCCTCCCCGCGCATGACCGCGGTGGGACTCCTCTACGGCACCTACGTCTTCGCCTACGCGGACTATTTCTTCGGGCATATGCTGGCCGCCCTGCTCCTGCTCCTGGCCTACTTCGCCCTCTTCGAGCGGCGGGCACCTTTCGCCGCGGGCCTGGCCCTGGGCGGCGCGGTCTTCACTGAATACCCGTCCCTCGTCGCCCTCCTGGTCTGGGGCGTACAGTGCGCCGTCGCCGGCCGCCGGCGGGACGCCGTCCGGCTCGCTCTGGGCGCGGGGCCGGGGATCCTGGCTTCGCTCGCCTACAACCGGGTCCTCACCGGAGACGCCCTGACCCCGGCCTACAAATTCGAGAGCCTCTCCGACTTCGCGCGACAGACGCAGCTCTTCGGGTTCGGCCTCCCCCAGCCGGAGGCGGCCTGGGAGCTCGTATTCGGCCAGGCGCGGGGCCTGCTCTTCCACGTCCCGGTCCTCCTGGCCTTCGTGCTGGCCTCCGCCGTCGCCGGCCCGGGCGCGCCGCGGACCTGGCTGGCTTCGCCGGTGCGCGCCCTCCTGGTCGCGCACGTCCTCCTCTTCTCGTCGTTCTACATGTGGCACGGCGGTTCCTGCTTCGGACCGCGCTTCCTCCTGCCCGCCGTGGTCCTGGTGCTCTACCGGCTGGGCCAGAGGATCGTGGCCGAGCCCGTGTTCCCGCGCGCCGTCTTCTACCTGGCCGGCGCGGCCGGTCTGGCGATGAACCTCGTCGTGCTCAACACTTCGATTCACATCCCCATGTCCCTGGGCCCGCCGTTCTCGGGCTTCCTGCTCCCCTATCTCCAGAACGGCTACGGCGCCGACTCGACCCTGGCCGCCCAGGTTCTCGGGATGTCGCTGGGCGCGCGCCTCCTCGTGTGGGCCGCCGTCCTCGCCGGCGTACTGGCGCTGGCCCGGGGACCGCGCGCGGGCGCGGCGGAGGCGGCGCGTACCGTGGCCTCCGTCCCGAGCACGGCCGCGTAGGCCGGCCGCGGCCATGGCGCGCATCACTCCCCTCACCCCGGTCGTCGACCTCACCCACCGTCAGGCCCAGCTCCGCTTCCGCAGCGACGTGCGCGACAGCGCCCGCCATGTCTTCGCGGTCGATCTGTACTCGCATCTGCGCGAGAAGCATCCGGAGACCCACGTCGGGTACTGGGTGTTCCCGTTGCCGGAAGGCCCCGCCGAGAGCACGATCGGCATCGACCTCACCCGGATCGGTCCCGGCTCCTTGTGGATGGAGACGGGGACGCGCCGCGTGTCCGCCGTCGACTCCTGGTCCAACCCCGACTACGCGTTCGATCCGATCGTGGGGATCCAGCTCGTCCTGCGGCGGGACGGACGCGTCCTCGAGAACCGGTTCGTGGCCGGACGCGTCGCCGATCCCGAGGTCCTGCGCTCCTACTACCACCGCGTGCACGCCGAACACGGCTACACGCCCGCGGAGCCGTTCCTGCACGAGCTGCACGCCGCGATGCTGCGCAAGCTCGAGCGGCTGTTCCTCCGGCATTTCGCCGCGGGGTCGCGCGTGCTGGACGCCGGGTGCGGCCGCAGCCTCTTCACGGAGATCCGCCCCGACTGGCCCTTCGGGATCGTGGCCGCGGACGTGGACCTGGACCTGTTGGCCGCCCGCAAGGCGGAGTTCCCGGCCGTGCGCTGGGTGGTGGGAGACGCGCACCCGCTCCCGTTCCGTGACGCGGCCTTCGACGGGCTCTTCGCGGGCGAGCTCGTGGAGCACCTTCCGGATCCGGCGGCCGGGGTCGAGGAGTTCCGGCGGGTGCTCAGGCCGGGGGGCAGCCTCGTCCTCACCACGCCCAACCGCCTCCGTCTGGCCAACGTGGTGGATCGCTCCGAGCGGCCCTACAGCCCGGACCACCTCAGCGAGCTCAGCTACGACGAGGCCCGGGGCCTCCTCCGCGGGCACGGGTTCACGATCCTCGCGGAGACCGGCCTGCACCTCGAGCTGCTCCTCAACTGGCTCTCGCCCCTCCCCAAGCTCGACCGGCTGCAGCGAAAGTGGAATCGGAGCTGGGCGGTGCCGCTCATGCGCGCGCTGCTGGCCGCGGGTGCGCTCGTCCCGCGCTATGCGCTCGACCTCGTGTTCGTGGCGCGGCGTGACTGAGCGGTCGCGCCTCGTCTCCGCCGTGGCGGCGGCGGTGTGCTGGGCCTTCTTGTGCCTGCGTTGGTTCGACGCCGCCGCGCCCTTTCGACCGCGCGCCCTGGAGGCCGTGCCCGTGGCGGCGTGGGCCCTGCTCCTGGCCGTCGCCCTCGCGGCCGCCGCGTGGTCGCGCCGCGCTCGAGGGAGCGCGCCGTCGCCTCCGCGCGATGCCGGGATGTGGCTGGTGGTGGCCCTGGCCATCCTCTTCCGTCTTCCCATGGTCGGGCAGGGCGCGGCCGCCTACGTCACCGCGGATGGCGCGTTGTCCGGCCTCATGGCCCTGGACGCGCGCGACGGCCGCGCGCACGACGTGTTCGTCCCTCACGTGCCGTACAGCGGCAGCCTGAAGGCGATCCTCACCGCCCCCCTCGCCGCCGTGATCGATCCCGCGCGTGCCTTCGCGCTCGTCTCCGTGCTGTTCTACGCGGCGTTCGTGGCCGCCGCCTACCGCCTGGGCGCGGCGACGGCGCGCGCGCCGGCGACACCTTCGTCGCGGGGCCTCGCCGCCGGGCTCTACGCCGCGTTCTCGCCCGCCTTCGTGACCCGTTACAGCCTGAGCAACGACGGCAACTACGTGGAAGTCCTCGCTCTCGGCGCCTGGGCCCTGGTCCTGGCCCTGGGCTGGGCGGAAGAGCCGGAGCGCCGGCGCCCGCGGGCCCTCGCCATCGGCCTTCTCATCGGTCTCGCCTTCTGGTGCCACATCCTCGCCGTGATCCCCGCGGCGGCCGTCGCGTTGTTCCTGCTCCTCGAATCGCCGCGCGACGCCGTGGCCGCGGCGCCGCGGGCCCTCCTCGGCTTCGCGCTCGGCGATCTTCCCGGCCTCCTGTGGAACGCGGCGAACGGGTGGGAGTCGTTCGCCTATCTGATTCCCGGCAGCGCCGCGCCGTCGTCGGCCTCCCTTTCGACCGTGGGGAAGGCGTGGAGCCTCCTGTCGGATCAAGTGCCCGTGCTGCTCGGCTACGACTTCGGGTATCCGGCCGCGATCGATCGCGCGCTGATGGCGATGGCCGTGGTCGCGGTCGTCGCCGCGACCGCCGGCCTCGTTCGGGCGGCGCGCGCCGCGTGGGGCGAGCGGGGGAGACCCTGGCGGCTGATCCTGCTCTTCGCGGCCGTGAACCTCGGGATCGCCTGGCTGGCCCTGCCCTACATCCCCGGCAACCCGCGGTACCTCCTGTTCTCGATGGCGGTCGTGCCCGTCCTGCTCGCGGAGGCGCTGAGCGGGCGGGTCGGCCGGATCGTGCTCGCGGCCGTGATCGCCACCGGAGCGCTCGCCTCGCTGGCCCAGGCCGGCGGCGCCCGGGAAGCGGACCGGCAATGGCGCGCGTTCGTGGGCGGGCTGCAGGCGGACGGCGTGCGCACCTGCTACACGGACTTCTACCTGGCGACGAAGATCAACTTCCTCTCCGGCGAGTCCGTGACCTGCTCGGCCAAGCTCGGCCCGACTACGACCGAATACTTCTTCCGCTTCCACGACGCCGTGGACGCGGCGCCGGAGGCGGCGCTGATCGCCGTCAACCAGGCGGCGGCGGACAAGCTGGAGCGGCGGCTCGAGCGCCTGGGCGTCACCTACGAGCGGCGCGACCTCATGAAGCCCGTCCTCTTCCGGCTCTCGCGGAAGGTCGGCCCCGAAGAGCTCTTCCCCGATCGCGCCTTCCCGCTGCGCTGAGGCGCGGCACTAGTCCGACGCGTCGAGCACCCGCTTGTACACCTCGCGCGCGGGCAGGCCCAGGCGCCGCGCCGTCTCCTTCACCGCCTCCCGCCGCGTGAGCCCTTGCGCGGCCAGCGCCGCGTACACGGTCTTCGCGTCCGCGTCCGGCTGCGTCTCTTCCGCGGCGCCCTCCACCACGAGCACGACCTCGCCCTTGACCTCCGGACGCTCGGCGAGGCGGTCGCGCAGCGCGGACAAGGAGCCGCGCACGTACTCCTCGTGGACCTTCGTGGCCTCGCGGCAGAGGAAGGCCTCGCGGTCGCCCCAGATCTCCCTCATGTCGGCGAGGGCCGCCACCACGCGCGTGGGGGCCTCGTAGAGGACGAGCGTCTCCCGTTGCCGCGCCAGGTCCTGGAGGGCCTGCCGCCGGGCATGGCTCCGTGCGGGCAGGAACCCCACGAAGAGGAAGCGGTCCGTGGGAAGTCCGGAGACGGACAGGGCCGCCACCGCCGCGCTCGCTCCCGGCACCGGCACCACCGCCAGCCCTTCCGCGCGCGCGTCGCGGACGAGGCGGAAGCCCGGATCGGAGATCCCGGGCGTCCCGGCATCGGACACGAGCGCGACATCACGGCCGTCTCGGAGCTGGCTCAGGATCCGCTCCCCCTTCCACCGCTCGTTGTGCTCGAAGAACGATGTCGTTGGGGTCGAGATCTGGTGCGCCTGCAGCAGGCGCGCGGTGCGGCGCGTGTCCTCGCAGGCAATGAGGGCCACCTCGCGCAGGACGCGCACCGCGCGCAGGGTCAGGTCCTCGAGGTTGCCGATCGGAGTGGCGACGACGTAGAGCGTTCCCGGCAAGGCGGGCATCTTCCCACGTTTGGCGGTCTGGCGCGTAACTTGCCGCCATGACTCGATTTTTGCCCCTGGACGGCCCGTCTCGGCGTCGGAGGGGCGCCGGCGTTCGGGGCAATGGTATGACCGACCATACCCACGTATATGCTTGACACTCGTAGGGAAACCTACGTAGCATCGACCCCGATTCCGACCCAAGGCCTGGGTCCTATCCGAGGAAAAAGGGTTTTTCTTCGTTTCACCGATTGTCTGGGGGTGTTTTAAGTTTTGGCCGAGATCAAGGTCCAGGAGGGCGAATCCATCGAGAACGCCCTTCGCCGTTTCAAGCGCAAGGTACAGCAAGAAGACATCATC
>Ga0075435_100003983_pt1 | contig 10097 bp, 14 predicted proteins | sample RhiMethybrSRZTD4_FD_75302 | JGI IMG/M metagenome (GOLD analysis project Ga0075435, IMG submission 75302) | Populus rhizosphere microbial communities from Tennessee, USA - Rhizosphere MetaG P. TD hybrid SRZTD4 | ecosystem: Host-associated > Plants > Roots > Rhizosphere > Soil | place: USA... | reverse complement strand
CGGGGCGGACCATAAGAAGCGTCTCTCGTCACAAATATCTTGTGTAACTGACAAAGCGCCGCCTTCACCTTGGGTGGCGCAAGGTTATAGGCGGCTGTTAGGAGGGTCGTATCGGGCCTGGTCCCCCCAGCGCAGTGTGGCGTGTTGTATCCTTTTCCGTGCGTTGGATCCAAGGTGGTGGGATCGAAGTTGTCCTGCATATAACATATCTGGCTTTGAAAAGCTTGCTCTGGGCACGGATTATTATTCGGAAATTTAGATGGACATTGTTGGGCATCCGCCGGGGATCCGATTATGAGAGCTATCACGAGGATCAGCGCACGCGACGTCATGTCCTCAATCTCCTCTGAGATGTCTACTGACCTGCCTTGTTCGGTGGACCTGCGGAACAGAACCGAGTGTGAGGATCCAATATGGGAAGACGAGGAGCCCTTGGCGAGCCTCAAGAAGGGGTGTAGCGCCACCCGCGTATGGCGACATGATGAAGCGCCTATCGGTACTCTGATCAACTGCCTGAGTTTAGAGCCTTTGACAGATTGGACAAGTACAAACTGCAGGCCTTGGCGCCTTCGCTTGGCGTGGAGGTAACTCCAGTCAACGTACACGATGTTGACGAACTCAAGCGCGGCTTAGGCGCATTCGCGCACGGTCCGAATGATGGACTCATTGTGAGGGCAAGCGGGGCCGCGCAGCGTCATCGTGATTTCATCATCGCGCTCGCGGCTCAGTATAGGCTGCCCGCGGTCTACTTCGAACGCACTATCGTCGCGGCTGGCGGCCTCATCTCCTATGGGGCCGACTATTTGGACCAGTTCCGCCGCGCCGCCGGTCACGTCGACCGGATCCTCAAGGGTGAGAAGCCAGCCGACCTGCCAGTACAAGCGCCCACCAAGTACAATATGACGCTCAATCTCAAGACCGCCAAAGTGCTCGACCTCGACGTTCCAGCAACCGTGCTGGCACGCGTCGACGAAGTGATCGAGTAGGTCCGCTTCTATTTACGGAGGTTGCTGCATCTGCTCAGGGCCCTTTTCCGCATTTCCCGGACCGCTTCGGCGATGCGGCAACTCGAGTCAGGTTTGTAGGCGTAAGCCGGCCTTAGATAGGGCGACGGATTTGACTTGCTCCACCGCTAGCCGGTCGGTAGGCCGCTATTGTCTCCGCGATAGATCCAGTCGAGCGTCAGCTTATGCGCATCACAAGCGCATTGCCCGCGTCAACCGAGGGCCGCGTGCTACCCTTTTCGAATTGACTATTGGCGCTCGTGCGGATGCTCGCGGCCCTGCAGAACGCAGCCTGTGTCTGACCAAGCGCCTGACGAGTGATCCAGCATATTCGCCAGCTCGCGCGGCAACGCGGTGGCGAACCACGTGTTAGGTCCGCTGCCAACAGTCGAGTACGGATTGCACTTGATGCGCGACCTGACGGCGGGCTTCGTGCCGGTCCCAACCTTGGGCGAGCAGTTCATCGTAGGAGGTTTCGGCGTGCCGGATGTGCGCGACTACAGCCAGGTGCACGGCCTCTTCATCAAGAGCCTTTGCTGCGGCGGAACGACCTACCCGCCCGCTATGTTTTAGGCAGGCGTGCTCTGCGACAGCATCTTCGGTACCGGCAGGGCAATTCGGAAACAATTCGCGCATGCGTCGTGCAAAGCGCGCCACGTACACTCGGTCGAGTTCGGCGCGCCGCTCGACCTCGCGCTCACCACGGCGCGCACGCACTTCATCATCGGCTAGACACTCCGCCTCGGCCCTAACCAATCCCATTTCCTCAACCAGAATACCCTGTCGCTCGTATCGCTTTCGGGCTCGGCTCCATTTGAGTACAACAGCGGACAGAGTCGAGTGCTTGCGTGCGCGACGAGTAAGCGCTGCGTTGCCAGGTTGCAAGAAGACGAGGTGATCAAGGTCGGCGCAGGACAGGCAGAGGGCGCCACGTTCACCAACAAGCGTGATCCATGCGCGACTTCCCAGTTTCACTCCACATTCGTCGCATGAGGATTCGCGAGTAGAGATGAATATCTTCAGGTCCGGATTTTTGTTCATCAGCGCCCTAGAGCGAGTTCGGGAGCGGCGGCTTAGGGATGCGGCTACAGCCGTTCCGGACTGCATTTCATATCGAGTCGTGTTCACACTCCCGCCAGGTCCTCGAGGCGCTTGACGCCAAACAGTTTCAGCGCGGGCTCATAGCCCAACTGGCGCAAGCCGAGGAACAGCCCGAGATGATCCGTACAGGGAAGTTTGCCCCAGCGCTTCCGCTGGCGCACGCAACCCGTTGTAGTGTGGAAAGCGGCAGCCATTGCGCGTTCCCGACCGTATGCCTTGATTGCACCACCGACGCTCACTATGCGCGCTTTAGCCTTGGCCATGTTGTCACCTCTTGGTCAGAGTTAGGCGCCGTTGGTTTCTACTCACTGTCAGTGAGGCGGACTTGGGAACCCACCTCAGGCACTCCGCCCTCAGACTTGCAAGTTACGACCTGTGCGTGAGCGTTGTGAGTCAGTGTCTCGCGGCATGGGTCGGATTTACAATGGAAGGGCTTGCTCATCGCATCGACCGATTGCTTGTTGGAATGCCCGCATTTCGGGCGGTCGAAAACGGCTATCATGGCTGACTCCCACCAGTTGCACGCCGCATGGGTCGTTGTTTTTTACTCAAAACTCTTCGGACCGGATTCACTTATCAATGTCCACTCCCACTTCTTTGTGCGAGCAATGTACTCCACCTTCCACAATGACCCGTCATTGCACAAGACCGCGAGCCCGTCTTGTATGGGCGCGATTTGGGTGATCTTACGTTCCTTCATGTTGCTTGCCTCATGGCTCGGGTTGCTCCGTTGCAGGTTTGAGACGCACGCCAACAAGAAACCGTCCCTTGCCGCGCCGTTGGATACGGATGTCGCATTCGAAACAAAGCTTGGTCGTCAGTTCGAGCGCCTCCCTTGGCGAAAGTGCGCGGTGTCCGTCTGCAGAGCGTGCAGATCAATCATTAGACCGCCTCATCCTGCGCCATGGGACGCAGTTCACGTAGTTCAAACGCGAAAAGATCCTTCAACCGAGCTTGTAGATCAGGCTTGGTCGCGCAGTGTTCAACGGCTTCCCGTATGATTGCCCGTCGGCTAACCTGCTGTGCGCGATATGCCGCCATGCGCTCTGCGGTAAACTCTTTGCTCCAAACCGCCGCAAGGTTGTTCTCGCCATTTGTTGCTGTTGCCGGCGCGGGGTTGCGCCGCTCCTTCTCGGCCTTAATGAGCGAAACCAACTGATCGCTAAGCTCTTCCAATCGAGCAAGCGTAGCTTCGTCCACGCTCTTGAGTGCGTCTGCATTTAGCGCCTCAAGCGCTGCGATGGTGGTGGTTGTCGTCATGTTACCGTCCCTCTTTGCGCCATTGGCTCTAGTTGTTGCGAACTAGATTTGAGACGCATGCCAACGAGAAACCGCTTCTCCACAGAATTCTGGGCAGTCAAGTCTTTTGTTTGGACGTACGGCTACGGGCAGACCCGCGGCAGATGGCACCACCGAAGCCGTTGGTTGCGTAGCCGTCAGGGTTGGAAAGAGGATCATCTCTGATAATTGCCGTAAACACCGCGAAGGCCATGAAGACCACCCAATTCGGCGTCGCGACCTAAGACTCCATGCTTTGCACAAAGACCGTGACCCACCACAATCGACCCCCTCTACGCTCCAGATGTCGGTATGAGAGCGCCTCATTTGCCCTCTTTCCGCGGCCGCATCTCGCGGCCCGTTGGATCGGTTGAGAGCACGGACTCGTGGAGCATGCTGATACCCGGCGGAATTGGATTGCCGTCCATATCGATCTCAAACAGTCCCCACTGCAAATCGGAGAGCTCTTTCTCCGTGAATGACGGGTCGCCCAATAAGTAGCAGAAATAGTGGAGGAGCTCTGCCTGTTTCCCCCGTACTATGTCCGTCAGGTCTTGAGCCGACGCGCCTTTCTCAACGCACCTTCGCAGCGCGTGGCCAACGCCGGCGTATGGTTCGTCAGGGTACCGTTGAGCCCTTGCGATTTCGAACTGAACCCAATCCGTATCGTCTTCGCGAAGGATCAGGCCCCACGCTTGCCTGAGAAATAAGAACCTCTGAAGCTGATTAATGCCTTCGCTAAGCTGCGATCTCGCCCATGATCCCGGGCTTCTCGCGCCCAACTTTTCGAAAAGCGCAGTCAGTTCGTCAAGATCGCTCGGGATTTTCATCTTTCTCTCCGTCCTATACGGATTGCCCCGCAAGGCTCAAGAACTCCAACCCTCATCACTTCGGGCGCGCAGAGCCTTGATCTCCGAGCCGGAACGCCGAAAGCACCGCCTGCACAGCGGGGCTCTGACGACGGCCGCTGCCACCTTCAAGGTCTCGGCGTTCGCCATCGTGCAACGGATGAGATCAGCCGTCGCCTTGAGCAGCGCGATCGTGGGCCAATCCCTTTCATCCTTGGCGCAGGCAAGCAAGCGCGGGATCACTTCGAGCTGATGTGAGAGCGGGATGCGGTCGGCCATGGCCTAGTCCTCGCTGGCATCACGTCCTTCGTCCTCATTGAAGGAACACCCCAGGATCGAGCTTGAGCCCGCTCGAGTCGCCGGGCCTCGCATGCAAATAGGCGCAGGTCAAACAAGAAGGGTGCGCGAGGCCTTCATCACGTTGGGCCATAGCCACGGGGCGCGCGAGTTCGATGAGAGCGAAAGCCCATTGAGCGTCGTTACTGAAGGACCAGGTGTCGATCTTCCGGCTTGCCTCGGATGCTGGTGCGGCTGCTACTGGTTTGAAAACCCTGCATTTCCAATTGAAGTATCAGCTGCCCAAGGTTAGGGCCTCCGCATTCCGGCGGGGGTGCATGGAAGGGAATTTTCTCAACGGGCTGTGTTACCGCGCCGCCACAGAGAGGCGTCGGTGCTTCAGCCTGCCGACTCTTTCCATCATGATCTCCATCGCCACCGGCGGCTGCGGCGCCTCCAATGGTTAACTCGTGGAGCTGAAGCCGGACGCTGGCTCGGTTGTGTTCATTCCAGGACAGCGACGCGGTGGTGGCCCCTTCGCGCTCTGCGGACGCTCTCGCAGCCTACGAGATCGGGCAGTCCGACGTACTGGAGATTTCGGTATTCGAGGTGCCTGAACTGGCCCGTACTGTCGAAGTGGCTGAGAACGGGACGATAAGTGTCCCCCTGCTCGGGGAAGTTCCAGTGGCGGGGAAGACGGTTCGCGAGATCGAGCGCGACCTTGCCAAGAAGCTTGAGGGGAAATATTTGCGATCACGGCAGGTTACCGTGAACGTGAAAGAGTTCAACAGCCAGCGTGTCACAGTGGATGGCACCCTGAGGCAACCAGGCCTGCACGCACTCAATCAAAACAACACTCAATCCGATTTGACGTCGGTTTTCGGACCATTTCTTCCCCAGAATGGATGGCGTTCGACGCGTCTGACCCCCAAGCGGAAGTCCAAGCCCCGACTATCAATTCACTCGTTTTCTGCGGGACTGCTCGTCGACGATGGCCTAACCGCGGGCGCCTATCACCAGCCGTCACACAGCGTTGACCTTCCAGTCGTGAGAGCCTGGCGCCCCTCTTGAGCTGCTATGTGGAGACGCCAAAGAAAGCGTCGACACTGGTCGTCTCGCCGCTTTGTTGTTGTGTACTTGGGAATTTCACGTGCGATAATTCCAAGTCGAAGCATTGCTGCAGCCGCCCAACGAGCCACATTTTCTGTCGCGGGGAGCCCTGCAAGCCTAGAATCGATTCGTGACCGTAGCGCGTGTAAACTCCTCGACATAGTCCATCAATTTATCGGAGGCGGCTGCCGCCTTTCCCTCATCGCCGATCGCTACGGCGCGAACCACCGCGACATGATGCTGGGTGGCAGTCGCGAGATCGCGCGCCCGTCGGTGATGCAGGTAATAGAACCGCCTAGACATGGCGTAGCACGGCATGACGGCACGCGCGACGAACGGATTGCGCGCGCACTCTGCCAGGAAGTTCTTTAGTTCATAGTGATCGCGCAGATAAGGAAGAATATCGGCGTCGTCGGCGGTGCGCGACGCCATGCGCTTTGCCATCTCCAGCAGTCGTGCACGTTCCTGAGCCGTGCTGCGGCGTGCCGCCTGACGAGCTATGGTGCGGTCGAGCTCGCGCCGGAGCTCCAACAAAAGCAGCTGCTCGACGACGTTGATTTCAGTTATCTGCGCACCGTGCCGCGGCAGAATGCGCACGAGATGATCGACTTCCAGCCGTTGCAGAGCCTCGCGCACGGGAGTGCGCCCGATGCCGAGACTCGCGCTCAGTTGCGCTTCCGACCAGACGCTGCCCGGCACCAACTCGAGAGAGACGATCATTTCCTCGAGCCGCGCGTGGGCCTGCTCGGACAGTGCGGAGCGAACTACGCGCTGGGGGCGCGATAGCTCATCGCTAGGCCGCCACGTACCTGCACTCCGTTTCGGCTGGGCGGGGCGGGCCGACTTAAGAGGATATGCGTGTCTCGTCATGTCGGTCCGATTCGCACTTTTGGCGGCTAAGGTCTTGCTTGATCGCGATGTAACATATCACTAGTATGTTAATTCAGCGAGAGGAGGAGCGCGATGCCCAAACAGCTGTCCAACGCGGCGATCGAATCCTATCAGCGCGACGGCTATTACTTCCCTGTGCCAGCTCTGACCGCCGCCGAGGTGGCGCGTGCCCGCGGTTGCCTCGAGGAGCACGAGGCCAAAACCGGCGCACCGTTGCAAGGCAATTGGCGGCACAAGGCGCACCTGCTCTTCACCTGGGTCGACGAACTCGTGCATCACCCGAAGATCGTCGATGCGGCGGAGGACGTACTTGGCCCCAATCTACTCTGCTGGACCACCAACTTCTTCATCAAGGAGGCGAACAGTCCGGGCTTCGTCTCCTGGCACCAGGATGCCTTCTATTGGGGGCTCAGCAAGGACACTGTGATGACTGCGTGGGTGGCGCTGTCACCGGCCAACCTGGAAAGCGGCTGCATGAAGTTTCTTCCGGGGTCGCAGACGCAGGATCATCTCCAGCACGTCGACACGTTCCACAAGGACAATCTGCTTTCGCGGGGTCAGGAGATCGCCGTCAAGGTCGATAGCGATAAAACCGTCGATTGCATTCTCAACCCGGGTGAAATGTCGCTGCACCACGTCAAACTGGTGCACGGCTCCGAGCCCAATCACTCCAACGACCGCCGCATCGGCTTGGCGATCCGTTATATCCCGACTGACATCAAACAACTCAAGGTTCGCGACTCGGCGACACTCGTGCGCGGCGTGGACCGCTACGGCAACTTCGACCACGAGCCGAGCCCCAAACGCGATCTCGACGAGGCGGCGCTCGCCGCGCATGCCGATGCCATCGGCCGGCAGGTCAAGGCGCTCTACTCGGGCACTGAAAAGCAGGAATTCCGAGCCTGACAATTCGCACGGGTGCCTTCCTCTACCGGAGAACGCGCCATGCCCGAGGAACGCAAGCGCTTAACGGTTCCCGACCTGAAGGCCCGTAAGAAGGCCAAGGAAAAGGTGGTGATGGCATCGATCCCCGATTTCCCATCCGCGGTTTGGGCGGAGCGAGCGGGCATTGATATAGCCGCAGTCGGGGACTCGCTGGGGATGACCAATTATGGTCACCCAAATACGCTGCCCGTCACCGTCGAGATGATGATCCAGCATGCCCTCGCGGTGCGGCGCGGGGCGCCCAACTGCATGGTGCTGGTGGCGATGCCTTATGGCAGCTATGCCACTGAAGAGATTGGCGTGCTCAACGCATTGCGCCTAATGAAAGAGGGCGGCGCGGACGTCGTTAAGATGCAGGGGGGCCAAGAGAAGGCCCCCATCATCAAAGCGATCGCCGATGCCGGCGTGCCGGTGATGAGCCATGTCGGCATGTGCCCACACTTCATGCATCTATACGGCGGGTTCAAGCTGCAGGGCAGGACTGGCGAGGAGGCAATGCGCATCGTCGAGGACGGCTTGGCAATTGAGGCGGCCGGGGCATGCGGGTTCGAGATCGAAGCCGTGCCGGTCCCGGTCGCTAAAGCAGTTGACGATGCGGTCGAAATCTTCACTTTCGGAATTGGAGCGGGACCTGCGAGTTGCGGGCAGCTGCTGCTCGGCTACGACCTGCTCGGTGTGTTCGACCAGTTCAAGCCGAAATTCACGAAACGCTATGCCGAGCTGTCGAAGGTCGCTGTCGAGGCATTGAAGACCTATGCCGAGGAAGTGCGAGCCGGAAAGTTTCCGGATGCGGAGCATTGCTACGGTATGAAGCCCGAGGAGGCTGACAGGCTCCAGACTTTGTTGGCACAGCGACGCAAAGGATGAGTTCAAAGAGGTCGGCCCGTCAGCCCCGACCCCATGTTGGAGAGAGAAAACGTGACGCCCGAGCAAATCCTTTCGATCAAGCCGAAGGTTCTGACGCAGAAACAGCGGGAATTCTATTTCGAGAATGGTTACGTGCTGCTTGAGAAGCTGCTTCCCGATGAGTGGATCGATCGCCTGCGCGCGGCTACCGATGAAATGGTCAATAAGAGTCGCACCGTCAGCAAATCGGACGCGGTGTGGGACCTCGACAAAGGGCATACATCCGAGGCGCCGCGGCTGCGTCGCCTGTCGAGCATGAACGATCATCACCCGACTTATTGGGAATATGCCTCCGGCAAAAATTCACCGCTGCCCGACGCAATCGCCGACCTCGTCGGAGCTGACGTCAAGTTCCATCACTCCAAGCTCAACTTCAAATGGTCGAAGGGCGGCGACGAAGTGAAGTGGCATCAGGACATCTCATTCTGGCCGCACACCAACTACAGCCCCTGCACGGCCGGCACCTACGTGTTCGATTGCACTGCGGACCAGGGTCCGCTCGGCGTGCTGCGCGGGAGCCACAACGGTCCTGTGATGGACCAGTATAACGACAAGGACGAATGGGTGGGTTGTCTGAAACCAGAGGACGCCGCCGCCATCGACATGAACAAAGTGGATTATCTGGAAGGGCCCGCCGGCTCGGTGACGATCCACAACTGCCGCACGCTCCACTTTTCCAAAGCGAACTGGTCCGAGATCCCGCGACCGCTGCTGCTCAACGTCTATTCGGCGGCGGACGCCATGCCCTACACGTATAATCCGCTGCAGTCGAAGTATTACGGAGCGATCGTGCGCGGCAAGCCGGCGCGCTGGGCCTATCATGATCAGCGGCCCTGCCTGCTGCCGCCCGACTGGTCCGGCGGTTACACTTCGATCTTCGCCCTGCAGCAGGAGGAGAAGTGGGACGCAAATCGGCCCAAGATGGCGGCGGGCGGGATGATGTAACCATTGCAAATTGGTGAGCCGCTGACGTACGATTGATATATCAGATCCGCGACAAACCTGGTGGGGAAGCGTCCATGACCCCGGAACAAGTGCTGGCGCTAAAACCGAGGGTGCTGACGCAGAAGCAGCGCGAGTTCTATTTTGCGAACGGCTATCTGCTGCTCGAGAAGTTCCTCAGCGATGATTGGATCGAGCGTCTGCGCGCTGCGACGGAGGAGATGGTCGACCGTAGCCGCAACGTCACTCAGTCAAACGCGGTCTGGGACATCGACAAGGCACACACGCGTGAGAACCCGCGGCTGCGCCGATTGTCGAGTATGAATGACCACCACCCGGTGTTCTGGGACTACGCGTCAAGCCCAAGGTCGCCGCTGCCTGACGCCATTGCCGATTTGGTCGGACCCGACGTCAAGTTCCACCACTCGAAGCTCAACTTCAAATGGTCAAGGGGCGGTGACGAGGTGAAGTGGCACCAGGATATCCCCTCCTGGCCGCATACCAACTACTCGCCCTGTACCGCGGGCACCTACGTCTACGAGTGCAATGCCGAGCAGGGGCCCTTGGGTGTTCTGTGCGGGAGTCATAATGGTCCGGTGGTGGATCAGTATAACGAGAAAGGTGAATGGACCGGGTGCCTGAAGCCTGATGAAGCGGCCGCCATCGACATGAGCAAAGTGGATTATCTCGAGGGCCCCGCAGGCTCTATCACGATCCACAACTGCCGGACGCTGCACTATTCGAGGGCGAACTGGTCGGAAACGCCGCGGCCGCTGCTCCTAAACGTCTACTCGGC
>Ga0075435_100003982_pt1 | contig 10097 bp, 10 predicted proteins | sample RhiMethybrSRZTD4_FD_75302 | JGI IMG/M metagenome (GOLD analysis project Ga0075435, IMG submission 75302) | Populus rhizosphere microbial communities from Tennessee, USA - Rhizosphere MetaG P. TD hybrid SRZTD4 | ecosystem: Host-associated > Plants > Roots > Rhizosphere > Soil | place: USA... | reverse complement strand
CGATGCTTCGGGTGCCGACGACGCCCGGACCGGCGAGCACGACGAGGCGCCCGTCCGGGATCGCAACGCCCTCGCCGGCCGCGTCCGGGTCGGGATCGAGCCCGAGCGCGTACGCCATCGCAGCCGGGACCTCGACGCGATCGAAGTCGTCGGCGACCGATCCGACGTCCCTTCCCTCCGCTCCGGCGCGCAACAAGATGCCGACCGTGTCCATGCCGTCATCGTCTCACGGTGCCAGCGCGGCCCGGCGATACAGTCGCTGCCCCATGGCGGAGCGCAACCTTTATCTCCATGAAGTGATCGACATCGTGGGAGAGGGCGCGATGCGCTACATGGCGCACACGGTCGGTTTCAACGCCGATGCCGCCGCCGACCGTGGCCTGGAGCTCGTCGGGACCTGGTACACGATGGGCTCGACCGGCCGCTGGCCCCAAGTCGTCAACATGTGGGAGTGCGTCGACGGGTGGTCGGGGTGGCGGCGCCTCATGGAGGCGACGAATCTCCGCCGCACGAGGAACCCCGAGCTCGTCGAGTGGTGGCAGGAGGCGCTCAAGGCGCGCAGCGGCGGGTTCGACCGCCTGCTCGGTGCCGCGCCCGGTTGTCCGTCGCTCGGCGACCTGCGCGCCGGCGCCGTGAGCGGCTCGGTGTTCGTGCACGAGCTCTCGGAGGTTCGGCCCGGCGCCGCGCTCGACTATCTGGCGGCGGTGCGCGAGACCCGCGTGCCGCTGCTCGCCGATCACGGTCACACGCTCGTGGGTCTGTACGAGGTCCTGCTGAACGACGTCGAGGTCGTCACGATCTGGGCCAGCGATCCCGCCGGGCACGAGGCGCTGATGCGCGCGGCCGACTCGGGCAACGACAAGCGCTTCGGCGCGTGGCACGAGCAGGCGCGAGCCGCGGGGCGGACGCGCTGGCGAGAGGAGCTCATGACACCGCACCCGGACACCCCGTTGTCGCGGGGCGACTCCCTATGAGCCCGGCACCGGCGTCCGGCCCGCTGGTGGGCCTGCGCGTGATCGAGAGCTCGCTGCTCGGCCCGGGCGAGCTCACGTCGTTCCTGGCCGACCTCGGCGCCGACGTGGTCAAAGTCGAGCCGCCGCAAGGCGACTACGTGCGCGAGATGACGTGGCCGATCGTCGAGGGCGAGTCGCTCATGCACCTCCACATCCATCGCGGGAAGCGCAGTGTGACGCTCGACTTGCGCAACCCCGACGCGGTCGAGGTGTACAAGGACCTCGTCCGGGGCGCCGACGCCGTCGTCGAGGCCATGCGGCCGGGCGCCCTCGCGCGGCGCGGTCTCGGGTACGAGCAGCTCAAGGAGGTGAACAAGCAGATCGTGTTCTGCACGCTCTCGGGCTACGGCATGACCGGTCCGTACCGCGATCTGCCCGCGCACGGGATCGCGTTCGACACCTGGGCCGGCGTCGTCTCGCCTGCCTACGACGACGACGGCACCTGCTACATGCCCGAGCATCCTTCCATCGGGATCCACGCCGGCCCGCTCCTCGGTGCGTTCGCGCTGCTGGCCGGGGTCACCAGAGCGCGCGCGACCGGGGAGGGATGCCAGATCGAAGTCGCGCAGTCCGACGCCGCGGCATACATGGACTGGTACCGCATCGAGACGTGGAAGGCGTACGAGCGGCCCCAGTCCGAGGTGACGGGGAACCCGAGCGACGACTACGAGCGCCGCGCCCCCGGCACGGCGGGGATGCGCGAAGGCGTCCGCTACCAGATGTACGAGGTGACGGACGGTCACGTGCTGTTCATGGCGTCCGAGCAGGCGTTCTGGAAGAACTTCTGCGAAGGCGTCGGGCGCATGGACCTGTTCGAGCGGTGGCCGGGCAAGCCGTACGCCGACCACGCCCGCAACAACCGCGAGCTGCAGCACGAGCTGCGTGAGATCTTCAAGACCAAGACCGCGGCCGAGTGGATCGCCTTCGGCAACGAGGTCAACACGCCGATCGCGCCCGTGAACTCGTCGCGGTCCATCGCAGACGATCCGCAGTTCCGCGACCGGTTCCCGTGGATCCCGGCGTCCCGGCTGGGCGCCGACGAGATCCCGCTGCCCGTGCACGTCCTCGGCGAGGAGCTCCCCGAGCCCACGCGGGCGCCGAAGGTCGGTGAGCACACCGACGAGGTCCTGGCCGACGTGCTCGGCTACGACGCGAGCCGAATCGCCGAGCTCCGCGACTCGGGCGCGCTGGGATGACGGCGCCGGGCCGTTGGCCCGAGCACATGCGTGTCGGTGCACTTCGGGTCGTCCGCTCGAGCGCCAACTTCGACGCGGCGATCGCGTTCTACCGGGATCTCGTCGGCCTCCGCGTCGTCGACGAGTTTCGCGGGAGCTACGGCGAGGACGGCACGATCTTCGGTCTGCCCGGCACGGAGACGCACCTCGAGATCGTGCGCGCGCCGCCGCCGGGACCGGTGGTCGACGCGTTCGACCAACTCGTCTTCTATCTGCCCGATCAGGCTGCGGTCGACGAAGCAACGGCGACGCTGCTCGCCGGAGGAGTGCGTCCGGAAGCCGACCAGCATCCGTACTGGGAGGAGAACGGCGGGACCACCTTTCGTGACCCCGACGGGCGCGCCGTCATCTACGTCTCGTGGGTGTACGGACGCGACCCGCAGCCGTCCGATCCGCGCCACGAAGAGCCGCCCGATTCCTGACGACCTGTCAGATCGACGCCGGTTCGACAGCTAGCCTGATCGGCCGTGCCCTCCTCACCTGCGACGACGGCCGAAGCAGCGGTCGCGCTCGACGGCCGGCCGCTCGGCAAGCGGGGGGCCGCCACCCGGCGGCGATTGCTCGACGCGACCGCCCGGCTGCTCGAGAGCGACGGCGTGCGCGACCTCCGCGTCGTCGACATCGCCCGCGAGGTCGGCACGTCGCCGGCAACGTTCTATCAATACTTCCGTGACGTCGAGGAGGCCGTGCTCGCGCTGACCGCGGAGGTGGGGGAGGAGCTCGCCCCGGTCGACGAGCTGCTCAGACGATCGTGGACGGGCCCGGCCGGTCTCGACGCTGCCCGCGACATGGTCGAAGCGTTCATCCGGTACTGGGACGGTCATCGGGCGGTGCTCCGCACCCGCAACCTCGCGGCGCAGGAAGGCGACGTGCGCTTCCGCCAGGTGCGCAACAACTCTCTGCGGCCGATCACCGACCACCTCGCGACAACGGTCACCGAGTCGCAGGCGGACGGCCGCGTGAGCGCCGAGATCTCCCCGATGGCGGCGGCCGCGGCGCTTGTCGCGCTGCTCGAGCGCATGGCCGCTTTCCATCGCGACCTCGAATCGCTTGGCATCACCCGCGCCGACGTGGTCGAGACGACCGCCCGGATCGTCCACCAGACGGTCACCGGCGGGGAGGCGTGACGACTCCCGAGCCGCTCCACATCGTGTTCCTCTGCACCGGCAACGCCGCCCGCTCGGTCATGGCCGGCGCTCTGCTCGAAGCCCGCGCGCCCGCCCTCCGCATCACGACCGCGGGGACGCATGTGGTCGAGGGCATGCCGATGAGCTGGCGTACCCGCGACGCCATCGCCGAGCTCGGCGTCGAACGTTCGATGCACCGCAGCCACCAGCTCACGGACTTCGACGTCGACTCCGCCGATGTCGTCGTCGGACTCGCCGCCGAGCACGTCGCCTACATGCGCCGCACCCACCCCGACGCGGCCGCCAAGACCGTCACCCTCAAGCGTCTCGTGCGCGATCTCCCGGCCCCGTCGGCCGCGTCGTTTGCCGAGCGGCTCGCCACGATGCATCTCGCCGACGCCGAGCTCGCGTCCTGGGAGGACGTCGAGGACCCCGCCGGCGGCGACCTGCCCATCTTCCGCGCCTGCGCACACGAGATCAGCGACCTCATCGACCAGCTCGTGCCCGAGCTCGATGAAAGCGTTGCACCGGATGAGGAGATCGCTTAGGCGATCAGGGCGCTACGACGCCGCCAGCGCGGCCCGGGTGCCGGACGGGTGCGCGGTGACCTCGAGCTCGCGGTTGAACAGCTTCTCGAAGAGGTCGCGCTTGCGGCGCGCGCCCCATTGCTCGAGCTCCGTGTCACGGTTGCTGGACAGCCGGATCATGACGAGCGACGGGCCGACGTTCACGTAGATGTCGTCGACCGCCTGGCTGCGGCTCCGGTCGAGGCCGTCGGCGGTGCGCAAGAGGGCGGTCAGCTTTCGCAGTCGCTCCTCACCGCCGGGCCGGAGCGGGCCGAGCTCCTCGGTCGCGCGCGGCTCGCCGCGCCGGTGCCACCGGGCGATCGCCGCGAGCAACGCGACCTCCTCGGGGGCGAACCCGCGCAGCCCGCCGTGCTGGATGAGGTAGGCGGCGTGGCGGTGATGCCCATCGTGCGCCACGTGTTCTCCGATGTCGTGCAGGAGCGCGGCGTACTCGAGCAGCTCGCGGTCGTCGGCGTCGAGCCCGTGCAGCTCGGCGGTCTGGTCGAAGAGCTCCAACGCGAGCCGCGCGACCTGCTTGGAATGGGCCTCGGGATAGCTACACCGGCGGGCGAGGCTCTGCACCGACGCCCGCCGAATGGCGCGGGGGTCGTCGGTCCAGTCGGCCGGGTCGTGGTGACCGATGGCGTCGAGCAGGATCCCCTCGCGCAGTGCCCATTCGCTGATCGTCATCTCGTCGAACTCGAACACGTCCATCGCGATCGCCAGGAACATCGAGCCGGCGACGATGAGGTCGACGCGGCGCGGTTCGAGCCCGACCATCCGGCGTCGCTCGGAGGCCTTCGACGCGAGGATCTCGTCGTGCAGGGGGAGGAACTCGTCGCGCGTGAACGTGAGCTGGTTGAGGGACGCCGGTACCTGCGCGCTCCGGCGGGCCGCGACCATGGCGGCGAGGTCCTCGAGGGTGCCGCTGCTCCCGACCACGAGCTTGGGCTCGAACGGTCGGACCTCTCGCGCGACGCCTCGCAGCGCCGTCGTCATGTGGGTACGAAGCGCGCGTCGATCCGACTTCGAGATCGGGTCGGAGTGGACGAAGTCGGCGGTGAGGCGGGCGACGCCGAGGTTCTCGCTGGTCGCCCAGAGCAGCTCGGAGGCGGTGCCGACCATCACCTCGAGGCTGCCGCCGCCGAGGTCGAAGCACAGCGCGGGTGCCGGCTCGAGGAGCACGCTGGCCCGGATGGCTCCGAAGATGAGCCGAGCCTCGGTGAGCCCGTTGATCACTTCGACCTCGACGCCCGTCTCGCGCTCGATGCGGTCGACGAGCTCGTCGCCGTTCGCAGCCAGGCGGATGGCGCTGGTCGCACAGGCCACGATCTCGGTCGCGTCGGCGGCCTCGGCGAGCATCTTCATGCGCCGCACGGTCGCGACGGCGAGGTCGGCCGCTTCCGGTGGGATGAAGCCCTCACGGCTGACGCTGTCGCCGAGGCGGAGCATCTCCTTCTCCCGGGCCAGCGGTGTGAAGCTCCCGTCGGGATGCACGTCCGCGATCAGCAGATGGAACGAGTTCGTCCCGAGGTCGAGCGCCGCGATGCGCATCGAGCCCGACTGTAACGGCGTCGCCGTTCCTTCCGTCGCACCTGGCAACGCGCCACTCTCCCTGACGCCGCCGTCAGGCTGACGGGGCCTCAGGTACGATCGCCGCAGGTCTGTACAACGGGGAGGTATCGCGAATGAGCGAGCTGGCAGCCGAGCCGCGGATGCTGATCGACGGGAAGCTCGTCGATGCGGCGTCGGGCGCGACGTACGGCAACGTCAACCCGGCCACCGAGGAGGTCGCGGGCGAGGTCGCCGACGCCGGCCCCGACGACATGGACCGGGCGATCGAGGCGGCGCGTCGGGCGTTCGACGAGACCGACTGGTCGACGAACCCCGCGTTCCGGCAGCGGTGCCTCCAGCAGCTCAAGGACGCGCTCGACAAGGAGAAGGAGACGCTGCGGCCCCAGCTCGTGACCGAGGTGGGCACGCCGGTCATGCTCACCTACGCGGTGCAGCAGGACTCGTGCATCGAGGACATGCAGTGGGAGATCGACCTCATCGACCGGTACGAGTGGGAGCGGGCGCTGCCGGCCCACGAGTTCATGGGCATGCACAGCAGCCGCAAGGTCGTGCACGAGCCCGTCGGTGTGGTCGGCGCGATCACGCCGTGGAACTTCCCGTTCATGCTGAACCTGTCGAAGCTCACGCCCGCGCTCGCAGCCGGCAACACGGTCATCCTCAAGCCCGCCCCCGACACGCCGTGGAGCGCGACGTTCATCGGACGGCTCGCCGCCGAGCAGACCGACATCCCGCCGGGCGTGCTGAACGTCGTGACGTCGGGCGACGCGGCGACGGTCGGGGAGATGCTCACCTCTGACCCGCGCGTCGACATGGTCAGCTTCACCGGCTCTACCGCGACCGGCCGTCGCATCATGGCGAACGGCGCGGAGACGCTGAAGAAAGTGTTCCTGGAGCTGGGCGGCAAGTCCGCCAACGTGATCCTCGACGACGCCGACTTCGCGACCGCCGTGCCGTCCGGCTCGATGATCTGCATGCACGGCGGCCAGGGGTGCGCGATCACGACGCGCATGTTGCTGCCGAAGTCGCACTACGACGAGGCCGTCGGCATCCTCAAGGCCGCGTTCGAGGGCGTCCCGTACGGTGACCCGACGGATCCGGGCAACATCATGGGCCCGCTGGTCAACGCCCGGCAGCGCGACCGCGTGCTCGGCTACATCGAGAAGGGGAAGTCAGAGGGAGCCAAGCTTCTGGTAGGCGGTGGACGCCCCGAGCACCTCGAGAAGGGCTACTACGTCGAGCCGACGCTGTTCGTGGACGTCGACCCCGACGCCACGATCGCCCAGGAGGAGATCTTCGGACCGGTCCTGTGCGTGCTGAAGTACGACGGCGACGACGACGCCGTGCGCATCGCCAACAACTCGATGTACGGGCTGTCAGGCTCGGTGACGAGCGGTTCGCTCGAGCGGGCGGAGGGGATTGCGCGCCGCATCCGTACGGGAACGGTGTCGGTGAACGGCGGGATGTGGTTCGGGGCCGACTCACCGTTCGGCGGCTACCGCCAGAGCGGCAACGGACGCGAGCACGGGATCGAAGGATTCGAGGAGTACCTCGAGACGAAGACGCTCGGTCTTCCCGCAAGCGCATAGGAGGGAGCCCAGTGACGACGAACGACACCGAGGCGCTCATGGCGGCCGCCAACTACCTGCCGAAGTTCGACACGGTCGAGGAGGAACGCCTCCACCGCAAGCAGCGGCTGGCGGCGGCGTACCGCCTCTTCGGCAAGTTCGGCTTCGACGAAGGCATCGCCGGGCACATCACGGCCCGCGATCCGGAACGACTCGATCACTTCTGGGTCAACCCGTTCGGCATGAACTTCAGCCACATCCGGGTCTCCGATCTGATCCTCGTCAACGACACGGGCGAGGTCGTCGAGGGCGACTACGGCGTGAACACCGCCGCGTTCGTCATTCACTCACAGGTCCACGCGGCGCGGCCCGACGTGATCGCAGCCGCGCACGCGCACTCCATCTACGGCAAGTCGTGGTCGGCGCTCGGGCGCCTACTCGATCCGATCACCCAGGACGTGTGCGCCTTCCACGAGGACCACGCCCTGTTCGACGACTACACGGGCGTCGTGCTCGACCTCGAGGAGGGCAAGCGGCTGGCGCACGCCCTCGGTGGCAGCAAGGCCGTCATCCTGCGCAACCACGGTCTGCTCACGGTCGGCCACTCGGTCGACGAGGCGGCGTGGTGGTTCATCACCATGGAGCGGTCGTGCCAGGCGCAGCTGCTCGCGTCGGCGGCGGGGGATCCGGTGCTGATCGAGCCGGAGATGGCGAAGCTCACGGCCTCGCAGGTCGGCTCGCACGTCTCCGGGTACCTCAGCTTCCAGCCGCTGTACGAGAAGATCGTGCGGGAGCAGCCCGACCTGCTCGACTGACTCGAGCATGCGGCAGGTCCTCGCTCTCGCCGCGGCGGCCGCGCTCATGGTTGCGCTGGCCGACGCGTGCGGGGGTAACAGCGCCGACACCGAAGAGGTCGGTGCCCGCAAGGCCGCGTGCAAGAACGCCCCCGATTTTGCCTTTGCGACGCCATCGCCCTCGCCGGGACCGGTCCTCGCCGCGCTCCGCCCTTCGGCGCTCCCGCCCGAGCCGGTCGAGGACCTCCTGCCCAAGGCGAAGTACGTCGTCGAGGCGAACGTGGCGCGGGTGCTGTACCAGGGAGACAAGCCCGACCGCAGCGGCCGCAAGAACGTCGCCGGGCCCATCCCGCCCGAGCGGTGCCAGGTCCTGCAGCTCGACGTGACGCGCATGATCGCCGGCGCCGACCCGGGCACGTCGATCACCGTCGTCAAACCGCTCGCGCCGTACGTGCTGAAGGCGGGGCAGTCGACGAGCGGCACGGCGTTCCTCGTGGAGGGCGGCGATCCGTACCCGATCATTCTCGGGCGGTACGGCCCGTACCCGAGCCCCGAGGTCGAGGCCGCGTTAGGGGTCGGCCAGTAGGCTCGCCCGACCATGGGCAGGCGTGACTACGAGATGGAAGACGCGGTGAAGGCTGTCGAGGGGCGGGTCGCGGAGCCCATCGTCCGGGCGCTGCTGGTCGGCTCGGCGGGCAGCAGCGAGGGAACGCTCGGCGGTGCGTTGAAGAGCCTGTTCGGTCGTTCCCGTCGCAGGGCCGGACTGCATTCGCGCAACGCGCTCGTACTCACGCCCACGTCGATCCGGGTGTTCGCGTGCGACGCTCACGGCTGGCCGCCACGAGCGCGCGACGAGGTCGGCGCGTGGCCGGTCGGCTCGGTGCGCGTGTCGGCCGAGGCGGCCGAGAAGTGGTCAGCCTTCAACGCCAGTCACAGCGGCTCCCAGACGAACCGCTTCTACGACATCACGCTCACGCCGGAGGCAGGCGAGCCGGTTGTCGTGCAGTGCCCGCGCACCGACTCGGCCCGGACGACGATCCAGGCGCTCGAGGACGCGACCGGCAGCCAGCCGTCTCGGATCACTGCCCGCCGCCGGAAGAAGCAGCAGCGCGAGCGCGCCGAGGAGTCGAACAGCGCCGAAGCCGCGGACTAGCTCGCGGCCCGACGGCTCCGCAGGTATTCGATCGTGCCCTGCTGGAAGCCGTCCGGATCGGCGACCTTGCCGGCGACGACGTCCTGGAACCATTCGGGCACGTAGATCTCGAACGTCCCCGAGTCGAGCTGGTCGACGACCGGTTGCACGATGGCGTCGACGGGTAACGCCATGCTCATGTCGGCGATGGGCTCGTCGTTGTCGGGGAGCCGGAAGAGCTCGGTGTCGATGATGGCGGGGTTGACGACGTGCACCTTCACCCCGGTGTCGGCGAGGTCGATCGCCATCCCCTCGGACCACGCCGTCAGCGCGGCCTTCGACGCCGAGTAGGCCGCCTCGGTGCCGGGCCCCAGGCGTGCCGCGATGGAGGAGATGTTGACGATCCGGCCGCTCCGGTCGATCAGCCCGGGCAGGAGTGCCAGTGTCAGGCGGACGGGGGAGAGGTAGTTGACGGCCATGACTGCGTCGACGACAGCTGGTGAGAGCTCGGTGACGTGGCGTCTCTTCGGGATGCCGGCGTTGTTGACGAGGACGTCGATCCCACCGAGCTCGTCGTCGGCGCGGTGAGCGAACAACTCGACGGCGTCGAGCTCCGACAGGTCGACGACCCACGAGCGCGACTCCGGCGAGTGGTTGCGCAGGCGGTCGAGCACCTCACGAAGGCGGTCCTCGCGCCGCGCGCAGATACCGACGACAGCGCCCCGTTCCGCGAATCCCTCGGCGAGCGCGGCGCCGATCCCAGACGATGCTCCGGTGACCAACACCTTCTTGCCGGCAAGTGAGTAGCTCATGCCGGTCAGCCTAGGGGGGCGGTAGCCTGCCCGGCCGTGCCACTCGACCCGTCCGCCGCGCTGCTGACGGATCGGGTCGTGGTCGTGACGGGCGCGGCGGTCGGGATCGGCGAAGCAATTGCGGTCACGTTTGCAAACTTCGGCGCCGATCTCGCGATCTGCGACCGTGACGTCGCGAATCTCGACCGGACCGCCGACGCGATCGAAGCGTCCGGTCGCCGCGTCGTCGCCGCCGAGATCGACGTCCGAGAGGGCGATCAGGTCGACGGTTTCCTCGG
>Ga0075435_100003981_pt1 | contig 10098 bp, 8 predicted proteins | sample RhiMethybrSRZTD4_FD_75302 | JGI IMG/M metagenome (GOLD analysis project Ga0075435, IMG submission 75302) | Populus rhizosphere microbial communities from Tennessee, USA - Rhizosphere MetaG P. TD hybrid SRZTD4 | ecosystem: Host-associated > Plants > Roots > Rhizosphere > Soil | place: USA... | reverse complement strand
ACGTCGGCCGGGCGCCCGTAGCAGCAGCCCGCGCAGAAGCAGCCCAGGCGGCCGATGGCCTGTCCGATGGCCACCGCGGGCGCGAGCACGTCCGCCGTCCGCCAGGGCGGCAGGGCGTGCCTCCGCGCGTACCACCACGCCACCGGGAAGGCTCCGATGAGGCCGCCGTAGAAGACCCCTCCGCTCTGCAGGATGGACAACAGCTCCCGCGGGTTGTGCGCGTAGTAGCTCCACTCCACGACGACGAGCAGGACCTTGGCCCCGATCAGCCCGGCGATGAGCACGTAGACGGCCATGTCCGTGACCCGCGCGGGGTCGAGGCCGCTGGCCTTGGCCTGCCGGCTGGCCACCCACAGGCCCGTGATGAAGGCGATGGCGAGGAGGACGCCGTAGGTGTGGAGAGTCAAGGGACCGATGTTGCGTCCCAGGAGATCGAAAGCGGGGAGGGTGAGCAGCTTCGGGTGCATTGCTCCTTATTCGCCGCCGTGGGCGGCCGGAGACGCAGCGATCTCGGCCTTGGGCGATTCGTCCAGCTGGGGATTGCGCAGGATGTCGAGCACGAGCAGGGCCACGCCCACGGTGATCGCGGAGTCCGCGACGTTGAAGGCCGGCCAGTGATGGGCGCCCCAGTACACGTCCACGTAGTCGATGACGTAGCCCAGGCGCGCGCGGTCCAGCAGGTTGCCGATCGCGCCCCCCATCACCAGCGCGAGCGCCGTCTGCGGCAGCCGGCTCTGCACGGGCATGCGCCAGGCGTAGAGGGCGATGGCGAGCAGGGCAAGCAGGCTGACCACCGAGAACATCAGCGACTGGTAGGGCAGGCCGGCCTCGGAGAGGATCCCGAATGCGGCCCCGCGGTTCTGCACGTAGGTGAGGCGGACCAGCCCCTCCACCATGGGGCGGCTCTCGTGGAGCGTCATGAAGTCGTCCACCAGCGCCTTCGTCACCTGGTCGAAGGCGACGATGACGCCCACGATCCAGAGGTACGGGGAGCGGCCGGGCACGGGATTCGTCATCGACCGAGCCCTTCCAGGACGGCCGCACATCGCTCGCAGACCGCCGGGTGGGCGGGCAGCTTGCCCACGTTCTCCGAGTACGTCCAGCAGCGCTCGCACTTCGCGCCCCGGGCGCGCTCGACGCTGACCGTCATCGGCCCTTCGCGGTCGGTCAAGGTCACGTCGCTCACGATGAGGAGATTGGCCAGGTTGCCGGGGAACACGCGCCCCTGCGCCTGGTACTCGCGGAGCGGCTCGAGCACGGCGGAGGGGGCGGCGATGTCGACCCGGGCCTCGAGGCTGGAGGCGATCCGCTTGGCCGCACGCGCCTCTTCCAGCGCCTTCATGGCCGTGACCCGCGCCTCGATCAGCGCGCTCCAGCGCTTGCGGTCCTCGATGGAGCCGTCCACGTCGGGGAACAGGGCCAGGTGCACCGACTCGCCCTCCTGCCCTGGGATCGATTCCCACACCTCGTCCGCGGTCATGGGCAGGATCGGGGCCATCAGGCGCGCGAGGTCGCGGGCCATCCGGTAGAGCACGGTCTGCGACGAGCGGCGCCGCGCGCCGTCGGGCGCGTCGCAGTACAGGCGGTCCTTGAGGACGTCCAGGTAGAACGAAGACAGGTCGGCCGCGCAGTACTGCACGAGCTGGTGGTAGACCACGTGGAACTCGAACTCGTCGTAGGCTTCGAGCACGCGGGCCAGGAACTGGCGATGGCGGGCCAGCGCGTAGTGATCGATCTCCTCGAGCCGCTCCTCCGGCACCGCGTCCTTCGCGGGATCGAAGTCGAACAGGTTCGAGAGGAGGTACCGGCAGGTGTTGCGGACCTTGCGGTAGGCCTCCGCCACCCGCTTGATCATCTCGTCCGAATACGGCATGTCGTCGCGGTAGTCGACCATGCTGACCCAGAGGCGCACGATCTCCGCCCCGTAGGTGGAGATGAGCTTCTGGGTGTCGACGTCGTTGCCCATGCTCTTCGAGATCTTGCGGCCCTGTCCGTCCACCGTGAAGCCGTGGGTGATGACCTGGTCGTAGGGGGCGCGCCCGCGCGTGCCCACGCCGATCAGGAGCGAGGAGTGGAACCAGCCGCGGTGCTGGTCGCTGCCCTCGAGGTACACGTCGGCCGGCCAGCGCAGCCCGGCCCGCCGCGCGAGGACGGCGGCATGCGAGGACCCGGAGTCGAACCAGACGTCGAGGATGTCCTTCTCCTTGTCGAACTCCTTCCCGCCGCACTTCGGGCAGGCGAAGCCCGGGGGCAGGAGCTCCGCCGCCTCGCGGGCCCACCAGGCGTCGGCGCTGTCCGCCTCGAAGAGGTCGGCCACGCGGCGCGCGATCTCGGGCGTGAGCAGGGCGGACGAGCAGCCCTTGCAGTAGAAGGCGGGGATGGGCACGCCCCACAGCCGCTGGCGCGAGATGCACCAGTCGGGCCGGGACGCGATCATGTTGCGGATGCGCTCCTCGCCCCAGGCCGGGTACCAGCGGACCTTGGCGATGGCGTCGAGCGCGCGCTCGCGGAAGCCGTCGATGTCGAGGCCGATGAACCACTGGAACGTCGCGCGGAAGATGATCGGGTTCTTGCACCGCCAGCAGATCGGGTACGAGTGCGTCTCCTTGCCCGATCCGAGCAGCGCGCCCTTCTCGCGCAGGAGGTCGATCACCTTCGGGTTCGCGTCGAACACCTTCTGGCCCGCGAAGTGCTCCACCTCGGGCAGGAACCGTCCCGCTTCGTCCACCGGGCAGTAGATCTCGAGGCCGTATTTGACGCCAGTCAGGTAGTCGTCCCACCCGTGCCCGGGCGCGGTGTGCACGACCCCCGTGCCCGTGTCGAGGGTGACGTAGTCGCCGAGCACGCCCACGGAGTCACGGTCGATCCAGGGATGGCGGAAGCGCAGCCCCTCGAAGGTCGATCCCTTCATCTCGGCCAGAGGCTCGCCGAGCGTGAGCGGGCGCTCCTTCCAGCGCGCGAGCGCGCCCTCGCGCAGCGGCTTGGCGATGATCAGGACCTCGCTCGATCCCTCGACGGGGTAGAGCGCGTAGTCCGCTTCCGGATGGAACGCCACCGCGAGGTTCGCGGGCAAAGTCCACGGCGTGGTCGTCCAGATGACGGCGGACACGCGCCGGTCGTGCAGAGCGGGGTGCGTGCTGGCCAGTGTCTCCAGGTCGGCATCGCAGAGCGCGAGCTTCACGTCGATGGAAGGGCTGGTGTGCTTCTCGTCGTATTCGATCTCGGCCTCGGCCAGCGCCGTGCGGTCGGAGATGCACCAGTGGACGGACTTCTTCGCCTTGTAGACGAGCCCCTTCTCCACGAACTCGGCGAGCTGGCGCACGATCGTGGCCTGGTAGCCGGGCGCCATGGTGAGATAGGGATCCGCCCATTCGCCCATGACGCCGAGACGCTCGAACTCCTGGCGCTGGATGTCGACGAACTTCTCCGCGTAGGCCCGGCATTCCCGCCGGAACGCGACCGGGCTCATGTCCCTCTTCTTGCTGCCGAGGTTGCGGTCCACCTGCAGCTCGATGGGGAGGCCGTGACAGTCCCAGCCCGGAACGTAGGGGGCGTCGTGCCCCTGCGCGCCCGCCATCGAGCGGCTGCGCACGATCACGTCCTTGAGGACCTTGTTCAGCGCCGTGCCGAGGTGGATGTGCCCGTTCGCGTAGGGAGGGCCGTCGTGCAGGATGAACCGGGGAGCGCCCGCGCGCGCCGCCCGCAACCGTCCGTAGAGGTCCCGCTCCTTCCAGAGCGCGATGCGCCGCGGCTCCGCCTGGGGAAGGTTCGCCTTCATCGGGAAGTCGGTCCGCGGCAGGTTGAGGGTGGACTTGAGGTCTTCGGCGGTGGTCATGGCTGCAAAACATGGCAGCGTAACACGCCGGCAAAAAAGCCGTCAATTCACGGGCCCAGAGGGGTTTGGACCCCGGAGCGCAGGGGCGGTTTGGTAGAATCCCCAAGATGCCAAGAACCCTTCGAAGGAGCGTGACGATGCGGCGAAACGCCCTGTTGCTGCTGGTGCTGCTGGTCCTGCCGTGGCTCGGTTGCGCCAAGGGCCAGGAATGCGACGTTTGCTCCTCGGACGACGACTGCAAGTCGGGCTTCGTCTGCAACAGCTTCAGCGACGGCAGCAAGCGCTGTGGCACCGGCGTCGGCGCGACGACCTGCCGGGTCCGATAGCCCCCGGAAGCTAGGTCTCGGCGCGATGGGCGCCCGTCGTAGGGTGCTCCGCGCTCATCACTCCGACCGGCGCGCCGCGGCGCGCGGAGAGGACGGCAGCGGCCAGGGCCGCCCCCATGAGCCCCGTGACCACGGTGTAGGCCACCCAGAACGTGAGCTGGGGCAGCACGCCGAGGTACAGGATCTGTCGGAAGCTGCCGGGCTCGAACCGGTGCAGGCCCCCCCAGAACCAGACGTCCGTGACCAGGCTGAGATCGTAGTGCGACCCAAGCCGCCAGGTGGACGCGGCCACGATGAGGAGCGCGACCGCGCCGCGTGACGCGAGCGCGTAGGCGATCAGCGCGCGGAGGACGGCGCGAAACCCCTTGCCCTCGTCGCGGGCGCTGGTCAGGAAGACCGCTCCCACCACCGGCGCCAGCCAGGTGATCCCGACCGGGTGTGTCCAGGTCTCGGGGGCCGCCACCTTCTCGAGGGTGAAGCGCAAGCCCGTGATGACGAGGCTGAGGCCGATGGCGGTGCCGACCCAGTGGCGGCGGAGCCGCCCCGCCATCTCGTCGGGCACGGCCAGCCCCGCCGTCCCCAGGAGCAGGCAGACCGCGGTCGCGACGTAGTAGCGCAGGCTGGCGGACGCGGAGGCGTGGCCGGTCACGTAGCCGCCACCGAGCAGGAACTGGCCCGTGGTGAGCGTCTCGCGCTGCCCGTGCGCGCTCAGCGCGACCACGAGCGCGGTGATGCCGGCGAGGCTCGTCAAGAGCGCCACCGTCCGGCGCCGATGGCCGGCCAGGCGGCCCCAGTTCAGGACCAGGGCGGCCGCCGGCCAGACGACGACAGCGGTCAGGAGCCACGCCACGGCCGGAGACATTTGGGGCGGAGTATAAACCCGGGGCCCGCGGGGCCCGGTCCGGGAGCTCGTTGACCCCTCTGCCACCGCCGACGTAGTCTCGTCGAGGGGCGTTCCGCGATGAGCACGGCCATTTCGACCAGTCTCGCGCCCACCGTCCCCGGCGCGCGCACCTCCGGGCGCAGCGGCGAGGTCGACCGCGCGATCCTGCGCACCGTGCTCTACGCCGCGCTGTTCCAGGCGCCGCTCACCGTCAGCCAGCTGCACCGGGCCCTCATGGACGTGGGCGTGGACCGGATCGAGATCCGCGGCCGCCTGCGCCGGTCGTACCTCCGCGAACGCGTCGAGCAGACGGGTGAGCACGTCTACCTGCGTGGCCGGGAGGGGTGCCTGGACCTGCAGCGGGAGCGGCGGCGGCGCACGGCCGAGCTGCTCGACGCGCACCGTTCGCTGCTGGGCCTGGTCGCGCGGTTTCCCTTCGTCCGCCTCGTCGCGCTCTCCGGAGCCTGCGCGCACGACAACGCGACCGACTCCAACGTGGACCTGTTCCTCGTCGTCCGCCGCGGCCGGGCCTGGTCCGTCCTCCTGGCCCTCCTCGTCCTGATTCGAGCGCTCGGACGCCGCCGGACCCTGTGCCTCAACTATGTCGTGGACGAAGACGGCCTCGGCCTTCCCGAGCGCGACCTGTTCACGGCCGCCGAGATCGTCGGCCTTCGGCCCCTGGCCGGCGGTCCTGGCTACCTGCAGCTCATCGAGGCCAACGCCTGGGTGGCCGAGCGCTTTCCGAACTTCTTCTGGATGAGACGCGACTGCGCCCCCCTCCCGCCGGCGGGCGCCCCGCGCTGGCTCGAGCGCGCGCTCGATCTCGGCGCCGCGCCCGCCCTGGAGGCGCTCGCGCGCCGCGTGATGGGCGCGCGCTTCCGCCGCAACTGGGACGGCTCGTCGGGGGTCGTCCTCTCGCCCCAGCGGCTGAAGCTGCACCCCGTCGACCACGCCCCCGGCCTGCGTGCGGCGTTCGCGGCGGTCGTCGAGCGAGCGGAAGCGGATGAGTGAAGCGCTGACCACCGGCGCGGAAGGGGACTCGGCGCCATGGCCGGGGTGGTGCTGCTCGTATTGCGCGGCGCCGCTGCAAGGAGATGCCCACGGCCTCCTGTGCGCCCGCGAGGGCCGGTGGTTCGCCACCCAGGACGGGGTCCACCGCCTGCTCACCCAGGAGCGGCGCCGCGAGCTGCTGCCGGCCCTCGAGGCCTACCAGCGCCTGCGCCGCGACGAGGGCTGGCGGGCCGAGCGCGGACTGCCGGACGTTCCGCCCGGCCACCCACACGCCGCGATCTGGCGGCGGCGGGCGCGCCATTTCGCGCGCGCCTCCTCCCTGGCCCGCGAGCGGCTCGGCCCCGGCCCGTGGCGCATCCTCGACGTGGGCGCCGGGTGCGGCTGGGCCTCCACGCGCCTGCTGGACGCGGGCCACCGCGTCGCGGCCGTCGACGTCAACCTCGACGAGCAGGACGGCCTGCTCGCGGCGAACGGGCTCGTCGACGATCCGGCGGACCTGCCGCGCGCGGAGGCGGACATGGAAGCGCTCCCGCTGGAGCCGGCCAGCATGGACCTCGTGCTCGCGGCGGGCGTCCTGCACCATGCCGCGCGTCCGGCGCGGGCCCTGGTCGAGATCCGCCGCGTGACGCGCCGCGGGGGGCTCGTCGTCGTCCTGGACTCGCCGGTGTATCGCAGCGCCGTCGACGGCGAGACCATGGTCGCCGAGCGCGCGGAAGAGCAGAAAGACCGGTACGGTTTCGCGGCCCCGACCTTCGGCCAGGGATATCTTCTCCAGTCCGAGCTGAGCGCTCTCTTCGAGGGCGCGGGCTGGCGGCTCGAGATCCACGGCTGGCCGGGTCGCGCGCGGGAGATCGCACGCGACCTCGTGGAGATCGCCCGCTGGGGCCGTCGCACGGCGCGGCTGCCGATCCTGATCGGACGGCGCGATGGATGAGACGCTCGGACGGAACCCGGTCGCGCTCGTGTTCCGCCACGTCGTGCAGGCGCGGCTCCAGGTCCTGTTCCCCCCGGGGGCCCGCATCCTCCATGTCGAATACCGCACCGCCGCGGAGGCGGTCGCCCTGGCCGCGGCGGGCGCGGGGTTCGACGGCGCCTCGGTGAGCCTCGGCGCTCTTGGCCTCGCGGACTTGCGCGCCGTGAGCGCCGCGCTGGCCGCCGCTCTCCGGCCGGGCGCGGGGATCGTCGTGAGCATGCCCGGGCCCTGGCCGCTGCCGGCGGTGATCCGGAGGACGCTCACCGGCGTGGGTGTCGCGCGCCGCAGCCGAGCCTCCCGCTTCGGAGAGGCGCCGCCGGCCGTCGCGACCCCGCGGGAAGCGCGGATGGCGCTGGCCGCCGCTTTCGACATCACGGACTCCTACGCGCTCGGCGTGGTCCTCCCCGGCCCGGCCGAGGAGCAGTGGGCCTCGGATCACGCGCAGGCGTTCGGCCTGCTGGCCGCCCTCGAGCGCGCGGTGCGGCGCTGGCCGGGACTCCGGCAGCTCGGCGATCTCTGCGTGCTCGAAGGCCGGCGCCGGGACGCGGCCTGATCCTTCGCGGCGTCCGTCTCTGGGACTCCGGCGCCTTGACCCGCGGCGACGTGGCCACCGCGGGCGCCCGCATCGCCGCGGTCGGCGGCGTCATCGCGGAGGGCAAGGATGAGGTCGACCTCGGCGGACGCATCCTCCTGCCGGGCCTGGTCAACGCGCACGACCACCTCGACCTCTCGACCTTCCCGCCCCTGGGGCATCCTCCCTATCCGAACGCGTATGCCTGGGCGGCCGACGTCGAGGGCACGCGCGACCAGGCGGCGGCGATGGCCGCGCTGGCCGTACCCCTGGCCGACCGCCTCTTCCTCGGCGGCCTCCGCAACCTGCTGTCGGGAGCGACCGCGGTCGCGCACCACGGTCCCTACCATCGCGCCCTGGCGCGGTCCGACTTTCCCGTGCGCGTCCTCGCGAAGTACGAGTTCGCGCATTCGCCCGGCTTCACGCCCGCCCTGCGGCGCACCTATCGGACGACGGACCGTCGCATTCCCTGGCTGATCCACGCCGGCGAGGGCACGGACGAGCGCGTTCGCGGCGAAGTGCAGGCCCTCGTGGAAGCGAACGTGCTCCGGCAGAACTCGGTGCTCATCCATGCGATCGCGCTGGGCGAAGGCGACCGGGAGCGGATCGCGGCCGCCAAGACCTGCGTGGTCTGGTGTCCCCAGTCGAATCGCCGGCTCTACGGCGCCACCGCCGACGTCGCGGCCCTGCGCACCGCCGGCGTGCGGATCGGGCTGGGCAGCGACAGCCCTATGGCGGGCGCGCGCGATGCGCTCTCGAACCTGGCCGCCGCCCGCGGCGAGCGCGTGGTCACGGACTTGGAGCTCGTGGAGATGGCGACCAGTGGCAGCGCGGAGGTCGCTCGTCTCTCCGGCGGGCGTACCGAGCCCGGCCAGCCCGCCGATCTCGTCGCGGTCGATTCCCTCGACGCCTGGATGGCCGGCGATCGCCGGGCGCTCGCGCTGGTGGTCGCGGCGGGACGGCCCCTCTACGGCGAGCCCGCGCTCCTCGACGCGCTGGGCGTTCGCTGGAGACCCGTCACCGTCGACGGCGCGGCCCGCGGGCTGGAGGCGGAGCTGGCCCGGCGCGCCGCCGGGCTGGTGCGCGCGCACGCCGCCCTTGCCCACGTGGAATGGATGCGCGGGCTGGCCCTCAGCGCGTCTCCACTCCCGCCGGGACCTCCACGGTGAGACGCTGCTCGCTCTTGGCCTTGCCGTAGGTCAGCGTCAGCTTGTACTCCCCGGGAGCCACGAACAGCTTCCCTTCGCCGCCGTATTCCGTGAGCACGTCTTTGCTCGGCACGAGGTCCCAGGTGACGCGGTTGAGGCCGGCGCGTGAGGTGCCGGTGAGGTTCGCCACCGGCCGCCCGCCCGCGCCCTCGACCGCGATCTTCAGGGGCTCGCCGCTGTCTTCCTTGACCCAATAGGTCAGGATCGCGCCCTCCGGCGGGTTGGCCCCACGGTAGACGCCCGTGGTGCCCGCCCAATCCGCGAACCCCGGGAGGACGTGCGTGGCCACCGCGGTCCGGGGCGCGAAGAGGTGCGCGTCCTTTCCGACGACCTCCGCCGTGAGCTGGGCCAGAGGCCCGGCATCGTCGAGCACGTACAGGCTGCGTCCGTGCGTGGCCACGACGAGGTCGCGCTCGCGCGGGTGAACGAGGATGTCGTCCACGGCCACGGTGGGGAGGCCGCCGATCGGCGTCCACCGCGCGCCGCGGTCGAAGCTGGCGAAGAGTCCGAACTCCGTACCCGCGTAGAGGACCTGGGGGTTCGCGGGATCCTCGCGGACGACCTTGACCGGCCCCTGGGCCGGCAGGTCGCCCGCGATCGGCTGCCACGTCCGGCCCAGGTCGGCCGTGCGATACGCGAGCGGCCGATAGTCGCCGCTGCGATGGGCGTCGACGGCCAGGTAGGCGACCTTCGCGTCCGCGTGCCCGGGCTCGATCCGGCTGACCCATTGCCCGCGCGCGGGCGCGGGCACGTTCGTGGACAGGTCCGTCCAGCTCGCGCCGCCGTTTTCCGTGACCCACAGCTTCCCGTCGTCCGTCCCCGCCCAGAGCAGCCCCTTCGCGACGGGCGACTCCGCGAGCGCGAAGACGACCCCGAAGGTCTCCGCCCCGCTGCCCACCGCCGTCGTCTTCGCCGGGTCCTGCGTCGAGAGGTCGGGGCTGATCGCGCGCCAGTGCTCCGCGCGCGCGCGCAGCTCGAACACGCGGTTCCCGGCCAGGTACAGGACGTCCGGATCGTGGCCGCTCCCGATGAGCGGGGAGTTCCAATGGAAACGGAAGGCGGCCGAGCCCTCCGCCGGCTCCGGGCGCAGGTCCTTCGTCTGTCCGTTGCGGAGGTCCATGCGCTGGATGGTGCCGGACTGCGACTCGGAGTAGACCACCTGCGGATCCGTGGCGTCGAACACGCAGTAGAAGCCGTCGCCGCCCCCGAGCGAGATCCAGTCCGCGTTCACGATCCCGTCCTTCGAGGTCGTGCGGCTCGGGCCCACCCAGTTCTGGTTGTCCTGCAGGCC
>Ga0075435_100003967_pt1 | contig 10116 bp, 8 predicted proteins | sample RhiMethybrSRZTD4_FD_75302 | JGI IMG/M metagenome (GOLD analysis project Ga0075435, IMG submission 75302) | Populus rhizosphere microbial communities from Tennessee, USA - Rhizosphere MetaG P. TD hybrid SRZTD4 | ecosystem: Host-associated > Plants > Roots > Rhizosphere > Soil | place: USA... | reverse complement strand
AATCGCTTATGCCGGGTCCGCAGATACCCGACGCATTCCTGATTCCAGATTCCCGATTCTCAATTCGCGGCGACCGCGTCGCGCGCCGCTGCCGTCGCCGCCGGTTTACCGGTCAGCTGCGCCGCCATCGCGGCCGCGAGCCGCTCCGCCGATCGCCCGTCGGTGAACTCGCACTGCTCCGCGACGACGCGCCGGCGGCCGGCCGCGTCCTTCGAGGGATCCGCGAGGTAGCCGTTGACCAGATCGATCATCTCGCCCGCCGACTTCGCGATCCGCACGGCGCCGGCCCGGACGATCTGCTGATAGTGCGTGTAGGAGTAGTAGCGCAACGGCGACGCGAGGAACGGCCGCGCGTCCGCCGGCTCCCGATCGAACGCGATGTTCACGACCGGCGTGTCGAAGATCGACGCCTCGATCGCGATCGTCGACGCGACGTTCAGCACCACGTCGCTGTGATACAGCGTGTCGGCGAGATGGCGCGTGTTCTCGGCCGTGACGTCCACGGCGTGCCCGTCGCCCGCGCGCGCCGACTCGCGAAACGGCTTCTCGACGACGACGTGCGGCGCGCCGGCGTAGCGATCGTAGGCGCGCAGGTCGTCGCGCGGATGGACGCGGACGAGCAGATCGCACGGCTCGGCGATCGCGCCCGACCGGATCGCGTCGAGGAGCGGATCGATCACGGCGTCGTGCCGCGGGTACGCCTCGGCCGGAATCGTCGTGAGCGTCAGAAGCCGCCGCGACGGATCGAGGCCGGCGCGCCGGCAGAATTCCGCGCGGCTCGATCGCTTCTCGCCGTTGAAGTACCGATCGAACTGCGGCGGCCCGACGACGTCGATCTCGTCGCCGTCGTAGCCGTGCAGGTCCTGCGCCTCTCGCTTCATCGTCCGGTTCCAGACGGCGAGGCGATCGATGCGGCGGATCGGGAACAGCTTGTTCGTGAGGTTGTCCCAGCTGAGATCGACGGCCATCGCGCGGATGCCGCGCCGGCGCGCCGTGCGCAGCATCGGAATCTCCGCGAAGATCAATCCCGGCGTCGAGACGGCGACGAGCGTCGGCCGATACCGATCGAACAGCCGCTCCGCTGAAGGGTCGGCGACGAGCCGATCGGAGACGTCGTACCAGCGTCCGCTGTCGGGCCGCGGCGACAGCGCGCGGCCGAGCAGCGCCTTCGCGCGGCGGTAGCGCAGCGCCGCGCCGGCGTGGCCGGCCGCGAGCTTGATCCGGATCGTGTCGGTCGTCCGCGCCTCGAGATAGCGCGCCTGCACGAGGCCGAGCAGGCGGCCCTCGAGACCCGACGGCACGTGCGGCGGCAGCGGCTCGAACGCGACGCGCGGATGCGCGAACTCGCCGGTGAACGCCGCATCGCCGGCGAGCGGCGAGACGAGCACGACGCGGAGATCACGCACATCGTCGAGCAGGCGCGCGAGAACGCCGCTGCGGAGGACGTTGCCGGCGCTGCTCCCGTTCGGGATCGTCCAGAGAAGCGACGGCGCGGCCGCGGTCGTCATCGCGAAGCGGCCTGCTGGAGCGCGCGCTCGGCCGCGGCCCAGTCGTCGGGATCGTCGATGTTCAAGCCGTACGGCGGCGCCATGACGTACGCCGCGACCTTGTCGCCGTACAGGCTCGGCTCCACGGGATCGAACAGCAGCGGCGCGCGGAACAGATAGATCGCGCCGTTGAGCACCCACGCCTTCGGCATGTCCTGGCGGCGCCCGGGGCGCTGCTTCACGGGTGCGCCGCCGACGAAGAGCCGCGCCCATCCGCCGCCGTCTATCGTGACGACGCGCATCGGGTTGTAGTGCGGCGGCAGCTCGTCGACGCCGACGACCGAGTCGGCGTCCGCGGCGGCGGCGAGCTCGATCGCTTCGCGGATGTGATGCGGCTGGCGCAGCGGCGACGTCGGCAGCAGAATCATCACCCAGTCCGGCTCGTAGCGATCACGATCGCGCAGCCACGCCACCGCGTGCTGCATCACCGGCAGGTGCGGCGTGTCGTCGGCGGCGAGCGGGGCGGGCCGCATGAACGGCACCTCGCAGCCGCGGCTGCGCGCGATCGCCGCCGCCGCCTCATCGTCGGTGGAGAGAATCAGGCGATCGAACCCGCCCGACTCGCGCGCCGCGTCGATCGTGTGCGCGATGAGCGGCTTGCCGCCGAGGAGCCGCGTGTTCTTGCCGGGAATGCCTTTCGAGCCGGCGCGCGCGGTGACGACGCCGAGAACTTTCACGAAGGCAATCCCGGCTCCAGATCGTCCCACTGCACGAGGCGCCCGCTCGCGATCGCGCGCTTCGCGACGCGGCCGATGACTTCGTCGAGCCGCCGCGCCGGAATCCCGGTTCCCGGCCGCTTGGCCCAGACGTCGGCGGCGGCGATTTTCGCGCCGGCCGGGATATCGCGCACGGAGACCACGCTGTGGAGCGCCATGTCGCGGACGTCCTGCTCGCCGGGCTGAATCGTCTTCGTCGCGCCGCGCGCGCGCTCGATCGCGCGGATGCCGTTCACGATCTCCGCGAGCTCGCGCGGCTCGATCGATCCCTGCTGGTCCGGCCCGGGCATCGATCGCGAGAGCGTGAAGTGCTTCTCGAACAGGCTCGCGCCGAGCGTCGCCGCGGCCAACGCCATCGCGGTGCCGAGCGTGTGATCCGAGAAGCCGACCGGCACGCCGTACTTCTGCTGCAGCGCCGGGATGCAATCGAGCTGCACGTGCTCGAACGGCGTCGGGTAGGTCGACGTGCAGTGCATCAGCGCGAAGGGCGTGCCGATCTCGCGGACCGCCTGCACGGTGCGGTCGATCTCGTCGGGCGTCGACATGCCCGTCGAGATGATCATCGGCTTGCCCTTGCGCGCGATGTGGCGCTGCAGCGGCAGGTTCGTGAGCTCGCCCGATCCGGTCTTGAAGGCCGGAACGCCGAGGCCGTCGAGGAAGTCGGCCGCTTCACGCGAGAACGGCGTCGAGAGAAAGACGATGCCCTTTTTCTTCGCGAGATCGCGCAGCTCGACGTGCGCGTCGCGCGACAGCGCGGTGCGCGTGAGCAGATCGAAGAGCGACTCGCCGACGTACGCGGCCGTCGCGCCGCCGCGCAGCATCTCGTGCTCGGGAAAATGCGTCTGGAACTTGATCGCGTCGGCGCCCGCTTCCGCCGCCGCGTGGACCAGGTCGGCGGCAATCTTCGAATCGCCGTTGTGGTTGATCCCGGCTTCCGCGATCACGAAGCACGGGCGCCCTGCGCCGACGATGCGATCGCCAATCGTGATGTCTGCTGCCACGAATCTCCGCTATGCGCTCACCGAGGCCGGATCGAAGAAGCGCTTCTGCGTGTAGAGCTCGAGCGCGATCAGATGGTCGGCGATCTGCTGGCTCGCGTCCGGCTTGAAGTAAATGTGCGACGACGGGTAGCGGCCATGCCGCATCTGCTGCTGGACGGCGTCGCGGATCGCGCGCGCGTCGTAGCCGACGTGGACGACGTTCGCCGCGCTCAGCCGACCGCTCTGACGCAGGCCGATGTTCACGACCGGCGTGCCGAGATACGAGCACTCCTTGATTCCCGCCGACGAGTTGCCGACGAGGCACGCCGCAGCCTTCAGGAGCGCCACGAACTCGTCGGCCGCGACGTTCGTGATGAAGCGCATCCTCTCCGTCGCCGCCTCGTGGTGCTCGCGGAAGTGCCGGATCGTCTCGGCCATCTCGCCGGTGCCGGCGTCGGGATTCGGCCAGAACCAGATCGCCGGCACGCCCGCGTCCCCGATCGCGCGCAGCGTCGTCTCGAGGTGCTGCCGGTTGTCGGCCTCCGTCGTGACCGGATGCTGGATGACCATCACGAACGGCTTCGCGAGATCGACGTCGTGGCCGACGCCGTAGCCGTTCACGCGCTCGCTCGTCATCACCGCGTCGACCTTCGAGGCGAGCTCGACGTCGAGCGATCCGGTGTTGAAGACGTACTTCGGATCCTCGCCCATCGCGAGCACGCGCCGCCTCGCGTCCTCGTTGGTGACGAAGTGGACGTGCGCGAGCTTGGTGATCGCGTGGCGCACGCTCTCGTCGATGCTGCCGCTGACGTCGCCGCCCTCGATGTGCGCGATCGTCTTGTTCAGGTACGCCGCCGCCATCGCAATCGCGAGCTGCTCGAACCGGTCGCCGGTGATGACGACGATGTCCGGATCGGTGGCGTGAATGCCGTTGGTGAACTCGAGCGCCGTGAGGCACGCCGTTTTCGCCATCGCGACGTGATTGCCGCCGTCGATCACGTTCAGGAACTCCGCGGTGATCGTGTAGCCGCCCGCCTCGATGTCGCTGGCGACGTGCCGGCTGTACTTGTCGAGCAGAATCGAGCCGCCGAGCATCAGCTCGAGCTCCACCGCCGGATGGCTGTGCAGCTTCCTGATCAGCAGCTGGCTGCGGCCGTAGTACGCGCGGCTCGTGATCGGGAAGCAGATCCGCCGCCTGCCGCTGCGCGCGCGTTTCTGACTTGCGGCTGCAAAGACGGTATTCATGTCAGACGCGCGCCGGATTGTGGTTGACGACCACCGTCTTCCACTCGCAGTAGACGTCGAGCGCCTCGGTCCCCGGCTCGCGGAAGCCGTTCCCGGAATTCTTCACTCCGCCGAACGGCATGTGCGGCCCCGCGCCGTAGGTCGGCCCGTTGATCGACACGAGGCCCGCGCGGTAGCGCGCGATGAACTCCTCGATGCGGTTGATGTCGAACGTGTGAATCGCTCCGGTGAGGCCGTATCCGCTGAAGTTCGCGAGCGCAATCGCCTCGTCGAAGCTCGCGGCGCGGTAGAGGCACGTCACCGGTCCGAACAGCTCCTGCTGCGACACCTCGTCGTCCGGCGCGACGTTCTCGAGAAGGGTCGGCGCCATGTAATAGCCGGGCGCGAGCGCGTCGATGGCCGCGCCGCCGGCGAGCAGCCGCGCACCCCGCGCGACGGCGCAGTCGACGGCGCGCAGCAGCCGATCGAGGTTCTGCCGCGAGATCACCGGACCGCACGCGTCGGCCGGACCCGAGCCGACCTTCACCGCCTTCACGCGCGCGAGCATCGCGTCGCGGAACTCGTCGTACACGCGATCGAGGACGATGATGCGGCTTCCCGCCGCGCAGCGCTGCCCGGCGTCGATGAACGCAGACGCCGTCGCATGATCGGCGGCCGCGCTGATGTCGGCGTCGTCGCACACGACCAGGGGATTTTTTCCGCCGAGCTCGAGGCACACCTTCGCGAGGACGCCGCGCGCGCTGACCCGCTGCTGAATGAGCTTGCCGGTGGCCGCCGACCCGGTGAAGCTGACGAGCCCGACGCGCGGATCTTCCACGAGCGGCGTGCCGACCTCGGGTCCGAGGCCCTGCACCGCGGCGTACAGCCCCGCCGGCAGTCCCGCGTCGCGCAGCACTCTGCCGAACGCGACCGCGGTGAACGGCGTGAGCTCGTGCGACTTCGCGACGACGGCGTTGCCGCACAGCAGCGCCGGAAACGCCTTCCACGCGACCCCGGCGAGCGGGCTGTTGAACGGCATGACGGCGGCGCAGACACCGATCGGCGCGCGCTCGGTCCGCACGCTGCGGTTGGGCACCGGGCTCGTCATCGTCTTGCCGTAGAAGCGGCTGCCTTCGCTCGCCATGAACACGCCGAGGTCCGCCGACGATCCCACCTCGGCGACCGCGTTCTTCCACGGCTTGCCGGTCTCGAGCTGCACGATCTCGGCGAGCTCGCGCTCGCCGGCGCGCAGCAGCGCGGCAGCGCGGCCGAGAATCTCGCCGCGCGCGGGCGCCGGCGTGCGCGCCCACGCCTCGGCTGCGCGCGACGCCGCGGCGACGGCGGCGTCGACCTCGACCGACGAGCCGCGCGCGACGTCGCACAGCCGGCGGTCGTCCATCGGACAGCGCTTCTCGAACGTGTCGCCGGACGACGAGGCGACGTCACGGTCGTCGATCCAGTGGAGGACGTGGTCGGGATACATCGTCGCCGGCTACACGCTTCGCGCTGCGTGGGGACGCATCGCGTCGAACTGCCGCACCTCGCGCACGATGCCTGCGGCGTCGAGGCCGTGGTGCGCGAGCACTTCCGCGTTGCTGCCGCAGACGGGCACGTCTGTCAGGCCGAGCGACCGCACTTCGGCGCGGAGGCCGACGCGCGCGGCCGCCGCCGCGATCATCGTCCCCTGGCCCAGCGCGACGTAGTGGTTGTCGAGCGTCAGCACCGCGGGGAAGCGCCCGAGCGTGTCGCGCAGCCACGACTCGTCGAGCCGGTTCAGCCACGGGAGATCGATCACGGCGGCGCCGATGCCGAGCGAGGCGAGCTCGTCGGCGGCGCGCCACGCGTTGGCCATCAGCAACGGCCCGTAGCCGATGAGCGCGATGTCGTCGCCGCTGCGCAGCAGGGCGCCGCGGCCGACGCGCAGCGCGTACGAGGCCGGCAGCGCGTACGGCAGATCGAGCGGCAGGTTCACGAACCGCAGGTACGTGCTGCCGGTGTGCTCTTCGACCGCCCATCGAATCGCGAGCCGCGCTTCGCGCTCCGAGCAGGGCTCGATCGCGACCAGATCAGGCACCGATCCGATCGCCGAGATGTCGCGCACCGACTGATGCGAGTGGCCGGGCCCGCCGGGCACGACGCCGGCGAGCGTCGCCGTGTAGATGATTTTCGTGCGCTCGGTCGCGTTGTTGTAGATGTGCTCGTTCGCACGCGCCGACAGGAAGCAGGCAAACGAGTGGACGACCGGCAGCCGGCCGGCGAGGGCGAGGCCGCCGGCCGCCGAGACCATGTGCTGCTCGGCGATGCCGCACTCGATGAAGCGATCGGGCAGCTCCTGCCTGAACGCTTCGATGCCGCAGTCGGACAGGAGATCCGCGTCGAGCACGACGATCTCCTCGCGGGTGCGCGCGATCTGCAGCAGCTCGTCGCCGTACGCGACGACGAGACGCTCGGGCCGCGACGGCGCGATCCGCGCCGGCAGCGGCGCCGCCGCAAACGCAAGCGGCGGACGGCCGAGGCGCGCCATCTTCCCGTTGATCCGGGTCGTCAGCTCGCCGACAGCGGCGGCGTACTGCGCGAGCGACGGCGCCCCGGCGTGAAACTGGTACGTCGCGTCTCCGCTCGCGACGCCTTCCATGAACGACACGCCTTTGCCCTTGATCGTGTCGGCGATCAACACCTTCGGCAGGTCGGGCACCGCGGCGAACGAGGCGAACGCGTCGCCGATCGCGCGGAAGTCATGGCCGTCGACGCGGCGCGCGTGCCAGCCGAACGCGCGAAACTTCGCGTCGATCGATCCGAGATCGCTGACCGCGGCGACCGTCGAGTCCGACTGGTATTTGTTGTGGTCGACGATCGCGACGATTTCACCAAGCCGCTCGTTGGCCGCCGGCTGCAGCGATTCCCAGATCTGTCCTTCCTGCAGCTCCCCGTCGCCGGTCATCACGACGATCCGGCCGCCGCGTCCGGTGAGCCGCCGCGCGCGCGCCATCCCGTAGGCCTTCGAGACGCCCATTCCCAGCGAGCCGGTGTTGGTGGCGATGAACGGCGTCGCGACGTCGGGGTGGCCGGGCAGACCGCCGAGCCGCCGCAGGCGGTGCAGCAGATCGAAGTCGAGTTTGCCGAGCGCGATGAGCAGCGCATACAGCGCCGGCGCGTCGTGGCCCTTCGACGAAAAGTAGATGTCGGATCCGGCGGCGCCGCCGTTCGGATCGACGAGCTCCTCGGTCCACAGCCACGTGATCAGATCCATCGAGCTGAAGCTCGATCCGATGTGGCCCGATCCCGCCTGCATGATCATGTAGAGCGTGTTGAGGCGGCAGAGATCGGCGACGAGCGCGGCGCGCTCGACGCGATCCGACGCCGCCGCGCGCGCCGCCGCGATCGCGTCGAGGCCGGCGTACGTCAACGCCCCTGCGCCGATCAGCTGGCGGTCGGAATGATCTTTTTCGCTCACGACTCTAAGAGTGGCAGGGCTGCGTTGCCGGTCGTCTCACCGCGCGGTCCACCCGCCGTCGACCACGAGCGTCGCGCCCGTCATGTAGACCGACGCGCGCGAGGCGAGGAACACGATCGCGCCGTTGTAGTCGTCGTCGCGCGCCATGCGGCCGAGCGGCGTCCGCCGCTCGTACTCCGCGACGAATTCCGGCGAGTGTCCGTCCTCGCGCACGCCGCCGGGGACGAGCGAATTCACGCGCACGCCCAGGCGCTCGTGGCCGCAGTACTCCGCCAGCCAGCGCGTGAAGTTCAGCATGCCGCCCTTCGCGACGCTGTAGCCGACCGGCTTGAACCATTCGCGGCCGTCCTCGCGCTCGGACGCGTACATCGACTGATCCGGCGCCACGACGCCGTACGTCGACGAGATGTTGATGATGCTGCCCTCGTCGCGCCGCCCGGCGCGGAACGCGTCGAGGAACGACTGCGACACGACGAGCGCGCTCTTCAGGTGCGACTGCATCATCGCGTCCCACGCCGACTCCGGATAGCGCTCGAACCGGCCGGTCTCGAGCGCCGCATCGGCGGGCGACGATCCCAGCCCGGCGTTGTTGACGAGGATCGTCGGCGCGCCGTGCCGCTCGACGACGTCGGCGACGGCGCGATCGACGGCGAGGCGGCGGGTCGTGTCGACGACGTGCGCGCTGATCCGCGCGCCGCCGATCGCGCGCGCGACCGCGTCCGCGGGCCTGACGTCGAACAGCGCGACGGCCGCGCCGGCCGCCGTCAGCGCTTTCGCGTACTCGCGCCCGAGGCGGCCGGCGCCGCCGGTCACGATCGCGACGTGTCCGTCGAGCGAGAAGAGCGCGGACGCGGCCTGCTGGGGCGTCATAGTAGAGTAGCGTCCGCGTGCCGCCGACCGGTTCCACGCGCGCCCTCCGCATCGCGCGCATCATCACGCGCCTGAACGTCGGCGGGCCGGCGATCCAGGCGATCGAGATGAGCGCGCGCTTCGAGCGCGCCGGCGCCCACACGCTGCTCGTGCACGGACGGCTCGGCGCCGGCGAAGGCGACATGCGGTATCTGGTGCCGGCCGATCGCCGCTTCGAGATGATCGCGGTGCCGTCGCTGCAGCGCGACGTCAACCCGATTGCCGACGCCGCCGCCGTCGCGCGCGTGTTCGCGCTGCTCCGCCGCTTCAGGCCGACGATCGTCCACACGCACATGGCCAAGGCGGGCACGGTCGGACGCGCGGCCGCGCTCCTCTACAACGCGACCGTTGCGCACGGTGCGCGCGCGCGGCTCGTCCACACCTATCACGGCCACGTCCTCGACGGGTACTTCCCGACGTGGGCGGCGCGCGCGTTCGCCGCCGCGGAGCACGCGCTCGCGCGTCGCACCGACGCGCTCGTTGCGGTGTCGGAATCGGTCCGCCGCGATCTCGTGGATCGCCATGCCGTCGCAGACGCCGATCGATTCCGCGTCGTGCCGCTCGGCCTCGATCTCTCGCGTCTCGCGGCGATCGGTCCGGCGGATCGCGCGGCGGCGCGCGCGGCGTTCGGCCTCGACGCCGACGCGCGCGTCGTCTGCTTCGTCGGACGGCTGACCGCGATCAAACAGCCGGAGCTCTTCATCGAGGCTGCGGCGCGCGTGGCGGCAGGAAATCCGCGGGCAGGATTTCTCGTCGCGGGCGGCGGCGAGCTCGAGGCGGCCGTGCGATCGCAGATCGCGGATCGCGGGCTCCGCGATCGCGTGCGGCTGCTCGGCTGGCAGCGCGACGTCGCGCCGGTGTACGCCGCGAGCGATCTCGTCGCGATCACATCCCGCAACGAGGGGACGCCCGTCGCGCTCATCGAAGGGATGGCGGCGGCCGTGCCCGGCGTCTGCTTCGACGTCGGCGGCGTCGGTGACGTCGTGAGCGGGCCGGACGTCGGTGTCCTCGTCCCGGCAGGCGACACCGCGTCGCTGGCGGCCGAAATCGAGCGGCTGCTCGGCGACGAACGCCGCCGCGCCGAGATGGGAGTGCGTGCGCGCGCGTCGGCGGCCGGCAGGTTCGCGATCGATCGGCTCGAGCGCGATCTCGCCGCGCTCTATGCGGAGCTCGTCGGATAGCATGAAGCCATGTCGCGCCGCGCCGCGCGCCTGCTGATCGCAGGGCTCGCGATCGTCCACGCCGCCTTCTTCATCATTTACCAGCGGCCGGACTGGGCCACGCAG
>Ga0075435_100003966_pt1 | contig 10117 bp, 5 predicted proteins | sample RhiMethybrSRZTD4_FD_75302 | JGI IMG/M metagenome (GOLD analysis project Ga0075435, IMG submission 75302) | Populus rhizosphere microbial communities from Tennessee, USA - Rhizosphere MetaG P. TD hybrid SRZTD4 | ecosystem: Host-associated > Plants > Roots > Rhizosphere > Soil | place: USA... | reverse complement strand
TTGACCTTGGCGTCGTTGGCAAAGCCGCCGGCCCGCAGCGCCTCGGCTGGCGAGAGGTAGGCGTCGGGCAGGTCCACGTACTTGCCGACCAGCGCGATGGTGACGCTGCGGGCCGGCCGGTGCACCCGCCGCAGCAGGTCGTCCCAGTCGCTCCAGTCGACGTCGTGGAACTTCAGATTCAGCCGCTGCACGACATAGGCATCGAGCCCCTCGGAGTGGAGCACCTTGGGGATGTCGTAGATCGACGGGGCGTCGGCGGCGGCGACCACCGCCTCCTCGTCCACGTCGCACATCAGGCTGATTTTGCGTTTCAGCCCGTCGCTGATCGGCCGGTCCGCGCGGCATACGATCGCGTCGGGCTGGATGCCGATGCTGCGCAGCGCCGCGACCGAATGCTGGGTCGGCTTGGTCTTCAGCTCCCCCGACGGCACGATGTAGGGCAGCAGCGACACGTGCAGGGAGAAAAACCTGGCCCGGCCGATCTCGTGCCTGATCTGCCGGATCGCCTCCAGGAACGGCAGCGACTCGATGTCCCCGACGGTGCCGCCGACCTCGGTGATCACAACATCTACGCCAGGGCCGCCCATGTCCAGGATGCGGGCCTTGATCTCGTTGGTGATGTGCGGGATCACCTGGACGGTGTCGCCGAGGTAGTCTCCGCGCCGCTCCTTGGCGATCACGCTGGAGTAGATCTGGCCGGTGGTTATGTTGGCCGTGCCCGACAGTTCGGTGTCGAGGAACCGCTCGTAGTGACCCACGTCCAGGTCGGTTTCGGTGCCGTCGTCGGTGACGAACACCTCGCCGTGCTGGAACGGGTTCATGGTGCCCGGATCGACGTTCAGGTAGGGATCGAGCTTCTGCATGGTCACCCGGAGCCCGCGTGCCTTGAGCAGCCGCCCCAGGCTCGATGCCGTCAGGCCCTTGCCCAGGCTGGATGCCACTCCCCCGGTGACGAAAAGGTGCTTGGTCTGCGCCAGGCGTGATGCTTCCAAAGGAAGTCTCCCGTGGTCGGTCCGAGGCGGAGAAGCCGCCGGTCCACGGGCCCTCAGTATATCGGCCAGTACCCACTCACGGTTGTATCGCCACCGTCGTGGCTGGCCGGGACGGCGGGGCGGGGGCTACAGGGCCGTGTGCGGGCTCGGTTCGCCCTCCGCCTGGGGGACATGCCGGCGTTGCGCCGCTGTCAGCCCCTGCTCGTCGGCCTCCCCGAACCGGGCCAGAGCGACCGCGCAGAAGATGGCGAGGCTGAACCCAAGCACGGCCAGGCCGCCTAGCCCGGGGCGGGTGTGGTCGCCGAGAAGCAGCACGCCGACCACGGCGGGCGGGGTGGTCTCGGCCAGCACCACGGCGGCCGTGGCCACGGTCACGCTGCCGCCCTCCAGCGCGGTTGCGTACAGCATGAACGAGACGATGCCCGCGGCCGCCAGCGCGTAGGCGGCCGGGTCGCGGATCAGCTGGTGCGGGGAGAACCCGGGCAGGACCCGGGCGGCGACGGCCAGCACCCCGTAACCGAGGCCGGCGATCGCGCCAAGTATCGGCGTACGGGCCGGCTCTCGCAGCCGGGACGCGGCCACGCCCGAGACCGCGATGCCCGCCACGGCGAGGATCAGCGCGAGCTTGAACTCGGGGCTGACCCCGGTGGCGGCGTGCGGCCCGGCGGACGATCCGAGCAGGCCCACGCCCAGGACCACCCCGCCCACGGCCAGCCACTCCCGCCAGGCCAGCTCCAGGTGCATGAGCCAGGCGGCGAACACAGCGGTCACCGCCAGGTTGCTCGCGATGATCGCCTGCGCGGCGAACAGGGGGAGTTGCCGCAGCGCTACCAGTTGGGCGGCAAAGCCGACGAGGTCGAGGCCAAGGCTGGCGATGAACGGCCACTGGTGCAGCATGCGCACGACCAGGCTGGGGTCCACATTCCCCAGCCGTGACCGCTGTGCGCTGGCCTTACGCCGGCTTGCGGCCCGCACTGCCATCGCCTGCATGACGGCAGCGATGCCATAGCACAGGGCTGCCACCAACGCGGCCGCCATGCTGACCAACACAACTCCGACACTACGCCGCCGGGGAGAAGGCACGTGAGCCAAGCAGGCGTTTGTTCCCGTTCCGGCCTGGACGGGCGATTACCCCCGCAGGTCACGCACGTGTGTGACGTTGGCCACGAAATATGCGCGTGGCGCGGAACCCTCATCGTGGCACAGACTCCGAGGGCCCGCGGCGCTCTTTGCGGTAACTACCGCAAGTTACTCAACTACGGGGGGTGGTGACCACGCCGTATGCGGCCAGCGCGGCGCGCGCCTGCCCGGGATCGGTGAAGTGCACGCTGCGGATGCCCAGCGCCTGTGCGCCGGCCACGTTTTCCTTCTTGTCGTCGAGGAAGACGACGTCGGCCGGGCCAGCGCCGAGTATGGCCAGCACAGCCAGGTAGCACTCCGGCTCGGGCTTGACCGACCGTAGGGAGTAGCTGAACACGCAGTGCTCGAAGTGGGCGGCCACCGGCAGGCCCGCGACCACCTCGGCAACCTCGGCGGGCGCGTTGGACAGCAGGGCAAGCCGGTACCCGGCGGCGGCCACGTCCTCGATGAGGGTCACGGTGCCCGGCCGCAGGTGCAGCCACGACTCGTTGTCCAGCCTGATGAGCTCCGCCACCTGGGCGGCGGTGAACGAGCGCCCGACCCCGGCCGCCACCTTCTGCCAGTAAGTCGTGCCGTCCAGTTCGGCTCGGTCGTAGTCCAGCCGGTGCGCCCAGTAGGCGTCACAGAAGGCTGGCACCGGCACGCCGGCCGCGCTGGCCAGCCGTGCTACGTCGCTGTCTGGCTGGGGCGTGCAGATGACACCGCCATAGTCGAACAGCACCCAAATCATGGAGCCCCTTCCAGCTAGTCATCGTCCCGCCCGAGCCTAAGCCAGCCTTGGCTAGTAGCGGCCAGCGGCCGCAGCAGGCGCGCGTGAGCGCGCAGCGGGGGTCCGGGGGTCGTCCCCGGACAAGCACTGCGGCCCCGCCGAAGCTGGCCGAAGGCCAGCGAGCATGCCCAGCCAGCTCGTCCAGCGAACAGCCCAAGCCGCTCCGGACGCGTTAGACTCCGGCAGCTTGCATTCCCCGGAGTTCGTGCTTAAGGTCCTTGATCTCGTCCCGGATCCGGGCGGCGACCTCGAACTGCAACTCCGCGGCGGCCGCGTGCATCTGCTCGGTCAGCTCACCGATCAGCGCGATCAGGTCACCACGGGCCTCGCTCCCGCTCGCCGTGGTCCCGCTGGCGGCCTTGTCAGCGGCCTGCCTGGCTCTCGAGGACAGCCCGGGCACCGGCGCCTTGCCGCGGCTTTGCTGCCGCCCGCCCCCGCCAAGGAGCTTCTCGGTGTCGGCGTCTTCCCGGATGAGCTGGTCGAGGATGTCGGCGATGCGCTTGCGCAGCGGTGTGGGGTCGATCCCGTGCTCGCGGTTGTAGGCGATCTGCTTGTCCCGCCGCCGGTTCGTCTCGTCGATCGCCCGCTGCATCGACGGGGTGACCTTGTCGGCGTACATGTGCACCTCGCCGGACACGTTCCGCGCGGCCCGGCCGATCGTCTGGATGAGCGACGTGCCGGAGCGCAGGAAGCCTTCCTTGTCCGCGTCGAGGATCGACACCAGCGACACTTCGGGCAGGTCAAGCCCTTCCCGGAGCAGGTTGATGCCGACCAGCACGTCGTATTCGCCCAGCCGCAACTCGCGAAGCAGCTCCACCCGCCGCAGCGTGTCCACCTCGCTGTGCAGGTAGCGGGCGCGGATGCCGAGTTCCAGCAGGTAGTCGGTGAGATCCTCGGCCATCTTCTTGGTGAGCGTGGTCACCAGCACCCGCTCGGAGCGCTCGGCCCGTTCCCTGATCTGGTGCACCAGGTCGTCGATCTGGCCCTTGGTCGGCCTGATGATCACCTGGGGGTCGAGCAGGCCGGTCGGCCGGATCACCTGCTCGGTCACCTCACCACCGGTGCGCTGCAGCTCGTAGGGGCCGGGTGTGGCGGACAGGTAAACGGTCTGCCCGATGCGGTCGCCGAACTCATCCCAGGTCAGCGGCCGGTTATCGATCGCGCTCGGCAGGCGGAACCCGTGCTCGACCAGGACCCTCTTTCGCGACACGTCGCCCTCGTACATCGCCCCGATCTGCGGCACGGTGTTGTGTGACTCGTCGATGACCAGGAGAAAGTCCTCGGGGAAGTAGTCGAGCAGCGTGTTCGGCGGGCTGCCTTCCTCGCGGCCGTCGATGTGCCGCGAGTAGTTCTCGATTCCCGCACAGGAACCCACCTGCCGGAGCATCTCGATGTCGTAGGTGGTCCGCATCCGCAGCCGCTGCGCTTCGAGCAGTTTCCCGGCCTGTTCGAGTTCGGCGAGCCGGTCGGCGAGCTCGGCCTCGATTCCCGCGATCGCCCGCTCCATCCGCTCGGGCCCCGCGACGTAGTGGGAAGCCGGGAAGACGTACAACTCGTTGTCCTCGCTGATGACCTCGCCAGTGAGCGGGTGCAGGGTCATCAGCCGCTCGATCTCGTCGCCGAACATCTCGATCCGGACCGCGAGTTCCTCGTAGACCGGGATGATCTCGATGGTGTCGCCGCGGACGCGGAAAGTCCCCCGGGTGAAGGCCAGGTCGTTGCGGGTGTACTGCATGCCGACCAGCTTGCGCAGCAGCATGTCCCGGTCGATCGTGGTGCCGAGCCGCAGCGGGAGCATCCGGTCCACGTACTCCTGCGGTGTGCCGAGCCCGTAGATGCAGGACACGGACGCGACCACGACCGTGTCCCGGCGGGTCAGCAGCGAGTTGGTGGCCGAGTGCCGCAGCCGGTCCACCTCGTCGTTGATCGAGGAGTCCTTCTCGATGTAGGTGTCGGTCTGCGGAACGTAGGCTTCCGGCTGGTAATAGTCGTAGTACGAGACGAAGTACTCGACGGCGTTGCGCGGAAGCATCTCCCGGAGCTCGTTGGCGAACTGGGCGGCGAGGGTCTTGTTCGGCAGCATGACCAGTACGGGCCGCTGCAGCCGCTCGGCCAGCCACGCGATCGTCGCGGTCTTGCCGGTACCGGTGGCGCCGAGCAGCACGGTGTCCCTGGCGCCGGACTGAACGCGCTTCTCCATCTCGGCGATGGCCCGTGGCTGGTCCCCGGCGGGCACCATGTCGGTGACCACCTCGAAGGGCGCCACCCGCCGCTTAAGGTCGCTTACCGGCCGCACCCGACACCTCCTGTCCCTGCCACAGCCCACACCGCGCACCAGGGGGTTCCCGGGGGTCGCCCCCCGGGCCAGCACCGCGGACCCGGCGAAGCCGGCCCAAAGGCCGGCGAGCAAGTTTCACCAACACGCAACGCAGTGCGGGTGTTCCCCGCCGCGCCGGTTCCACTGTAAGCCGGGGATCGGACAGAAGCCGGCGGGTCACCCGGCGCTGCCGCCCGACTCGCGCCCGGCCCGGCGCTTGGCCCGGCGGCGCAACTCCGCCCACAGGTCCCCGGCCTCCCGGTCAAGCTCAGCCAGGGACCCGGAGTTGTCCACGACGATGGTGGCGACCGCCAGCCGTTCTTCCCTGGTGGCCTGCGCGCGCATCCGCGCCTCGGCCTGCTCCGCGGTCATCCCGCGCTCCTTGGCAAGCCGCTCCGCCTGCAGCCGCGGCGGCACGTCGACCACGACGACCTCGTCGAAGTTGCCCGCGAGGTGGTTCTCGGCGAGCAGCGGGATGTCGTGCACCAGGATCGCCGCGTCGCCTGCGGCCTGCTCCAGCTCCTGCATCCGGCGTCCGACCAGGGGGTGGATGATGGCGTTCAGCTTCGCGCGCAGCGATCCGTCGACGAAGACCATCTCGCCCAGCCGCTTCCGGTCCAGGCTGCCGTCCGGGGCGAGCACGGCGTCGCCGAACGCGGCGACCACATCGGCCAGTCCCGGTGTGCCGGGCGCCACGACCTGCCTGGCCACCTGGTCAGCGTCGATGACAATGGCGCCGTAGGACTGCAGCCGGCGGGACACCTCGCTCTTGCCTGCGCCGATCCCGCCGGTGAGCCCGACCCTGAGCGAAGACACGCCAGCCAGGCTAGGGCATCGCCGACGGCACTGGTGCGATGTGACGGCTAACGCCGGGCCGGACAGCGACGGCGCCGGCCCGGCACGTGGTTAGCTCTGACCGGACAGCTTGTCGCGGAGCGCGGCGAGGGCCTCGTCGGACGCCAGCGCACCGCCGGGGGCGTCGCTGTCGCCGCCCGAGGACGACGGCGAGCGCGCCGCCCCCTGGCTGCGGCTGTCGCCGGAGTCGGCCCCTTCGCCGGTCTCGTCCTCGGCGGCCTTGTTGCGTGCCTCGGTGACCTGGCGCCGGTGCGCCTCGAACCGGGACCGCGCCTCCGCGTACTGCTGCTCCCACTCTTCGCGCTGGGCCTCGTAACCTTCGAGCCATTCGCCGGTCTCGGAGTCGAAGCCATCCGGGTAAACGTAGTTGCCCTGGTCGTCATAGGTGGCAGGCATGCCGTACAGCGTCGGGTCGAAGTCGTCGCCGACAGCCTCGCCGATCGTGCCCTCGTTGGCCTGCTTGAGCGACAGGCTGATCCGCCGCCGGTCCAGGTCGATGTCGATGATCTTGACGAAGATCTCGTCGCCGACCTGGACGACCTGCTCGGGGATCTCCACGTGCCGGTCGGCCAGCTCGGAGATGTGGACCAGGCCCTCGATGCCCTCCTCGACCCGGACGAACGCGCCGAACGGCACCAGCTTGGTGACCCGGCCGGGAACGACCTGGCCGATCTGGTGCGTCCGGGCGAACTGCTGCCACGGGTCTTCCTGGGTGGACTTCAGCGACAGCGAGACCCGCTCGCGGTCCAGGTCCACGTCCAGCACCTCGACGGTGACCTCCTGGCCCACCTCGACTACCTCGCCGGGGTGGTCGATGTGCTTCCAGGACAGCTCCGATACGTGCACCAGGCCGTCCACGCCGCCCAGGTCCACGAACGCGCCGAAGTTGACGATCGACGAGACCACGCCCTTGCGGATCTGGCCCTTCTGCAGCGTGTGCAGGAAGTTCTGCCGGACCTCGGACTGGGTCTGCTCCAGCCAGGCGCGCCTGGACAGCACCACGTTGTTGCGGTTCTTGTCCAGCTCGATGATCTTCGCCTCGATCTGCCTGCCCACGTACGGCTGCAGGTCGCGCACCCGGCGCATCTCCACCAGCGAGGCCGGCAGGAACCCGCGCAGCCCGATGTCGAGGATCAGGCCGCCCTTGACGACCTCGATCACCGTGCCGGTGACGACGCCGTCCTCATCCTTGATCTTCTCGATCGTGCCCCAGGCGCGCTCGTACTGAGCCCGCTTCTTAGACAGGATGAGGCGCCCTTCCTTGTCCTCCTTTTGCAGGACCAGGGCCTCGATGTGCTCACCGGTCTTGACCACGTCATGAGGGTCGACATCATGCTTGATCGACAACTCACGCGAGGGGATCACGCCCTCGGTCTTGTAGCCGATATCGAGCAAGACCTCGTCTCGATCGACCTTGACGACTGTCCCTTCGACAATGTCGCCGTCGTTGAAGTACTTGATGGTCTCGTCGATCGCGGCGAGGAAGGCCTCCTGCGACCCGATGTCGTTAACCGCCACCTTGGGTGTCGGACTGGCCTGCGTGCTACTCGTCATGTGGGGATTGGCTCCGGCGGACACAATGTAGTTGGGCGCGCTCAACCGCCAGCCCCCTCCGTAAGGGCCAACAGGTGCACTGGATTTGCCTGGCCGACCTGACCAGCCACGACGACCCAACGGGCTGACGCGACTGTGCCTGGCCATGGCGGACTGCACCAGAACACGGCGCGTCGTTCAGAATATGAGAGCCGCGCCAACGGGTCAATCCGAGCCACCAAACCGTGACCCCGCCCGGCGCCTAGTGGCCTGCTTCCTCCCAGCTGCGGCCGGTGCCGAAGGACACCTCCAGCGGCACGCTGAGCTGGAACGCGCCGCACATGCGCGTGGTCACCAGCGCGCGCAGGTCGTCCAGCTCACCGTGCGCTACCTCGAAGACCAGCTCGTCGTGGACCTGCAACAGCATCCGCGAGCCCGCGCCCTCCTCCTGCAATGCCCGGTGCACGTCCAGCATCGCCACCTTGATGATGTCCGCGGCGGAGCCCTGGATGGGCGCGTTGAGGGCCATGCGCTCGGCCATCTCCCGGCGCTGCCGGTTGTCCGAGGTGAGGTCCGGCAGGTACCTGCGCCGGCCGAGCATCGTCTCGGTGTACCCGTCCCTCCGGGCCCGGACGACCACCTCGTGCAGGTAGTCGCGGACCCGGCCGAACTGTTCGAAGTACCCGTCCATCAGCGCGCGCGCCTCGTCCGGGGTCACCCTCAGTCCCTGGGACAGCCCGTAGGCCGACAGTCCGTAGGCGAGCCCGTAGTTCATCACCTTGATCCGGTTGCGCAGATCCCCGGTAATGTCCTCCGGGGGCAGCCCGAACACCCGCGACGCGGTCGCGGCGTGGAAGTCGTGCCCGGATCCGAACGCCTCCTTCAGGGCCTCATCGCCGGAGAGGTGGGCCATGATGCGCAGCTCGATCTGGCTGTAGTCGGCGGTGAGCAGGCACTCGTAGGAGTTCCCGACGATGAACCCGCGCCGGATCCTGCGGCCCTCTTCGGTCCGGATCGGGATGTTCTGCAGGTTCGGGTCGGTCGAGGAGAGGCGCCCGGTCGCGGCGATGGTCTGGTTGTAGGTGGTGTGGATGCGCCCGTCTTCGTCGGCCATCGGGATCAGCGAGTCCACGATGCTCTTGAGCTTGGCGACATCCCGGTGGCGCAGCAGGTGCTCGAGCACCGGGTGGCCGGTCTGGGCCAGCAGCCCGGTAAGCGCCTCGGAGTCCGTGGTGTACCCGGTCTTGATCCGCTTGGTCTTGGGCAGGCCAAGCTCGTTGAAGAGGATCTCCTGAAGCTGCTTGGGCGAACCCAGGTTGAACTCGTGCCCGATCAGGGCGTACGCGCCCTGCTCGGCCGCCTTCACCTCCCCGCCAAGGGTCGCGGACATGGCGGCGAAGTGGTCGGTGTCGGCGGCGATTCCGGCCCGTTCCATCCGGGCCAGGACGTCCACCAGCGGCAGTTCCACCTCGTGCAGCAGCCGGGTGGCGCCGCGGCGCTCCAGGTCGGCATCGAGCGCGTTGGCGAGCTCCGCGGTCGCCTTGGCCTGCCATACCAGGGCGGTCGCGGACGCGATCGCGGCCTCCTCGTCGTTCAGTTCGCCGGCGAGGTCGAGCGCGAGTTGGCCCGTCGTCTCCTCCCCCCCGCCAGCGAGCTCCTTGCCCAGGTACCGCAGGCTCAGGTCGGCCAGGTCGAACGAGCGCTGCCCGGGCAGGGCGAGGTAGGCCGCAAGCGCGGTGTCGCTGGTCACCCCGGCCAGTTCCAGGCCCCTGGCCGCCAGCGCGTGCATCGGCCCCTTGGCGTCATGCAGTGCCTTCGGCCGCTCCCGGTCGGCGAGCCAGGCGGCCAGCGCCGCCTCGTCCTGCTCGGTCAGTGCCGCCGGGTCGAGATAGGCACCGGCGCCGTCTGCGGCCGCGATGGCGAGCGCGGTCAGCGTGCCGGTGCCACGCCCCCAGCTACCCCGCATGGCCAGGCCGGCCCGGTCCGTTCCTGCGCCGTGCTCCTCCAGCCATTGCGCCACCTCATCGGGGCCAGGCCGGGTGACCTCCACGTCGAAGCCGGCCTGAGCCCCGCTGGCCGGCGCCTGCTGGCCCGCGGCAGCGCCCGCGATGCCGTCCGGCAGCGTCGAGTACAGCCGGTCGCGGAGGATCTGGAACTCGAGCGTGTCGAACAGCTGGTGGATCCGCTCCCGGTCCCAGGGGGCGGGCCGGAGGTCCTGCGGGCCGGACTCCAGCGGCACGTCCTTGGCGAGCTCGGTGAGCTGCCGGTTGCGCAGCACGTCACCCAGGTGCTCACGGAGCTTGTCGCCCGCCTTCCCCTTAACCTCGTCGACCCGATCGACAAGCTCGCCCAGCGAGCCGAAATCGGCGATCCACTTGGCGGCGGTCTTCTCCCCTACACCGGGGATGTTCGGCAGGTTGTCGCTGGGGTCGCCGCGGATCGCGGCGAAGTCCGGGTACTGGGCGGGCGTGAGGCCGTACTTGGCGACGACCGCGTCCGGGGTGAAGCGGG
>Ga0075435_100003964_pt1 | contig 10119 bp, 7 predicted proteins | sample RhiMethybrSRZTD4_FD_75302 | JGI IMG/M metagenome (GOLD analysis project Ga0075435, IMG submission 75302) | Populus rhizosphere microbial communities from Tennessee, USA - Rhizosphere MetaG P. TD hybrid SRZTD4 | ecosystem: Host-associated > Plants > Roots > Rhizosphere > Soil | place: USA... | reverse complement strand
ATCGACAAGCACATTGCCGCTTTCGCAGATGTCGCGCCCGCGCTCGCCAAGGCCCAGCAGGAGAGAAGCGCGACCGCAGTGGTCGCTCACTAACGAAATAAGTGTGGGGCGGGCGCCCTCGCCCGCCTGTTTCTGAGTCATGTAGGACCGACCGGGAGGGCACGGCTTCCAGCCGTGCCGAAAATCTCTTGCTCGAGATCGACGGCACGGATGAAATCCGTGCCCTCCCGATTCGCAACCAGAATACTTTGTCCACAGATTCCAACTCGCCACACCTCAAGCGCGTACTCGGGCGCTGGGACCTGGTGCTGCTATTCGTCGTGGCTGTGTTCAATCTGAACGTCGTCCCGTCCATCGCAGCCAATGGTGGCGTCACTATCTGGCTATGGATCATCTCGATCCTGTTGTTTTTCTGGCCGCAGGGAATTGCCGTGATCGAACTCTCACATCGTTATCCCGGCGAAGGCGGAGTTTACCTCTGGGCGAAAGAGGAGTTCGGCGACTTCCACGGGTTCCTCTCCGGCTGGTGCTATTGGACCAACCAGATGCTTTACGTCCCCACCGTCATGCTCTACTTCGTTGGCGTTTCGGTTTTCGTGCTCGGCCCGGGGCACGAATTGCTGGCGGAAAACAAGCTCTTCGCCCTGTTCACTTCACTGGGTTTGCTGGCGCTGCTCACCGCTATGAACATCGCTGGTCTTGGTGTCGGAAAGTGGATCAATAATGTTGGCGCAATTGGAACAGGAATTGCCGCAGCGGTGCTGATCGGCTTGGGCGTAGCGGTCGGCCTACGCTTCGGTACTCATCTAAGTGCAGCGGAGTTTCACATTCCGGCAAATTATGGCTCTGTGCTGAATTCGTTTGGCGTGATCTGCTTCGGATTAGTCGGCCTCGAACTGGCCTCGGTAATGGGCGACGAGATTCGCGATCCCGTCCGAACCATGCCCGGAGCTGTTGTTTGGGGAGGAGTGATTTCTGGGGTACTTTACATCGGAACCACACTGATCCTGTTGTTTGCCCTCGGCAAGAATGACATCAGTATTCTGCAAGGAATTGTGCAGGCCGTTGGCCACATGGCTCAGCGAGTCGGCATCGCTTGGATTGCAATTCCGTTCGCGGTAATGCTGAGCCTGGCGATTGCGGGAATCGGTTCGGCTTGGACGGGAGGCGCCGCCCGCATCCCATTCGTTGCAGGTCTCGATTCTTACATGCCAAGCTGGATGGGCAAAATTCACCCGAAGTACGCCACGCCCCATGCCGCGCTGATTGTACAGTTTGTGGTTTCAGCACTGCTCGTGGTCATAAATTTCGCGGGCGGGTGGGCATGGAATCAATTCGTGAATGTGGGGCTAGTGAGGTTTGCAGCGGGACTCTTGGGAATGGATTCCGCGAAGCTCATCGCGACCCCTCAAGGTGTGCAGGAGACCTTTCAGCGCTTGTTGTCATTGGCTGTGGTCCTGCAGTTGGTGCCGTTTCTGTATATGTTTGCCGCGCTGATCAAGTATGGATGGAAGGCCGACGCCAGCGGACGCTATGGACGCAGAAAGCTGCTGATCTCGGGGATATGTGGATTCATTACCACCGCTCTCGGAATCGGACTCGTGTTTTTCCCGGCGCAGCAGATCACATCGCTGGTTTCTTACGAAATTTGGATGGTCGGCGGCACGGCGTTTTTCATCGCTCTCGCCGCCTTTTTCTTTTTCGTTTACGGACGTAAAAAGTTGCGCCACGAAATTCGTGTAGGGGCGGCCCTCCAGGCCCGCCCCGTCGAGCGCAGCTCGACGACATAGTTTTGGTGCCGAGCGCAGCTCGACGACTTAATCAAGGAAGGTTTCTTATGCCAGCCGGAGTGAAGGAAGAAGTAAAAACCTATCAGCTGTACATCAATGGAGAGTGGGCGAAAAGCACATCGGGAAAGACTTTCCCCGTTTACGATCCCGCCAGCGAAGAAGTTATCGCGCAGGTCCCCGACTGCAACGCTGACGATGTCAACCGAGCCGTCGCCGCCGCCAGAGCCGCGTTTGACGAAGGGCCCTGGTCTTCAACCACTGCGCAGGAACGCGGACGAGTGCTCTTTCGCCTGGCCGACAAGATTCGCCAGAATCTCGCCATGCTCGCGGAAATCGAATGTCGCAACACCGGCAAGCCCATCGTCGAGGCCGAATACGATATCAACGACGTTGCTACTTGCTTTGAGTACTACGGCGGCCTGGCCACAAAAATTCTCGGCTACGTCAATCCCGTTCCCGACAACGCCGTCAGCTTGACCATGAAAGAACCGATCGGCGTCGCTGGCCAGATCATTCCCTGGAACTACCCGCTACTCATGGCCGCATGGAAGCTTGCTCCCGCGCTGGCCGCCGGGTGCACGTGCGTTCTTAAGCCTGCCGAGCAAACTCCACTGACTGCGCTTGAGGTCGCAAACTGGTTTTCCGAGATTGGGCTTCCCCCAGGCGTAGTCAATATTATTACGGGATTCGGCGAGACTTGCGGCGCGCCGCTGGTCAAGCATCCTGACGTAAACAAGATCGCGTTTACCGGGAGCGCCGAAGTTGGAAAGATCATCGTCAAGCAGGCGGCGGACACGGTGAAGCGTGTCACGCTTGAACTGGGCGGCAAATCGCCGAACATTTTCTTCGCTGACGCGGATTTTGAAGCCGCCATCGATGGCGCGCTCTTCGGCGTCTTTATCAATCAAGGCGAAGTGTGCTCCGCGGGCAGCCGCATTCTGGTCCACAAGCCCATCTATAAGAAATTCGTCGAAGCCATGACGGAAAGGGCAAAGAAAATCAGGCTTGGTCCGCCGCTGGATCGCGAAACGAAAATGGGGCCGCTGGTCAGCAAAGATCAATACGATCGCGTGCGTTCGTATCAGGACCTCGGCAAGAAAGAAGGTAAGCTCGCCATTGGCGGAGGACGCGCGGAAAAGTTTGCAAAAGGATATTACGTTGAGCCGACGATTTTTTACGATGTCGACAACAGCGCCCGTATCGCGCGCGAAGAGATCTTCGGCCCGGTCGCGTCAGTCATTCCGTTCGACGACGAAAAAGACGCGCTGAAGATCGCAAACGATTCTCCGTACGGTCTGGCTGCAGCCGTGTGGACGCGCGACATCTTCAAAGCATTTCGCGTGGTGAAGTCGCTGCGCGCCGGGATTGTCTGGGTGAATCACATGCAACCGACTTACGTTGAAGCTCCCTGGGGCGGATACAAGCAGTCGGGTTTTGGCCGCGAGCTGGGACCATGGGGGATCGAGGAGTATCTCGAGACCAAGCAAGTGCACATTAATTTGAACGAGCAGCCGATCGGCTGGTACTGATTAACAGTTGTCGGTTGCCAGTGGCGCCACTTCGATTTTCGGATGACTTAACGAATGACTGATAACTTGTCATTCCGAGCGTAGCAGGACGATTCGCGAGCGAATCGTCCTCAAGTCGAGGAACCTGCTGTTATTGCGCTATGCAATGAAAATGCACGAATGAAAACGATTCAGCTCAATACCCAAATTCCCGGGCCCAAATCCCGCGCCCTCGCGCAGCGCCGTGACGCTGCCGTTCCACGCGGCCTCTCCCACGCCACGCCGGTTTATGTTGCACACGCGCAGGACGCATGGCTCGAAGACGTAGACGGCAATCGCTTTATAGATTTTGCCGGCGGCATCGGATGCTTGAACACCGGGCACCGAAACCAAACCGTTATCACCGCGATTGAATCGCAACTTCAGAGCTTCCTGCACACCTGCGGGCAAGTCACGCCCTACGAAACTTATGTCCGCCTCGCCGAACGCTTAAATCAGATCACGCCGGGCAAGTTCACTAAGAAGACGCTGCTGGTGAATACCGGCGCCGAGGCAGTCGAAAACGCCGTCAAGATTGCGCGTGCACACACAAAACGTCCTGCCGTGATTGCATTCGAGGACGCTTTTCACGGCCGCAGCATGATGACGCTGGCTCTAACCAGCAAGACGCATCCGTACAAAGCCGGGTTCGCGCCCTTTCCTTCCGATGTCTACCGAATTCCTTACGCGTATTGCTATCGCTGTTCGTATTCGCTGAAATATCCGTCGTGCGAAGTGTTTTGCGCGCGGCATCTTGAAGATACTTTTAAACGAGTGGTTGCATCGGAAGACGTTGCTGCGGTAATCGCGGAACCGGTTCTCGGCGAGGGCGGATTTGTCACACCGCCGCTGGAGTTCTTTCGCATCATCATCGACATCTGCCACAAGCATGGCGTGCTGTTCATCGCCGACGAAGTCCAGAGCGGCTTTGGGCGCACTGGCAAAATGTTTGCCAGCGAGCACTACGGAATTGAGCCAGACATTGTTGTAACTGCGAAATCTCTCGGGGGCGGTCTACCGCTGGCCGCTGTGACCGGGCGCTCTGAAATTATGGATGCTCCCGGTCCTGGCGGCCTGGGCGGAACTTTTGCCGGCAACCCGCTGGCGTGCGCCGCAGCGAACGCTGTAATCGATGTGCTCGAACGCGGAGATTTGCTGTCCCGTGCCAACCACATCGGCAAACAATTCGAGCGTCGCGCCAAGGACTGGCAGAAAGAGTTCAATTTCATCGGAGACATTCGTGGTCTCGGGGCCATGCGCGCTATCGAGCTGGTTAAATCGCGCGATACTCGCGAACCGGCGCCTGAGGAGACTAAGAAAATTTCGCAATATTGCTACGAGCACGGCCTGATCACAATAACTGCCGGCAGCTATGGCAACGTGATTCGCCTGCTCGTGCCGCTTGTCATCAGCGATGATCAAATGCAGGAAGGTCTCGACATTTTGGAAGAGGCCTTGACCGCAGTATCCGGGAAGAAAGTTGTCCCCGAGGCTGTCGCAACATAAAGTATTTCCTGCGAACTCTGCGTTCTCTGCGCTTCAAGATTTTCGGAACTTACCGCAGAGTGCGCAGAGGACGCAGAGAAATTCGGAGTAAACAATGCCTGTTGCAGTTGAATCAACTGTTGTCAATGTGCCGAACTTTTACGATGGCGAGTGGCACGACTCCCCTGCCTCCGACTGGCAGGATGTCATCAACCCCGCCACCGGCGAGGTTCTCGCTCGTGTCCCGCTCTCCGATCGCGACGAGGTATCAAAAGCGATTGAGGCTGCAGCCGCGGCTTATCCGGCGTGGCGTCGCACTCCGCCCGAAGACCGCATTCAGCCGCTGTTTAAGCTGAAGGCGCTTCTCGAGGATCACATCGACGAACTCTCGCGGATCATCACCCAGGAAAACGGCAAGACTTTCGCCGAAGCCAAAGCTGAATTCCGGCGAGCGATTGAAAATGTCGAAGTGGCTTGCGGCATTCCCATGATGATGCAGGGCTACAACCTTGAAGACGTGGCGCGCGGCATTGACGAGACCATGATCCGACAGCCGCTGGGGGTTGTCGCCGCAATTACACCTTTCAATTTCCCGGGCATGATTCCGTTCTGGTTTCTGCCTTACGCAATTGCGTGCGGAAACACATTTATTCTGAAACCGTCGGAACGTGTTCCGCTCACCATGCGGCGTGCGTTCGAATTGCTCGAGCAAACTGGGTTACCCAATGGCGTCGTGAACCTGATAAATGGCGGTAAAGCCGCTGTGGATACGCTGCTCGATCATCCCAGGGTGCGGGCAATCAGCTTTGTTGGTTCAACGCCCGTCGCCAAATACATTTACGCCCGTGCTGGAGAGAACGGAAAACGCGCCCAGTGCCAGGGCGGCGCCAAGAATCATGTAGTTGTTCTTCCCGACGCTGACATGGCGATGACCACGCAGATTATCAGCGACAGTGCCTTTGGATGTGCCGGCCAGCGCTGCCTTGCAGTTTCGGTCGCCGTCACTATCGGCGAGGCCCAGAAGACATTTCGAGAGTCGATCGCCGACGCGGCATCCAAAATCAAAGTTGGAAATGGTCTCGACGAAGGCGTGCAGATGGGCCCGGTAATCACGCCCCAGAGCAAGGCGCGTGTCGAATCGCTGATTGGAACGGGAGAAAAGCAAGGGGCAAAGGTCCTGCTGGACGGCCGGAACGCGAAAATCGCAAAGCACGAGCACGGCAATTTTGTGAAGCCCACAATTCTTGATGCCGTTCCCGCCAGCAGCGAGATCACCGACACGGAAATTTTCGGCCCGGTGTTGAGCCTGGTTCACGCGCGCAATCTCGACGAAGCTCTTGGCTTTCTCGAACGCAGCCCTTACGGAAATCAGGCATCGCTGTTCACCTCCAGCGGCGCGGCGGCGCGGCGCTTCCGCTACGAAGCTCCGGCCGGGAATATAGGGATCAACATTGGCGTGGCCGCGCCCATGGCGTATTTCCCCTTCAGCGGCTGGAAGGACAGTTTCTTTGGAGTGCAGCACGGCCAGGGCCGCGACGCAGTTGAGTTCTATACCGAAAAGAAAGTTGTAATCGAGCGCTGGGCCAGCGAGCACTCGCGAAAGTTTTAGATTCCTTCGGGTACCTTAGCGACCTTCGTGGTAATTCTGGTTTTCAACCACGAAGGACACGAATGTTCACGAAGGAAAGCACTACACCGAGAAGAAAGTTGTAATCGAGCGCTGGACCAGCGAGCCCTCGCGAAAGTTTTGAGATTTCCTTCGTGTGCCTTAGTGACCTTCGTGGTAATTCTGGTTTTCAACCACGAACGAACACGAAGGTCCCGAAGGAAAGTACTGAGGCACTTATGTCTGACACCATCCAAAAATACAAAGACCACGTGATGACCGGCTTCTTGAAGTCGGTTGCGCCGATCGTCATTGATCATGCCAGCGGCACAGCCGTCTGGGACGATCAAGGCCGGGAATATCTCGACTGCTTTTCGGGAATTTCGGTAGTGAACGCCGGGCATAACCATCCGCGCGTGATTGCAGCCGCGAAGGCGCAGCTCGATAAGCTGGTGCACTGCTCGTCGTACCTCTATCACGTGAAGCCGGTTGCCGATCTCGCCGAAAAGATCGCACAAATTGCACCGCACGGGCTCACCAAGACCTTTTTCGGAAACGGCGGCGCTGAGGCGATTGAAGGCGCAATGAAGCTCGCGCGCCTCTACACCGGCAAGCACGAATTTATTTCTCTGCACGCCAGCTTTCACGGACGCAGTTGGGGCACGCTCAGCATCACCGGCAACCAGGGACGCAAGAAGCGCGGCGGCCCGTACGCTCCGGGCGTGAGTTTTGCTCCGGTCCCCTACGCATACCGCTCGCTTTGGCCGAATGATCCTGAACAATGCGCTCGTCACTGCGCAAAGTGCCTGGAGGACGTGATCCGATTCGAGACCTCCGGTGACGTAGCCGCCTTCATCGCTGAACCGGTGCTCGGCGAAGGCGGCATCATCGTTCCGCCGAAAAATTACTTCCGTGAAATAAAGAAGGTCCTCGACCAGCACGGAATTCTTTTCATCGCCGACGAAGTTCAATCCGGCTTCGGCCGCACCGGAAAGATGTTCGCGATCGAGCACTACGGGGTCGATCCCGACATTCTGGTCACCGCGAAAGGAATCGCCGATGGATTCCCGCTCAGCGCATTCACCACGCGCCCCGAGATAGCTGACGCTTACAAACCGGGCGACCACCTTTCAACTTTCGGCGGTAATCCGGTAAGCTGCGCGGCGGCGTTGGCGAACATTGAAGTCTTGCAAGATGAGAATCTCCCAGCCCGCGCTGCTGAGATCGGCGACTATGCCATGCGGAAACTGCGCGAACTTCAGAAGCAGAACCCCGTCATCGGCGAGGTCCGCGGGGCAGGGTTAATGATCGGAATCGAACTGGTGCGCGACGAAAAACTCACCCCGGCGAACAGCGAAGCCGAAGCGATTCGTGATGCCCTGTTAAAGCGCGGCGTGTTGGTGGGAGTCGGCGGTGTTTACGGCAACGTCGTCCGCTTCCAGCCGCCACTCATCATCAGCAAACAGCAAATTGAACACGGGCTCAACGCGTTCGCTACCGCGCTGGCCGAGGTTGCACAACCCGCCGCAGTCTAAATATCGTCATCGTCGTCACGGTCACGCTCGGCCGTATCCTTCGCCGGGCTAAGCGCTCGTCCATCACCGGCGTGCCGAACCTCAATTGAGCCATTTACGTTGCTCAAATGGACTTCCACGCCCCCGCCTCCCAACTTGCCCCGCATGTCGTGCCCAACAAAGCGATGGTCATTGGTGCGCAATCCAAAGTCGTTATCGATCCCGCCATGCACGGTTGAGGCTTCGACATTTGCTTTCGTATCGGACGGCAGCGTCAGATGCACCGACCCGTTCACCGACGACAGATCAATCGGATTTGCCAACCGCGGGAACTCAGCATTCAGCGTGCCGTTAATTGTCGCAAGCTTTGCCCGACCGCCCAGGTCGCGCGCTACCAACCTGCCATTGATGCAAGAAGCGCGCACTTCTCCCGTGACGCCGGTCACATCCAATTTACCGTTGATCAGCTTGATTTCGTCGAGGCGTGCCGTACGCGGGACGGTGAGCGTGTACTCGACAGAACCAGGATTGACATGGGGGTAGCCCCAGTCGCTATCGTGGTCGCGATAGTGGGTCTCGATTGAGATTGATTCAGGGCGTGACTCTACACGGATTTCCTCGTCTTTCAAACGCCGCTCGTCGTGCGCGCGTTTCACCGCGTCGACCTTCACTTGGTTCTGGTCCCAAACTGAAATGTGGACAGCGCCGTTGATGTTATCCAGCTCAATCCGGCCATTCGCGGCCAGCGGATAGGTCTGATGAAATTCTTCCTTGACCACCGCGTTGTTGTCGTCATCGTCATCCCGGGCGTGCGCCAGCGCGGCGTTCATCACCAGCGCCAAAAACAACCCCAACGCAGCTCCTGCCCAACCCGTAAAACGGCGGTTCCGTTGCATATCTCCTCCTAGTCATGGCTTAGACGCGGCGCCCCTGAAATCGTGAGCTAGAGAAGAATCAATCCCGTACGCAACCCCGTGGTCACTGCCTCGGTACGAGTGGAAACGCCCAGTTTGTCAAGAATTGAGCTGATGTGAAATTTAGCGGTATGCTCAGAAACGGCGAGGCGATCAGCTATTTCTCGATTGCCCACGCCCTCCGCCAGCATTGCCAGCACTTCCAGTTCGCGCGCGGTCAATGGTTCGGCTAGAGGCCCGTCTTGCCGAGCCGGTGCGCGGATCCGTTCTGCAAGTTTTTGAGAAATGCTGCTGCTGAGCATTACTAGATCAGATTGCGCAGCCTTGATGGCGCCAACGATTTGTGCGGGGCTGGCGTCTCGCTCCAGAATTGCTCCTACGCCGGCACGCAAGGCTTGCGCTGTCCAACCTGGATCGGGATCATCTATCAAAATCACCGTCGTAGAGGAAACTCTCGCCGGCAGCACAAGGGGCTTGCGATCGAGATCGACCAGGTAGACATCGGCCTGAACCGGCGAGGAATGAAAAATCCGCTCCGGGCTGGAGAAGCTGCCGCCGAGTTTAAGCGGCGAACTTGATTTAATTAAGCTTTCCAGTCCGGCGCGGCGAACTGCGGAAGCGGAAGCCACAGAGACTCGCACGCTCCCGCTCCCGTTCTTGTTTTTTCCGCTCATTGCCTACTTCGCAGCGCGCTCTGCCAGCTTGATGGAAACCTCTTTCGGCTCCTGCGCCCGCAGCACAGTAACCCTCACCGTGTCGCCGATCTTGGAATCCGCAAGAACTCCCCGGATGTGACCGTACTCCAAAGCGGGTCGTCCTTGTAATTCGACGATCACATCTCCCAAAACGATTCCGGCGTCATCAGCGGGGCTGCCACTCTCGACGTGCAAGATCATTTGTCCGCTTGCCGCCGCTGACTTCAATTTGCCGCGCACGCTCTCGGGAATTCTGACTGGCTGCATAGCCACGCCAAGATAGGGACGCGCAATGCGGCCTTTTTGAAGCAGTTCATCAACCGTGCGGTCAATTGTGCTCACGGGAATGGTAACGGCGCGGCCGCGCCCCAGCCCGCTTGTGTTCACTCCCAAAACTTTGCCGTCAACCGCCACCAGCGGGCCGCCAGAAAATCCCGGATAGAGTTCAAGGTCAAGCCGGATACTCTGATCGATGCGGCCGCCCCGCCAGGTCCGCCACTCACCGCCCACACCGCCTACGATCCCGCTGCTTGCGACGAGATTACCCGCACGCGTGCGGCCCAACGCG
>Ga0075435_100003963_pt1 | contig 10119 bp, 10 predicted proteins | sample RhiMethybrSRZTD4_FD_75302 | JGI IMG/M metagenome (GOLD analysis project Ga0075435, IMG submission 75302) | Populus rhizosphere microbial communities from Tennessee, USA - Rhizosphere MetaG P. TD hybrid SRZTD4 | ecosystem: Host-associated > Plants > Roots > Rhizosphere > Soil | place: USA... | reverse complement strand
CCTACAATCAGCCGGAATGTGACACGCGCGTACAGATCTGGGTCGGCTGTTCAAGCTGCGAGAGGGCTGGAATCCCATTCACGCGAAACGCCCGCTGGGACGGTGAACAAGGAGAGATTTGCGCTCTTTCAGGAGTGGCATTTTCCTTGTCCTCAAGCCGAAACTGCCCGTCCAGCAAGGTTTTTGGGCAACGAGACGCTTGCATTAGAACGTTAACTGTGGGATAGTAACCGCCCTCCCCCCGCCATAGGCCGTGTTTCATCTCCCCTCGGCCCGCACATTCACAACGAAGTGCCCCGCACAATACGGTGAGATTGCGGTCTAGGCACACTCAGTTTTATCTCCGCCAACCAGCGCGGACAAGAGGCAGCGTGGGACTCTGGCTGGAAACCTGCCTCACGCCGCTTTCTCATGCGCTGTCGACGTGCAAAAAAAAATACAAGTACTGAGTACAGCATAGAGCCCCGCTTCAGGCGGAGCGATTGTGCCACTCGGTTATGACGTTCAACTAATCCCCTGACCAGATTAAGCTCCTTTATTTTCTATGTCTTACGGCAAGATTGTGTCCTCCGCTTGTGCGATTTTGGTCCCGCAAATTAACTCAAATCTGATCGTGTAACGCCCCATTGTTTGTTGAAGATATGATTTCGACTTTGTGATCTCCCAGAAGCAGCCAAGGGTCCTTTTTTTTAAAAAGTTTGATCCCGGCGTAGAGCCCCCCGCGCGCCAACGCCTTCGCCACGCGCACACGGCAAGGGAAGAATAGAAGGGGCAAAAGAATTTGCGCTGTTCCCGCGCTCCTGTGGGTCGGTTCACTCAACCCTCCGCTGTTTGCCCTTCACTATCTCCAGAAAGGGCGGGAGCGTGTTCCATCTCCAGAAAGTGCTCGGACATTCAACGCTCGAGATGACGCGGCGCTATGCGAACTTGCTCACGGAAGATTTGCAAGCCATCCATCAGCGAGTGTCGTTGCTGGCCGCGTAGCCGTAACGTCTCGCAGCTCGTTCCCAGACCGAATGCGGGTGTTGTCTTCGCTCAGTATGACAACGTTGCTGATTTCACTCTTTCTTGCGACACCTGCGGGCGCAGCGGAGATTTCACTGCAGCTTCGCGTACTCCGCTTTGGCTTGCTTCAGGATGGGGATGTCGGGGTCGGCGTCCTTCCAGAGAGCCAAGAAGTCCTGATACGCTGCCTTGGCTTTAGCAGGGCTTGTTGATTAGGATCAGAAACTCTCCAGCAGCCAGACGTTGCTCTCGGTGTTCCCCTGGAAGTAGGCCAGATGCCGACCATCCGGAGAGGGAGATAAAGACAACGGATCGATCCCCGAAGTCTTTCCATCGAGAAGGATGTTGGTTTCTCCGTCCAAACCAATGCGCGTGATTAGATTCTGGGACAAAGTGTTAACGTACGCAAACACCGCATTACCGTCTGCGGCCCAGCAGAGAGCTAGGGCATCCCAGTCCTGTGGCAGCTGTAGATTCCGCTCCGCTCCAGTCCGCAAATCGAGTATGCGGACGTGATTGCGAAGTTGTGCCCAAGTCGCAATGGCGATACGGGAGCCATCCGGAGAAATACTCCTCAACAGGTCGCTCGTCTGTCCCAACTTCGTCTTAATTATTTCCTTGCCTTGCCCCTGGAGAGGGTCCAAGGCATAAAAGATGAGTTGACCTTGCTCCCCCCGGCTGATGACACACGAATTCGAGGACCGGGAAGGGCAACTGAGCCCCATCATTGGGTCCATAGGCAATTCCAGAACTTGCTCTGGCAATCCGCCGGAAGCCGGAAAACGCATCAATCTCTGCGATGTGAGCGGCGACTCTCCCCCGTGCGCCTGCGACACATAAAGAACCCACGCCGCATCCGGACTCAAGGTAGCAAATATCTGATCATCTGGGCCGGGAACGAGGAGTTCGGCGGTGTCCGCGTCGAGTCTTTGCCTGAAAGTCTGGAATCTTCCGGTACGGTCGGACAGGAAAAGAAGGGTACCACTGTCACGCGTCCATGTAAGAGGATTGTTGATACTATCGTTCGACGTGAAGCGTTTGGGTGAATCCAATTGCTTGCCGTTCTCTTTGAGCTCGCCGACGTACACATCACTCCAAAAGTGGTTCTTCGTTAAAATGAGACGCTTGCCATCCCTGCTGACGCTCGGCCAATATGCGTCTCCGCCGGACAAATTGGTCATTTTTGCTGGCTTCCCGGAAGGCAGCCCGGTTCTCAAATCGGTCATGACATGCCAGAGACCAATATTGCGTCCCAAGGCAGTTCCTCCATACGATGAATAAACCAGGCGTCCATCGCTAAGCCAGACTAGATCGCCCCAGGACACTAAGCCAGGATCCGAAGCCACGACGCTTGGCGATACACCATCCAGGAATAGGGTCTCGATGCTTCCCCCTTGAGGATTGCCCAAGCTTTCTTTTTGGGATGGCTTCAGGTAAGCAAGCCGCTTACCCGATGGGGACCAAGTCAGACAATGAAATTCGTCACTTTCCCTGTTTAGGATTTTTCTCGCATTCTCTCCGTCGGCTCCCGCCACCCAGATCTCGTGCCCGTGGCCGCTGAGGAAGGCGATCGAGGATCCATCTGGAGAAACCTTCGCTCCGAAGCTGTGAGCGCGAAGTTTACGCGGCGCGTCACCGAAGACCGAAGTCAGCCAAAGAACGCTGCCTTCGGATTCGCTAAGAGCGCCGATGATCAACCTCTCCCCATCCGGGAACCACGTGACACTCCCGAGATTGGTTCGCAGTTTATCCGGCAGCGCGATGTCGTGAGACTCCCGCGATCCGATGGCGGTTAAATGCAGCCCTTTCTTATCGGTATAAGCAACATACTTGCCGTCCGGCGAAATCTCGCTGCTCGTAATGGGGTTATCCGACAAGTTGTGAGTGAGCTGTCGCTCAGTTAGCACTTTCCCAGGTGCCGATGGTGGGCCTTTGAACCAAAACCATCCCAAGCCGACCGCAAGAAGAGCCATCGCGAGCAAGGAACCGTAGAAGAGCCTCACGCGAGTGCCGGAGGGTATGGGCACGGCGGGTCGTTCTCCGACTCCCACAGTTGCGCTTTGTCCGCTCAATTCGGTGTCACGTTTCAATCGCTTCAGGTCGGCCCTTAGTTCGGCTGCAGACTGGCAACGGACATCGCGATCTTTCTCCAGTGCCTTATTGATGATCTCTTCCATCTTGGGCGGCAGGTCAGGATTCAACCGCGTGGCTGGCGAAGGCGTCCGATTGAGGATTGATTCGAAAATGACACCCGACGTATCGCCCCGAAATGGGAGCAATCCCGTGGCCATTTCGTAGAGCACCGCTCCGAATGAAAATAAATCTGTGCGCGCATCGAGCTCCTTGCCGCGAACCTGCTCGGGCGACATGTACGCGACCGTGCCCAGTGTCGCTCCGGGACTAGTGAGATGCTCCTCTTCATCGATGGTTGGGGCGCTCGCGGCAACACTCTCCGGTTTCAAACATACCTTTGCCAATCCAAAATCAAGAATCTTGGCGTGACCACGTTCCGTTACAAAGATATTTGCAGGCTTGAGATCGCGATGTACGATGCCCTTGGCGTGAGCCGCATCCAGCCCATCTGCAATCTCGATTGCCAGCGAAAGCAACCGTTCGGTTTCGAGCGGACGACCCGCGATGCGGTGCTTCAGCGTCATGCCATCAAGAAATTCCATGGCGATAAAAGGCTGATCTCCGTATTTGGCGATCTCGTGGATAGTGCAGATGTTGGGATGGTTCAGCGCCGATGGCGCTCGTGCCTCTCGCCGAAAGCGTTCGAGCGTCTGTGGGTCTCGCGCTACATCCTCAGGAAGAAACTTTAGAGCGACAAAACGGCCAAGCTCCGTGTCCTCGGCCTTATACACCACGCCCATACCGCCGCCCCCCAGCTTTTCGATAATGCGGTAATGGGAGATAGTATGGCCGATCACTGGGGTGGCCTCGCCTGATTGGACCAGAATGGTAGGCTCAGTCCGATGGGCAGTCAAACAATAGAAAAGGAGACAGGCGGGAGGGCAACTACAATTTCAATAGCTCCTTAACTGACGCCTTGCCAGCCGACTTGTGGCACACCCAATCCGCAAACCAACGATACCTTCTAGGAAGTCATTCGGGCTTATAATGCGCGGCACGTATGAGTCTGGCTCCGGGAACAAGGCTGGGGCCCTATGAAATCCAGTCGCCGTTGGGTGCGGGTGGGATGGGTGAGGTGTACCGCGCTCGAGACACCAAGCTTGGGCGTGATATCGCGCTGAAGTTCCTGCCGCCCTTATTCACGGCGGACGCCGACCGCGTGGCGCGTTTTGAACGCGAGGCACGACTGCTCGCATCGCTCAATCATCCGCACATCGGGGCCATCTACGGCTTCGAAGATGCTGGCAACGTGCCAGCCCTGGTGCTCGAGCTGGTGGAGGGCGAAACGTTAGACGATCGCGTGCGCCGAGGCCCATTGCCTCTCACCGAGACTTTGGCCCTCGCGCGACAGATCACGGACGCGCTCGACGCCGCCCACAAGGCGGGGATCGTCCATCGCGATCTCAAACCCTCCAACATCAAGATCACGCCGGATGGGGCGGTCAAGGTGCTCGACTTCGGTCTTGCAAAAGCCCTCACGACCGAAGGGTCCGATCCGAATCTGTCGAAGTCTGCGACCATGACGGCGAACGGGACGATCGCAGGCGTGATTCTCGGCACTGCCGCGTACATGAGCCCAGAGCAGGCGCGAGGTAGGCCGGTCGATAGACGCACCGACATTTGGGCTTTCGGGTGCGTGCTCTTCGAGATGTTAACCGGCTCTTCAGCTTTCGCACGCGACACCGCCACGGACACCATCGCCGCGGTCGTCGGCGCCGAACCAGAATGGAAGTCGCTGCCGCCCCACACTCCGGGCAGCATCCGACGTTTGCTGACGCGCTGTCTCCAGAAAGATGCCAGGCGGCGACTTCATGACATCGCAGACGCGCGCATCGAGCTCGAAGATGCGATGCTCACGCCTGCGGAACAGGCTCCAGGGGCTCCGTCGCAACGGTGGTCCCGCCTCGCAGTCTCCGCAGTATCGCTCGGCATTGCGATAGGCCTCGTCTTGCTATGGGTGGCGCGCGACAGGTTCCGAACGCCAGCAGCGGAGCCATCGCCAGGGGATGTTCGCGTCGTACGCCTCACTGATTTCCCCGGACTTGAGGAGTCTCCGGCCATTTCACCAGACGGCAGGTCTGTGGCATTTACCGCTGGTGTGGCTGGCAAACGGCAAGTCTTCGTGCGGCTCATCGCTGGCGGGCCCCCGCTGCAAATCACGCGCGATGCGGTCGATCATGAGTGCCCTCGCTGGTCGCCAGACTCAAGCTCGATCCTGTATTTCTCGCCGGCGATATCAGGAGCTGTCCAAGGGAGCATATGGGAGATGCCGGCGCTCGGCGGGGTGCCCCGGCGGGACGTCACCAGCGTGGGATGTGCCGACGTCAGCCCTGCGGATGGTCGGCTTGCGCTTTTCCGGTTGGCGAAGGATGGCATACAGCTGGTGACGACGCCGAGCGATCTTTCCAGATTCGAGGTGGTTGCCCAGTTCGCGCCCACTACATATTACTTGTATCCTCGCTGGTCGCCCGACGGCCGATGGATCGCCTTTCAGCGAGGAGACAGCATCCGGTTCGACATTTTCGTGGTGCCGGCAACCGGAGGGGAACCGCACCAGTTAACCCATGACAACGACATGATGAGCGGTTTTGCCTGGCTTCCCGATAACACAGGCATTGTCTACAGCTCAAGCCGCGGCGGCACCATGCCTTATTTGCCGACGTTAGGCTTGTGGCAGGTGAAGTTGCGTGATGGACGCGTCCGGCGGGTCATATCGGGCGAGACCTCGTACATGAGTCCAGACATCTCCCGCAGTGGCGCGATATTGGTCAGCCGCATGAAGCTGGAGACCGACATCTGGAAGTTCCCCATCGACGGCGTACCCACAGAGAATGCGCGCCGCGCCGTTCGTGTGACGCGACAGACGGGGCAGGTCCTCACTCCTACGGTCAGCCCCGATGATAAGGAGGTCGCGTTTCTATCGGACAGCGGCGGTCACGCCAACCTGTGGGTCGTGAACACCGATAGTGGTGCGCTGCGCCAGATCACGAACGAGCGCGATCCGAAGGTGGCTGTGGGGGTCCCAGTGTGGTCGCCCAATGGCCAAACTATCGCTTTCGTTTGTTCGCGGGGCAACCAGGGGTTGACGTTTGGAGTCTGGCTGGTGGATTCGGACGGAAGCAATCTGCGGAATGTGGCGAATCCCGCTTTGGGCCTTGCCTGGTCGCAGGATGGCCACTGGGTTTATTACTCAACGTGGAGCGGCCCGGCGGCAACCGAGGTCGCGCTGAAGAAAGTGGCTGTTGACGGAGGTCCCCCCGTCACTGTGAGGACCGAGCGGCTACGAAACGTTATCGGGCTGCACGGCACGACTCTTTACTACGCCGTCGAGCGGCCGCTCGTCGACGGCACGCCGGAATTCGAAATCCGGGCTGCCACTCCCGAGAACGCGCCCTTTCACGTGCTCGCGCGCATTCCTGCCTCGCGCGGGCCCATCTGGCAGATTGTCAACCCCGCAATATCTCCCGACGGCAAGTGGCTGGCGCAGGCACTGACCGACGGATTTACGACCAACCTCTGGGCGCTTTCGACAACCACCGGCGAATGGCGTCAGATTACCGATTTCGGTGACCGCGCCACGTTCATCGCCCGCCGCGTCTCCTGGTCCTCGGATGGGCGCTCAATCCTAGCCGCGGTAGCCGAGGGCGATTCCGACATCGTTCTGCTGGAAGGACTGTCGAATGTCGGACGCGAGTGAGCGATTCTGGGCGGATGACGGGCAAACCGAAAGTAACTGTTGTTAACAGACGTGGCTGTTGAAAAACTTGACATTTCAGAAATCAGGCCAAATTTGGGTTATAGAAAATGTCCAAACGAATCGAGGAGATCGTTTAGAGGGCATCCTGACGCAATTTATTTTCTGCGAATTTCGCGGAGTGAGTTTTTCAACAGCCACGCCTCTTTGCAACAGTTGACTTCCGAATAGCCCGTGGCTCGCCAAATGGAGCAGCGTTGCGTTCAAAAACGGGCCTGTCTTCTTCCGCGGCGGGTTGAGCCAATAAAGCGCAGTGCTTGTCTTGATGGGCGGCGAAAGTGCACCCCTGGAGCTGTCGCCGCCTTCGACTTTCCAGTCGATCTTGTCGACTCCCTTTAATTGAATTGAAACAAGATTTCCTGTGACATCGCCAGCTGTCGTTGTGACTTCGATACATGTGTCTATGCATAGTCGCGCTCCGACACGTCGCGAACAATCCATTCCCTTGGAGCAAGTTCCTGAAGAATACGCCACGCCTCGGTCTCCGCAAGGTGAGTGGCGGTACGTGGTCCAATGCAGATTTGAAGATGATTAGGAGTCAACTTGATGTGTTCGTTTTCATCAAAAATGCCGGGCCATTCATCCATGGCCTTCCGAAATAACCCGTCAATCGTGTCGTAAGTCACGTCGGGATCGTCAGATTTCCGAGATGCCAGATGTTGCCCTTTTCGCTCTCTTGCTGCTTTCTCATCATAAAGTTTTGCGAAGATGAGTTTGAAAATTTCGTTGAACTCGTCATCTCCCGAGTTAGCTAAGAAGAGTTCTTCCAAATCCTGAATGATTCCCTTGAAGTCAAACTGTCGCTTCAAATCTGAAAGCGTGAGTTTTGCTTTTAAAACGTCCTGCGGGTCTTGGTCAACGGTCGGAATTTCTGTCAGAGTGTCTTCAAATTCGTGTGGATATGGCCGATACAGAATGATTCGCTCACGGCCATTCGACCATACGCCAACAGGTGAACCTTCCGCATTCAGGTAGCTTTTTAACTGAGCGAGGCCATCCTTTCGGTCCGGTCGCTTGACCTCGATGACGATTTTGGCTGTGACTCCATCCTTTTGGAAAACACAAAGCGCGAGCTCGGCCTCTGGGGCCTGGCTTTTCGGGGTCACTGTGCTTTCACTTTCGTTACAGCCCAATGACTCGCTCACCATCCCAAGGATGGCTTTGTTGATCGACTTCATTCACTTCGTTTCCTCCACGAATGCGATCCAAGCTACAGAGATCTGACTTTTCCTCTGGTGGGATCGGTTCCCACTGAATACATCAGCCTTCTTCTGGACATACAATCGTACAACCATGCCGCCCACGTCCCTTCTTCGAAGGTTACTGACAAAGCTCCCCGCAGACCCGCCAAGAACTCCAGAATGGTCGACGCTTTGGTTTCCAGAATGGATTCCATGATTAACTTGCCCTGGGAATCCATCACCGCGACCGAGATCGTTGCTTGATGAACGTCCAGCCCAATACACTTTTCACAGCTCATCGAGGGTGCTCCTTTCGTAGGTGATCATCTGAACCATGACAACCTACTCCAATAGGGGCGCCTTCTTATAATGCGATTACAACAGTAACGCTCGCGTAAAACTACCTTCTCCTTACAATCGTGCAGGATGCGAACGCTGGTCTACGAAATCTTGGTTCTTGCCTTGCTGGGATTCGCAGCGTTGACAGCCGTCGCCTCGGAGCATTGCCAGTCTGTCACCATAGTCGGGCACTTAGCAGCTGGTGAGCGCTTTGAAAGGGCACTCAACCGGGATTTCGTTTTCAAGCTAATGCCAACCCGGCTGGGCCCTGAGGGGAACGTCGACGGCTGGGAGATAGGCCTCCTAGGGCCCGGAGGACCGAACCGCGATTACATCTATCCCGTCAATCCTCCGCTGCGTTTCAACGGGCTGCAAATTCTCGGACCGAGTTACGGGGAAGACAGCAAAATGTCTCTTGGCCGTCCGCATGTTATGCGCTTTTTGTTATCCGAGAATGACGACCAGCGGCTCTGGCCGCTTGTGACCAACGCATTATGGCCGTACAGTGCCCCTGACCCGGAGAAAGCGAGCGACCATTACCTCAACGCTCTCAAAGAGGTGAGCACCGGTGAATTAACTGTCACCGTGCTGTCGTACACTTCGGACCCCAACTCCGGCTCTGTTCGACAAATCAGATTCCGGGCCGGATTCAAGGTACCCCGCAACTTTGAGTTTGCCCGCTCGCTGAACCCCAAGGCAGCAACCTGTTCTGCCATCGGGCGAGAATAAGCGAAGCGCAGATGCCCTGCTCTGGCGCAAGCTTGTGCAATGGCCTGTTTCCACCAAGTGCTATTTCAAAGGCCCTGATCCAGGTCCTCGGTGCGGGAAATAACAACAAGTGCAAACATCAACAGGAGCCACAGAAATATGAACCGACCTAAGCGGACATGGCCGACAAACAAATGACCATAGAATAACCGTTCGAAGTCCATTTCGTCGTATCTCCAGGATTGCCAAGCAAAAATCACGCCCATCGTGCCTAGCAGGGTCAGAAGTGCTGCAGATCGAGAAACACAGAGAAGAACCAACACGAGGAGGATGAGCACATACAGGGCCGTGGGAAGCTTTGGAACATAGAACAAAGTCTGAGCCCATTGACGATCACATCGTTCGCAAGTGTCGCTGAGTTTCCGATTGGGTAGATTGCCCTGATAAATCTGACACGCAATAATTCCATGCAGACCACCGTGTCTTACTCAACCCTGCGGGTCGGCGGTAATGAGCGGCCAGAAAAAATGAAATGATACCGAGCGCGACCACGAACAACGCAAGGCTTTTTCTCCGCTTGCCGAGCGGCGTCGTCCGCGAAGAACGAGGGAGGTCGTTATCCGGAAAGTGCGGCGTGCCTACACGCATAATTTTTGTGAGGCCATCCGGGGTTCGGAACTGATGTGTGTTGCTTTAGGAGCTTATCGCAAGGTCATCATTAGACTATTGAAAAAGGTCATACAACCACCCCCACGGGGTGGCGCATGCTTAGTACTCTATCGACAATTGCGCCGGCGCCGAGCAACCCGCGTGGACCCGAGTGTTTCCCGCCGGGGCACTTGCGATAGGGGGATTTGGACGAAGTCGCTGGCGCGACGAACGCTATCGCGTGCTCATGGGACGGCATTTTTCTCCACTACAAGATTTGCGGTTTGAGCGATAATAGGCCTCACTGTGCTGCACTACGTGTCTCAACGATCCGGCTTATGCGACTCCCGA
>Ga0075435_100003960_pt1 | contig 10126 bp, 8 predicted proteins | sample RhiMethybrSRZTD4_FD_75302 | JGI IMG/M metagenome (GOLD analysis project Ga0075435, IMG submission 75302) | Populus rhizosphere microbial communities from Tennessee, USA - Rhizosphere MetaG P. TD hybrid SRZTD4 | ecosystem: Host-associated > Plants > Roots > Rhizosphere > Soil | place: USA... | reverse complement strand
TCGACGATCACCTTGGGTTGCGCGAGCCGCAGCTTCATCGCCGGGATCAGGCTGTGACCGCCGGCGAGCACCTTGGCGCCGTCGCCATGCCGCGCGAGCAACGCAACCGCCTCGTCGAGCGACGAGGGCCTAACGTAATCGAAGTTCGCAGGATACATTGTCGGCTCCATGAACTGAGAACTGAGAACTGAGAACTGAGAACTGAGAACTGAGAACTACGAACTAAAGTTCTAGGTTCCGAGTTCTGAGTTCTAAGTTCTAAGTTCTAAGTTCTCAGTTCTCAGTTCTCAGTTCTCAGTTCTCAGTTCTCAGTTCTCAGTTCTCAGTTCTCAGTTCTAACCCCTACACAGTCGCCGCGGTGTGCGTGTTGATGGCGGTCCACACCTTTTCGGGCGTGAGCGGCAGATCGAGATGCGTGATGCCGAGCGGCTCGAGCGCGTCGAGCACCGCGTTGGCGATGGCCGGCGTCGCGCCGATCGTGCCCGCTTCGCCGACGCCCTTCACGCCGAGCGGATTGACCGGCGACGGCGTGACGGTATGGCCGAGCACGTACTCGGGGATGTCCGTCGCGCGCGGCAGCGCGTAGTCCATGAACTCGCCGGTGAGCAGCTGCCCGTTCTCGTCGTAGACCGTCTGCTCGAAGAGCGCCTGTCCGATTGAATGCGCGATGCCGCCCTGCACCTGCCCTTCGACGAGCAGCGGGTTGATCTGCGGTCCGCAATCGTCGACGGCGACGTACTTCTTGATCGACACGATGCCGGTGTCGCGATCCACTTCCACCGCGCAGATGTGCGTGCCGAAGGGGAACGTGAAGTTCGACGGCTCGAAGAAGCTCGAGGCTTCGAGTCCCGGCTCGAGACCGGCGGGCAGATTCTTCGCGATGTACGCCGCACCGGCCAGCTCGGGCCATCCGATCTCTCGATTCGTGACGCCGGGCGATCGGAACACGCCGTTCGAGAACTCCACGTGATCGCTGGTCGTCTCGAGCATGTGCGCCGCGAGCGTTTTGGCTTTCGCGATGATCTTGTCGATCGAGAGCACGATCGCCGAACCGCCGACCGCCGTCCCGCGGCTGCCGTACGTGTCGCGGCCGTAGTGCGCGACGTTGGTGTCGCCGTGCAGCACGACGACATCCTCGATCGGCACGCCGAGTCGATCGGCGGCAATCTGCGCGAAGCTCGTCTCCTGACCCTGTCCGTGCGGCGAGACGCCGGTGATCACGGTGACCTTCGCCGAGATCTCCATGCGCACGGCTCCCCACTCCCATCCGCCGGCGGGCATCGCCGATGAGGGGCCCATCGCGCAGATTTCGACGTAGGTCGACACGCCGACGCCGAACAGCCGGCCGGCGGCGCGCGCCTCGGCGCGCTGCTTCATCAGCTGATCCCAGTTCGCGAGCTGTCTGGCCTTCGCCAGCGCGCCCTGGTAGTTGCCGCTGTCGTAGGTAAGGCCGCACGACGTGGGGAACGGAAATTCGTTCGGCGACGGGAAGTGCTTCAGTCGAATCTCTGTTCGATCGACGCCGGTCTCGCGCGCGACGACGTCCATGAGCCGTTCGATCAGATAGGTCGCTTCGGGACGCCCCGCGCCGCGGTACGCATCGGTCGACATCTTGTTGGTGTACACGCCGACGACGTCGATCTTCACGGCGGGAATGCGATAGCAGCCGGTGAGCACGAGACCGGTGAGCGTCGGGATGGCCGGCGTCAGCAGCTGGCAGTACGAGCCCAGATCGGCGACGGTGCGCGACTTCAGACCGAGAATCGTGCCGTCGTTCTTGACCGCGACTTCGTACTCGCCGATCTGATCGCGGCCGTGGATCGTCGCCGCCGCGTTCTCACGGCGCGACTCCACCCATTTCACCGGCGCGTTCAGCCGCGTCGCGAGATGTCCGCACAACGCCTCTTCCGCGTAGACGTTCAGCTTCGCGCCGAAGCCGCCGCCGACTTCCGGTGCGACGATGCGCAGCTTGTTCTCGGGAATGCCGATCATGCCGGGCAGCAGCGTGCGCAGCAGGTGCGGGATCTGCGTCGAGCTCCAGATCGTCAGCGTCCCTTCGCCGGCGTTGTGCAACGCGACGACCGCGCGCGGCTCGATCGGCATCGGCGTCAGCCGCTGGTGATACAGGCGATGCTTGATCACGCGATCGGCACGCCTGAACGCGTCGTCTATGTCGCTGCCGCCTGCGACCGACTGGGTATACGCGATGTTCGTGCCGAGATCGGGATGCGTCAGCGGCGACGCGTCCGCGAGCGCTTTCTCGGGATCGACGACGGCGGGCAGCGGATCGTAATCGACCTCGATCAGATCCAGGGCGTCGCGCGCGATGTAGGGATTGGTCGCGACGGCGACAGCCACGGCGTGGCCGACGAAGTAGACGCGATCGCCGGCGAGCACCGTGTGCTTCGGCGCCTTCAGGTTTGGAATCTCAGCGGCGCACGGCACCACACCGCACGCGTCGTTCACGTCGGCGCCGGTGAACACCGCGACGACGCCGGGCAGCGCTCTCGCGGCGGCGGTGTCGATGCGGCGAACGCGCGCGTGCGCATGCGGGCTGCGCAGGATGACGGCGTGCAGCGTGCCCGGCAGACGCAGATCATCGGTATACGTCGCGAGCCCCTTCACGAGGCGCGGATCTTCGACGCGCTTCATCGCGCGGCCGATATAGGGCGTCTTTGCATCAGCCACGGACCACCTCCTGCGCGCTGTGATGCGCGGCCGCGGCCGTGCCCGCCGCCGCCGCGGCGCCCTGCTGCACGGCATCGATGATATGGGAGTAGCCGGTGCAGCGGCACAGGTTGCCGCGCAGCCCATGGGCGATCTGCTCGCGCGACCCGGCCGCGCCGGTCGCGACGAGATGCACCGCCGCCATGATCATGCCCGGCGTGCAGTAGCCGCATTGCAGCCCGTGGCGATCCCAGAATCCCTGCTGCATCGGATGGAGTTGACCGTTGCCGAGGCCTTCGATGGTCGTGACCTCGGCGCCGTCGGCCTGGACCGCGAACATCGTGCACGACTTGACGGCCTTGCCGTCGACGAGCACGGTGCACGCGCCGCAGATGCCGGTTTCGCAGCCGACGTGCGTCCCCGTCAGCCCGCACAGATCGCGCAGGTAGTGCACGAGGAGCACGCGCGGTTCGATGGAATGTTCACGCGAAGCGTTGTTGACGCGCAGACGAACAGGGATGGCCACGAGAAACCTCCCGCGTTGACGTGGGCGGCCATCCTACTCCATTTCGGCGCCGCCGGCCTAGGTGCGGAAGCGTCTCGTGTCTATCGCGTAGCGGCGCACCTTGTAATTGACGATCCGCTCGGTCGTGTCGAGCAGCCGCGCCGCTTTCGCGCAGTTGCCCCGCGTTGTCTTCAGCGCGTCCTGGATGAGATCTTTTTCATAAGCCGCGACGGCGTCCTTCAGGGCGACGCGCGTGACCGTGCCGGAGGCCTCAGCCGTCTGGAGCGAGGGCGGCAGGTGGTGGCCGTGGATGACCTCGCCGTCGCACATCAGCACCGCGCGTTCGAGCGTGTTCTCGAGCTCGCGGACGTTGCCGGGCCAGTGATAGCTGGCGAGCATGTCGATGGCCGGCGTCGAGATGCGCTTGATCCGGCGCTGGTGCTCGCGCGCGAACTTCTCCAGAAAGTGGTCGACGAGCAGCAGGAGATCGGCCTTGCGCTCGCGCAGCGGGGGCACGAACATCGTGAACACGTTCAGCCGGTAGTAGAGATCCTCGCGGAACGAGCCGTCGGTCATCGCGCGCTCGAGATCCTTGTTGGTGGCGGCGATCAGCCGGACGTTCGCCTTGACGGTCTCGGTGCCGCCGACCCGCTCGAACTCACGCTGCTGCAGCACGCGGAGCAGCTTCACCTGTGTCGCCAGGTTGACGTCGCCGATCTCGTCGAGGAAGAGCGTGCCGCCCTCGGCGAGCTCGAACCGTCCTTTCTTGCGCGCGTCGGCGCCGGTGAACGCGCCCTTCTCGTATCCGAACAGCTCGGACTCGATGAGGCTGTCGGGCAGCGCCGCGCAGCTCACCTTGACGAACGGCTTGCGCGCGCGCAGCGACGCGTAATGGACCGCGTGCGCGATCAGCTCCTTGCCGGTGCCCGACTCGCCGCGGATGAGCACCGTCGTGTTGGTCGGCGCGACCTGCGTCACCTGCTCGTAGACCTGACGCATGGCGACGCTGCTGCCGACGAGATTCGAGAAGTCGTAGCGCTCGCGCAGCTCCTGACGCAGGTGCGCGTTCTCGTCGGCGAGCCGCCGCTTGTCGGCATCGATCAGCCGGTGCACCTTGATCGCGTGCGCGATCATCGACGCGACCACGCCGAGAAACTTCACGCTGCGATCGAAGGTGCGATCGGGGCTGAACTTCAGATCGATGCCGAGGGCGCCGACGGCGCGGCGGTTCAGCACGATCGGCGCGCAGATGAAGCTCAGCTCCTGGTGCGGCAGCTCCGGGCGCCGCGCGGCGCGGTGCAGGAAGTCGGGCTCCTTGCTGACGCGCGGGACGACGATCGGCTTTGCCGTCTGCACGACGCGGCCGGTGATCCCTTCGCCGACCCGGGAATCGACCGTCCGGGCCGCGTCCGCGATGCCGTCGGAGGCCTCGATCCGCAGCGCGCCGTCGGCGTCGAGCAGCGAGACGAAGCCGCGGACCGCGCCGTGCTGACGGCCGAGGATCTCGAGCACGCGATGCAGCGAGCTCGTGAGATTGACGGTGTCGGACAGCGCCTGGCTGATCTCGAGGAGCGTGGAGAGGCGCCGCGCTTCGTGTGCCGCGTGCTCGCCCGGCGCGCCCGCGCCGGAACCGACTCGCTTGGTCATCGCGCTGTCCTACATTTTCGTCGGCGTCGCGGCTGGACGCTACGTTTTTGTGCGGGTCGCCGCACCACGTACACCCCGTTTCGAAGGGGCGATCCGACATTTATGTCGGACGCACTTGTGACTCCGACATGAATGTCGGATCCCTCCGTCGCGGCGGCGCGGCGCGCGCAGAAATCCCAATGTTTTCGGCGCGCGCGACGGATCGCGGGCGTGGTGTGCATCTTGCTCTCCACCCCGTGCATGCCGTCCGTCGCCGCAGGGACGATGTCCATCACGCTGTCGATCGTCGTCGTCGTTCACACATGTGTCGCACGCGCCGCCGAGCCGTCCGACGCGATCACGCACCTGCGCGCCGACACGGCCGACGTGGCCGCGCTGATCGCCGAGGGCGCGGCGCAGTCGCCGTCCTTTCGGGCCCTCCTCGATCGCATCGACGGATCCGACGTCGTCGCGTACGCGCGGCTTCGAACCTTCGCGAGCACGGCGCTCGAAGGACGGGTGATGTTCGTGTCGTCGGCGGGCGGCCTCCGCTACGTCGTCATCGAGCTCGCCTGCGGGAGACGGCGCGCCGCGCAGCTCGCCACGCTCGGCCACGAGCTGCAGCACGTCGTGGAAATCGCGTCGGCGCCGTCGATTGTGAACAGCCGCACGCTGGCGTCGCACTACGAGCGCATCGGCGAGCGCACGAACGCAAATCCTGGACTGACGATGTTCGAAACCGACGCGGCACGCGAGGCCGAGCGCCGCGTCAGACACGAGCTTTCACAGGCGATTGCGAGGCACACCGATGGAAGATGATGCTGTCGTCCGGCGTATCCGCAGCGAGTTTCTGGAGATGCCCGGGCTGCGCCTGACGCCCGCGCAGGCGCGGCGGTTGTGGGGCCTGGACGTGGACGCCTGCCGTCTCGTCATCGACGCGCTCGTGGCGAACGCGTTTCTGCGCTGGACGTCCGGAGGCGCCGTCGCGAAAACGGAGGGCTGAGCGCCGCGCATTGGTACGCAATTTCAGCCCGGCATGCGAACCCGAGTACACTGGCTGAATGATGCGCAGCGTGCTGACTTTGGTGTTCGTGTGCACGGCCGTTTCCGCGTACGCGCAGGATACGCGCGCCAGCGTCAGCGGAACGGTGTCGGCCGCGAACATGGCATCGCACACCGATCCGTCCTTCGCGGCCGCGTTCGGGTATCGGTTCACCGACGTGGTCGGACTCGAACTCGAGGCGACGGTCGTGCCCACGCTCAGCGCGCCGTTTCCCGGCGCCACGATTCAGGGCTCGCTGCTCGCCGCAGCCTCGCCCGTGCCGATTGCGCAGATCTTCCCGACGCCGACGTTCTCGAATCCGGGTGGACGCGCGGTCATCTTCTCGAACAATGTTCGCGTCCACATTCCGACGACCGCGGCGCGCATCGTTCCGTACTTCGTCGCGGGCGGCGGGGTCGCCAACATCCGCCGGACCGCGGATTTCAATTTTCCAACTCCGATTCTGCCGGTGCCGCTCGAGGCGATTGGACTGACGCCGCTGCGGTTCACCACTTCCACGCAGCACGTTTCCGCGTCAGCGTCGCAGCTCGCGTTGACGATCGGGGGCGGACTCGGAGTCCGCGCCGCGTCACGCCTGTGGATCGACGCGGACCTGCGAATGTTCAGGCTGATGGGGGATACGGATCAAAACCTCGGCCGCTTCGGCGTCGGCGCGAGGTACACGTTCTAGCCGTCGTGTGGTCGTTGGCCGTTAGTTGTTGGTCATCAGTCGTTGGTCATAACTCGGTCGTCCTGTTGACGACTAATGACCAACACCAACGACCAAAGACCAACGACCATGCCGACCAATGACCGATGACCAACGACCAACGACCATGCCGACCAATGACCGATGACCAACGACCAACGACCATACCGACCAATGACCGATGACCAACGACCATACCGACCAATGACCGATGACCAACGACCAACGACCATACCGACCAATGACCGATGACCAACAACTAACGACCAAAGACCAACGACCATAATCAGCCGCGCTTCGGCCGATACACATGCGTGGCTTGTCCGAAAAACACTTCGGCCGATTCCATCAGCGTTTCGGTCAGCGTCGGATGTGCGTGGATGGACAGCTTCAGGTCCGTCGCGGTCGCGCCCATTTCGATCGCGAGGACGCCTTCGCCGATCAGTTCGCCGGCGTCGGGCCCGACCAGGCCGACGCCAAGCAGGCGTTCGGACGAGGGTTCGATAATGAGCTTCGTGAGACCGTCGGTGCGATCCAGCGTGATGGCGCGGCCTGACGCGCCCCACGGAAACTTCGCGACCGTCACCTGACGATTCTCCTTTGCGGCCTGCGCTTCGGTGAGGCCGGCCCAGGCGAGCTCGGGATCGGTGAACACGACGGCAGGAATCGCACGCGGCGCGAACGCGACGTTTTCACCCGCAATCACTTCGACCGCCACGCGGCCTTCGTGTGACGCCTTGTGCGCGAGCATCGGCTCACCGACGACGTCGCCGATCGCGAAGATGGAGGGCTCGTGCGTGCGGCGCTGCTCGTCCACCATGATGAAGCCGCGCTGATCGACCTGCACGTGCGTCCGCTCGAGACCGGGGATTTGCGAATTCGGCCGCCGCCCGACCGCGACGAGCACGCGATCGAAAATCTGCTCCTTCTCCTGAACGTTCTGGCCCTCGAAGGTCACGCGGATGCCTTTTGACTCCGCCTTCATCTGAACGACCTTCGTGTTCAGCAGCACGCTCTTCATCGTGTGAACGATGCGCTTCGCGAGCACGTCGACGAGATCGCGGTCGGCGCCCGGCAGCAGTCCTGGCGTCATCTCCACGACCGTCACCGCGCTCCCCAGCGTCGCGTACACGCTGCCGAGCTCGAGGCCGATGTAGCCGCCGCCGACGACGAGCAGCGACTTCGGCACATCGGGAAGATCCAGGGCGGCGGTCGAATCCATCACGCGCGGATCGTCGACGTTCAACGCCGGCGGAATCGCCGGCAGCGATCCGGTCGCGAGAATGGCGTGCTCGAACTGAACGTCTTCTTCCTTCCCGTTCACGAGCTTCACGTGCAGCTTGTGCGCGTCGATGATTTCAGCGAGACCCTGGAGGTACTGAATCTTCCGGAACTTCACGAGCTGGCCAGTGCCGCTGGTCAGGCGCTTGACGACGTTGTTCTTGAAGTCGCGGAGTTTGCCGAGATCGATCTTCGGCTCGCCGAAGTCGATGCCCCACGCCTTCGCCTGGCGCGACTCATCGAGCAGGTCGGCGACGTGCAGCAGCGCCTTCGACGGAATGCAGCCGCGATAGACGCAGACGCCGCCCGGATTCGGTTCGGGATCGACGATCGCCGTGCTGAGCCCGAGATCTGCGGCGAGGAATGCAGCGGCGTAGCCACCGGGCCCGCCACCAACGACGACGAGTTGAACGGAGATCATAGTAGGCCGGGTGAGTCAGGTAAGTCGGGTGAGTCAGGTAAGTCGGGTCCGTCAGGTAAGTCGAGTGCGTCAGGTAAGTCGAGTGCGTCAGGTAAGTCGGGTGCGTCAGATCGGTTGGGTGAGTCAGATCGGTCGACGAGTACATCGAGCCGCTCGGAAGAGCCGGGCAGCGCCCGACCTACCCGCCCCACCAGACTTACCCGAGCCACGCGCTCATCCGTGCAGCGCGAGCAGGAACGGCTGCTCGAGCGCTTCGGCGACCCAGCGCAGGAAGCGGATGCCGTCGGCGCCGTCGATGACGCGATGGTCGTACGAGAGCGAGAGCGGCAGCATCGATCTGGGAACGAACGTGCCGTTCTCGAATTTTGGCTGCATCGCCGCGCGCGAGATGCCGAGGATGGCGACTTCGGGCGCGTTCACGATTGGCGTGAAGTACGTGCCGCCGATGCCCCCGAGGTTCGAGATGCTGAACGTGCCCCCCTGCATCTCGTCGAGCGTGATTTTGCGGGTCCGCGCCTTCTCCGACAACTGCGCGAGCTCGACGGCAATCTGAATGATGTTCTTCTGATCGGCGTCGCGGATGACCGGGACCAGCAGCCCGCGATCGGTGTCGACGGCAATCCCGACGTTGACGTACTTCTTGAGGATGATCTCGTTCGCGCCGAGATCGATCGACGAGTTGAACTGCGGAAACGCATGGAGCGCCGCCGCCACGACCTTGACGGCGATCGCAGTGACGGTGAGGGCGCCGCCTGCGGCTTCCACCTGCTTGGCGAACCGCTTGCGCAGCTCCTCGAGCGCCGTGATGTCCGCGAGGTCGAATTGCGTCACGTGCGGCACGGTCGCCCACGCCGCGCTCAAATGCTCGGCGGTCTTGCGGCGAACGGCGCGCATCGGCTGCCGCTCGACCTCGCCCCAGCGCGAGAAGTCGGGCAGCGGGACGGACGCCGGAGCGCCGCTCGCCTGGCCCGCGCCGGTGACGAGCTGCTTCGCGTGCGCCTTCACGTCTTCGATCGAGATGCGGCTGTTCGGGCCGGTGCCGCTCACCTGATTGACGTCGACGCCGAGCTCGCGCGCCATGCGGCGAACCGAGGGAGCCGCCGGCGCCTGCGGAAGTTCCGGCGCGGACGGTTCCACCGCGGCGCGCGCGCCGCGGTTGATGTCGACGACCTTGCGATCCGCGGCGCGAAGTGAGGGCGCCCGCTCAGCGGCTGTCGACTCCTCTGCGTCCTCCGCGCCCTCTGCCTTCTCCGCGCGTTCGACCTTCTGCGCGCCTTCTGCCTGCTCCGCGCGCTCTACCTTCTCTGCGCGCTCTACCTTCTCCGTGCGCTCTGCCTTTTCCGCGCGCTCTGCCTTCTCCGCGCCCTTTGTGTCCCTTGTGTTTTTTGTGTCCTTTGTATCCTTCGTGTCCTTTGTATCCTTTGTGTCCTTTGTGTCGACCGCGCCGCCTTCGTCGACCGACAGGATCGCCTGCCCGACCTTCACCTTCTCGCCCGCTTTGACCTTGATTTCCTTCACCTGACCGGCGACCGAGGACGGCACTTCGATCGTCGCCTTGTCGGTCTCGAGCTCGAGCACCGGCTGATCTTTCGCGAGCGTGTCGCCCGGCTTCACGAGCACGCGCAGGACGTCGCCCGCGGTGATGTTCTCGCCCAGTTCCGGAAGCGTGAAGTCAGTCACGTTTACCTCGGGGAGGCACTGCACACGAAGGACACCAGGGACACAACGGAACGAAAACTACTCAAAAGGAATTCTGGATTTCCTGGGAAATTTTCCATTGCGTCGATTGTGTCCTTTGTGTTGACGGGCGCTACGAGATAGCAGGGTTCACCTTCTCCGGATTCAGGTTGTGCGCCTTGATCGCCTGCTGGACGA
>Ga0075435_100003954_pt1 | contig 10128 bp, 7 predicted proteins | sample RhiMethybrSRZTD4_FD_75302 | JGI IMG/M metagenome (GOLD analysis project Ga0075435, IMG submission 75302) | Populus rhizosphere microbial communities from Tennessee, USA - Rhizosphere MetaG P. TD hybrid SRZTD4 | ecosystem: Host-associated > Plants > Roots > Rhizosphere > Soil | place: USA... | reverse complement strand
TCGACCACGTCCGGCGTCTTGTAATCGGCGATCCGCTCGGCAACGAAGCGCTTCAGCTCTTCGGGGTCGGGCGGATCGTTCGCGTCGGCCGCCACGACGAACGCCTTGCCGCGTTCACCGAGCACCTCGTCCGGGATGCCGATCACGCCGACGAGCGCGACCTTCGGGTGTTCCCGCAGAACGTTCTCGACCTCGACGGGATACACGTTGTAGCCGCCGCGGATGTACATCTCCTTCGTGCGACCGGCGAGCCGCAGATTCCCATCCTCATCCCGCCGTCCCAAGTCGCCGGGATGGAAGAATCCATCGGCGTCGATCGCCTCGCGCGTCGCGGCCGCGTCGTTCCAGTAACCGCGCATCATGGCGGGGGAGCGCGCGACCACCTCGCCGATCCCGTCGGCGTTCGGATCGAGCAACCGCAGATCGACCTCCGGCAAGGGTTGCCCAACCGTCTCGGCGACCGTCGCGTCGGAGTCGCCCGCACGCGTCGCGGTGCACAGCGCCAACTCGGTCGAGGAGTAGCGCACCTGAACCGGCACGCCGAACGTCACACGGATCTGCCGGACGAGGTCCGGTGACGCAGGCGCTCCGCCGATCAGGATCGAGCGCACGCACGACAGATCGAAGTCACCGAAACGCGGGTCCATCATCATCAGCGCGAGCTGCGTCGGCACGCCGCCGATGTGCGTGATCCGTTCCGACGAGATCAGCTCCAGCGCGGAACGCGCGGTCCACTTCTGCATCAACACCGTCTTGGCCCGGCGCCCGATGTGCGACGCGATCTTCGTCATGTAGCCCATGTGCGTCATCGGCGTCGCTTGCAGTCCGCTGGTGCGGTCGAGGCCGGGCTCGAGCGCCGTCTCGATCCGGCGCACGGCCTCGATGGCGTTCAGCGTGAAGGTCGCACCCTTGGGTTGCCCGGTCGTTCCGCTCGTGTAGACGATCGCCACCGGGTCGTCGCCCGCCCCGGCCGCGTCGGGCGGTTCGTCATCCGCCTGGGTCAAGGCCGATGGTTCGATCACCCGCCCCGGCGCCTCGCGGTCGGCGATCACGACGGCCGCACCAGACGTCGTGACGATGTGCTCGATCTCGTTGGGCCCGAACCGCGGGTTGATCCCAGCGGTCACACATCCGAGCTTCGCCGCGGCGAGATACGCGACGGGATACGCGAACGACGGGTCCAAGAGCAGCGCGACGACATCGCCGGGACGGACCCCTTCAGCCCACAGGACGGAGGCAGCGACATCCGACGCGCGATCCCACTGGCCGTAGGTCAAGCGGGAAGAGCCGTCGACGAACGCGACTTCGTCCGGCGAGGACGCCGCGACGTGGCGGAGCAGCTCGGCGAGCGTGGCGGTCTAGGAGGCGCCGTTCAACTGGAACACGCGTGCGGCGTTCTTCCAGAGGATCTTGTCGCGATCCTCCTGGGAGATGTCGCCCATCTGCTCTTTGATCACCCGCTGCGTGTCGGGCCACGACGAATCCGTGTGCGGGTAGTCGGTGCCGATCATGATGTTGTCGATGCCGATCAAGTGCCGGCCTTCGACCCCGGCGCGGTCGGAGATGAAGTTCGCGTAGATCGATTGCCGGAACAGATCCGACGGCATCACGTCGATGTTCGAGCCCGTCCAGAAACGGTGCTTGCGGTGCGCGTAGTCGGCTCGCTCGATGAAGTACGGGAGCCAGCCGATGCCCGACTCCGCGGAGATGAACTTCAGCTTCGGCCACTTCCGCAGGATCCCGCTGAACAGCAGCACCGCGACGACTTGCATGTTCGACGAGGGCGCGAGCGCGACGAAGATCTCGGCTCCAACCCCGAGCGCACCAAGCGCCGACACGTCGGCCTTCCCGCTCACGATGTGGATCTCGGCCGGTAGCCCGGTCTCGCTCATCGCGTCCCACACCGGAGCCCACGACTCATCGTGAAACCCTTTAACGCCTGCCACCGACTGCGGGGAGGACGGCAGCGAGATGCACTTCAGCCCGTGCTCGGCGACCCGACGCAGCTCTGCGGCGGCGGCGTTCATGTCCCACAGCGGCAAGATCGCCGCGCCGAGGATGCGTTCGGGATCGGGCGCGCACCATTCTTCGATCAGCCAGTCGTTGTAGGCCTTGATCAGCGCGGCCGCCCACGGCTTGTCTTCGATCTCGGCGAATGAGATGCCGGCGAGGCCCGGCAGTGTCGGGAAGCACACCTGCGCATCGACGCCGTCGATGTCCATGTCCTTCAGTCGTTCCTTCGGGTCGTAGCACCCGGCGCGCATCGCATCGAACGTCTTCGACTTCGGACTGAACTCCTCGATCTTCTGCCCGGCCGCGGTGGACAGGCCGCTCATCTCGACCGGGTGGTCGATGCCGTCGACGTGCCACGCGGCCATCTCGTCGTTCTCTTCGAGTTTGGGCGTCCGATCGGCGAACTCCTTCGGAAGCCGCCCGTCGAACAGACCCGGCGGTTCGATGATGTGATCGTCGGTGGAGATGACCTGGTATTCGCGCGCCATGATGCCTCCCATGACCGTGTCCCGGCGCCTGCAGTCTACGACGCCGGGCGGGGAACTGACATCCCCGTCAGGTCCCGGCAGGAGAGCCCACCGGAGCGAGCGAAGTATCGGGTGCCATGAGGGGGGATGCGGGGGTTCGCCGGGCCGTTCTCGCGGCCGCCGTCGGAGCGATCGCGGCCGTGATCCTTCTCGCTGCCGGCTCCTACGCGATCGGGCCGGGCCCGGTCGCATTCACGTCCCCGGGCGCCGATGATGCGGCGCTCGCGTCCACGTCGTTGCGCGTCGATTCCCTGACGCTGCGGCCGGCATCGTCGAACGGATCCGAAGCGGGGATCGATCTGATGGTCACCAACGCCGGGCCTCGAGACGCCGTCGGCGTGGGCTATGTGCTCGAGGACGGCGGCGTGGTCGTCGATTACGACGAGGCGACCGTGCTGCATCCCCGGGCACGCGACGTGCGACACCTCCACTGGAAGCCATTGGGTCACGGCGTGCACACGCTTCGCGTCGTCATCGGCGATGGCAACGTCCACTGGTTGCGCGAGCAGCTCCGCACGGGAGTATTCGACGACTCGATCGCTGCCTCGCGCCGTCACCGAGACGCGGGAGCGTTCCTCCTCACGGCGCTGGCCGGGGTGCTCGTCTCCTGTGTCGCGTTCGCCGTCAAGCCGCATCTTCGCGTTTCCGCTATCGAGATCGTCCGGGAGCCGAGCCCGGCCCGACGGTCCTCTAACCCCCGCCGTTAGACTTCGCGCCATGGACTTCGATCTCTCGTCCGCCGACGTCTCCTTCCGCGACGAGTTGCGCTCCTGGCTCGCCGAACACACCCCGCCCGACGTCGATGTCGCGGCCACGTTCGAGGATGCGGAAACGCTGCGCGACTGGCAGCGCACGCTCCACGAGGGACGCTGGGTCGGCATCCACTGGCCGGAGGAGTATGGCGGTCGCGGTGCCAGCCTCGTGCAGGTCGCGATCTATAACGAGGAGCTGGCGCGCGCCCGCGCGCCTCAGATCCTTGGCCGCGCGGGCGTGAACCTCGTCGGCCCGACGCTGATCGCGCACGGCACCGAAGACCAGCGCAAGAAGTGGTTGAAGCGCATCCTGTCCGCCGAGGACATCTGGTGCCAGCTCTTCAGCGAGCCCGGCGCCGGCAGCGACCTCGCCGGATTGTCGACGAAAGCGGTGAAGCGCGGCGATACCTACTTCGTCACCGGACAGAAGGTATGGACGTCGTACGCGCGGTTCGCCGACTACGGCATCGGCCTCGTCCGCACGGACCCCGACGCGCCGAAGCACAAAGGCATCTCGATGCTCGCGATCCCGATGCAGCAAGACGGCATCGACGTTCGTCCGCTGCGGCAGATCACCGGCGAGAGCGAGTTCAACGAAGTCTTCTTCGACGAGGTCCCCGTCCCGGCGGAGAACCTCATCGGCGTGGAACACGACGGCTGGCGCGTCGCCGGCACGACACTCGCGAACGAGCGCGGCACGAGCTTCGTGTGGAAGGAGCAGGTCCTCCACGAGGTCGCGCGTGATCTGCTCTGGAAGCGTGCGATCGAGCGCGGCGCAACCAAAGACGCGCTCGTCCGTCAGAAGCTCGCGCAGTCGTGGATGGACGTCGAGATCTTCCGGCTCCACAACGCGCGCACGCTCACCCGTCTGTCGCGCGGCGAGCAGATCGGTCCCGAGTCGTCGGTGGTGAAGCTGTTCTGGAGCGAGATGAGCCAGCGCCTCTACGAAAACGCCGGATCGATCCTTGGGTGGGACGGATTGGTCACGCCCGAAGACCCCGGCACCGTCGACCGCGGCCGCTGGGCGCGCGGGATGCTGTGGTCGCGAGCAGCCTCGATCGCCGGCGGCACCAGCGAGATCCAGCGGAACATCATCGCGGAGCGCATCCTCGGCCTCCCACGCGAAGCCAAGGGCTAGGATTCCCGCGATGGGTTACCAGACGATCCTCGTGGAGCGGCGCGGCGCGGTCGAGCTCGTCACGATGAACCGGCCCGAGGTGCGAAACGCCCAGAACACGGCGCTGCTCACCGAGCTCGAGGAGGCATTGCAGGCCGCCGACCGCGACCCCGAGGTCAACGTCATCGTTGTCGCCGGCGCCGGGCCGCACTTCTCGGCCGGGCACGACCTCAAGTCTTACGTCGGAGAAGCGCCGTCGGACGAGTGGCACGAGAAGCGCAAGACGCCCGAAGGCAAGTTCGACCACGAGCGCACGATGTACTTCGAGAAGTCGCTCGCGATACGCGACCTGCGCACGCCGACGATCGCGATGGTGCAGGGCAAGTGCATCGCGGGCGGGCTCATGGTCGCGTGCATGTGCGACCTGATCGTCGCGGCCGACGACGCGGTGTTCCAGAACCCGGTGCTACGGATGACCGGCGCCGGCGTCGAGGCGCTCGTCGAGATCGCCGACATGAACCCGCGCCAGGCGAAGGAGTTCCTGTGGACCGGCGACGAGGTCGACGCGACCGAAGCGCACAGGCTCGGACTCGTGAACCGCGTCGTTCCGCGTGACAAGCTCGAAGAGGAGACGATGGCGCTCGCCGAGCGGATCGCGAAGATGCCGCCGGTGACCGTCCAAAGCGTGAAGCGGTCGATCAACCACGCGCAGGACCTCGCCGGTTTCCGCAACGCGCTCGAGTACCACTTCATGGTCCACCAGTTCCAGCACAACACGAAGACCTCGCTGGACGCGCTCGAGGTCCGCAAGTCCAAGGGCTCCATGAAAGAGGTCTTCCGCGACCGCGACGCGGACTTCGACAAGTAGCGCCGCCCGATGAGCCCGGGCGCGCTCGACGGCATACGCGTCCTCGACCTCGGAACACGGATCGGCGCGCCCTTCGCCGCGACCTTGCTCGGCGAGCTCGGCGCGGACGTCATCAAGATCGAGCAGCCGGGCACTGGCGATTTCCTGCGCACGATCCCACCGTTCGACGGTGATGTGTCGCTGTTCTGGGCCGTCGAGAACCGCGGGAAGCGCTCCGTGACGATCGACCTTTCGAAGCCCGGAGGACAGGATCTCTTGCGCAAGCTCGTGCCGCACGTGGATGTGCTGCTCGAGAACTTCCAACCCGGCACGCTCGAGCGCTGGAACCTCGCGCCGGCAGCGCTTCAAGAACTGAATCCGAAGCTCATCGTTAGCCGGGTCAGCGTCTACGGGCAGGACGGTCCGTACCGAGACCGGCCGGGGTTGGATCGCAACGGCATCGCGCTCGGCGGGCTGCTCCACATCACCGGCCACCCGGATCAGCCGCCCGTGCGTCCCGGCGTGATCATCGCCGACTACCTCACTGCGCTGTTCAACACGATCGGCGTGCTCGCTGCCTTGGTCGAACGAGGGCGCAGCGACCGCGGTCAGCAGGTCGAGGTTGCCCTCTACGAGAGCGTCCTGCGCATCATGGAGTGGACCGTCGCTGCGTACGACCGGCTCGGCGTGGTGCGCGAGCGCGCCGGAAACCGGCTGCCGAACAGCGCGCCGCTCGACAACTACGAAACGTCCGACGGCCGGTATGTCTGCATCGTCGCGGCGGGCGACGTACTGTTCCCGCGCTTGTGCGAGGCGATGGGGAAACCTGGTCTGGTGAAGGACGAGCGCTTCACATCACTCGCCGCGCGCGCCGCCAACGCGGACGCGATCAATGCCGAAGTCGCTGATTGGTGTCGAACGAAGACCGCGGGTGAGATCGAGCAGATCCTGATCGCGCATCAGGTGCCGGTGAGCGGCGTCTACTCGATCGACCAGATCGTCGCGGACCCCCAGGTCATCGCGCGTGGCTCGATCGTCGATGTCGACGATCCGGTGCTCGGAACCGTCCGGCAGCAGGGTCCGGTGCCGCACCTGGACCGGACGCCGCTCACCACCGGTCCCGGCGCGCCGATGCTCGGCGAGCACACCGACGACGTGTTGCGTGAACTGCTCGACCTGACCGACGAGGAGCTCGGCGCGCTCCGCCGCGACGGCGTGATCTAGCGGTCGGTATCGGGGCAGATCTCTGCCGGCGCCGCGATGTGCGCGACGTCGTCGCACGAATGCAGCGTCCCGCCGGCGTCGTGGAACCAATACGCGTTCTGGTAGTAGATCGAGTAGCAGCCGTCGTTGCCGCCGCACGCCGGGTTGTTCGGTTCGTTGAAGGCCTTCGTGAGGAGGCGCGCGTCGCCCGTCGGGTCGTGGCGTAGGTATTTATCGAACCATGCCAGCGTGTAGTAGGCGACGATCGCGTTGCCCCAACTCGACGCCGATAGTGGCAAGACCGGCACATATGACCACTCCAGATGCGTCGCCGCGCGCGTTGCGAGCTGGAACGTATCTACGCCGGCCTTCCGCCATGCGTCGAACGCCAGCTTCTTCGAGCCGGGATCCGGCCGCTGCGGGTTGAAGGACGGTTGCACGAACGACTCGCCATTCTGGGCCATCGCCGGAACATGCGGCGTATAGCCCTCGGCGAGGTTGTCCCACGCGACGACCGTGCGGATGTTGCGCACGTTCAGCGGGTTGTCCTTCGGGTCTTGCGCGAAGGTCACGCCGGTGGCGCCGTACGAATGACCGGCGAGACCGAGGTTCGCGTACCCGTCGGCGAGGTACTGGATGGCGCCCGAGAACGGATCGAAGACGTTGTACCCGTTCGCAACATCGTTGTGGAAGCGCCACCGATACGGCTTCGACGGCGTCGACAGCAGGAACTCCACCGCGTCGATCGTCGCTTCGAGGAAGTTCGGAGCTTGCTGGAACGGAACGCCCTTCATCGTCGGCGTCTCGTGCGCGTCGTCCTTGTGCCCGAACGTCTCCGACCGCCCCTGCCCTTGCGCGTCGAAGGTCAGCACGACGTACCCAGCCTCGGCGAGCATCTCCGACGCCCACCAGTACATCGGCTCGGTCGCTTGCACACTGCCCGGCGTGATCGAGATCGCCGGGAACGGGCCCGGTAGCGACAGCGCCGGCCGCCACACGTGCCCGCGGATGAGCGCGCCGTTGCGGTTACGGAAGCGCACCTCTTTCACGCGTCCCTCCGCGAGCCACTTCTCGTAGGTCGGCCAATAGTCGACGTTGCCGACCATCCCGCCGGGGAGCAGGAATCCGAGAGAGATCGACGGATGCGTCGGATCGCGCAGCTGCTGGACCATGTATTTCAGGTATGTCTCGTGCGCCTTCGCTCGGAATCGCAACAGCCAGTCGACGTTCGTGTACTCGTCGGGGAGGCGTCCCATCGACTGCACCATGTTGGTGAGGTCGGTCTTCGCGTAGCTCGGACACCGGTAGTCGTCACACGCGGCGAAGCCTGCTTGCCCGACCGCGACGGCGGCCAGGAGCATCACCGCGGCGAGCTTCCATGTCCTGTGCACGCTGGTCTCCCCTCGATCGAACCGCTGCTTGCTTCGCCCGACAATGGGGCGAATCCTTCCGCCCGGTCGGAAATCCTCAGCTGCGAAGCTCTTGGCGCAGATCCGCCTTGCGAACCTTGCCGCTGGCGGTCTTCGGCAAGCGGGTGCGGATCTCGAGGCGTTCGGGGATCTTCTGCTTCGCGATCTCGCGCGACTCCAGGTACGCGACCATCTCCTCGAACGAAAGTCCTTGGCCGCGCCGGGGTGCGACGAACGCGCACGCGCGCTCGCCGAGGATCGGGTCGGGCATCCCGACGACCGCGACGTCGGCGACCGCCGGGTGTTCGGCGAGCAGGTCTTCGATCTCCTTCACGCTGACGTTCTCGCCGCCGCGGATGATCACGTCTTTCAAGCGCCCGGTGACGCGGAGGTAGCCGCGCTCATCGACGCGCCCGAGGTCACCCGTCCGGAACCAGCCTTCGGCGTCGAAGGCGTCCTTGTTCAGCGCCGGGTTGCGGTAGCCGCGGAAGACTTCCGGCGACCGCGCCACGATCTCGCCCTCGTCCCCGCGGCGTACATCGGCGCCGTCGGATCCAACGATGCGCATCTCTGCGGGTCCGATCACGCGGCCATCCGTCCCCAGCCGCAACTCGTCCGGATCGTCGAACGACGTCGCCGTGAGCGTGGGAACCTCCGTCGAACCGTACGCGCGCTTAACGAGGCAGCCGAGAGCGGCCTCCGCTTCGCGTATCGGCTCGGTCGGGATGTTGGCGCCGCCGGTTGAAAAGAGCCGGAAACTCCCGAGGCTACGCTTCTCACGTGAGGGATCCGCCGCCAACGTCTGGAGGAAAGTGGGTGCGCCCGTCTGGAAGGTAAGTTTCTCGGATTCGATCAGCTCGAGTGCATGAGCCGGTTCCCACCGCTCCATCAAGATGGTGCGGGTGCCGAGCACCATCGGCATCAGGATCCCGTAGTTCAGCCCGGCGATGTGGGTTACCGGGGATCCGCCCAGATAACGATCGCGCCACGTGATCTCGTGAACCTTCTCGAGCGAACGGATCTCGTAGAGCAACGTCTCATGCGTATGAAGGACGCCCTTCGGGTCGCTGGTAGTGCCGCTCGTATACAGCAGCAGCGCGGGCATGTTCGCCCAAGGAAACTTGGTGGCAACCGGCGGTTTGGCCTCTGCCAGCCACTCGGCCAACGAGTGCGCTTGAGAGGATCCGCCCCGAACGATCGCTATCTCCGGCACGAGCCCTTCGTCGCGCAATGTCGCGGCGAGGGCGGCGTGCTTGAAGCCGCGGAACCGTTCCGGCACGAGCAGCAGCGCGGGTTTGGCTTCCGCGAGCACGAAGCGCAGCTCGCGTCCACGGAAGATCATGTTGAGCGGGTTGGGGATCGCTCCCAGCCTCAGTGCGGCGTGATGGACGACGGCGGCTTCCCACCAGTTCGGAAGCTGCCAGGAAACGACGTCGCCATGAGCGATACCCAGGGAGGACATATGCCCGGCGACTCGCTCGACCATCCCTGCGAAAGCGTCGAAGGTCACCCGCGTGTCGCCGTCGACGAAGGCCTCGCGCGACCCGGCGGAAGCGACCACGGAGGCCATGCGCTCGGGCAGTGATTCCTTCTTCCACCAGCCCCGGCGCCGGTACGTCCCGGCAAGTGCTAGCCGCTCCACGCGGGCGAGACTACCGTGCCTCGCTCCCCTTGACCTGACGCGAGCGTCAGACCGATGATGAACGGGATGTCGCCCGACAGCCCCCTCATCGACGAGCTCGACCCTGTCGTCCAGAACTACGGTGACCTGCGCGATCCCTACCCGGGATACGCCGAGAACCGCGGGGTCGGCATCGTCCACGAGGATCACCTCAACGTCCGGGTCTTCCGCGCCTACCGCTACGCCGACGTCGAGCAGATCCTGCGCGACGAGAAGACCTTCTCGGCGGCCATCAACGGCGAGCTCATGCGGCCGTTCCTCGGCGAGACCATCCTCGAGATGGACGGCCCCCGCCACCAGCAAGCCCGCGGTCTGATCGCGCATCCGTTCCGCCCGACCGTCGTGAAGACCTGGGAAGAGAACCTGATCCGGCCGACCGCGCACGAGGTGATCGACGGATTCGCCGCGCGCGGCAGTGCCGAGCTCGTCCGCGAGTTCGCGTGGCAGTTCCCGGTCCGCGTGTTCGCGAAGCTCCTCGGGATCCCGCTGACCGACTACGAGGCGTGGGGCCGCTGGGCGATCGACCTCGAGCGGCTGTCGATGGATTGGGGGCGCGGGGTCGCCGCGGCGCACGAGGTT
>Ga0075435_100003951_pt1 | contig 10131 bp, 7 predicted proteins | sample RhiMethybrSRZTD4_FD_75302 | JGI IMG/M metagenome (GOLD analysis project Ga0075435, IMG submission 75302) | Populus rhizosphere microbial communities from Tennessee, USA - Rhizosphere MetaG P. TD hybrid SRZTD4 | ecosystem: Host-associated > Plants > Roots > Rhizosphere > Soil | place: USA... | reverse complement strand
AATGCCACTGCTGAGCGAGGAGAGTCGGCGCAAGCGTAACCTGATCATCGTCGCCGCGTTCCTCATCCTGGTGGGCGCGGCGAACTTCCTGGACGTCGGCGTCTACGCCTCCGATCTGCCGCTCGCGTCGAACATCGCCGTCTTCGCCCTGCTCAACCTGAACCTGATCGTGCTGCTGCTCCTGGTGCTGCTGCTCTTCCGCAACCTGGTCAAGCTGTGGTTCGAGCGGCGCCAGCAGGTGATCGGCGCCAAGTTCAAGGCGAAGCTGGTGACGGCGTTCCTCTCGCTGTCGCTCATCCCGTCGATGCTGATCTTTCTGATCGCGTCGAACTTCATCACCAAGTCGATCGAGGGGTGGTTCAAGCCCCAGGTGGAGCGTCCGCTGGACCAGGCGCTGGCGGTGGCCCAGACGTACTATGCCAACCTCGAGCGCACGGCGCTCCGCCACGCCCAGCACATCGGCCGTGTGATCGATCGCGACGGGCTCCTCGCCGAGCCGCGGCGGGAGGCGCTGGCCGCCTACCTCGTCGAGCAGCAGGATCGGCTCGGGATCAGCGCTATCACCGTCTTCGGGGCGCAGGGCCAGGAGCTGGTCCACGTGAAAGACCCGATCCTCGGCGACCTCGCGACGCGCGACGTCGACGAGAACCAGCTGCGGCAGGGCATCGCCGGGCAGGAGCTCACCACGGTGCGCGAGCTCGCCTCCGGCGACCTCGTCGAGGCGGTGGTGCCGATCCGGGTAACCAAGGCCGGCGACCGCAGCGTGGTCGGCGTGGTCGTCGTGGGGACGCACGTCACCGATCGCCTCGAGGCGCGCGTGCGCGCCATCTCGCAGTCATTCCGCGAGTTCAAGCAGCTCAAGCTCCTGAAGACGCCGATCAAAGGTATCTACATTCTGCTCTTCCTGCTCATGACGCTCATCGTCGTGTTCTCGTTCACGTGGTTCGGTCTCTACCTGGCGCGCGGGATCACCGGCCCCATCGAGCAGCTCGCCGAGGGCACGCGCGAGGTCGCTGCCGGCAACCTCGCCTACAAGGTGCCGACGCGCGGCGGCGACGACGAGATCGGGGTGCTCGTCGATTCGTTCAACCAGATGACCGACGACCTGGCCAAGTCGAAGCACCAGCTCGAGGAGGCCTACCTCGACCTGTCGGACAAGCACACCGAGCTCGAGGATCGCCGCGTCTACATCGAGACCGTCCTCGAGGCCATCACCACCGGCGTGGTCTCGTTCGATCCGCTCGGGCGCCTGACGACCATCAACCGCGCCGCCGCCCGCATGCTGGGCGTCAACGAGTCGACGGCCGTAGGCCGCTTCCTCGAGGACGTCCTGGTGGGCCCCGAGCTGCGGGCCGTGGTCGCTCAGGTGCACCGGACGCGACGACCCCGGGCCGCCAGCACCGAGCTCGAGTTCCAGCTGCGCCGGAGCGGCGCCACGCTCTCGCTGCTCGCCTCCGCAACGGCGCTGCGCGGACCGGACGGCGAGTACACCGGGGCGGTCGTGGTCCTCGACGACCTGACGGAGCTCCTGAAGGCGCAGCGCGTGGCGGCGTGGCGCGAGGTGGCGCAGCGGATCGCCCACGAGATCAAGAACCCGCTCACGCCGATCCAGCTGTCGGCCCAGCGCCTGCGGCGGCGCCTGGCTCGCACGCCGGGCGAGGAGCGGCTGGTGCTGGAGTGCACCGAGACGATCATCCACGAGGTCGAGGGCCTCAAGCACCTGGTCGACGAGTTTTCGCGGTTCGCGCGCATGCCCGTGCTGACGCCGCGCCCCACCGACGTGCGCCAGCTCATCGACGGCGTCGCGACCCTCTACCGCGAGTCGCATCCGACGCTGTCGATCACGACGCGGCACGCCGACGACCTGCCGCTGCTCGAGGTCGACCCCGACCACATCAAGCGCGCCGTCCTGAACCTGGTCGACAACGCGGTCGAGGCGATCGGCGACAGCGGGGTCGTGCGCGTCGAGACAGTGCACGTCGCGCAGACGGGCCACGTCCGGATCATCGTGGCCGACAACGGTCCGGGTATCAGCCCCGAGGATCGCGAGCGGCTCTTTCTCCCCTATTTCTCTACCAAGGTCTCGGGCATGGGGCTGGGGCTACCGATCGTGCACGAGATCGTGACCGAGCACGGTGGGACGATCCGGGTCGAGGACAACGAGCCGACCGGGACGCGCTTCGTCATTGAGGTACCGGTGTCGCGCACCGCTGCCCCGGTCGAGGCGTCCTAGGCACCGCGAGGAGGGTGACGTGGCCGGTGAGCATATTCGCGCGCGCGTGAGCGCGCTTGTGCCTTGGGCACCACGAGGAGGGTTACGTGGCCGGTGAGCATATCCTAATAGTCGACGACGAGCCGGCCATCCGGTCGACCCTGCGCGACGTCCTGGAGGACGAAGGCTATCGGGTCTCGGCGGTCGGCAGCGGCGCCGACGCCGTACGGTTCTTCGCCGACGAGAGCCCGGACCTGACCTTTCTCGACATCTGGATGGATCGCATGGACGGCCTCGAAACCCTCGCCGAGGTCAAGCGGGCGCGTCCGGAGGCGGTCATCGTGATGATCTCCGGGCACGGCACGATCGAGACGGCGGTCAAGGCGACCCGGCTGGGCGCGTACGACTTCGTCGAGAAGCCCCTCTCCCTCGAGAAGATCCTGGTCACGGTCAACCGCGCGCTGGAGCACGCTCGGCTCGAGCGCGAGAACGCGAGCCTGCGCGCGAGCCTCGATCAGCGCGCCGAGATCATCGGCGAGAGCGCCGCCATCCGGGCCCTCGTCGAACAGATCCAGACCGCCGCGCCGACCAACGGCCGCGTGCTGATCCACGGCGAGAACGGCAGCGGCAAGGAGCTGGTCGCGCGCACGATCCACCTCCGCTCGGCCCGTCACGGGCGCCCGTTCGTCGATGTCAACTGCGCCGCGATCCCCGAGGACCTGATCGAGTCCGAGCTGTTCGGCCACGAGAAGGGCGCGTTCACCGGGGCGCTCGCGCGGCGCCGGGGCAAGTTCGAGCTGGCCGACGGCGGCACGCTGTTCCTCGACGAGATCGGCGATATGAGCCTCAAGACCCAGGCGAAGGTCCTGCGCTCGCTCGAGGAGCAGGCCTTCGAGCGGGTCGGCGGCAAGGACACCATCAAAGTTGACGTGCGCGTCATCGCCGCGTCCAACCGCGATCTCCCGGCGCTCATCCGCGAGGGCCGCTTCCGGGAGGACCTCTACTATCGCCTCAACGTCATCCCGATCGAGGTGCCGGCGCTCCGCACCCGCAAGGACGACATCCCGGCGCTCGTGGACCACTTCGTCAACCAGTTCTGCGTCGAGAACGGCAAGCACGCCAAGACGCTCTCCGGTGAGGCGATGGGCTACTTCCTCGCTTACGAGTGGCCGGGCAACGTGCGCGAGCTGCGCAACATGGTGGAGCGGCTCGTCATCATGGCCCCCGGCGACGTCATCACGGCCGACGACCTGCCGGCACCCTTGCGTCCCAAGGAGGCGGCGGCCCCGTCGGGCGAAACGCGCGACCGGTCGCTCAAGGACGCCCGGGACAACTTCGAGCGCTCCTTCATCCTCGCCGAGCTCAAGACCAACGACTGGAACATGACACGGACCGCGGACCGGCTGGGGATCGAGCGCAGTCACCTTTACCGCAAGCTGAGGGCCTACAACATCAACCCGCCGAAGCGGGACACCTAGCGCGCCACGCTCGAGTACGGGCGGCCGTCCACGAACACGCGGGTGAGGAACGAACGGCCGCCTTCCGCCAGCGCGATCTCCGCCTCGACCTTCCCGCGCGGTAGGACGCCGCGTCCTTCCGGCACGTAGAGGCGCTCGATGCCGTAGACGACGTGCACCTCCGTCCCACGGCCCGACGAGCTGAGCGATTGCACGCGACCGACGATCACGCGCTGCCCCGGCCCAGGCATCACCGGCGTGCGGCTCGCGGCGGCCAGTGCGTAGACGTTATCTTGCAACCTCAGCGTCACCCAGACGCGATCGCCGTAATCGGGCCGGCCGCCGGCAATAGTCTCGAGCGGGATGTCGGCGATCACGTACTGGAGCCACACGTAGTCGCCGCGCAGCAGGTCACGCGGATCGCGCTGGACGACCTCGAGCCTGATTCGCGCGGCGCCGGCGAGCTCCCATTCGAGCCCCGCCGACCAGGCGACCAGCACCAGGGCCTGCAGAGCGAAGGCCGCGATGAACAGCCCGCGCCGCATCTACACACCCGCCCTTGGCACCGCGGCTCTGGCGGTGACCCGGCGCCGCAGGAGCTCGAGCGCCCCGCCGAGCGCGAGCACGAACACGCCGGTAGCGGCGAACAGGGCACTGGCCTGGAGCATCGTCCCGACCAGCTCGACGTAGCGCACGACTGCGTCGACGCCGATCCAGATGACCCCCCAGTTGATCCACGCGGAGCGATCCCAGCGCGCGCCGCACAGGATGAGCGCCAGCGCCACGACGAGAAGGATCGCCCAGTTCGTCCAGCCAAGCATTCGGAAGACACCCTCGGGCGCCTGCTGGACGAGCTCCGCCGTCACCGCGAGCAGATAGACGATCACGAGGAGGAGCGAGGCCGCGAGCGCCGCGCGGATGATGGGGCGGTCCGGGGGTAGCCGGAGCCACGCGACGCCGACGGCCACCGCCGCCAGCCCCAGCAGGACCAGGACCGCCGCCGGCCAGCGCATGGTGGGTCCGGAGACCCCCCAGCTGCCGAATTGCTTGAGGAAGCCGAGCGGCACCAGCGCGACGAGAATCGTCAGCAGCCCGAGCTGCTCGATCAGTCGGCCCGCGCGGCGGAACTCGCCGTCGCCGTGGAGTGAGCCGAGGACCCACACCAGAACCCCGGCCGCGGCGAAGGCCACGGCGCCGAGCGTCGCGTTCGAGTAGACGTCGCGGCCGAGCCAGGTCGTGCGGTCGAGAACGAACATGCAGAACCACACCGAGGCGCCGCACCAAGCGAGCACGACGAGCGCGATCGACGGGAGCGCGTAAGCCGCCGGCATGAGCAGCGCCCACCACAAGAGGACCGCATCCGACTCGCGCCCGGCCAGGTTGTAGAGCTGGCCGATGAGCGCGATGCCGAGCAAGAAGAGCCCGCCGCCCAGGACGAAGAGCCCCTCGCCCACCAGCCCGTGGCCGCGGGCGCGAATGACGAGGCCGCCGGTGTACGCACCGAGGAGCAACGTCAGCAGACCGGCCAGCTTGGCCCAGCGCGGAATCTCCTGCCAGTTGTGAGCGATGACGAGGGCGACGGCCAGGATCACGAGCGCTCCGCCGAGTATCGAGAAGATCGCGATCGGTCGCTGGAACCAGTGGCCCGACTCCGGATAGCGCGCGAGGATCGCGTCGGCCTGCTGAGCGGTCACGACGCCGTCGCGGATCCAGCCCGGCGTCTCCTGCCGCAGGCGTCTCGTGAAGCTAGGCATGATTTCGGACGTACCCTCCGACCTGCCACTGTAGCGCCGGGCGACTTTCGCCGGAGAAGAAATCGGCGTACTGTCCCGGCGTGCTCGACCTCGTGCTCCGTAATTGCCGTTTACCCGAGCGCGGCGATCCGGTCGACCTGGCGATCGCCGACGGACGCATCGTCGCCGTCGGGTCTCCCGCCGGCCCGGCCCGAGAGATATTCGATCTCGACGGACGCCTCGTCACGCCCGGCCTCGTCGAGGCCCACATTCACCTGGACAAAGCGCTTCTGGCCGACCGGGTGTCCGGCTCGGCCGGCACGGCCGCCGAGGCGATCCGGCTGACCGGTCAGGCGAAGCGTGGCTTCACTGCCGCCGACATCGCCGCGCGAGCGCGGCGCGTGCTCGACATGGCCGTGGCGGCGGGGACGACGGCCATGCGGGCACACGTCGAGATCGATCCCATCATCGGCCTGGCTGGCATGGAGGCCATGCTCGCCCTCGAGCGGGAGTACGCGCCCGCCGTCGATATCCAGCTCTGCGCCTTCGCCCAGGAGGGAATCCTCCAGGCGCCGGGGACGGAGAGGCTGCTCCGGCGCGCGCTCGAGATGGGTGCCGACGTCGTGGGCGGCTGCCCCTACAACGACACCGACGCCGCGCGACACATCGAGATCGTGTTCGCGCTCGCGCGCGAGTTCGCAGTCGACGCGGACTTCCACGTCGATTTCTTCGACGAGCCCGAGCACCTTCACGTGCGGGAGATCGTGCGTCAGACCGAGCGCCTGGGCTGGCAGAAGCGGGTCGCGGTTGGACACCTCACCGAGCTGGCCGCGCTTGCCCCGGCCGAGCAGGCAGCGCTGACGGCGGACCTGGCCCGGGCCGGGATCGGCGTGATCAGTCTTCCGCTGACCGATCTCTATCTGATGGGACGGGCCGACGCGCGAAACGTGCGGCGCGGCCTTACGCCGATCCGCCGCCTGCTCGAGGCCGGCGTACCGGTCGCGCTCGCGTCCAACAATATCCGGAACCCGTTCACCCCGATCGGCACAGCCGACCCTGCTCATCTCACGTTCGTCGTCGCCGTCGCCGCCCACATGGGGACTCCCGAGCTCATGCGCGAGCTGGTGGGCACCGTCACGACGTATCCGGCGCGCATCCTGAATCTGCGCGATTACGGCTGCGCCGCCGGGTGCCGGGCCGATCTGGTCGCGTGGGACTGCCAGCGGACGGAGGAGATCGTGACCTCACTCCCGGCGCGCCGTCTCGTGGTGAAGGGCGGGCGCGTCAGCGTCGAGCACGAGTGCCGCGTCGTCGAGCGCTGGCGTTCCGGAAATGCGCGGGAGGCTCTGCGCGGTTGACACCACCGGAGTACGCCATGTAGAGTGACAGAGGCTAATGACGCGCTTTCCTTTAAGCGGGCCCCGCGAGGCTCGCAAGGAGAGAAGAACTTGAGCAGCCCCGCACCACGCCACCGCGAGAAGGCGCAGGTTCTCGACGAGGTTGCCCTCGACCGAGCTCTCACCCGCATCGCCCACGAGATTCTCGAGCGGAACGGCGGCGCCAAGGATCTGGCCTTCGTCGGACTGCGCACGCGCGGCGTGAGCCTGGCGCACCGGCTCTCGCACAAGATCGCGCAGATCGACGGCACGACGCTCCCCGTTGGCACGCTCGACATCACCCTCTACCGTGACGACCTCGGTATGCGCGGCACGCCGGTCATCCGCGGCACTGACATCCCGTTCTCGATCAAGGCCAAGACGGTGATCCTCGTCGACGATGTCCTCTTCACCGGCCGCACGATCCGCGCGGCGCTCGACGCGATCATCGATCTCGGGCGGCCCACGGCCATCCAGCTCGCGTGCCTGATCGACCGCGGGCACCGCGAGCTGCCGATCCGCCCGGACTACGTCGGCAAGAACCTGCCGACGTCGCGGCGGGAGAGCGTAGCGGTGCGGCTCAGAGAGCACGACGGCGAGGATCGCGTGGTCATCGAAGAACCCGAGGAGGCCTAGCATGGGCTGGACCCGCAAGGATCTGCTCACGATGCGCGACCTCGAGGCGAGCGAGATCGTCTTGCTGGTGGACACCGCCGCGTCGCTCCAGGAGATCGCCGGACGCGAGATCAAGAAGGTCCCGGCGCTGCGCGGCAAGACGGTCGTGAATCTCTTCTACGAGTCGTCCACGCGCACGCGCACCTCGTTCGAGATCGCCGGGAAATGGCTCTCGGCCGACGTCATCAACTTCTCGGCCAGCGGCTCGAGTTTGAGCAAGGGCGAAAGCTTCGTCGACACCGCGAAGAACATCGCCGCGATGAGCCCCGACGTGGTCGTCGTCCGCCACTCCTCGGCCGGGGCCGCCGAGCTCCTAGCCCGCGAGCTGCCGTGCTCCATCGTGAATGCGGGGGACGGCGCGCACGAGCACCCCACGCAGGCGCTCCTCGATCTCTTGACGATCCGCGAGAAGAAGGGACACTTCGAGGGCCTCCACGTGGCGATCGTCGGCGACATCGCCCACAGCCGGGTGGCGCGCTCGAACATCCACGGCATGCGCAAGCTCGGCATGACCGTGACCGTGGCCGGGCCGCCGACGCTCATCCCGCCCTACGTGCAGGAGCTGGGCGCGAAGGTGAGCTATCGCCTGGAAGACGCGATCGGCGACGTGGACGTGATCATGATGCTCCGCCTGCAGCAGGAGCGCATGACGGCGGGCCTGATCCCATCCCTCCGCGAGTACTCGCGCTACTGGGGGCTCACCCTCGACCGGCTGGCGAAGCACGCGCGGCCCGACGTGCTGATCATGCATCCCGGTCCGGTGAACCGCGGCGTCGAGCTGTCACCCGAGGTCGCGGACGGCCCGTACTCAGTCATCCTCGACCAGGTGTCGCGGGGCGTGGCTGTGCGCATGGGCGTGCTGCTCCTCCTCGCCGGTCGGAAGGGCGGCGACGGCGCATGAGCCTCCTGCTCCGGGGCGGCCGCGTCATCGATCCGGCGAACAACCTCGACGCTGTTCAGGACGTCCTGATCGCCGAGCGTAAGATCGAACGGATCGGCCGGAGCCTCGAGGCGCCGGCCGGGGCCGAGATCGTCGACGCGAGCGGCAAGATCGTCTGCCCGGGCTTCATCGACATCCACGTGCACCTGCGCGAGCCGGGCTACGAATACAAGGAGACCGTGGCGACCGGTACGCGGGCCGCCGCCGCAGGCGGGTTCACCGCCGTGTGCTGCATGGCGAACACGAACCCCGTGAACGACAACGGCGCGGTCACCGACTACATCCTCGCCAAGGCGAAGGTCGAGGGCGTGGTGCGCGTCTACCCTATCGGCGCCGTCACGCGCGGCCTGCGCGGCGAGGAGCTGGCCGAGCTGGCGGAGCTCGCCGAATCGGGCTGCGTCGCCTTCTCCGACGACGGCCGCTGCGTCATGAACGCGGGCCTGTACCGGCGCGCCATGGAGTACACGCTGCCGTTCGGCGCGCCGCTCATCAGCCACGCCGAGGACGCTTCGCTGAGTCGGGGCGCGTCGATGAATGAGGGCGTCGTCTCCACCGAGACGGGGCTGCCCGGCCAGCCGGCCGCCGCCGAGGACGTGATGGTGGCCCGCGACATCCTGCTCGCGGAGCTCACGGGCGCGCGCGTGCACATCGCCCATGTCTCGACGGCCGGCGCAGTCCGTCTCATCCGTGACGCCAAGGCCCGGGGGCTCCAGGTATCGGCCGAAGTAACGCCCCATCATCTGGTCCTGACCGAGGACGCCGTGAGAACCTGGGATCCGAACACCAAGATGGCACCCCCACTCCGGACCAAGCGCGACGTGGAGGCCCTGCTCGAGGCGCTCGCCGACGGCACGATCGATTGCATCGCGACCGATCACGCGCCGCACGCCCTTTCCGAGAAAGAAGGCGAGTTCGACCGCGCGGCCTTCGGCATCGTGGGACTCGAGACGGCGGTGGCCGTGCTGCTCGACCGGCTGGTGCGGCCGGGGCTCCTGCCGCTCTCGACGCTGATCGCGCGGCTGAGCCGCGATCCGGCGCGGCTGCTCAACCTGCCCGGCGGAAAACTCGCCGCCGGCGCGCCGGCGGACGTCACGATCCTCGATCCCGACGCGGAAACGGTCGTCGATCCCCTGCGGTTTCGCTCGCGGAGTCGGAACACCCCGTTCGGTGGCTGGAGCCTGCGGGGGGCGCCGTGGATGACGCTCGTGGGTGGCAGCGTCGTGCGGGCATGAACGGGCGCGCCTGGCTCGTGCTCCGTGACGGCCGCACGTTCAGGGGCCGGCCGCTCGGCGCCATCGGCGAGGCCGAGGGTGAGGTCATCTTCAATACCGCGATGTCGGGGTACCAGGAGATCCTCACCGATCCGTCCTATCGGGGACAGATCGTCGCGATGACCTATCCGATGATCGGCAACTACGGCATCAACTCCGAGGACATCGAATCGCGCCGGCCCTGGGCCAACGGGTTCATCGTGAAAGAAGCCTCGTCGGTCGCGTCGAACTTCCGCTCCAACACCGGCCTCGATGAGTATCTGCGGCACCACGGGATCGTCGGCATCCAGGACATCGACACGCGCGCGCTGACGCGTCACCTGCGCGATCACGGCGCGCAGGACGGCATCGTCTCCTCCGCCGAGGCGGAGCCGGCGCGCCTGCTCGAGCGCGCCCGTGCCCTACCCGGGCTCGTCGGCCGCGATCTGGTCGCCGAGGTGACCGCCGCCGCGCCATACACCTGGTCC
>Ga0075435_100003950_pt1 | contig 10134 bp, 7 predicted proteins | sample RhiMethybrSRZTD4_FD_75302 | JGI IMG/M metagenome (GOLD analysis project Ga0075435, IMG submission 75302) | Populus rhizosphere microbial communities from Tennessee, USA - Rhizosphere MetaG P. TD hybrid SRZTD4 | ecosystem: Host-associated > Plants > Roots > Rhizosphere > Soil | place: USA... | reverse complement strand
GGCCACCGCGCCGGCGACCACGACGGGGAAGGCCAGCCCTGCCGGCCGCTGGACGATCTGCTCCACGTCGATCGACGAGTCGAGCAGATAGCTCGTCAATCCTCCGCCGCCGTAGATGCCGAGCATCTGCGCCATCGACGGCCGGCGCAGATCGGCCTCGACCAGCACCACGCGCTGACCCTGGGCGAGGGCGCCGGCGAGGTTGATGGTCGTCGTGGTCTTGCCGTCGCCCCGGGCCGGGCTCGAGACCGCGACGAGCCTCGTCCCGCGCTCGCGGCGGAACGTCTCGATGGCCAGCCGCGCGCTGCGATACTGCTCGGCCGCGAAGCTCGTCGGCTCGAGCAAGCTCACAAGGTGATCGTCGAGCCGCCCCGGCGTGGCGAGGGCAGGCGGCTCGAGAAGTGCCGCGAAGGCGCCGTCGTGCGCGGCCGCCGCCGGCCGGGCGAGCGGCGCTTCGTACGCGGGGGCGCGATCGTCCGGCACGAACGACGTGAGGCCATCGGTCGGCCCGGAGGCCGGGGGCGCGTCGGTGGCGGGGCCGGGCGCGGCGGTGACGGCATTACCGTTCAGGGAGGCGTGGGCTGCCGCCTCGCCGGCACGTTCGTGCTCGGCCCGTTCGATGGCCTTCATGAATTTGCTCACAAGCGCTCCTTGTCGCCCGTCACCGCAGCCAACCCATGGCGTTGGCGGTGAAGACGAGCATGGCGATGATGACGGCGACGAGGGCTGCCACCGTGCCCCGGGCCGCCCACACCGAGGTCGCACTGGGCACGAGCCGCTGCCGCCGGGCGCGCTTCCACGAAGGCCGCTCGCCTTCCTCGAGATACTCGATCGCCTCGTCGACCATGCGGGCGTCGACGCGACGCTTGCTGTCGGCATATCCGCTCACCAGGCAGTGATCGCAGACCATGTTGATGACCCGCGGGATGCCGTGGCTGTACTCGGTGATTTTCTGCACGGCGGCGTCGGTGAAGATGCCGACGTCGGAGGCGCCCGCCACGCCGAGGCGATGCCGGATGTAGAGCCGTGTCTCCTCGGGCGACAGCGGACCGATGTGGCAGCGCATGCCGATCCGCTGCTTGAGCTGACGCAGCTCGGGCAGGTTGAGGGTGTCGCGCAGCTCGGGCTGGCCGACCAGGAGGATCTGGAGCAGCTTCCGCTGGTTGGTCTCGAAGTTCGACAGCAGCCGGACCGTCTCCAGCGTCTCCGAGGTCAGGTTCTGGGCCTCGTCGATCACCAGCACGGGGTTGAGGCCCTGGCGGTGCTGCTCGACCAGGAACTCGCTCAGCTCGCCGAGACGCTGGGCGTGGGTGGTCGCCGTCGACTTCACGCCCCAGTCCTGCAGCGCGTACTCGAGAAGCCCTTCGGGTCCCAGGGTCGAGTTGTGCACGTAGGCCACCGTGATGGACTGATCCATCCGGTCCATCAGCGTGCGCAGGAGCGTCGTCTTGCCGGTTCCGATCTGCCCGGTGAGGACGATGAACCCCTTTCGCTCGCTCACCCCGTAGATGAGCTGCGCCAGCGCCTCCCGGTGGCGCGTGGACTGGAAGAGAAATTTCGGGTCCGGCGTCGGGCCGAACGGGACTTCACGTAGACCGTAGAAGTGCTGGTACATGGCTTACTGGATCTGCTTTTGGAATTTCCAGGCCGGTGGCGGCTCGAACGAGAGCATGGCCACGAACCCGTGGTTGTTGTGGGCGAAGGCGAAGCCGGACGTGACGATGGCCAGGAGACCGATCGCGACGCCGGCCGTGCTGAGGCGGAACAGACGCCGTGCGCGGGTGCGGTCGCCTTCGGTGACGATCTTGGGGACGGTGGAGAGGATCGGCACGTTCTCGAAGGCCCTGACCTCTTCCACCGACCGGTACGACGTATCCAGGTGCTCCACCAGCATGACGAGGATGGCGCTCACGCCGAGGCCGAGGACGAGGCCGATCAGGAAGAGGCGCCCCCGCTTGGGGCCGGCCGACCGGTCGGGCAGGCTCGCCGGATCGACGATGCGGAACTGCTCACCCCGCTGCCGCTGCTCAAGGTCGGCCGCCATCTCCGCCTCGCCGCGCTTGCCGAGCAGGGAGCGGAAGAGCTCGCGCGTGCTCTCCCAGTCGCGTGCGATGAGGGCCAGCTCCTGCTCGCGCCGCGGAGTGTTCTCGATGCGCCGCTGATAGATCCCGACCTGGGTGCGCAGGTTGGCGATCTCGTCGGTGGCGATCTTGCCGTCGACCGTGGACTGATCGAGCTGCTGCATGAGGCTCTGGATGTAGGTGTTCTGCGGAATCGGCCGGTGCTCCTTGACCTCGCTCTTGACCGCCGGCTTGGCCGCCTTGGTTTCTGCGGCCGGAGGCTTGGCCGCCATCTTGGCCTCCAGGGCCGCGATCTGCTCACGCAGGGAGATGACGTCGGGGTACTTGTCGCTGTACCGGCTCTGCATCTGGGTGAGCTCTTGCTTCAACAGGGACAGCCGCGCCGCCGCGGATTCGGCGGCCGTCGGGTTCGGACCTCCGAGCCCCGCGTTGAGCGCGGTGCCTCCGGTCTGATCGACCTCCGCCAGCGCCTGGGTCAGCATCTGCCGGCGCTCGTTGGCGCGCCGCAGGTTCTCCTGGGCGCTCTGCAGCTGCTGCTGGAGCCGATCCAGCGTGCGCAGGTTCGACTCGCGCTGCTCGGGCAGCTCGCCCATGTGCTGTTCCTTGTACTCCGTGATCTTCCGCTCCTGGCTCTGCAGGCGCGTCCGCACCTCCTCGAGCTGCGACTGCAGGAAGTCGGAGGTGCTCGCCGCGTGCTTCTCGCGGTAGCGCACGTTCTCGGCCACGTACAGGCCGGCCAGCTCGTTGGCGACGTTCATCGCCACGCGCGGGCTGGTCGTGGTGTAGGCGATGGTGAAGGCGATGGTCTTGGGCGCGCGCTCACGGTCGTCACCCAGGAACTCGATGCGGGTGTCGCGGCGCATCCGCTCCACCACGTCATCGAGCGACTTGATGCGCCGCAGCTCCGGGTAGAGGTTGTGCTCCTCGATGATCTTCATGAGCCGGGCGCGGCTCAGGATCTCCTGGCTCAGCGTGAGGAGCAGCGCCTCGGGGTCGCGCGTGACCGTCGACTTGACGAACGTCTCGGGGATCGTCTGGCGGTCCACGATGATCCGCGCCTTTGCCGTCCACAGGCTCGGCAGGAAGACGGCCAGGGAGGCGCCCGCCGTGATCACGAACAGGAACGGCAGCAGCGAGAGCACCCACCGGCGGCGAGCGACCTCCAGGATCTTCGCCACCATCCCGCGTCCGGGCTCGGACATGTTCGTTACCATGCACGGGCCCTCAGGGAACGACCACCACGTCGCCCGACTTCAACACGAGGTTCTCCTCGTCGGAGTTGCTGCTCGACACCGCGCGGTTGTAGTTGAAGCGGATGCGCTTGGTCTTGCCGTTGTCGTCGTTGCGGATGACGGTGATCCGGCTCGGCGAGGCGAAGTCCTTGAAGCCGCCCGCCATGGCGATGGCCTCCAGGATGGTGGTCTCGCCGCGGAGCTCGAGCACGCCCGGCTTGACCACCTCGCCGAGGATCGAGACGCGCAAGCTGCGGACGTCGCTCACCGAGACGGTGACCTCCGGGTTCGGCATGAACTCGCCGAGCGCGGTCGCGATCTTGTCGCGCAGCTGCATCGCGGTCAGGCCGGAGGCCTGGATATCGTGGAGCAACGGCATCGAGATCTTGCCGTCCGGCCGCACCGGCACCACGCGCGACAGCGTTTCGTTCTTCCAGACGGTGATGGACAGCATGTCGCCGGGGCCGATGACGTAGGCGGACGAGATCGGCGCGGTGGCGCCCGTCATCGGCGTGGGGGCGAGCGTCTGCGGGCCGGGCGCCGCCGGTGTATCGGCGGTGGGCGCGCGGTGGCCCCGCGTCGCGGGCGAAGCGTTCTGAGCGTCGGCCGCGCCGGCGCCGAGGACCACGAGGGTCGAGAGCAGTGCGAGCGACACGACGAGACGACGTGACATCATGACGTCTTCCTTTCCTTGGCCGGCCATCAGCTCGCGGCCGAGTCCTGCTTGAGCCCCATGTCCTTGATCTTGTAGAGCAGCGCGCGATAGCTGATCTTGAGCATCTTGGCGGTCTTCACGCGGTTCCAGCGGCACTGCTCGAGCGCGCGGCGGATGACCTGGCGCTCCGCCTCGAGCACGGCGCGCCGGGAGATCTCCTTGAGCGACAGGCCCTTGGTGGCGGCAAACGGCTCGCCCCCGTCGGGTGCGGGCGCAGGCATGGCGGTGACGCTGAGCAGGGCGTGCGGTAGCGAGAGATCCTGCAGCACGATCATCCGCTTGATGAAGTTCTCCAGCTCGCGGATGTTGCCGGGCCAGTTGTACCGCAGCAGCGCCGTCATCGCGTCGTCGGAGATGTCGGGCTCCGGGAAGTTGAACAGGCGCGAGTAGCGCTGCACGAAGTAGTGCACGAGGCCGGGAATCTCCTCGCGCCGCTCCCGCAGCGGCGGGACCAGGATGTTGATGACGTTGAGGCGGTAGAAGAGGTCCTCGCGGAACCGCGCGCCCGCCACCTCGCGGGCCAGGTCGCGGTTGGTGGCGCAGATGACCCGCACGTCGACGTTGATGTTGTGCTGGCCGCCCACGCGGGAGAACTCGCCGTCCTGCAGGACGTGCAGGAGCTTGGCCTGCAACGCCGGGTGGAGCTCGCCGATCTCGTCGAGGAAGATCGTCCCGCCGTCGGCCAGCTCGAACCGCCCGGGCTTGCGCTGGTGGGCGCCCGTGAAGGCGCCTCGCTCGTGCCCGAACAGCTCGGACTCCAGCAGCTCGCGGGGCACGGCGGCGCAGTTGACCTTCACGAACGGGGCGCGGCGCCGCGGCGAGTGGACGTGGATCGAGCGCGCGATCAGCTCCTTGCCCACGCCCGTCTCCCCGCAGATGAGCACGGTGACGTCGGCCCGGGCCGCCTGCTCGACGATGCCCTGGATCTCGCGCATCTGGGGGCTGACCAGCAGCTTCAGCTCGCGCTCGAGCCGGTCGCCGTTGTCGTCCGCGGCGGGCGCCGCGGCCTGCGGCCGCACCTTGGCGGCGAGGCCCTTGATGGCATTTTCCAGATCCTCGGCGGTGTACGGCCGGCGGATGAAGTCATCGGCCCCGACCTGGATGGCCTCCACGATCTGCGAGCTGGGACCGGTGTCGGCCACCATGATGACGGGCCCGGAGTCGCACACGTCGTGCGCGCGCCGGAGGAACTCAATGCCCGACATGCCGGGCAGGCGGATGGCGACGATGGAGAACGCGAAGCGCGTCCGCCCGATCGTCTCCAGCGCTTCCTCGGCCGAGGCGGTCGGCATCGGCGTGTAGCCCCAGGCCGAGAGCTGCGACACCACGCGGCGTCGCTGGTCGCCGTCGCTCTCGACGACGAGCACGTGGGGGTCGCCGCCGGTCGAAGGAACGGAAGATCCGGGATCGACAGCAGGAAATCTCATTGCCATCTCCACAGGGTCGCAAGAGGTGTGCCGATCCTCGGCCGCGTGGCATCCGCGTGTCCGTAGACGGCGCGCCGCGCGACGGCCGAGCGTCGTGGCCCCAGGGTAGGGAGCGGGGTGCCAGATTGCAGTAAACGTTTGTCGGTCATCCCGGCCTCCATCAGCCCGGCCGCTTTCCGCACAACACGAACTTCACGGTGTCGAAGAGAATCCGCAGGTCGAAGCGCAACGACATGTGCTTGATGTAGTAGAGGTCGTAGCAAAGCTTCTGCGTGACCTCCTCGACCGTCATCGAGTAGCCGGCCTTCACCTGCGCCCAGCCGGTGAGGCCAGGGCGCACCTCGTGGCGGAGGTTGTAGAAGGGGATCACCGAGGAGAAGGTCGCCACGTTGCTGGCCATCTCCGGTCGCGGGCCGATGAGGCTCATGTCCCCGCGCAGGATGTTGATGCACTGCGGGAGCTCGTCGAGGCGGTACTTGCGCAAGATCGCGCCCAGCCGCGTCACGCGTCGCCGGTTGTCGCGCTGCCAGATCACGTCGTCGCTCTCCACGGCCTGCCGCATCGTCCGGAACTTGATGAGGCGGAAGATGCGCCCGCCCAGGCCCACGCGCTCCTGAACGAAGAAGACGGGGCCGGGCGACTCCAGCTTGATGAGCAGGGCGCCCAGCGCGATGAGGGGCGCGGCCACGGCCAGGGCGGCCAGCGCCATGAGCACGCTGATGATCCGCTTGAGCAGCACGTAGGTCCGGGACACGCGGAAGCCGTCGCCGAAGATCAGGGCGCTCGGCGAGAGCGACTCGACGGCCAGCCGCCGCGTGAAGCGCTCGAAGGCCTGCGTGCCTTCCTCGATGGCGATGCCGCGGAAGCGGCAGGCCAGCAAGTCGGCCACCGGCAAGCGCCCGCGCCGATCGGGCATGGCGACGATGATCCGGTCCGGGCGGAGCCGGGCGACGACGCCGGAGACGTCGCCGTACGCGCCGCGGTGGGCATCGGCCATGGCGGTGGGCTCGCCGAGGAATCCCACGCACGTCAGCGCGAGATCCGGGCGCGTACGGATCTGCCGGCTCACCTCGGCGGCCAGCGTGCCGTCGCCGAGCACGAGCACACGCTCGGTGAAGGGCGGACGCTTTACCAGTACGTATACCGTTGCCCGCACGAGGAGGATGGTCGCCAGTACGAGGAGCAGCGCATCGGAGGCGAGGTTGCCGGGGATCATGGTCCGCGGGAACAGGACGTAGGTGCCGCCGAGGAGGAGGGCGGCCCAGCCGAGCGCCCGGCAGAGACGGCCGAAGAGTTGCGAGAAGTTGTGAGGCGTCTCGAATTCGTAGAGATCGTTGAAGTAGAGCGTGACCGTGCAGACGAGGACGACGAGGAAGACGCGAGCGACCACCGTCCACTCGACCACGGGCGCCTGGCCGGGGGGGACCGACACGGCGATCGTCGCGGTGACGATGCCGAGCGTCGACAATCCCTCGAACCACGCGAGCCGCTGCGCGAGCGACATCGACCTCCCTCGAGCGTTTGAATGTCTTGCTGCCGCGAGCATGTCCGGGGCAAGGTGAGTGCCAAACGTTGCAGGCGTGCCCAGAGCACTGTCATTGCTCGCGTTTTTCTCGCTCGATCGCGCCGCTCGGCGAGCATGCGCGCTCGCGCGAGGCGCATTTCAGCACGGCACTTCACCGATCGTGAGCAAACCCTTGCACAGCGGTGCGTCGGTAAATGTCCGCGAGATTGCGTAAAAATGCCCACTGCCGACGGCAATTCAATGGACTTGCGACCACACATCGGAACCCACTTTTCCCGAGGCGCGCCACGGCTCCGGCGGGGCGCGACGAGCGATCGGGGGGTTTGGGGGGCCCGGGTGCTAGGCCCCCAATATGGTCAGTCGAACTTGATCGGGGCTCCGAACTGCACGCCGAAGAACAGACGGTTCTGATCGACGCCGTTGGCGACGAGCGTGGTGACTGTGTCGGATCGTTGGTAGAAGAATCGGTAGCCGGCGACGGCGGCGAGCCACGGGAGGAACTGGTAGGAGGCGCGCAGGTCCAGCGTGAACGCATGGGCGTCGACGTTGTTCGTCGTGCTGCTCGGGCCGATGGACTTGGCGATGCTGTACCGCGGCGCCAACTCGACGCGCAGGTCGCGCAGGAGATTCGTGACCGACACCACGCCACCAATGGTCGTGTTCTCCGTCGTCCCACCGAGGCCGCCGGCGGTCCCCACCAGGTGGGTAAACGACAGGCCCGCGAGACCCCAGTAGAACTCCTCGGTGAGATTCGCGGTGACGAACGGGCTCACCCCCCAGTCGCCGCTGGTCTCTCTGAAGGTCGGCCCGACGATGAGCGTGCCGGTGCGCGTCGCGGTGAAGCGATAGCTCGCGCCGATGCGCGGGGTGTGTGTGGTCGTCGCCGGCTGGCCCTCGACACTGATGTAGGCGGCCTCGTAGCCGAGAATCCCGGTCCACTGCGGCGAGAAGTTGCGGTTGACGTCGGTCGTCAGCCGTACGATGTCCGAGCTGGCCGCGCCCTCGCCGTTGAAGCGCTGCAGGACATAGGAGAGGTTGGCGCGCAGCGAGGTCTGCGGCGCGAAGTCCCAGATGAGGCCGGGGTTCAGCGAGTTGCTGCGTGACACTCGGCGTCCGACGGCGAAGCCCTCCTGGCTGACGAGGTTCGTGTTGTTGTTCTCGATGAAGACTTCGCTGAGCGTCAGGGTGAGACGCGGACTCAGCCGCTGCAGCCCGTCGAGAAAGAAGATCTGCCGTTGAAAGACGCTGTCGAGCTCACTGTGGTCGGCGTACTTCTCGGCCGTGAAGTTGTAGCCCCCCGCCCACCGGTAGGTCGCGCGCTCCATCGTCACGCGGATGCCCGGGGTGAAGCCGGTGATGAAGTCCGATTCCTTTCGCGCGTTGTTCAGGAAGACGTTGTCGTTGAACTCTTCGCTGAGCGTGAAGGTGGGGAAGACGATCAGCGGTCCGCGGATGGGCGGCTCCGGGAAGAACCCCATTTCCGGAATGATCGCCGGCATCCGCGGGACCTGCGCCGACGCGAGGGCCGCGCTCCACAACGACAGACCCAGCGCGATGGCCAAAGCCGTGAAGGAGCGAGCGCCGAGCACGGCTCGATTCGTACCATGGCGCGCGGTTCGCGGGAAAGCGCTTTTTGTCAGCTGCGCGGTCCGTCGAGGCGTCGCAGCGCCTGCTGGTAGTGCGTGAGCGGCGCAGGCTTCGCGATGACGTCGACGGCGCCGAGTCGCTTGACCTCTTCCAGTTCATCGGCGGTCGCGTGTCCCGTGATCACGACGACGGGCAATGATGGACGCAGTCGCTTCACCTGAGTCAGCACGTCGAGGCCGTTCATGCCCGGCATCGAGACGTCGAGGAAGAGAGCGTCGGGCTCGGAGCGTCCAAGGAGCTGGAGCGCCTCTTCCCCGGAGTTTGCGATCTTCGCGCTGTGACCCTCCCGGGCCAACGAGCGCGCGAGAACCTCGGCCACCTGTGGCTCATCGTCGACGATCAAGATTTCCATGGGTTCCTCCGTAAGATTGTAAAAACTACTCTAGCATTCTTGAAGAAACTACACCAGCCACGGTGTAACGCGCTCGTGATGTAACGCAAATGTCTGTAATCGTTGCTCTACCTCTTAGCGAAACCTTTGGCACTTCTCATGCGTAACGCTGCACACCATGAACGACAACGTCGCCATGGAGGACCGAATGAGCGAGGGCCTGAGCCTGTGCATCAGCGCGAAGATGCAGCCGATCCGGGAGCTGATCGCCAAGGTGGCTGCGACCAACACGACCGTGTTGTTGCGCGGCGAGAGCGGTGTCGGCAAGGAGGTCGTCGCCCGCGCTCTTCACAAGGCTTCGCCTCGCGCGAACAAGCAGTTCCTCAAGGTCAACTGCGCCGCGCTGCCGGGTGAGCTGCTGGAGTCCGAGCTGTTCGGTCACGAGAAGGGATCGTTCACCGGCGCGTACCGCCAGAAGCCGGGCAAGTTCGAGGCCGCCGACGGCGGGACGCTGCTCCTCGACGAGATCGGTGAGATGCCGTTGCGGCTGCAGGCCAAGCTCCTCCACGTCCTGCAAGACGGCGAGTTCTCCCGCGTGGGCGGCGAGAAGATCATCGACACCGATGTGCGACTGATCGCCGCCACCAACCGGGACCTCGAGGCCGCGCTGCGCGCCCATCAGTTCCGTGAGGACCTCTATTACCGGCTCAACGTGATCGAGATCCGCATCCCGCCGCTGCGTGAGCGCCGCGAGGAGATCCCGCTCCTCGTCGAGCACTTCAAGCGGAAGTTCAACGCTCAGTTCGCACGCTCCGTCGAGATCCCGCAGGACACCATCCGTGCCTTCATGGAATACCACTGGCCAGGCAACCTGCGCGAGCTCGAGAACAACATCAAGCGCATCATCGTGCTGGGGAGCGCGCGCACCGTCCATCAGGAGATCGCGGCGAACCTCAACACCCGGGGCCCCGGCCGCGCCGGTGCGCCGACCACGGTGGCGGTCGCAGCGAATCCCGACGCGCCGGTGAGCCTCAAGGACATCGCCCGCCAGGCCGCGCGCGACGCCGAGCGCGTCGCCATCAAAGAGGTGCTCGATCGCGTGCACTGGAACCGCGCCAAGGCGGCGCGGCTGCTCCAGATCAGCTACAAGGCGCTGCTCTACAAGATCGTGCAGTG
>Ga0075435_100003948_pt1 | contig 10136 bp, 11 predicted proteins | sample RhiMethybrSRZTD4_FD_75302 | JGI IMG/M metagenome (GOLD analysis project Ga0075435, IMG submission 75302) | Populus rhizosphere microbial communities from Tennessee, USA - Rhizosphere MetaG P. TD hybrid SRZTD4 | ecosystem: Host-associated > Plants > Roots > Rhizosphere > Soil | place: USA... | reverse complement strand
GGGACCGGCGAGCGGCAGGTCACCGACGGCGGGTTTGATCGATCTCCTGCATGGTCGCCTGACGGACGCCGGCTGGCGTACGCGAGCTACACCGGGATCAGCACCGTCGTCGTCAGCACCGGGCAGACTCGGACGATGGTCCCCAGTCGCGGCGCCGACCTGAGCAGCCCCGCGTGGCGGCCCTAGATCGCTGGCCGAGGAGGGCTTCTCAACCCTCGAGAACCGTCTTGAGGCGACGCAAATCCTTGCGGTTCGCCCGGCGCATGGCGCCCTTGAGCAGCGGCGCCGTCAGACGCGAGAAGCCCTTCGGCTGACCGCGATTGCGGAGGAGCATCCTCGTGCCGCCGTTCTCGGTGTCCTCCCACGTGTAGGTCGTCTCCATCGGGAACGGGCCCTCGGCGGTCGCCATCACGAACCGCTCGCCGGGCTCCAGCGCCTTCACCTCGTAGACGTAGTCGAGCCGTTTGCCGAGGAACTCTGCCGCGAAGACGATCCTCGAGCCGACTTCGAGCGGCTTCGCGTGGTTCCACTCGACCTCTTTGATGTTCTCGTACCAGGTGAGCGCATTGTCGGGGTTCGAGGCGTAGTCCGCGACCTCCACCCGGGGACGCTCGATCTCGATCTCACTCCGAACGTCGACCACGCTCGGATCGTACCCACGCTGTCTAGTCGATCAGCTTCCGCTCCATGGCGTGGATCGCGATCCGCCACATCACTAGGCCGAAGACGACGAGAACGGCCACGCGAAGAGGGTCGGTCGGGTCGTGGATCCCGAAGACGGCGTGGCGCACGAGCTCCACGCACTGGTGGAGCGGGTTGATCTGCGCGAGCTTCTGCGCCCATTCCGGGAGCCGGGTCAGCGGGAAGAAGGTGCCCGCCACGAGGAACAGCGGCGTGAGGACCGCGCTGACGATGTAGTTGAAGTTCTCGAAGGACGAGGCGAAGCCCGCGACCATGATCCCGAAGCAGGCCCAGCCAAACCCCGCGAGCCAGCCGATGAAGGGCACGAGCAGCATCCCCCACGAAGGGTCGAGCCCGAAGAACATGGCGACGATCAGCGGCACGCAGCCGTAGACGCCGGCGCGCGCTGCGATCCAGACGGCCTCGGCGGTGACGAGCTCCTCGGTGTCCACCGGCGCGGCGAGGATCGCGTCGTAGGTGCGCTGGAACTTGTACTTGACGAACGTTCCGAACATCGCGGGGAACGCCGACGAGAAGAGCACCGCGGTCGCGACGATGCCCGTCGCGACGAACTCGACGTAGGGGCGGTTGCCGATCCGGCTCACGATCGACCCGAAGCCGAACCCGAACGCGACCAGGTAGATCGTCGGCTCGACGGTCGACGAGAACGTCGTCGAGCGCCAGTACGACGAGAAGTTCACGACCTCGCGCACGAGCACGCCGGTCAGCGCCGAGCGCTCGAACCGCCCCAGCCTCTCGGTCTCGTCGCCAGGACGCCGCTGCGTAATCACCTGACGCATCGACCGGTCATTTCAGACGGGCCATTACTCGATCTGCTCGCCGGTCAGGAGGACGAAGACGTCCTCGAGGTTGGCCGGGCGTCGCTCGCCGTCGGCCGGGTAGCCGTCCCCGTCGATGCCGAGAATCGAGACGCTCGTCCCGGTCCGCCGCGTGCGCAGCCCGGCGGCCACCGCATCGGACTCCACCTCGGCCAGCCGCTCCGGCGGGCCATAGACCTCGAGCACCTCGGCCCCGGCGTGCTCTCGCACGAGCCGGGCCGGCGCCCCGGCGGCAACGGCCCTGCCGTGCGACATGATCAGCACGGTGTCCGCGAGGCGCTGCGCCTCCTCGATGTAGTGGGTCGACATCAGAATCGTCGTCCCCCCGGAGCGAAGAGCGTCGATCAGCGCCCAGAGCTCCTGACGCACCTGCGGGTCGAGGCCGACCGTCGGCTCGTCCATCAGCACGAGCCGAGGCTGGTGCACGAGCGCCCTGGCGATCAATAACCGGCGCCGCATGCCGCCGGAGAGCTTGTCGACCTTGGTATCGCGACGCTCGACGAGGTTCGCCAGGCGCAGCGAGCGCTCGATCGCCTCCCGCCGCTCCGCGTGCGGCACGCGGTAGAGGTGGGAGAAGACGAGCAGGTTCTGCTCGACGGTGAGCGTGACGTCGAGGTTGTCGAGCTGCGGCACGACGCCGCACTGGGCCCGCGCCTGCTTGGACTCGGCGGGAAGCTTGAAGCCGAGCACCTCGAGATCGCCTTCGTCGGCGATCGACTGGGCGGTCAGCAGCCGCATCGTGGTGGACTTGCCCGCGCCGTTCGGCCCGAGCAGGCCGACGCACGTGCCCATGGGCACGTCGAGGTCGAGGTGGTTCACCGCGGTGATCTCGTCATAGAGCTTCACGACCCCGCGGAGACGAATCGCCAGCTCGCTCATCGTTTCAGTGAAGCAGGTCCACGAAACGCCTCAGGGCCTGGTCGACCCGCTCCGGGTCGGGCGCGGTCAGGCGGTCGAGCAGGAGCCCGCGGATGACCGCGACGTACAGCGTGGCGGTGCTCGCATCGAGGGCTTCGGGGTGCCAGCGAGAGCCGAGGAAGCGGAGCCAGTCGTCGATCATCGGCCGGCCCGCGCCCGCGTGGGCCTCGGGATTCGCCATCGCGTCGACGTGGGTCTGGAAGAACACGCGCATGAAGGGCGCGCGCTCCTCGGCGCTCACCCAGTCCCAGACCTCGCTCAGGGTGTCCGCGTCGCCGCGCCCGGCCTGCACCTCGGCGAGCCGCTCCGCCAGCCGGCGCCGGATCTCGGCGAGCACCTCGTCGACCAGACGCTCCTTGCTCTCGAAGTCGTAGAGCAGCATCCGCGGGCTCGTCCCGAGTGCGGCGGCAAGCGGGCGGAGGCTGAGCCCTTCGAGGCCGTGCTCGAGCACGTAGTCCGCCGCCTTCTCGAGCGTGCGCGCGCGGCGGGTGGGGTCGACGGGTCTGGCCATTAGTGATACAGTCGTTTCATAAACTACCGGAGAGTACTCGTCAGGACGGACGGCACCTTCGAGGCGATGCTCGGCCTCGCCCTGGTAGCGGGCGGGGTAGCCGGCGGGCTCGGCCCCGACGACTTCCCCGGACCCGTGAGCACGTCGCTGATTCTTGTCGTCGGCGCAGCGCTCGTTGCCGTCGGCGCGTTGCTCTGGCGCCTCGCCGAGAAGATCGACCTACGCACGCTCGCGACCGCGAACGCGGCAACCGCTGCAGCTGCCGGCGCCTGGTACCTCGCCGCGGGCGGATTCTCAACCGCCGGCGCCACGCTGACGCTCGTGACCGCCGGAGCGCTCGTGCTCCTCGCCGCGGCGCAGCTCCTGGCTCGACCCTAGTAAGAGACGGGAGCGGCCCGATCAGGGCCGCTCCCGCCGGCCACAGTTACGGGCGGCCGCCGAAGTCGCGGACGAAGGCGTCCGGAACGCTGTTCGTGTCTCCGTCGACGAGGTTTGCCGCCCAGGACGAGAAGACCAGCATGTGGTCGTTCGCGCTGAAGGCGATCCCCCCGGTCGCGCTGGCATCGTCGCCCTGGTTGCCGTCCTGGCCCAGGCTCGCGATCAGCGTCTCGCCGTTGGCGAGGTCGTGGACGAACACGTCTGTGATGTCATTCCTGTCGCCGGCCACGAGGTTCGAGGCCAGCGACGTGAACGCGACGTAGCGCCCGTCGGCGCTGATGCTCGCCGCGCCGAGGCTCTCCTGGTTGGCCTGGGCGCCTGCCGTGCTGACGCTGACGCGCGTCGTGCGGCCGGTCCGGCGGTCGTGCACGAAGATGTCGAAGACGCCGTTCGTGTCGCGGCGGACGAGGTTCGAGTCAGCCGAGTGGAACGCGACATAGCGGCCGTTCGCGCTGATCACCGGCGCGTTGCTGCCGTTCATGGTGCGGTCGCCGCCGCCCTCACGGCCGCGGCTGTCGACGCTCACGCGCGTCGTCCTGCCCGTGCGGCGGTCGCGGACGAACACGTCAGAGAGCCGGTTCGTGTCGTGCGGGACAAGGTTCGTCGCCGAGGAGTCGAAGGCGACGTAGCGCCCGTGGGCGCTCAGCGCTGGCTCGCCGCTCTCGCAGCCGGCGATGTTGCAACGAGCCTGCTGACCTTTGCTGGTGAGGCTGACGCGGGTCGTCTTTCCGGTCGCGAGATCACGCACGAAGACATCCGCCATCTGGTTCGTGTCGTGACGGACGAGGTTCGACGCGCCCGAGCTGAAGGCGACGTAGCGTCCGTCCGCGCTGATCGTCGAGAATCCGCTCGGGCCGTTCGCCTGCCGGCCGGCGCTGCTGACGCTCACGCGCGTCGTCACGCCGCTCGCGAGGTCGTGGAGGAAGACGTCTTCGGTGCCGTTGGTGTCTTCCGGGACGAGGTTCGGCGCGTCCGACTGGAAGACGACGTAGCGGCCGCTGGCGCTGATCGCGCCGGCGGTCGAGCCGCCCCAGGGGTCGTCGGTCGGCTTGGCCTCGGTTCCATCAGTCGCGACGCTGACGCGGGTCGTGACGCCGTTCGAGCGGTCGCGGACGAAGACGTCCCAGCGGTCGTTCGTGTCGCCGGCGACGAGGTTCGTCGCCTGCGAGTTCAGCAGCACGTAGCGGCCGTTCGCGCTGACACCGGCCGTGTAGGTGTCCCGGTCGCCCTGAGTCCCGTCGCTCGAGACGCTCACGCGCGTCGTCGAAGGCGGGCCCGCCGCCGCGGCCGAGAGGGCCAGGGCGCCGAGGATGATCAGGCTTGCAAGTGCGATGAGCTTCTTCATGGGGACCTCCTTTGGTCACCCCGCATGCTCTTCGGCCTGCGCAACGAGCCCGCGACGGCCGGGTAACGGTTTCGCTACAGCCTCAGCGGGGTGTGAAGGCGGCGCCGTCGGCGAGGCCCGCGCCGCCCCAGACGATCAGGGAGCGACCCGTCCAGGCGGCCACGGGATCGAGGCGCCCAAGCAGGGGAGCCTGCGGTAGCGGCACCCAGCGGTCTGCCCGCGGGTCGTACGCCAGGCCGTGCGGCGGGGTCGCAAACCCGCCCGGCTGTCCCGTCTCGCCGCCCCAGAGCAGGAGCCGCTTGCCGGTCCAGACCGCCGCCGCCCGCGCGCGCCCGGAGTCCATCGGCGCGAGTCGCCGCCACCGGTTCGCCTTCGGTTCGTACGCGAAGCCGCCCGCAGGCGCGCCGTTGCCGCCGACGACGAGCAGCTCGCTGCCGTCCCACACGGCGTCGGCGCCGTCGCGGGCCTCCGGGAGCGGCGGCAGCGCACGCCAGCCCTTCGCCGGCGAGAAGGCCGCGGCGCGCGCGCCGGAGATCACGATCAGCTCGCGGCCGGTCCAGGCAGCGCTGCCGAGGAACGGCGCGGCCGGAAGCCGGCGCCAGCGCTTCGTGCCCGGGCGGTAGGCCGCTCCACCGGTGCGGCTCCAGCCGATCAGGTCGCGGCCTGTCCAGGCCGTGACCGCCGGCGCGACGAGCGGCGCGCGCGGCAGGGGGCGCCAGGAGCCGTCGTAGGCAAGGGCAGTCGGCCCCCAGGCAAGCAGCTCCTTCCCGGTCCAGGCCGCGCGGTAGCGACCAGCCGGCGGAGGCACGAGCCTGCGCCACTTGCCGCGCCGCGGGTCGTAGGACGCGAAGGCGTGCCGTCCGAGCACCAGGAGCTCCTTCCCGGTCCAGGCGCTCGTGCGGTCGGCCTGAGCGCCGAGCGGCGCCGGCGGCAGGAGCCTCCAGCTCCCGGCGAGCGGAGCGGCGACCGGCGCAAGCGCCTTGTAGGTCGCGCGGGTCACCGCGTGGTCGAGCACCGGCTGGCCGTCGACCGAGAACCGAACCGTCGAGACCGTCGGGAACTGGGTCAACGTGTAGACGACCTGTGCGAGGCGAAGCTGCAGGGACCGCGAGCTCGCGCCGGACTGGTAGTCCGAGCTCAGGTCGACCCGGGCGACGCCGTTCGAGATCGCGATCCCGTTCAGGAGCGTGCCCGGAGGGATCTCGCTGCGAAGCCCGGCCTTGCGCTCGGCGCGGTTCGGCCCCGCCAGAAGCGCCTCGACGGCGGCGGTGGCGACCTGGCGGGTTGCCGCGTGCGTCCGCAGGGCTTCGACGAGCCGCCCGCCGCGAGCGAACCAGACCTCGAGCGCCCGCCCGGTCGGCAAGGCCGTGCTCTGCGTCGCCTGCGTCGTCGTCTGCACCGGCGGTGGCCCGAGCACGACCGCCCGGTCAGACCCCCAGCCGGCCGCGAAGTACCCGACTGCGCCTGCCGCGAGCACGAGCGCAATGACCCCGAGGAGCGTCTTCACACGTGCAATCCTCGCGCGCTAGCCCGTCGGCGTGAAGGCCGCAAGGTGAACGCCGCTGCCGACGATCAGGCTCTGGCCAGTCCAGGCGAGGGCAACTGCGAAGCCGTGAAGCGGCGCCGGCGGCAAGACCGACCAGCGGTCTCCTGGCGGGTCGTAGGCCAGGCCGCGGCTCGTCTCCGAGCCGCCCCAGACGAGCAGGCGCTCGCCGGTCCAGAACGCCCGAGCGCCTCGCAGGCCGAACGGCATCGTCGCCAGCGGGCGGCGCTGGTTCGTCGCCGGGTCGTACGCGAACGCGGCGCGCGCGCTCGCCCCGTACCCGGCGACGAGAACCTCGTGTCCGTCCCAGGCGGCGGCGCCCCCCGACCCGAGTGGAGAATCGGGCAGCGGCGTGATCCGGCGCCACGTGTCCGTCGCGGGGTTGTACGCGGCTCCGCGCGCGAGGCTCCCCGGGAAGGGCTTGGCGTCAGCAGGGTTGAACCCGCTCGAGAAGAGGACGAGCTCGCGCCCCGTCCAGGCGCCGATCGGGCCCTGGCTCGGAGCGAGCGGCGAGGGAGCGAGGTCGCGGTAGGTATCGGTTGCCGGGTTGTAGGCCAGGCCGTTACCCCAGGCGTCACCGCAGCAGCCGCCGCCCCAGCCGATTGCCTCGCGGCCCGTCCAGACCACGAGCCCTCCACCCACGGATTTGCGCAGCGTCTTCCAGCCCCTCGTCGCGGGGTCGTATGCGCCGGAGCGGAAGGGCGCGAACAGAAGCGCGTCCTTGCCGGTCCAGACGGCGTTGTAACCCGGCTCGTAGCCGGGACCGGCCGGAGGCGGGATCCGCTTCCACGTCCTCGACACCGACTCGTACGCCTCGAGCGCGTCGCCCTTCTTGCCGCGACCGAAGAGCACCAGCTGCTTGCCGGTCCAGACGCTCGCCCAACCGGAATCGATCGCGACGGGGGCCGCGGGCAGTGCTTGCCACGGCGAGGCCGCGGCAGCGCGCGGCTTGGCAGCGGCGCCGCTGCCGCAGGCGACGAGGAGGAACGCGAGCGCGCTGCCGAGCCCGGCGACGGTCGCAAGGACGACGAGCTTCTTGACGAGGGTTTCCGTGGCGCGTGACATCGCGAGTCTCCTTCAGGCTGCGTATGCGAACGGGTGGTAGAAGGCGTCGAGCGCGCGCTTCCGGTCAATGGCGAGCTGGAAGCGATCGCCGGTGCGGGAGTCAGTCACGGAGACGGTCACCGCGTCGTCCCCGGGGTGCCAGACGAGGCGGACGGCCAGTCCATTGCTTTCGCGGCTTGCGAGCTCTCGGGTCTGCTTGGTGTCTGCTGTGGCGCTCATCTCGGCTCCTTTGGTCTGATGGCACCCATCCTGTTCGTCGTCCGCAACGCGCCCGTCACGGGCTCGTAACGGTTTCGCCACAGAGCGAAGCCGCCCAGGAGGGCGGCTTCGCGTGAGACCTTCGGACTAGGGCTGGTACTGCTGCTCGACCGAGCAGACGGTGTCGACGTGGACTCGGATCCAGACGCCCGAGTCCAGGGGCTCGAACAGCGGGCGATGAGCTCCGCCTTTGACGATTCGCCCCAGCTCGGCGACCGTGATTTCGGCCGACGGAAAGCCGCTGCTGCTCGGGGGTGCTCCCTTTGCCAGCACGGTGACCTGCGCCGTGGCGGGAAGCAGGTACACGAGCGAGCGGTGTCCCTCTTCGACCACGTAGTTGTCGTTGGGAACCGGCTCTCCCTTCGGGACGACTCCGTCCTCGGCCGCGGCGGTGTTCGCGGTCAGCCCGCTCGTGAACCACGCCGGGTCGAAGTGCAGCTCGAAACCGTCGCCTTTGGGCGCGAGGGCCGTGATGTGGCCGAAGATCCGGTCGCCGCACGGCTGTTTGAGAACCGTCTTGACGACCGTCTTCGTCTTCGTCTTCGTCACGGTCGTTCGGCTGGCTGCCGGCTCGCTCAGGAAGTACAGCCCCGCGAAGGCAACGGCGGCCACCGCCGCAACGAGGGCGAACGCTCTGAGGATGGTCCGGGATGACTTCATGACGCCTCCTTGCTCGGGGTTCTTTCGGTGTCCATCCTCGGTTGCGTCTGCTACGCCGGCGTCACCGGCCCGTAACGATTCCGACACAGACGCAAGTGCTAGAGACGAAGCGTGAAGCGAGCGCCCTTGCCGGGCTCGCTCCAGACCTGGATCTCGCCGCCGAGGAGCCGCGCGTTCTCCTGGGCGATCGCGAGCCCCAGCCCCGAGCCAGGCCCGCTGCGCGCCTGGTCAGCCTTGTAGAAGCGCTCGAACAGGTGCGGCAGGTGCTCCGGCGGGATCCCGTGGCCCTGGTCCGCGACTTCCACGAACGCATGCTCGCCGTCCCGGCCCACGCGAACCACGACCCCGTCGCCTCCGTGGTCGAGTGCGTTGCCGACGAGGTTCGCGACGATCCGCTCGAGACGGCGCGGATCCGCGCTGACGATCGTCTTCTCCGCGTCGAGCCGCACGCGGCCGTCCCAGCCGCGGGTCCGCAGGATCGCGCCCACTGCAGCGGCCAGGTCGATCGCCTCGGAGTGCACGCTCTCGGCGCCCGCGTCGAGGCGTGAGATCTCCATTAGCTCCTCCACGAGCCGCCGCAATCGCCCCACGTCCGCGATCAACAGCTCGGCGGGACGGCGGGACTGGTCCGGGATCTGGTCGAGGTGCTGGCCGAGCAGCGATGCCTCGCCCACGAGGGCCGTGACGGGTGTGCGCAGCTCGTGCGCGACGTCCGCCGTGAAGCGGCGTTCTCTTGCCTCCGCGGCGGACAGTGCCGAAATCTTCCCCTCGAGCGCCGCGGCCATCTGGTTGAAGGCCTGCGCCCACGCGCCGAATTCATCCTGGCCTTCGACCGGAAGCCGCGTTTCGAGAAGCCCTTCCGCGAGTGAGTGCGCCGCCGCGCTTGCCCGCGCGACGGGCCGCAGCGTCTGGCGGGCCAGCCAGGCTCCGGCCACGACCGCGAGCAGGACGAGCAGGCCGCCGCCGGCCAGGAGGATGTTCCGCAGCACAGCGAGCTCGTGCCGAAGCCCCTGCTCGGAAAAGAAGTAGTAGAGCTGCGCGCGATCGGCAGGCCCGCCGACGAGGAGGTAGTGCGTGCCCGAGACGGTCTCGCGCTGGTAGCCGAGCTTCCCCTGGCGGACGAGCTTGCGCAGGCCCGAGGGAACGTCCTTCAGGCCGAGCTCGAACGCGCTCGAGAACGGCTGGCCGCGGGTAGCGCCGACCGTCTGGAAGCCGCCGATCCGGTTGTAGGCGTCCAGCAGCCTCTTCGAGTTGGGCAGGTACGAAGGAGCCAGCCGGAGGTTGCGGCGGGCCTGCGTCGCCGACGACGTCACCGAGTCCGCGAGCAGGTTGTGGCGGACCACGAAGTACGAGCCGGCCGCGAGCGCGACGGCCGAGAGCCCCACCGCGAGCCCGAACGCGATCGTCAGCCGGCGGCGCACGGTCTCCTAGCCGGCGTCGAAGCGGTAGCCGACCCCGCGGACCGTGCGGATCAGCTTCGGCTCCTTCGGGTCCGTCTCGATCTTCGCGCGTAGCCGCTGCACGGCCGCGTCGACGAGCCGGGAGTCGCCGAGGTAGTCGTAGTTCCAGACGAGCTCGAGCAGCAGCTCGCGCGTGAACACCTGCTTTGGCCGCCGCACGAGCTCGAGGAGGAGCCTGAACTCGGTCGCCGTCAGCGCGATCTCCTCGCCCTCGCGCCGGACCGTGAAGCCGGCGGGGTCGATCTCGAGCCCGTCGACGGAGATCATGCTGTCGCCGGGATCGCGCGCCGAGCGCCTCAGCACGGCCTTGATGCGCGCGACCAGCTCCGGGAGCTCGAACGGCTTGGTGACGTAGTCGTCGGCGCCGAGCTCGAGCCCGACCACCACGTCGTGCAGCTCGGAGCGCGCGGTCAGCATC
>Ga0075435_100003946_pt1 | contig 10139 bp, 7 predicted proteins | sample RhiMethybrSRZTD4_FD_75302 | JGI IMG/M metagenome (GOLD analysis project Ga0075435, IMG submission 75302) | Populus rhizosphere microbial communities from Tennessee, USA - Rhizosphere MetaG P. TD hybrid SRZTD4 | ecosystem: Host-associated > Plants > Roots > Rhizosphere > Soil | place: USA... | reverse complement strand
AGAGCGTCAGCGCGACGACGAGATCGGAGAGGCGCGGCAGCTCATCGAGTCGCTCAACGAGTTCCTCCACGCGAGTGACGGCACCGGGGCTGAGCACCACACCCGCCAGCTCTCGAAACTTCGCCCGAACTTCGTCTTCTCGATAGGGGTCCTGGAAGTCGCCGCGTGCGCTTTCACGCAGCCGTGTGATCTGCCGCCCATCGGTGAGCGTGACGGTCACCCGTGCTGGCTTGAGTCGCGGCACGTTGGCGTTGAGCGCCGGGTCCTCGCGAACAGCGACTCTCCGGCGGATCGCCGCGATCGCGGGATCTCGAACCGCCTCTTCGGTGAAGGCGTGATACCCCGCGTTCCCTCGGAGAATCAGCGCAGCCGCCGCGTGCGGGAGCGAGTACTTCGCCGCGAAGTAGTTGATCGGATCGGGCTCCCGCATGTTGGCGGCGAACCGATACGTCGCGACGTCGACTCGCGCGATGTTCTCGGGACGCAGCTTGTGCTCGGTGAGGATGTCCTCGAGCGCGTCGAGCGCCGAATAGATGGGATTGCAGCAGGCGCGCAGCCGGAAATAGTTCCGCGTGATCTCCCAGCGTTGGCCGAGCTCTTCTGTCACCGCCTCGGGGCGGAAGCCGTCGCCGACCAGTTGACCGAACGCCTCTTCGATCGCGTTCGGCTGTGCGGCGAGGCCGGCCAGCGCCAGCTCCGGCGCCAATATTCCCGCGAGGCCGCTCATACCCCCGGCGACGTTCAGTGCGGTGGCGCCGGCGACCGCGTTCGTGTAGGCCGGGGTGAGGATCAGGATTGCACCGAGCCTGAGCGCCAGGCTGGCCTGGTCGCCGGTCAATCCGCGCACCCGGGCGCCGGCGGCCACCGCACCCAGCAAAGGCGCCTGGCCATTCTGGTGCGCGAGGGGGCGCGCCGTCAGTCCCGCCCCGAGTCGGGCCGCGACCTCGTACCCGAAGACGAGCCCGGCCAGAGTCTCCCGGCCGGACCGTTGCAGCCATTCAGCGCAGGCCAGGGCCGTTGGCAACACCTGGACAGCGCCCTGACAGGGGACGAAGCGATGGCCTTCGCACAGCTCGATGGAGCGTCCGGCCAGCCCGTTGAGAAACGCCGCGGTGCGGGGATCTGACGTCGGCGCTCCCGGTGCCAGGATCGTGGCGCCATAGCCGCCGGTCGCGGTCAGTCGCGCCCGGGCACCGGCTACTTCTGGCTGAACGGAGCCGGCGAGCATCACGCCGACCGTGTCGAGGAAGACGAGCTTGGCATGATGACGGACGGCCTCGGGGATCGCGTCCCACGGCGTGTTGGCGATGAAGTGCGCGAGCTGTTCGATGGCTTCGCCCATCCCGAGCTCCTCGCCTTACTTGAAAGGGCCGCGCAGGCCGGCGCCGCGCGGAGCTGACTGGATGGCATCGGCCACTCGCTTCTGATCCGCGGTCATTGTCTCCGGCGTCAGCGTCGTGAATCTCGGCTCACTCATGGCGTTCCTCCCCGGTGGAGAGTAGCAGAGAGGCATCCTAGGGGTCGGGCGGGCTGCGGCCGTGCCGGTCGCCCTGACCCAGGAAGTCGGGTCGTCGCCCGCCGAGCGTCGGTGGCATACTCGGCATTCGAACCAGGGGATCACCCTCATGATCGTGACGGACGTCTACCCGGGCAAGGATCTCGGCACGCTCGAGCTCACGATCACCGTGTTTTGGTCGTGTCGGGTTTTCTCGAAGCGTTGTGCGGCGAACCAACCGATACTGCTGGCGAAAACGTGACCGCGACCAAACACGGGTTCTGGGCGTTGGTTTGGACCACTGCTGAACGCGACGTTCAGGTCGCCGCTCATCGATGCAGTGATTGTCATTTCAGCGGCCCGTATGATAGTCGGCTCAAAAACATCAATGACGAGAACCGCGGGAGAATCGCTCGAAGCGTAAGGTCTGGCCCCGCACGACTTGTGCGTGATACCAAAACTCGCGGATCGCCACGGTCGCGAGCACGCAGACGGCCCCGTCCCGGTCAAGGGCGCGTGTCCTCAGCGTGCTCGGGGGATTCACGGAGGGTAGACGCGTCGGCGAAAAGGCGCTCCGTCTCTCGATGTTCGTGATGATTTTCGCCCCGAAGTTGAGCTCCCTTGGGGAAGGGATGCGGGGGCTCAGCGGTGCATCGACTCCTCGAACATCTCGCGTTCGTCCTCCAGCTCCGAGCCGTCTCGATAGAAATAGCGGGTCCCGTCGATGCGCGGCAGTTCCCCGTCGCCATGGGTGCCATACGCAAGATAGCCCATGCCAGATCCGGTCGCATACAGCCGTTGGAGGTCGTGCTCGAGGGTGACGGCGGTGCCCTCTCCCGCGTAGGGGTTTGCCATCCAGCGTCTCGGATTCGCCTTCACGAACGTCTCGACCTGGTCATACGCATAGGCGTTGAAGAAGAGGCGGTCGTCTGGCCGGTAGGCGAGGTAGGTAGGCCACGTCTCGCGCGGACCGTAGTACTCACCGGCCGTCAGGGAGCGAAGGTATGCCGCGATGTCCTGGTTCGTGATGCCGATCTCCTTCATCTTCATCTGATCGAACCAGAGGTTGATGAACCCGCCGCCGAGACTGATCTTCGCGCCGAACTTCTTGTCGATCATTTCGAGTAGGGTCCGCAGTGAGAGCCGGTGACCGTTGGCCACCTCCGGCATCGGCATCATCCCGTGATCGGCGGTGATCGTGACCACGTAGTTCCCCTCACCCACCCGAGCATTCAGCTTCTGGACCAGCTTGCCGACGCAGGCGTCCTGCGCCCGGAGCGCTTCCCGTGCCTCGAGGCTTTCGAGGCCCCAGCGGTGCGCGGCGTAATCCGTCGGCTTCATGCTCATGTAGACGAGTGCGGTCACGTCGGACCGATCGATGGGTTCCCGATCCATCATCATCAGCATGTTGTCGCACTCGAACGCGACATAGGCGGGCGTGAAGCGGACGTTCGAGCTGTCGTCGACCTTGTGCCCCATCCACACGCCGCTGCCGCCGGTCAGCTCCTTGACGTATGGCATCGGGCTCCGGCCGCGGAGGTACGCGGGGAAGGTAAAGAGGTCGATGTTCGTCATCAGCCGGTGCTCCTGATCACCCCCCGGGAACTGCTCCTTCCATGCTGGGTTCTTCGGCTGGGCGAAGAGGACGACGATATGGCTCTTGTTGCCGGGGTGATGCGCCGCCCCGTGGCCGACCATGCCCATCGCTGCCCGGTCCTGAAAGCTCGTGCCGATGACGACCGGCTTGGGATTGGCGCTGACGCCGTACTCGTCGGCCAGCGTGGGCGCCTTGATGAACTCCGGTGAGAAGTCCGGGAACGACTGCGTCACCTGCTTCTTTGCCGGGTCGTAGATCTCGTTCCCCACGATGCGCGTCGTGATGGGATAGCCTCCCGTCCCGATCGCGACGTGGGAGACGGCCGTCGCGGTTTCGAGCTGCGTGACTTTCGCGTCCTTATACTCGGCACCTCGCGCCGCGAGCCCCTTGATGACGGGCCAGGCGTCCGGCCACGCCTCGTAGAGCGACCGCCCGCCCCCGTCCATCACGATGGTGAGGATGACCTTGGGCCGCTTCGACGTCGGAACGAGCGCCTCCGCCATCACGCGCCCCATCGACCCCTTGGGGGGACTCGTGCCGATCAGGCGAGCGTACGTCGGCGCGATATTCTGCAGCGTCGTCATCTCGAGCTTGGCGCCTTCCTTGATGAAGCCCGGACCGTACAGGACGAACTTGATGTCGGTGTCGTAGTCCCACGACGACGCGTGAGTCGTCCACATGTGCTTGAGAACGAAGACCTGGTTCGGGTCGGCGCGGACGCCTCGCAGCGCCCGCACAGGGATGTGGCTGAATTCCTCGCTGAAGAACGCCCGGTCGGCAACGATCGTGTAGCGGGCGGGGACCATCACCACGTGACCGCTCTGCTCCGCGGCCCAGCTCTGCACGGCATAGGCGAAGTGCCACGCGTCGTCGCGATCCTGGCTTTGATACGCCGAGGTTGACCAGCTCGGGGTGGTCGGCGGTTTTGCGGCGGCGCCCGAGATCGAGGCGGAGGCCCTCGTCGAGGATGAGATCGTGCTGGTGGGTCCTCCTCAGCTCGCCGGTCAGTGGATGTCGCGGCGGGACGCGGAAGCGGCGACATGGATCTCGGCGGGGGAGGGCTCGGCAACCCGCGTTGCCGTCGAGGCGTTCTGGGCTGACTCCGGCATCACCCCGGGGCGCCGCCTCGATCTGCCGTCGTGGGAGGCCGTGAAACTGGCGGTGGCTCGCGGCCATGGCGTGGCCGGCTGTAGCCGGTTCTCCGTCGAAGGTGAGCTTCGGGACGGCTCGCTCGCCCTCGTTCGGCTTCGTGGGTGGAACGTGTGGCGGACGATCTCGATCATCCGGCATCGAGAGGCCGCGCTCACGCCTTCAGCGCAAGAGTTCCTGACGATGTTGCATGAGCGGTGGGGTCGCCCGTCGCCGCAGCGGCGGCGTCGACGCCGCGAGGGCTCTTCTCCTCGACGATGACGGCGGGACGAGGAATGTTTCAGGGAACTTTGCCCTGCATGTTTTAGTCGCGTCGAACGACCTCTGGCGACGGTCACTCTGTCCATCGGGCCCGTCCCCGTGACATAAGGCCAGACTCGGACACCGGCCGCCTCAGGAGCCGCTGCCAGCGCCCCAGGAGCGGCTGCCACAGCGGCGCTCGGGGCCGAGCGCTACCTCGAGGCGCACCACTCCGGCCACTGAGAGCCGCGTTCTGCCTACGTAGGGCTCGTCGCCGACAGGGACCGGCGCTGCTGTTCGGTGATGCCAATCGTTCGGTTGGCGTTAGCTCCGGTACCACCTGACCTGATTCGCGACGCCGGTCATCGGTTCTCCCTGCTCTGTCGCTTCGACGAAGTGCAGCCCCCGCCTCTCGGCCACCTGAACGTAGCCGAGTATCCTTCGCGTGTCCTTGTCGAGCTTCACAAGCCAGCCGGGGGATGCGGTGGGTTGATCCAGCGGATGCATGGAAGCCCACAGAGAGCCGCCCGCGACCTGGAGCGAGTAGGTCTTGCCGATCGAGAACTCATCCAGGTGTTTGCCGTCCAGATCGAACAACTGAATCCGCCCGTTCTCGCGGTCGGCGACGTAAAGTGTCTCGCCGTCGATGACGATCGAATGCGGAAGATGGAACTGCCCCGGCGCGATTCCGGCGCTTCCCCACTCGCGCACCTTTTTTCCGTCCGATCTGAATTCAAGGATCCGAGCATTGGCGTAGCCGTCGGCCACGAAGATGCGGCCATCGGGCCCGAAGGCGACATCCGTGGCCCCGCTGAAGCGGGTTTGGGCCCCTGTGGGTTGGCCACCCACGTTGATCTGCTGGAGGATCTCGCCGTGCGGCGTGAATTTGTGGAGGACGGAGGTGGCGGCATCGACGGTCCAGATGTTGCCCGCCGGGTCGATGCGAATCGCATGGGGGATCTCGTACTGCCCGCGGCCCCAGGAGCGCAGGACGCGACCTGCCATGTCGACGGCGATCACGGGATCGACGCGGTCGCCGCGCTGAATCATGTACAAGACGCCGCTGCGATCGAGGGCCGCCCACGAAACCATGCCCAGCTCCCAGCCGGGCTGAGGCGGCTCGACGATAAATTCCCTGGCGCTCAAGGGCAGTCTCTGGGCCTCCTGGATCAGCTCGCGGGTACGAGCGCCCGCCGCCGCTTTCGCGTCCGAGGTGAGCTCGTTGACGGAGAACGCGCCTGAGGCCGCCCCGCTAAGGAAGTCGGTCAAGATGTCGAACCCTGACCCCCGGGGGCCACGCGGCGGCGTCCCCGGCCGCCCCGCCGCGAGTGTCGACGGCGCCGTCCACCAGACGGCTCGGACACGGGCGCCTCCACGGCCGCTCCCACCGGTTCGGCGCGCTCCGCCTCTCCCACCAGCGTGATTATGCCCGTCGGGCTCACGGAGAGCTCCTTGATGCGCCGGATCCGGGTGACGAGCCGCGGCGAGCCGGGCGGTCGCGCGAAGCCATGCGCCTTGAGGGTCCGCTCGATGTTGTCGAGAGCGTAGGAAACATTAGCACGCTCCGGCGGCGCTCGCCTCGTCCGTGGGCCCCTTCCCCGTGACTTAAGGTGCCAGTCTCGGACGCGGAACGCCCGAGGAGCCAATGCCACAGCCGTCGTGGCCGAAGGCCGAGCGCATGAGATCGAGACCGCGCATCGCCTCAAAATTCCGGTTACCGAAGGGCGCCTCGTGGATCAGAAGTCACGGTTACCCATTCAGCGGAGGAGGGCCCCGTGACACGAGCGAGCTTGCGGGAATACGGGACGCGACAGCGAGCACGGTACGATCCCCTCCGGCCTACATCGCGCCGCGCCGACTTTCCTGCTATGTTCGTGCCCTCACGCGACAGTGCTCATGACCTCTCGCCAGCTGCTCGCTGAGGCAAGGAGGCGCCCATGAAGGTCGGGACCGCGCTGAACATGCTGACCAAGGAAGGGATGCCGGATGCTGCCGTGCTCGCCGAGCACCTCGCCCTGGGGGACCTCGCCGAGCCTCTCGGCTTCGATTCGCTCTTCGCACTGGAGCATCACTTTACCGGCTACGCCATGTCGCCCTCCCCGACCCAGCTCCTGAGCTACTTCGCGGGCCGGACGAAGCGCGTCACGCTCGGCACCGCAGTGATCGTGCTGCCGTGGCACGACCCGGTCAGGGTCGCCGAGGAGATCGCGTTGCTCGACATCCTGTCCGGGGGTCGCTGCCTCCTCGGATTCGGCCGGGGCGCGGCGAGCGTCGAGTATGCGGGATTCCGGATCCCCATGGAGGAGGCGCGGGCGCGCTTCGTGGAGACGGCGCAGATCGTCGTCCGGGCGCTCAGCCAGGACGTCTTCGAGTGGGACGGGGAGTTCTTCAAGATTCCGCGGACGTCGATTCGCCCGCGCCCGATCTCCCACCCGGAGCGCCGCATCTACGCCTCGTCGGTGAGCCCCGAGTCGGCCGAGATCATGGCGAAGCTCGGCTTCGGCGTGCTGGTCATCATGCAGAACGAGTGGCCGAAGGCCGCCGAGGACATCCAGCGGTACCGGGAGATCGCGCAGAGTGTCGGCCACACGCCGCGGCCGCCCATCATCCTCACCAACATCTCGGTGGCGGAGAGCCGGAGCGAGGCCCACGAGCGTGCCGTGCAGTATCTCAGCCGCAAGTTCGACTCCATCGACGCGCACTACCACTTCTCGGATGGCCATCTCGGCTCGGTGAAGGGCTACGAGTCCTACGGCAAGACCGCCAAGACCTACGCCAAGATGAAGGACCCGTCCTTCCGCGAGAAGGCGACGGACTTCTACGTGAAGATCCAGATCGTCGGCACCCCTGACGACTGCCTCCAGCAGCTGGGAGAGCTGCAGCAGCTCACCGGGCTCGACCATCTGGTCACAGAGTTTGGCTTCGGCGGGATGCCTCACCACGAGGCCGAGCTCAATATGCGGCTCTTCGCCGAGCGCGTCATGCCGGCGCTCCAGCACGATGCGGCGTTCGCGCACACCGGAGCCTCGCCCCGGAGCGCGGCGGCGGCCGGGCCGCGGCCCGATGGCATCTTCGCCCCGGCCTGACCGCACCCTCTTCTCGACGGCGCGTCGCCTCCCCGACGAGAGAAGCGGCCAACGCGCGCAGTGCGGGTCTGGTTGCCACGGGCGAAGTCGCAGCTCATCATCGCAGGGCGAACCGCGTACTTCATGTGGAGCGGACGGAGCATCTGCTCCCTAGATCCGGTCCGACGTGGATTGACCCGAACCGTCGGCCGTTATAGTGTCGCCGCGGGAGCTACACACGGATGGACGCGACGGTAGCAGAGACCATCGAGATGGCCATTCAGCGCCGCACCGTTAAACGCACGCCAAGGAGATCGCCATGAGCACGCCCGCCCCTGGCACCCGTTCCGTTTCGCGTCGCACGTTCGTCAAGACGGCCGCGGTCGGGGCCTCCATCGTCGGGGCGCCGTTCGTGTGGCGCAGGGCAAGCGCGCAGGCCAAGCGCATCGTGATCCGGGACTCGGGAGGGCCCTTCACGCCCGCCTTCGAGCAGGCGTTCTACAAGCCGTTCCGCGAGGCCACGGGGATCGAGGCGGTGGGCGTGGCCTCCGCGCACGAGCCGACGAGCCAGGTCAAGAGCATGGTCGACACCAAGAGCTACACGTGGGACATGGCCCAGCTCAGCCAGGCCGCCGCCGAGCAGCTCGTCAACGAAGGGGGCTATCTCGAACGGCACGAGCTGGAGAAGGATCCCAACGTCGCCGAGATCCCCGCGGAGTACATGACCCCATACTGCGTGGGGGACGACGTCTACTCGACGATCCTCGCGTATCGGACGGATGCGTTCAAGGGGCGGAAGGCCCCGGTCACGTGGAAGGACCTGCTGGACCTCAAGGGCTTTCCTGGACGCCGGTCGCTGCGCAAGCACCCGTTCGACACCGTGGAGGAGGCGCTGCTCGCCGACGGGGTGCCGAAGGACAAGCTCTATCCGTGCGACGTGGACCGGGCGTTCAAGGTGCTCGATCGGGTCAAGAAAGACGTCGTCGTCTGGTGGACTGGCGGCGCCCAAGCCTCCCAGATGCTCAAGACCGGCGAGATCGACGTCATCCCCACGTGGGCCGCGCGGGCGCAGACCGTGATCGACGAGGGGGGACCGGTGAAGATCTCCTGGGACCAGAACCTGTGGGCCATGGAGGGCTGGTGCATCCTGAAGGGCGGGCCCAAGGCGGATCTCTGCCGCGAGTTCATCAAGTTCGCGTCGAACGCCAAGCGCATGGCCGCCTTCGCCCCGTTCATTCCCAACGGGCCGACCAATCCCAACGCGTACAAGTACATCGATCCCAAGCGCGCCCCCGTCTTGACCACGTTTCCCGACAACAAGAACCGCGGCATCAAGCTGGACCATGCGTACTGGGCCGGCGTGAAGGACAAGGTCACCGAGCGCTTCAACGCCTGGCTCATCGCCTGAGTCGGCTCGAGAGCGCGGCCACGTACAAGCTGCAGGTCCGGCAACTGCGGAAGACCTACGGGCCGGTGGTCGCGCTCGCGGGGGCCGATCTCGAGCTGCGCGAGGGCGAGTTCCTCACGCTGCTGGGACCCTCGGGCTCCGGCAAGACCACGCTCCTGATGATGGTGGCGGGATTGATCCAGCCCGACAGCGGCGAGGTCTGGATCGACGGGAAGCTCGCCACGTACGCGCCGCCCTTCAAGCGCGACGTCGGCATGGTGTTCCAGAACTACGCGCTCTTCCCGCACCTCACCGTGGGCGAGAACATCGCCTTTCCCCTGCGCATGCGCGGGGTGCCCGAGGCCACCATCCAGCAGGAGGTGCGCCGCATCCTCGACGTCGTGCGCCTGCCCGACGTGGGCGGCCGCTTGCCCCGCGCGCTGTCCGGAGGCCAGCAGCAGCGCGTGGCCCTCGCCCGGTGCATGGTCTACAAGCCCTCGATCATCCTGATGGACGAGCCCCTCGGCGCGCTGGACAAGAAGCTGCGCGACCAGATGCAGCTCGAGATCAAGCAGCTCCACGCGGAGCTCCGCATCACCGTCCTCTACGTCACCCACGATCAGGAAGAAGCGATGATCATGTCTGACCGGATCTGTCTGATGCGGGACGGCCACGTCGAGCAGATCGGGACGCCGGACGAGCTCTATTTTCATCCCCGCACGCGCTTCGCCGCGGAGTTCCTCGGCGAGTCCAACGTGCTGACGTGCGAGGTGGTCGGCGTCGAGGCATCACACGTGGTGGTGACGGCCGCCGGCATCCGGTTGCGGGCGCCGCAGGACGAGCGCCTGCGCGACGCTCGCCGCGTGGCGCTCATGGTGCGCCCGGAGCGCGTGGCCATCCTCGACGCGCACGCCGCGGGGCAGGGAGCCGAGCTGGAGAACCGGCTGGAGGGGTGCCTCCGCCAGGTGATTCGCGTCAGCGGGCTCACGAGGTACTACGTGGGGCTGGACAGCGGACAGACGATCGTCGCCTCCACGCTAACGGGAGACGCCAAGACCGTGGCCACGCCGGGCTCGCGCGTGGCGCTCACGTGGCTGCCGGACGCTGGCATCCTCCTCCCGCCTGCTTCGACGGGCTAGCGGGTTCTCTATGAGGACCGTTGCCACGTCCTGCACGCCCCCTCACCCTGACCCTCTCCCCCTCCGG
>Ga0075435_100003944_pt1 | contig 10140 bp, 4 predicted proteins | sample RhiMethybrSRZTD4_FD_75302 | JGI IMG/M metagenome (GOLD analysis project Ga0075435, IMG submission 75302) | Populus rhizosphere microbial communities from Tennessee, USA - Rhizosphere MetaG P. TD hybrid SRZTD4 | ecosystem: Host-associated > Plants > Roots > Rhizosphere > Soil | place: USA... | reverse complement strand
CGTACTCGTTCTTCAGCGCCGGATCGGATCCCTCGACCACACCGACGACGTTGCGCGTCTGCGTGACCTGCCGATCTTTGATCGCGCGACGGAGATCGACGGTGACCCCCGGCACGGGCATCGATTGCGGCGTCCCGGCGCGATCGATCGCATCCTGAAGCTGATCGATCGTTTTCCCGGACGAGGCGAGCAATTCGTCGGCGACCCGGCGCGTGATCGTGACGACCGGCGTGTCCCAGAACGGGCTGGTCAGCGTGTGCTGACCGCGATCGGTGCGGATCTGCGCGTTGGTCGGACCGCTGATCGCGCGCGGCGGCCGGTGGGTAACGCGGTCCTGCACCATCAGCATCGCGGCAGCGCCGTGCCGCCGCGCCACCTCGGGCTTCAGCCAGTTGTAGGCGTGGACAGTGTTCCACGAGCCCTTGAAGCGGCTGGCGGCGTCCGTCTCCTGCGGCTCGTGCGCCAGAATCATGATCACTTTGCCGGCGACATCGACGCCCTTGAAGTCGTCGTAGTCGTATTCAGGCGCCGTGATGCCGTAGCCGGCGAACACCAGCGGCCCCGATACGGTTACCTCCACGTTGCCCTGGCGCGGCAGGGTGTAGTCAGGGCCGTTGAGGTAGTCGCGATCGAGGTTGCCGCCGCTCTTCGACACCACATGCGCGGCGAGCCGGGTGCGCTCGCGATCGATGTGCGCGTCGACCATCGGAAAGTTCTGGAAGAAGGTGTTGTCGTCGCCGACCGGTTTCAAGCCGGCGCGATAGAAGAACCCGGCGATGTACTCGGCCGCGATTCGACCCTCGTGGCTCATCGAATCGCGTCCCGCCATCGCATCGGAGGCAAGGAAGAAGATGTGCCCTTTCAGCGCGTCGGCACGGATGGTCTCCAGCCCGGGCGCCGGATCGCCCGCCGCGGTCGACACCAGCGCGAGCGCGACGATGGCGAACGAAGTAGCCGCGAAGCGCCGGGCGGTCGGAGGTGCGGAGCGTGTGCGCATGGTGTGCCCCCGGGTCAAAGCCGATTGGGGCACAGCATACTCGCGGGGGCGCGCGGTTTCGCACGCGCTTGCACGGTATCGCCAGTAAGTTGAATGGTGCGGGATTGGATCCGTCTGTCGTTAGACGGACTCCACTGCGCCGCTATTCGTCACGCAAGACGATCATCGGATCGACGCGTGTGGCCGATCGCGCAGGCAGGTAGCAGGCGACCAGCGCAACCGTGGCGATCAACGCGATCACGCCGGCAATCGTCGCCGGATCCGACGGACGCACGCCGAACAACAGCGACGCGAGCACGCGGTTCATCGTGAACGCCACCGCGAGCCCGGCGACCACACCGACGAGCGTGAGGCCGAGGCCCTGCGAGAGAACCAGCCGCAGAACCGATCGGCGATCGGCCCCGAGGGCCATGCGGATGCCGATTTCGCGGCGGCGCTCGCTCACCATGTACGACAGGACGCCGTACGCGCCGATGGCGGCGAGGAGCAGCGCCAGTCCAGCAAAGACGCCGAGCAGTTGTGCGAGCAGACGTGGACGGCCGATCGCATCCGCGAACACATCATCCATTGTCTGCAGGCGGATCACCGGCAGCGACGGATCCAGTCCTTCCACCGCGCGATGGATTGAGGCCGACAATGCCTGCGGCGCGATTGATGTGCGCAGCACCAGGTTCATCGCGTTCGGCATCGCGCCGTTGACTTTGAACGACTGCTCGACGTCGAAGTAGAGCTCGGTCCCCGTCTTCTTGTCGACGCCGCCCTGCTTGACGTCCTTCAGCACGCCGACGACCGTGAACCACGGCACATTGGCCGACGGCGGCGCCGATGGCCGCATGCGGCGGCCAATCGGACTCTGCCCGCCGAAGAACGTTCGCGCCAACGTCTCGTTGACGAGGACGACGAAGGGACCGTCCGCGTCGGACGGCTGAAACGATCGTCCTTCCACGACCGGGATGCCCATCGTCTCGACGTAGCGGCCAGTGACGTTCTGGTAGTAATCGACGTTTGGGCCGGGAGTGTTCGGAGGCGGCGGCGGATAATTCTCGATGTTGGTGTCGTTGGCGTTCACGCGGCGAAGCGGCGGCAGGCCGTCCATCGCCGCGACACTCTGCACGCCGGGCAGCATTGAGAGTTGATCGATCAGCCTCCGATAGAAATCCATCACCTGCGATTGCTGTTGGTACTTCGCGGCCGGCACACTCACCGCGAACGTCACGAGACGCGAGCGATTGAACCCGGCATCGACGTTGGACAGGTTCAGCACCGTTCGCAGCAGCAGACCTGCACCGATGACCAGCGCGACGGCAAGCGCCACTTCGCCGGCGACGAGGGCGCGGCGGACGCGATTGCGGCCGGCGCCAGCCGTGGTGCGCTGACCGCTTTCCTTCAGCGCGAGGGACGTGGCGTCGGCGCCGAGATGCAGCAGCGGCGCGAGACCGAACACCGCGCCGGTCGCCAGGCCGACGACGAGCGTGAACGCGAGCACTCCGAGATCGAGCGTGATGTCTGCAGATCGCGGCAGGCTGTCGGGATATGCCGCGATGAGCGCGCGCAGGCCGAACACCGCGACGCCGAGACCGAGCGCGGCGCCGGTGAACGAGAGGAGGCATCCCTCGACCATGAACTGGCGAAGCAGCCGCGCGCGCCCGGCGCCGAGGGCGCTGCGCACGGCAAACTCTTTGTGGCGCGACTCGGCGCGGGCGAGGAGAAGATTCGCGAGATTCGCGCACGCGATGAGCAGGACGAACACCACGGCACCCTGCAGCACGAGGACTGCCGTCCGCGCGCTGCCGACGATCTGTGCCTGCAGCGGATCGAACCGGAACGGATGGTTCTTCGGATCGGGTGCGTGAATGCCGCCGGTCGCGTTCGCCGGGCGCGCGGCCTGCAGAGACGGCAGCCAGTTGGCGAGAATCGTCGCGAGCTCTGCGCCGGCGGATGCGAGCGTCACGCCGGGCTTCAGGCGCCCGATTAAATAAAGGTAGTGGCTTCCGCGGTTGCGGCGATTGGCCGGATCGAGCACCAACGGGGTCCACAGTTCGCCGTGCAGATCGGCGACGTCGAACCGCGGCGGCATGATGCCGATGATGGTCCGCTGCCGGCTGTTGATCTCGACCTGCTGTCCGACCAGAGCCGGATTACCGGCAAACGCACTCCGCCAGACTTCGTACGACAGGACGGCGACGAGCGGTCCCCCCGGCCTCGTCTCTGCATCGTCGAACGTCCTTCCGAGCATCGGTGCGACACCGAGCGTCGTGAAGAGATCGGCCGATACCTGGACCGTCACGACCTGGCGTGGACGATCCGTCGCCGTCAGATTCGCCTGGCCGGGCGCAAAGGCGCCGATCGAAGAGAAGGATTGCACACGCTCGCGAAAGTCGAAGAACTCGGGCGGAGAAATCCAGAACTGATCGAAGCCGAGTTGGGGAAACTGGCTCGAGATGTAGACGAGCCGACCTGGTTCTGGATAGCCGAGCGGCCGCAGGATGACGCCGTTCACGACCGAAAAGATCGCCGTGTTCGCGCCGATGCCGAGCGCGAGCGTCAGGATGGTGACGATGGCGAATCCGGGGGATCGAAGAAGATTGCGAGCCGAGTGACGCACATCCCGAACGAGACCGTCCATGAATCCTCCGGAGACACCTACTCCCCGGAGTTAGATGGCACCGCAGGCGGAAGTGTTGTCGGCTTTCGATTCGATTCTCTCTACTGGGACTTCCGGCTCCATTCGGCGGCCCACTTGGCACGTAACCGCGCGCGATCCACTTCCTGCCCGCGCAAAAACACCTTGTTGATCCGCCGTGAGTTCGCGATGTCGTCGAGCGGATTGGCATCGAGCACGACGAAGTCGGCGTTGCGACCGTTCGCGATCACGCCAGTGTTCACTTTCGCGATTTCGGCGCCGTCGCGAGTTGCGAAGACGATCGCCTCCATCGGCGTGAATCCCATCGCCACCCAGCTTTCGAACAGCAGCTGTGGATACCAGCCGATGAAGAAGCGCGTTTGTCCCGTATCGCTCCCGAGTACCAGCTTCATGCCCGCCGCGATGAGCTTCCTGGCAATGACTCCGGATTTCCTGGCGTTCTGCCGCGCCCGCTCGACCGCCTCCGGCGTGAGGTTCTTCAGGAACTCACCGTAGTGCTCCTGGATCTGCGCCGCTGAGATCGTTTCCTTCAACAGGGGATCGTTCCACGCGTCGCGGCCGCCGACGGCGACGCCGCCCGAGTCGTTGAACCACATGTTGGGGCGATCGTTCCTCGCTTTTCGATCTCTGATCATCGCGAGGAACTCCTCGTCCGGCTCCTCGCCGCCGCGAACCGGCGGGTGCAGCCACCCTTCGACGCCGAGCCGCATCAGTTCCTTCGCATCGGCGAGCGTGATGTTGTGCGCCGCAACCGGGATGTTCGCCTTCTTCGCTTCCTCGAGAATCACGCGATAGAGCGGCGGCGTCAGCCGCTTGCGCGTGCCGTTGCGATCGTCGACCCAGATCTTGATGAACTCGGGCTTCATCTTGATGTAGTCGAGCGTCGCAGCTCGAGCCTCTTCCACGGTCGTGACCGGATACGGCACGTCGGCTCGCGACGGGTGTCCCTGCGCTCCCGAATCGGGCCACGCGATGCCGGGGCCGGCGGTCTTGAACAGCGCCGCGCCAGGAATGATTTCGTTGCGCACGCGCAGCGGCACGTCGCCCCAGTTCGTCCTGCCGCCGTGCAGATCCGAGCGATCGACGAGGTCGGCGATGCTGACGACGGCGCTGATGCCGTGGTAGGCGAGACGCTCGAGATGATCGATCAGGTTCTCGCGCGTGAAGTACGCCTTGGACATCGTGCCGTCGTAGACATGTTGGTAGCCGATGTGGCCGTGCAGATCGACCTTCGCCGGCATGACCGTCTTGCCGCTCAAGTCGACGTGCACGGCGCCGGCAGGCGCCGGCAGTTCACCGCGACGGCCGACGCGCGTGAACCGCGTGTTCTCGACGATGAACGCGGAGTTCTCGATCGGCGCATTGCCTTCGCCGGTGATGAGGCGAGCACCTTCGAAGACGGTCACCTGAGTGCCTTGTGTTTCGACGGTTGAGCAGGCCGCGAGCGCACACGTCAGCAGAATCGCCGCGGTCTTCACGAAGTTCGATGGCTTCATCGAATGTCCTTCCTTGTGTCGGCATCCCGCACGCTAGAAAATGTAATGCGCGCTGAACGCGACGATTCTCGGCAGCACGATCGCCGTCGCCAGCCCGAAGCTCGGTCCCGACTGCTGCGTCAGCGCGGTGACGCTGTTGATGTTGGTGGCGTTGAAGACGTTGACCTGGAGCTGGAGCTGCTGCCGCCGCGGCAGATTCACCCGCTTCTCGACGCGGACGTCGAGGAGGTTGATGTCGGGAAGCCGCTGCGATCCGACCGGCTCGACGTTCAGCGTGATCGATGGAATCGTGAGGCCGCCTCTGAACAGCGCCGTGCGGGCCCACGGCGCCCCGCTGCGGTGCTCGAAGTTTGCCGATGTCTGCAGCCCATAGGGAAAGAGATAGCTGCCCGACAGCCGGCCCAGCCACTCCCATCGTCGGTCCGCAGCGAAGATCTCCGCGTTGGGATCCTGCGTGTTGGCGCCGAAGCTGGTGCCGCCGCCAACGTTGTTCGGCAGCGGGACATCGCGCTTCGTCGCGCTGAACGACGACATCATGTGCCATTTGTTGGCGAGCCGTTTGGCCAGCGCGATCTCGATCGTCGAGTACTTCTGGTTCGCCTTGTCGTCGTTGACGATCGTCGCCACCTGATACGCCGATCCGGAAAGCTCGCGCGGGTATTCGAAGTAGGTGATCGTCGTGCCCGGATCGTCTGTCGTGCCGACCGTTCCGTCGGGACCGGGATCCCGATTCGTGATCGGAATCGAGTAGATCTCGTACGGCCGGCGAAGATTCGCCAGGCGCTGCTGATTCAGTGCGCGTGTGTGCGCGCCGGTCAGCCGCATCGCGAAGTTCGCGGTCAGCTGGCGCTCGAGCTGCAGGCTGTACTCGTCGGTGTAGGGCTGCGATTCGTCCGGGTTCGCGACGCCATTTGCGAGCGCGCCGCCCTGACCCGAGAGCGTCTGCGTCAGAAAGTCCGGGCCGTTCAAACTGAGATTCGTCTCGCCTGTGTCGTAGTTGCGGTTGCCGTTGAGATCCCGCCATCGATAGAGCGTGGTCGTGATGACGTTGCGATTCGCCGTCTGGAGCTCGTCGGTGTAGCGGAGCTTGTGATACCGCCCCCATCCGCCCTTGACGAGCGTCTTACCGTTGCCGGCGATGTCGTAGGCGGCGCGAAGCCGCGGCGACCACGAGCTGTAGATTTTGAACGGTTCCTTGTCGAAGCACTGCGCCGGATTGGGCACGTCTCCCGGCGGATCAGCGGCCTCGCGGCACCCTGCCGCGACGTACCCGTTCTCGTAGTTGTAGCGGAGGCCGATGTTCAAGGTGAGCTTCCGCGCGATCGTCCAACTGTCCTGCGCAAAGCCGCCGGCCGTGCGCAGCGGCGCGTCGGGAAAGACCGGCGTGTTGAACACCGAAATCTGATCCGCCGTGCCGTTCCTGAAGATCAGTTGGTAATTCCCGGACCCGGGAGGACGCGTCAGGCGGGCGCGGTCGGCGTGTATCTTGAAAAAATCGAGGCCAGTCTTGATTTCGTGGTTGCCGGCGAACCAGTCCGGCTTGTACCAGGTCACGCCGGCTCGCGCCTGGAATCGATCCTCGTTGTTCCGCTCGTTCATCGTCGTCGATGTGCCGGTGACGACGCGGGTGACTGAGTCGGTCGTCGCCGGTTTGCCGCCGCCGTACTCTTCGCCGTACCCGCCTGAGTGATTCCAGAACGAGCCGACCATCACGTTCGCCACCATGTCGTGGCCTTTGAGCCCGTCCCACTCCGCCTTCCACGCGCCGTTGAACCCTCGCTGGTTGCGGCGCGACTCCCACGCGACCAGGCGGCTCATCCCCTCGATGTCGGAGCGCCAGTTGAACATCGTGAAGCCGGTGAGGCGGTTCGCCTGGTTGATCTGCAAGGTTTCCTTGTGCGTGAAGAACCACGCTTTCTGCGACTCGACGCACCCCGTGCCATCCGGCGTGAAGCACTCGAGGATGCCGTTGTGATCCCGCCGCTGACGGCCCGCGACGTAGAACCAGAGTCGGTTGCGGACGATCCGCCCGCCGAGATCGCCGCTCGAGTCGTCGCGCAACTGGAGCGTGTTGCCTTCCGTGATGCCCTGCGCCCGCAGATCGTCGTCGATGTTGTTGCTCTCGAAGCTGTGGCTGGTGCCCGAGACGAACGCCGAGCCGTGAAAATCGTTGCCGCCGGTTTTCACGACGGTGTTGATCGCGATTCCGCGCGTCGGGATCGACGCGTCGTGACCCATTGTCTGAATCGTCGCTTCTTCGAGAATCGAGTAGTCGACATAGTTGCCGCTCTGCGTGTCGGACTTCGGATTGGCCGTGACGACGCCGTCGACGGCCTGCCACGACTGACCCTGCATGCCAAAGGCGCGAAACGCCGGCTGCGCGTTCGTCGTGCTCCCGCCGACATCGAGATTCGGGCGCGCCCCGGGCGCCTGCTGCATCAGGCCGATGTAGCCGTTCCGGCTGTTCGGTACGAGTTCCAATGTTTCTTTCGTGAGCTGCGTCGATGTGTTGGTTGCGGCCGTGTCGACGAGCGGCGATGCACCCGAGACGGTGACCGTCTCTTCGAGCTGTCCGACTTTGAGCTGAACGTCGACGCGCGCGGTGAAGCCGGCGGTGAGGCGAATGCCGTCGCGGCGCACCATCTGAAATCCCGAGAGCGTGTATTCGAGGGTGTAAGTTCCGATCGGCAGCGGCGTCAGACGGTACTCGCCCTGCGCGTCGGTAACCGCCGTCATGCCCGAGAGCTGCAGCGAGGGACTTCTGGCAACCACAGTGACGCCCGGGAGCACGGCGCCGCTCTCGTCTCGCAGTTGTCCGCTGATGGTCGCCGTGCCGCTTTGCGCACCGGCGCGACTGGAAAAAAGGATCAGGCCGAGAAGGAGCACCGCGGTACGACCGCCGTGACGCCGCGCGACCGGGGATGTCGCCATGGTACTTTCTCCTTGATACGTGAGACGTTTCCGAAGAAGGACGAGCGCGCGCTTATGTAGAGGCGGTTTCAAAGACTTCGCCGTAGGGGTCGACCCATGTGTCGGCCCCTGGGGCGGACCCTCGACGCTCGTCCTGAGCCTGTCGAAGGACGAGCGCTCGGGGCAGGCACGATTCCGCCCTACGACGTCGGTCTGAAACGTGCTCTTACTGTGCTGCTGTCGATGGGGATCGCAGAGCGATCTCGTTTTTCACGACGACGCCGCCCTTCATCACGAACTTGACGCGCTCCAGCTCCGTCACGTCCGTGAGCGGATTGCCGGCGACGGCGATGACGTCGGCGAACTTCCCTTTTTCAAGAGTGCCGACGCGGTTGGCCCAGTTGTAGTTGAGGACATTGGCGGCGCCGATGAAGGTCGTCTGGAGCGCCTGTGTGGAGGTCATGCCCCAGCGAACCATCCAGGCGAATTGATCGGCCTGCTTGCCGTGCGGAAACGTTCCGTCGCCGGCGACCGCGCCGCTGCCGAACACCAGCGGCACGCCGGCTTTCAACAGCTTCTTGAAGGTCAGTTCGGCCATGCCGAGACGAGTCACCGCCTTGTCGCCGGTGATTCCAAGGTTGGCGAGCAATCGCTTGTCGCCGTTGTTGAGGCCGACGAGATCGTCGATCGTGATCATGATCGGCAGCTTCTTCTGCACGACCGTGTTCACGAGCGCGTCGTCCTTGTAGAGCTCGGTGACGTGCATGCTCAGATCGACGCCTGCATTGATCGACGAGCGCATGCCGTCGCCGCCGTAGGTGTGGCAGGCAACCTTCAATCCCATGCGGTGCGCCTCGTCGACGATCGCCTGCACTTCCTCGAAGGTCAGCGACGGCGACGCGACCAGCGAGCCATCGGGTCTGAACTCGTTCAGCTCGTGGCCGCCGACGAAATCCTGGGTCGTGTAGATCTTGACCCAATCGACGCCGTGGAGCTTCGCCTCGCGCACGGCGGCGCGCGCCAGCCACGGACCGTTGATGTTCTTGCCTTCGGTGAAGCCCGAGTAGAAGCCGGGACCCGGGTTCGGATAGGGAGCGCTCGCCCGCTGGTTCAGCGACTGCCCGGAGACCTGCATCCGCGGCCCTTTGATGAGGCCTTCGTTGATCGCATCTCTCAATTCCACCGTGCCGAAGCCGCCGCGCGAGTCCATGTCGACGGTGGTCGTGAAGCCGGCTTCGAGATCTCGGACAGCGCTTTGCACCATGACGATCGTCTTCATCTCGACGGAATCGCCGCGGCCGGCGTTGTGCACGTGCGCGTCGATCATGCCCGGCAGCACCGTCGCGCTGCTGAGATCGATCACGCGGGCGTCGGCGGGAACCTGCAGCGAGGGACCGACGTCGACGATCCGATCGCCTTTGATCAGAATCACCTGGTTGTTCAGCATGGCGCCGGCTTTGGCGTCGAACATCCGGCCGGCACGAACCGCCACGAGATTGTCCGGGGCCGCGAGGTAGGGTGACTGCGGCGCGCTGCGCGGAGCCTGAGACCACGCAACCGTGCCCGAAACGACGGCGACCGCGACGATGAGGCTCGCGAACCGGAGACGGTTGACCATCGGTCCTCCATTTTCTCTGCGTCTACGCCGGCATAAAAGATTCGTTAGCTGGATGGAGGACTCTTATTCACCGACCGGATCGCGCTTGTCAAGGTGGCGGCGCTGAAACGGTGCAGGTCGGTGCGGCGGCGCGGCGCGCGGTGGGCTCGCTTCGCTGCGCTCGCTCGTGGGCGGCCCTGTCACGGTGCACGACGGAAGACGAACGATTGCGCGCGCTGTGCACCGTCGCTGATCCGCGCTTCGAGCGAGCCGTCAGGCCGCTTCGCATACCGGATCATTTTCGGAAAATCGTGTGCCGGGTTCTCGAACGTCGCGCTCTCGGTGGCGATCTCGGTGAGCACGAAGTCGGTCGGCGGCCGTCCCTCCGGCTGCGCCATGTAGACGAGACCGCCGCTGCGCTCGACGATGCGCAGGAATTCGAAGGCGATCATGCGGTCGCCTTTGAGCGTCCGCGAGACGGCGAGCATGGCGCCGT
>Ga0075435_100003942_pt1 | contig 10145 bp, 8 predicted proteins | sample RhiMethybrSRZTD4_FD_75302 | JGI IMG/M metagenome (GOLD analysis project Ga0075435, IMG submission 75302) | Populus rhizosphere microbial communities from Tennessee, USA - Rhizosphere MetaG P. TD hybrid SRZTD4 | ecosystem: Host-associated > Plants > Roots > Rhizosphere > Soil | place: USA... | reverse complement strand
CAAAGAACCCGAACCGAGAACCAAAGAACCCGAACCGAGAACCAAAGAACCAGAACCGAGAACCAAAGAACCAGAACCGAGAACCAGGAACCACCGAACCGAGAACGCCGAACGCCGAACGCCGAACCCGGGCGGGGTGTTCATCGGCCACGATCTCGAAGTGTCGAGATCTACCGCGCTTCCTTCATGGCCGATCGCAGGCGGTCGACGGCATCGCCCGGATCCTCGACTTCGATGATCAGCTTCTTGTAGCGCTCGTGATCGAGCGACACGATGATGGCATTCGCCGGATTGTAAACGTCCCAGAACACCAGTTCGCCGTCGTAGCGGAACGTGCCGGCGCCGAACAGGCCGGGCACGTCCGTGCCCAGAAGCTTGAAGCCATGCCACCAGCGCCCGACCTGGTCGTTGTTGGCCTCGACGCCGACGACGTGCGCGAGCGGCATCTGCAGGCTGCTCCGGAACGCCCATAGCTTGTCGAGTCCCCGCACCTCGAAGACCACCTGGTCGCCGTCGATATTGATCGTCACCATGGACGACGATTCTACGGCGGCAACGCCTGATCGCAAGTCCGAACGCGGCGTGTATGATTCCAGCCGGAGGCACCCGATGACACGCTGGACGATTCCGCTCGCGCTCACGGCAGCCGTCGCCGCCGCCGGCACCTTCGCGCCGCGCGTGACCGGTCAATCGTCACAGCCGGTCGCGGCAATCGACCGAATCGTCGAGGCGCCGATTAAAGCCGGAAAGGTGGCGGGCGCGTCGATTGCCGTCACACGACGCGGCGAGACACTGGTCTCGAAGAGTTACGGCGTCGCCGACCTCGAGCTCGACGTGCCGATGCCGGCCGACGCGAGCTTCGAGATTGGCTCGGTGACCAAGCAGTTCACCGCCGCGTCGATCCTGCTGCTCGCCGAACGCGGCAAGCTGTCGGTGGACGACGAGGTCACCAGATACCTGCCGCAGTATCCAACCCATGGGCAGCGCATCACGCTGCGGCATCTGCTGACGCACACCTCCGGCATCAAGGGCTATACCGAGCTCGCGGAGTTCGGCGACCTGATGAAGCTGAAGAAGCCGCGCGAAACGCTCGTCGCGCTCTTCGGCGACAAGCCGCTCGACTTCGCGCCCGGCGACGCGCTCGTCTACAACAACTCGGCGTACTTTCTCCTCGGCTTGATCATCGAAAAGGTCAGTGGCGGCAGCTACGCCGACTTCGTCAAGACGAACCTCTTCGACAAAGTCGGCATGACCCAGTCCTATTACTGCAGCGAAAGCGCCGTGCATCGTCATCACGCGCACGGCTACGACACCGACAACGGTACGCTGGTCCTGAAGGGCTACATCAACCACACCTGGCCGTACTCGGCCGGCTCGCTCTGTTCCACGGCATCCGACCTCAGCGCGTGGCTCATCGCGCTACACGGCGGCCACGTACTGGGCGCCGACTCGTACCGCGCGATGACCACGCCAACCGCGCTTTCCGATGGGACGAAAACGCGATACGGCTTCGGCGTCGGCACCGCCGACATTGGCGGTCGCCGCGCGATCGCGCACGGCGGCGGCATCAACGGGTTCCTCTCGGAGGTCGAGTATTTCCCCGACAGCGGCCTCTCGATCGTCGTGCTCCTGAATACCGCGGGGCCCGTGGGTCCGGCAGATCTCGCGCACGAGATCGCCGACGCCGTCCTCGGCACCATCGAATCGCCGACAGCGACCTTCAACGGCGATTTGGCGGCGTTCGCCGGCACCTATGAAGGCGTCGGCCGCGGCCGCCCGACCGTCGTGACGATCGCCGCCGATGGCCAGGTGCTGACGATGAAAGGCGCGGGCCCGCCGTCGGCGCCGCCACAATCGCTCACCTACCGCGGCGGCGACACGTTCGGCGTCAATCAGACGCTCGTCATCTTCGAACGCGACGGCGGGCGAGTGACCCGTCTGCGACTCGATACCGTCGGCGGTCACTATCCGCTGAAGCGCAAGCCGGCGGGGTCGAACTGAGATCGAGTCCGCATACGATGCGTGAACGCATTGGCCTTGCCGCGCTGACGCTCGTCGCTGTTGCGGCGCCGCAGCAGCCGAACGCGCGGCCGGCGGTGCGGACACAACAGCGGGAAGGTGGTCGTCGGAAACGATCTCGACGTGTATTGACGAACCCAGAACCGAGAACCAAAAACCAGAACCCCAAACCCAGAACCAGGAACCCGAGAACCCGAAAACCCAAGAACCTTGAACGAGAACCCTGAACGCCGAACGCCGAACGCCGAACCCCGCTGTGATCGATAGCCACTGTCACCTGGCCGACACGACGTTCGCTGACGATCTGGACGCAATCGTCGAGCGGGCGAAGGACGCCGGGCTCGAGCGCGCGCTCGTGATCCTCGAAGCGGGGAACGCCGAGGAAGCGGCGCAGGCGGAGCGGCTGACGAGCCTGTGGCCCGCAGTGCGGTTCGCCGTCGGCGTGCATCCGCATCAAGCGCATCAGTTCGCCGCGGATCCATCGCGTGCCGCCGCCGTCGTCCGTGAGCAGATCCTGCGAACCGGGGCGGCGCGCGCGGTCGGCGAAATCGGCCTGGACTACCACTACGATTTCTCGCCGCGCGACGTCCAGCACGCGGTCTTTCGCGCCCAGGTGCGGCTGGCGCGCGAGCTGTCGCTGCCCGTCGTGATTCACACCCGCGAGGCCGACGAGGACACGCTGGCCGTCCTGCGCGAGGAAGGCGGCGGGGAGGTCCGCGGCGTGCTGCACTGCTTCACCGGTGGGCCGTCGCTCGCCGACGCCGGCCTGGAACTGGGCTTCTACGTGTCGCTCGCCGGCATCATCACGTTCCCCCGGGCGGAGGACCTGCGTCAGACCGTCCGGCGAGTGCCGCTCGATCGCCTGCTCACCGAGACCGACAGCCCGTTCCTCGCGCCGGTGCCCTATCGCGGCAAGCGCAACGAGCCCGCCTACGTCGCGCGCGTCGTCGAGACGCTGGCCAAGATGCACCAGATCCCGCCGGCGGAGCTCGCCGCGCGCACCGCGGCCAACTTTCACACGCTGTTCAGGCCGTGATAGAGTTTTCAGCCGTAACCGCTGTGGAGAAATCGTCGCCCGCTCTCTCGCAGATCTTCGAGCCTATCCGCGCCGACCTGGAACGGGTCGACCAGGAATTCGCGCGTCACGTGCAGTCGAAGGTCCAGCTGATCCCGCAGATCGGCCAGTACATCCAGACGAGCGGCGGCAAGCGGATCCGCCCGGCCGTGCTCCTGATGGCGTCGCGCCTCAGCGGCTACCAGGGCGATCGCTCGATCCTCTACGCGGCGGTGGTCGAATTCATTCACACCGCGACGCTGGTCCACGACGACATCATCGACGACTCCGATCTGCGCCGCGGGCGTCTCGCCGTGCACTCGCGGTGGGGCAACGACATCACGGTGCTCCTCGGCGACTACCTGTACATCAAGTCGATGGCGATGGCGCTGACGCACGACGAGCTGGACATCATCCGGCTGCTCTGCGACGTCACGCTGCGGATGATCGAGGGCGAGCTGTATCAGCTCACCAAGAACGGCGACGCCGGGATCACCGAGGACGAGCATTTCGACATCATGCGCCGCAAGACGGCGCACCTGTTCGCCGGGTGCGCGCAGATCGGCGGGATGCTCAACAAGCTCCCGGGCGAACGCTCGCAGGCGCTGTGGGAGTACGGCTTCAACCTCGGGATGGCGTTTCAGATCGTCGACGACCTGCTCGACTTCACCGGCGACGCCGAAGCCGTCGGCAAGCCGATCGGCAGCGACCTTCGCGAAGGCAAGGTCACGCTGCCGCTGATTCACCTGCAGCAGCACGAGAATGGCGGCCGCGGCGCCGAGATTATCCGCGAGGTGATTACCGCGCGCACGGTGACGCCCGAGATCTGGCACGAGTTGCTGCGCGCGCTGAAGGAACACGCGTCGATCGACTACGCCTATCGCCGCGCCGTCGACTTCGCCGAGCGCGCGAAGAAGCCGCTCTACACGTTCCCGCCGAGCTCTGAACGCGACGCGTTGCTCGCGTTACCGGATTACGTGCTCGCGCGCGATCGGTGAGCGCTCGCGTGTGCTGTCTTTCAGCCTGCCCCCGCTCATCCTCGAAATAGCAGACGGTGATATAGCTGCAGAGCAGACCGACGCGGTCGTCAACGCGGCCAATAATCATTTCTGGATGGGCGCCGGCGTGGCCGGGGCGCTGAAGGCGCGTGGCGGCGCGTCGATCGAGGCCGAAGCGATGGCGCTCGGGCCGGTCGATGTCGGCGAGTGCGTGATCACCTCTGGCGGCCGACTGCCGGCGCGCCATGTGATTCACGCCGCAGTGATGGGGCAGGACCTGCAGACGTCCGCAGCAATCATCGCGCGGGCGACGCGGAACACGCTGGCGCTTGCCGAGGCGCACGGTCTCGTGTCGGTGTCGCTGCCGGCCTTTGGTACCGGCGTCGGCGGCTTTCCGATCGACGAATGCGCGGAAATCATGATCGCCGCGCTGCGGGATCACGCGCGGCGCGCGCGATCGCTGCGCCTGGTCCGCCTCGTCCTGTTCGGCCAGCGCGCCTACCGCGAGGCTGCCGAGGCCGCCGGCGGCGTCCTCGGCCGTCCGCTCGACGGCCCGCCCGATTGTCCGCTATCGTCGTGAACGTCGGCGAACGTCTCCGACGTCGCTGGGCAGCCCTGAAGGGCTGCGCTACAGCCAAACGGAACAGCCGTAGCGCAGGCCTTCAGGCCTGCCGTCAACGATGAGCGCACCCACACCCGAACATCGCCTTAAGGAACTTCGTGATGCGATCCGCCACCACGAAGAGCGCTACTACATCCACAACGATCCCGAGGTCTCCGACGAGGAGTTCGACCGGTTGCTGCACGAGCTCGAACGGCTCGAGGCCGAGCATCCCGACCTGGTCACCGCCGACTCGCCCACGCAGCGCGTCGCCGGACGGCCGATCGAAGGCTTCGAGACGGTCGAACACCTCGCCGCGATGCTCAGCCTCGACAACGCCTACAACGAGGAGGAACTGCGCGCGTTCGATGAGCGGGTGCGCAAGGGATCGGGCGCGGGAGATGCGCCGGTCGCATATGTCGCCGAATTGAAGATCGACGGCCTGAGCATCGCCCTCACGTATGAGGACGGGCGCCTGGTGCGCGGCGCCACGCGCGGCGACGGCAGCCGCGGCGAGGAGGTGACGCCGAACGTCCGGACCATCCGCGCGATTCCGTTGTCGCTGCGCAACGGCCCGAGAGCTCGCATCGAGATTCGTGGCGAGGTCTACCTGCCGCGCGCCAACTTCGAGCGGATCAACCGCGAGATGGAGGACGCCGGCGAGACGCCCTACGCCAACGCGCGCAACACCGCCGCCGGCACGATGCGGAACCTCAATCCGTCGCTGGTCTCGAAGCGAGGGCTGAGCGCGTTTACGTATCAACTGGTGCAGGCCGGCGCGGACGCCGGGCAACCCGCCAGCCACGCCGAGATCCTGCGCGCGCTCGCGGCGTGGGGGCTCCCGGTCGAGCGGCACTGGCGGCGCTGCGAGACGATCGAGGACGTCGTCGCGTTCTGCGCCGAGTGGGCCGACAAGCGCCAGGCGCTCGAGTTCGAGACCGATGGCGTCGTCATCAAGGTGGACGACCTCGCGCTTCGCGACAAGCTCGGCACCACGGCGAAGTTTCCGCGGTGGGCGACGGCGTTCAAGTTCCCGGCGCAACAGGCCACGACCACCTTGCTCGACATCAAGACGAACGTCGGCCGCACGGGTGCGGTCACCCCGTACGCCGTGCTCGACCCGGTGAAGCTCGCCGGTTCGACGATCGGCATGGCGACCTTGCACAACGCCGAAGACGTCGCGCGCAAGGACCTGCGGCCAGGCGATCGCGTCCTGATCGAAAAAGGCGGCGACGTCATCCCGAAAGTCGTCAAGGTGATCCTGCCGCATCCCGACGGCGTCCCGCGCGGCGAACCGTGGCAGATGCCGACGACCTGTCCGGAGTGCGGCAGCGCGCTGCACCGCGACGAGGAAGAGGTCGTCTGGCGCTGCGAGAACCTCTCGTGCCCGGCGCGGCTGCGGCGCAGCATGGAGCACTTCGCGTCGCGCGGCGCAATGAACATCGAAGGGCTCGGCGCCTCGCTCGTCGACCAGCTGATCGAGCAGGGTCTGGTGCACGATTACGCCGACCTCTATCACCTGACGGCCGAGCAGCTCGAAAATTTAGTGGTCGCGCCGAAGGAACCGCGATCGGAAAGGGCCGTGCCTCGCAAGCTCGGCAAAGTCGGCCGCAACGTGATGCAGGAGATCGAGCGAAGCAAAGCGAACGACGTCTGGCGCCTGATCTTCGCCCTCGGCATTCGCCACGTTGGCGAGAAAGCGGCGACGACGCTGGCCCGGCATTTCAGGACGCTGGACCGCGTGATGTCGGCGTCGGTGGAGGAGCTGCAGACCGCGCCGGAGATCGGGCCGGTGGTTGCCGACTCGGTCTGCGCATTTGCCGCCGAACCGCGGAATCAGGAACTGGTCAAGAAACTCGCCGCGGCCGGAGTCAACATGGCGACGCTTCTCCCGGAGCCGACCGTCGAGCCGGAGGGGCCGCTTGCCGGCAAGACGTTCGTCCTCACCGGCACGCTCGAGACAATGACCCGCGAGGCGGCGACCGAGCTGCTCGAGCGGCTCGGTGCAAAAGTGGCCGGGTCGGTCAGCAAGAAGACGAGCGTGGTCGTCTTTGGCAGCGACGCCGGCAGCAAACTCGAGAAGGCCCGTAAGCTGGGCGTGGAAACCTGGGACGAGCAGCAGTTCCGGGCGAATATAATCAAAGACTAGATGTCACGGCGCTTTACAGTCGTTACGCTCGCGCTCACCGCCGTAGTGGCGTTCCTGGTCGGTGCCATCGTCGCCGGCGGTGTTGTCCGCTCCGCCGTGTCGGCCGGGGCCCCGTCAAAGCCGGCGCCCGCGGTTCGCGCGGCGTCCCGCACCTCGACCGGCGCGGCCATGGCGTCGCTCGTCAATTTCGCGGACGTCGTCGAACGGCTCAACCCGGCAGTGGTCAACATCGATACGACGACGCGCGGATCGGAGCGGAAGCGGCGGAACCGCGCGCCTTCGCCGGGCGATCCGTTCGACGCGCCCTTCGACTTCGGGAACCCGCGCGACCGCGATTCACCGCGGCGCGGCGCCGGCAGCGGCTTCATCATCGATGCCGACGGCAGCATCCTCACCAACAACCACGTGGTCGATCGCGCCGAGCGGATTACCGTGAAACTGTCCGACGGCCGCACGATGCGAGCGCGGCTGGTCGGTGCGGATCCGGATACCGACATCGCGTTGATCAAGGTCGATGGCCAGACCGGCCTTCCGGTCGCGCCGCTAGGCGATTCGTCGAATCTGCGCATGGGCGAGTGGGTGTGCGCGATCGGCAACCCGCTCGGCTACGAGCACACCGTCACGGTCGGCGTCGTCAGCTTCCTCGGCCGGAAGCTCTTCGACATGAGCCTCGACAACTACATTCAGACCGACGCCGCGATCAACTTCGGCAACAGCGGCGGACCGCTGATCAACTCGCGGGGCGAGGTGATCGGGATCAACGCCGCGATCAGCTCGCGCGCGAGCAGCATCGGGTTCGCGGTACCGATCAACGGCGCCGCGTCCGTCCTGCCGCAGCTGCGCGCGCGCGGCCGGGTGAGCCGTGGCTACATGGGCGTCGGCCTGCGCGACGTCGATCAGGATCTCGAGCGCTCGCTGAAGCTGTCGGTCGATCACGGCGCGCTGGTGCAGGACATCACCGCGGGATCGCCCGCCGACCGCGCCGGGCTGCGGCCCTACGACGTGATCACGTCGCTGGACGACCGGCCGATCGGCAACGACGATCAGCTGATTCGTGAAATCTCGGCGCGGGCTCCGGGCTCGGCGGCGCGGCTGCACCTGGTCCGCGACGGCCGCGACCAGACACTCACGGTGAAGCTGGCCGAACGGCCGGCGCGCGAGCGCGACAAGCCGGACACCAGTCCTTCGTCTCCGCCGGAGCGCGCGAAGAGCGACGCCGATTCGCTGCCGCTGGGTCTCGTCGTTCGCGACATCGATCGGCAGACCGCCGAGCGGCTCGAGCTGCCGCGTCAGCTTCACGGCGTGCTGATCACCCGCGTCGAGCCGATGAGCTCCTCGTTCGACGGCGGGATCGAGCGCGGCACCGTGCTCCTCGAAATCAATCGGCAGCCGGTCGAGTCGGTCGCCGATTACCGTCGCGTCGCGCGCGCCGCGCGCCCTGGCGACATCCTCACTCTCTACATCTACGCGCCGGATCTCGACCAGCGCCAGCTGAAGACGATCCGCGTCGAGGATCGATGAGGCGGGTCCCGACGGATCCGCCCTACCGCGCGTAGGCTGGTCCGTCGCGACCCGGCGTCCACATGCCGAAATCCCGCATCCTCGTGATAGACGACGAGGCGCCGATCCGCGACTCGTTGAAGATGACGCTCGAGTACGAAGGCTACGAGTTCATCGGCGCCGCCACCGGGCAGGAGGGACTGGCGCTGGCCGAGCGTGAGGCGCCGGATCTCGTGCTGCTCGACGTCAAGATGCCCGGCATGGACGGCATCGAGGTGCTCGAGCGGCTGCGCAACCTGAACGACGCGCTGCCGGTGGTGGTGGTGTCGGGCCACGGGACGATCAGCACGGCGGTCGAAGCGACGAAAAAAGGCGCGTTCGATTTCATCGAGAAGCCCTTCGCGAGCGAACGCGTGCTGGTCAGCCTGCGAAACGCGCTCGACTCGCGGCAGCTGCGCGACGAGAACCGATCGCTGAAGAAGGCGGTGGAAATCCGCCATCAGATGATCGGCGACAGCGGCGGCCTCAAGCAGGTGATGGCCGCCGTGGCGCGCGCGGCGCCGACCAACGCGACGGTGCTGATTACCGGCGAGAGCGGCGTCGGCAAGGAGCTGGTCGCGCGCACCATCCACCGCAACAGCCTGCGCAGCCGAGAGCGCTTCGTGCAGGTGAACTGCGCGGCGATTCCCGAGGAGCTGATCGAGTCGGAACTCTTCGGCCACGAGAAAGGGTCGTTCACCGGCGCCACCGAGAAGCAGGTCGGCAAGTTCGAGCAGGCCGATCGCGGCACGATCTTTCTCGACGAGGTCGGTGACATGAGCGCGAAGACGCAGGCCAAGGTGCTGCGCGTGCTTCAGGAAGGCGAGGTCGAGCGGCTCGGGTCGGCGCGCACCGTCAAGGTGGACGTCCGCGTGATCGCGGCGACGAACAAGAACCTCGAGGAGGAGATCGAGAAAGGGCACTTCCGCGAGGATCTCTACTTCCGCCTCGCGGTGATTCCGATTCACGTCCCGCCGCTGCGCGACCGCCCCGAGGACATCGCGCCGCTGGTCCGCCACTACATGGACTATTTCGGCCGCGAGAACAACGTGCGGCCGAAGCGGATCACGCAGCCGGCGCTCGAGGCGCTGACGCGCTACCGCTGGCGCGGCAACATCCGCGAGCTGCGCAACACCGTCGAGCGGATGATCATCATGACCGGCGGCGACACCATCGACGTCGCCGACCTGCCGGAAACCGTACGGTCGCCGGTCGCGTGGAGCGGCGGAGGCGGGCTTGCCGCGCCGAAGTCCGCCGCCGCCGAAGGGTCCGGCGAGACGAAACCGGGGACGCTGCGCGAGTTCAAGGAGAACGCCGAGCGCATGTTCCTGGTCGGCAAGCTGCGTGAGAACGGCTGGAATATTTCGAAGACGGCGGAAGTGATCGGCACGCCGCGCAGCAACCTGTACAAGAAGCTGGAGCAGTACCAGATCTCGCAGGAAACCGACGGGTAGCGCGAACGTATACAATTAATCCTTCGCAGCGAGACAGACGACCGCCGCGCCGGAAGGCGGGGAGGAAAGTCCGAACTCCGCAGGGCAGTGCGCCGGGTAACGCCCGGTCGGGGCAACCTGAAGGAAAGTGGCACAGAAAACACACAGCCGAACTCGCGGCTCCGGCCGTGGGTGGCAATGGTGAAAAGGTGCGGTAAGAGCGCACCGCGCCCGTGGTAACACGGGTGGCAGGCAAAACCCCGCACGGAGCAAGACCAAATAGGGAGACTGGACGGCCCGTCCGATGGTCTCCGGGTAGGTCGCTCGATCCTGTCAGCGATGACAGGGCTAG
>Ga0075435_100003939_pt1 | contig 10147 bp, 4 predicted proteins | sample RhiMethybrSRZTD4_FD_75302 | JGI IMG/M metagenome (GOLD analysis project Ga0075435, IMG submission 75302) | Populus rhizosphere microbial communities from Tennessee, USA - Rhizosphere MetaG P. TD hybrid SRZTD4 | ecosystem: Host-associated > Plants > Roots > Rhizosphere > Soil | place: USA... | reverse complement strand
CTCGCGCGCGCGGCGGGCTTCGCGCTGAGCATGGGCGACTACGAGCGCGCCCGGCCCTACCTCGAGGAGAGCCTCGCCGTATGCCGGGCGATCGACGACGTGCGCGGCGTGGGGCGCGCGCTCGGCGGGCTGGGTGTGGTGGCGATGTACCAGTCGCGCTTCGAGGACGCGTGGACGATCAACGAGGAATCGCTCGCGGTGTACGAGAGGCTCGGCCAGCGGCGGGGCGCGGCGATGGCGCTCCACAACCTGGCGACCGTGGAGTGGGCGCTCGGGCGCGGCGACCACGGGCGCGCGCGGTTCGAGCAGGCGCTCGCGATCCTGCACGAGCTGGGCGATACCGTGACCGAGGTGCTCTGCCTCTCGGCGCTCGTCTCGGCGCTGGTCCGCGTCGGCGAGCCGGCGCTCGCGCAGGCCCGGCTCAAGGAGGCGTTCGCGCTGCTCGGCGGGCTGGAGATGCCACGCGAGGCGGTGTTCACGTTCGAGGCGTTCGCGGAGTGGCTGTTCGCCGTGGGCCGGCCCGCCGACGTGGCGCGGGTGCTCGGTGCGGCGTCGCGGGGGCGCGAGAGCCTGAGCATGCCGTGGATGACGCACGAGGCCAGGGAGGTCGCCGCGCTCGCGGCGCGCGCTCGCGCGGCGATCGGCGACGCCGAGTGGACGAGCCTCGAGGCCGCCGGCCGGCAGCTCGAGCTGGCCGATGCCGTGGCCCAGGGCAGCGTGCTGGCAAACGAGGTTCGGTGGCCCGCAACCGGCGCGTCGCCGGGCGCTGCAACCGGTTGACCCCGAAGGGGGAACGCCGCCCGAGGAGCGAATTCCATTTGTCGGGAGCAATCGGCAACCCCTAGACTGTTGGGACTGCTCTCCATAGTCCGCATCGCGCGCTGTTCCCACCCCCCCTCTGCCGGCGCGGCGGTCCGCTCGGACGAGCCCATCAACCCAACTTCCGCAGGTCCTTCGCCTCACGGGCCAGATCGCCCGTGCGTGGCCGGACCACGAAGTTGGTTTCCCGCTCTCTCTTCGGTACCGCGAGGTTTCCGCATGCGCAGTCCCGTGACGACCCTGCTCCTGGCGGCGTGCGCCGTGCTGTCGCTGGCCCCGGCCGCGCGCGCGCAGTCGCTGCTCTTCGACTACGTGGGCTTCGACTACGAGTCCCCGAACCCGGACCCGAACACGTTCGGCGAGCCCGGCAGCGGCTACGTGGGCCTCGGCACCGTGCCGTTCCTGTTCGCGCCGCTCGTGAGCAACACGGCGCTGAACGAGTACACGTTCGTGATCCAGGGCCTTTCGCCCTCGAGCGTGCTGCCGGTGGGCAACTTCAACATCATCAACTACACCTCCGGCACGGTGACGATCTACGAGGACGCCAAGTCCGGCGGCACGCCGGGCACGTTCACGCCGAACCCGCCGAACGGGGACGTCCCGGGCACGTTCACGGATGGCACCGTGATCCTCGTCGGCTCGCTCACGAACTTCCAGCTCGTCATCAACACGACGAACGGGGTCGGCAGCTTCGAGGCGGTGTTCAACGCCACCGGGGGCAGCCAGCTCTCGAACTTCCCGTTGAACCAGCGCACCGGCTGGACGTTCTCGGGAACGACGGGCGAGGCGCTCAACATCCCCGAAGGCTACGCCCACCAGATCGACGGCCAGACGTTCCTCGACGCCGCCGTGGCAACGCACAAGATGACGTGGGGCCGGCTGAAGGCGGGGTACAAGTGATGGCCACGCGCGCGAACCACTTCCCTGCGGAGACGACCATGAAGCGTTGGCTGACGACTCTGTGCGCGGTGCTCGTCCTGGCCGCGGCGCCCCGCCCGGCGCACGCCGTGGGCCCGGTGATCGACTGGGATCCCGCGTTCTTCTGGATGCCGGGCGCCACGTTCAACAACATGCCGGCGGGCGGCATCATGCAGGCGGTGGGCACGGTGAGCGTGTTCGGCCCGCCGCTCGACTTCCTCAACGCGACGATGCCCGCGACCGAGTACACGTTCTACATCAACGGGCTGAACTCGCTGGGCACGACCTCGTTCGGCGCTCCCGGCTCGATGATCTTCACCACGTTCTTCACCGGCGGCACGATCGACGTCTACGCGGATCCCACGCCCGACGCGGTGTTCGCGCCGAACCCGCCGAACCTGCTGGTCCCGAGCTCGTTCATCGACGTGCCCCCGGCGATCCTGTCCGGGACGTTCACGTCGACGATCGTGACCACGAACGACTTCACCGCGTTCAAGACCGGCAACATCGAGGGCTCGATCCAGTGGACCGGCGGCACGTTGATCAACTACTTCACGAACGGCACGGGCGGCACCTGCCCCGGCCTGCTCACCGGCGGCGCGACGTGGAACACGTCGCCCGGCGTGGGCATCCCCGGCTACCTGTTCCGGCACGACGGCAAGATCGACCTGCAGTGCCCGGTGCCGGCGCAGAAGAGCTCGTGGGGCCGCGTGAAGCAGCTTTATCGTTGATCGTTCCGCGCCACGTGCTGTGACACGAGCCCTGCCGGCAACGGCGGGGCTCGCGGCTTTCGTGGTGCACATGCGATGCTGCGACGCAGCCGCTATCCTGCCGCCAACGTGAACGACGCTCCCATCCGCAAGATCGCCATCAACACCGGCGGCGGCGACGCGCCGGGACTGAATGCCGTCATCCGCGCCACCGTGCTCGCCGCCGAGAACCGCGGCTGGGAGTGCTGGGGCATCCGCGACGGCTACCGCGGGCTGCTCGAGCCGGACGAGTACAGCGGCGAGGGAACCGTGCGGCTCACGCGCCAGCGCGTCTCCGGGATCGCGCACCTGGGCGGCACCATCCTCGGCACCACGAACCGGGGCGACCCCCTGCGCTTCCCGGTCCAGCAGCCGGACGGCTCCACCGTCGAGTGCGACCGCGGCGACGAGCTGTGCTCGAAGCTGAAGGATCAGGGCATCGACGCGCTGGTCACCGTGGGCGGCGACGGCTCGCTGGCGATCGCCTACGAGCTGGCGAAGCGCGGCGTGCGCGTCGTGGGCGTGCCGAAGACGATCGACAACGACCTCGAGCGCACCGCGATGACGTTCGGCTTCGACACCGCGGTGTCGTTCGCCACCGAATGCCTCGACCGGCTCCACTCGACCGCGGCGGCCCACCACCGGGTCATGGTCGCCGAGGTCATGGGCCGCTACGCCGGCTGGATCGCGCTCCATGCCGGCATGGCCGGGAACGCGCACGCGATCCTGATCCCCGAGATCCCGTTCGAGCTGGCGAAGGTGGCGGAGCACCTGCTTCGCCGCGAGAAGCGCGGCCGGCTCTACTCGGTGGTCGTGGTCGCCGAGGGCGCCCTGGCGAAGGGCGGCAAGGTGAGCACCGTGGGCAAGCGCGTCGGGCAGTCCGAGCGCCTCGGCGGCATGGGCATCAAGGTCGGCCAGGAGCTGGAGAAGCTCACCGGTCGCGAGACGCGCGTCGTGGTGCTCGGTCATTTGCTGCGCGGCGGCACGCCCACGAGCTTCGACCGGCTGGTGGCGCTGCGCTTCGGGGCCGCCGCGGTGCGCGCGCTGGAATCCGGCCACTCCTCGGTGATGGTGTCGCTCGAGCCGCCGCACGTCCGCTACCAGCCGCTCGAGGCGCTGGTTGGCCGCATGAAGCGCGTCTCGCTCGCGAGCGACACCATCGCCACCGCGCGCGACCTCGGCATCAGCTTCGGCGACTGAGCCCTCGCGCGCGACGCCCCGGAACCGGATCCTCGGTCGGGCGCATTGCATTATTCATCGCCGGGCCCACCGGCCCGGCCCGGGGTCGTTTCTGAGGTTGTCCGGACCCGGTCGTCCCCGGTACGCTTGCTGGATACCACCGACAGCCGAGCCGTCCCTCCCTCACAGACCCGGATCATCCCTGCCCATGCGCCGACGGCTTGCCTTCGCCGGTCTCGTTGCCACGCTTTCCCTGCTCACGCTCGCCGCGGCCGCGACGGCCGGCATCGAGGCCCTCGACGCCCCGGTTCCGCCCGAGAGTCCGGTCGGCGCGCGCCACGTCGCCACGAACGCCGTCGCCCCGCGCTCGTTCAACTTCCGCGACCTGCCGCACCGGGCGCCCGGCGAGAACCTGCCGATCACGCTCCGCCCCGAGCACGAATGGCGCGAGCTCGCCGAGATGGTCGAGAAGCTGAAGGCGAACCCGCCCAACCTCCCGGTGAGTGAGTTCTCCCGGTTCACGCTCGACAGCACGCCGCCCGAGGGCAAGGGCTCGCTCTCGCCGCTCGCGCCGACGCTCGGGAGCGGCTTCGAGGGCATCACGCAGGCCGGCTTCATCCCCAGCGAGCCCACGGTCGGCGCCGGACCGCTCAACATCTTCAGCGCCGGCAACGTCAGCGTCACCGTCACCGACAAGAACGGCGCGAACCGCGTGGAGACCGGCGGCGCCACGTTCTTCGGCGTGCCCGCGGCGGAGGGCGCCATCTCCGACGCGCAGTGCTACTACGACGCGCTTCGCGGCCGCTTCGTGGCGCTGTGCTTCACCCAGGGCTCCGGCGCGACGAAGTTCTCGAACTTCTACCTCGCCATCTCCAAGACGAACGATGCGCGCGGCGCGTGGTGGCTCTACAAGTTCGACATGACGAAGGACGGCTCCACGGTCACGAACAACTGGGCCGATTACGAGGGCCTCGGCATCTCCGACGACAAGATCGTCATGAGCAGCCAGCAGTTCACGTTCGGCGGCAACAGCTACCAGTACCAGAAGCTCCGCATCCTCGACCGCGTCGCGGCGTATAGCGGCGCGACACTCTCGTACGTCGACTTCGCCAACTACGCGGTCCCGCCGGGCGGCGACATCAACGACAACTTCGTCACCAAGCCGGCACGCAACCTCACCGCCGGCGACAACACGATCTACTGCATCTGCGTGCGCGCGGGCGGCGGCGCCCATGTCGCATTCCGCACCATCACCGGCCCGCCCGCGGCTCCCGTGCTCTCCGCGGGCAACCTGGTCGCGTGCAGCGCCTACAGCCCGCCGCCGGATGCCGTGCAGATGGGCACGGCGAACCTCGTGGCGACGAACGATTGCCGGCCTTCGGATTTCTACACGCGCAACGGCGTGCTGACGATGGCGTGGCACACGGCCGCGAGCATCAGCAGCACGAATGTGTCGGCGATCCGGCTGTTCCAGATGCGACTCTCCGATCGCGCCGTGCTCACGGACGAGACGTTCGGCCAGGCGAGCACGTTCTACTTCTACCCCGCCGTCACCGTGGACTCGGTGGGCACGATCTTCCTCGGCTTCGGCCGCTCGAGCAGCACCGAATTCCCGTCCGCGTACGCCACCGGCAAGCGCCGTGTCGACGCCACGCTCGAGCCGAGCGCGCTCATCAAGGCCGGCGTCGCGGGCACGACCCAGTCGCGCTGGGGCGACTACACCGGCATCGACATGGACGCCGCGCAGGTGTCGCCGTCGCAGTCGGTGGCGTGGTACGCCGGGCAATGGAACAAGTCCGCAACCGTGTTCGGGACCTGGATCAACAAGCTGTCGTTCTCGTATGGCCAGGTGTTCGGCACCGTCGCGGACGACTGCGACGGCGCCGCCGGCACGACCGGCGACCGCTTGGCCGTCGCGGGCGTGACCGTATCGCTCAAGCAGGGCGCGACCACCCTCGCCACCACGACCACGAACGCGAGCGGCCAGTACAGCTTCGGCTACGTCGAGTCCGGCACCTACGACGTGGTCGCGACACCGCCTGCCGGCGGCACGAACGTGGATGCGACCGCGGGCACCGGCGGCACGACGCAGACCCGGATCAGCGCCAGCGACGTGCAGATCGCGATGTCGAACGCACAGTCGTCGAGCGCCAACAACTTCGTGGTCGCGAGCGCGAAGCCGCTGCCGGCCACCGCGAACATCAGCCCCAGCGTGCGCTCGGTCGGCGACCCGCAGTTCACGCTCACGGTGAACGGCTCCAACTTCTCCCCCTGCTCCGTCGTGCGCATCGATGGCTTCGATCGCGTGACGACGTTCGTCAACTCCGGGCAGCTCACCGCCACGATCACCGCCACGGACCAGTTGGCGGGCGGCACGAAGACGATCACCGTGTTCACGTCCGCCCCGGGCGGCGGCACGTCGAACGGCCAGACGCTCATGATCAACGGCACGCCCGACACCACGCCGCCGACGGTGACGATCACGTCGCCGGCGGGCGGCGAGAGCTGGGGCGCGGGCACGGTCCACAACATCACCTGGACCGCGACCGACAACGTCGTCGTGAATACGATCGACCTCGCGCTGTCGACGAACGGCGGCGCCACGTTCCCGACCGCGATCGCCACCGGGCTCTCGAACTCGGGCACGTTCGCGTGGACGCTGCCCGTCGTGCTCACGAACCAGGCGCGCGTGCGCGTGCTCGCGCACGACGGCACCGGCAACATCGGCTCGGATTCGAGCCACACGAACTTCTCCATCACCGGCTGGACGATCACCGCCAGCGCCGGGGCGAACGGCTCGATCTCGCCGAGCGGCGCGCTCGCCGTGGCGGACGGCGCCACGCCGTCGTACACGATCACGCCGAATGCTGGCTACCACGTGCAGGACGTGCTCGTGAACGGCTCCTCGGTCGGTGCGGTGACGAACTACATGTTCCCCGCCGTGCACGCGAACCAGACGATCGCCGCCTCGTTCGCGATCAACACCTACACGCTGACGCTGTCCACGGTCGGCAACGGCTCGGTGGCCGCGGTGCCGAGCCAGGTCACGTACAACCACGGTACGAGCGTGCAGCTCACGGCGACGCCGGCGCCGGGCTGGAACTTCGATTTCTGGAGCGGCGACACCACCGGCGCCACGAACCCGCTCACGTTCATCATCACCTCGAACCGGAACATCACCGCGAACTTCGGCCAGCACATCTACACCTGGAACCAGACCGGCACCGCCTCGTTCGCCACGGCCACGAATTGGACGCCGAGCCGCACCGCGCCGGCCGCGAACGACGTGCTGATCTTCAACAACGGCGCCACCACGACCGCCACCGGCGTGACGTCGCAGACGATCGGGCAGCTGCTGGTGAGTGGGAACACGAACGTCTCCCTGCAGGCGGCCGCCGCCGCGAATGTCGCGATTGCCGGCGCTGGCGGGGCGGACCTGAGCGTTCCCGCGGGCTCGACGCTGCAACTGAGCGGCGCGAACGCGGTCATGCTCGCGATCGGCGGCGGCGCGACCGGCGACATCTCCGGCACGCTCGTGCTCGCCGGCGGCTCGCACCGGGTCTCCGCCGTGGATGCGAGCTCGCTCGTGTTCAACTCCGGCGCGCTGTGCAAGGCGGACGTCGGCTTCGGCGGCAGCGCGTTCGGTACCAGCGCGCTCGGCACGGTGGAGTTCAAGGCCGGCTCGCTCTACCTGCACATCGCGGGCGCGAACCCGTTCGGCGCCTCCGCGCCGAACTCGGTGGTGACGTTCGACGCCGGCAGCCGCTACCGGCTGGATGGCGCGCTCGCGCCGTCGATGTCCGGCCGCACGTACGCGGACTTCGAATACAACAACACCGGCACGCAGTCGCCGACCGGCGGCAATCTGCTCACACTCGACAGCCTCATCGTCACGCAGGGCACGCTGAACCTGAACCTGACCGGCGGCGTGTCCATCCGCGGGGACGTGCACGTGAAGCCGAGCGCGATCCTGACCGTGAGCCCCGCCTCGGGCAGCCCGGTGTTCTCGTTCACGGGGCCGGCGGCGCAGTCGATCGACCTCCAGGGCGCGTTCTCGAACACCGCGAACACGATCGTCGAGGTCAACAACTCCGCCGGCGTGTCGCTGGTGACGAACCTGACGCTGAGCGGCCCGCTGACGTTCACGGCCGGCCGGCTGAACACCGGCGCGCGCACGCTCACGCTCGGCACCTCGTCGAGCACGAGCGGCGCGTCGCAGGGGACGGGCTGGGTGAACGGTACGCTCAAGAAGAACTTCGCCGCCGGCGCGTTCGCGACCACGCTCGACGTGGGCGACGCCACGACGTACGCGCCGATCGACATCGCCGGCTCCGGGGCCGGCGCGGCCTTCAGCCTCACCGCCACGAGCGCCGCGGGCGACCACCCGAACCTCGGCGCGTCCACGATCGATCCCACGCGATCGCTCAACCGCCACTGGGCGCTCGTGCCCGCGAACGCGGCCGGCGCGACGTGGAGCGCGACGTTCAACTTCCCCAGCTCCGACCTCGACGGCGGCGCGGATCCGCTCGCGTTCATCGGCCAGGTCTGGAACGGCTCGGCGTGGTCCGCGCTGACGCTCGGCCCGCCAAACGCCACCGCCACGCAGGTCACCGGTCTCTCCGCGAGCACGCCCGGCACCGAGTTCGCGTTCGGCGACGCGCCGACGCCGGGCCGGACGCTGGCGCTCACCGTGATCGGCGTCGGCTCGATCGCGAAGGCGCCCGACCTGCCCTCGTACGCGGACGGCTCCACGGTGCAGCTCACCGCCGTGCCGGGGAGCGGCTGGGCGTTCTCGGCATGGAGCGGCGACCTCACGGGCGGCACGAACCCGAGCGGCCTGCTCATGAACGCGAACAAGAGCGTCACCGGCACGTTCACCGACGTGCAGGGCCCGGCCGTGGCCGTGACCGCCCCCAATGGCGGCGAGGTGTTGAACGTCGGCTCGCACACGTCGCTGACGTGGACCGCGTCGGACAACACGAGCGTCAAGAACGTGGACCTGGGCCTGTCGCGCACCGGCAGCGGCGGGCCGTTCGAATCGATCGCCGCGGGCACCGCGAACACCGGTTCGTTCGACTGGGTCGTGACCGCGCCCATCACCGCGACCGCGTTCCTGCGCGTCACCGCCCGCGACTCGACCGGGAACACCGGCGCGGATCTCTCGAATGCGTCGTTCTCGATCGCGGGCACCGCCGGCGTGCTGGATGGGCCGATCACCGAGTTCGGGCTGGCGAGGGTGCTGCCGAACCCGGTGCACGGCGGAACGCGGTTCGTGTTCGCGATGCCGACGGACGCGACCATCCACTTGAGCGTGCACGACGTCCAGGGCCGCGAGCTGCTCGTGCTCGCGGACGGGCCGTTCCCCGCCGGCCGCCACTCGATCGACTGGACGAGCTCGGCGCGCACGCACCTCGATCCAGGACTTTACTTCGTCCGTCTCTCCGTGCCCGGACACTCGTTCGTGCAGAGGTTCGCGCTCGTGCGCTGACGACCGGCGGAGTGCTCCGTGCGGCGATCTCGGCTATGTTGCGGGTCTCGCACGGAGCCCGCCGATCATTGAACCGCGTCCTTCCCCCACGTCCGGCATTCCCCCGCTCGCGACGCGCGGAGCCTTGCGCGTGAGACGCTTCCTGCCGCTCGCGCTCGTGGCGCTGCTCGTGCTCACGCTGCTGCCGGGGCTCGCGGCCGTGGACGCGACCGACGAGCGCGAGGCGCGCGACCTGGTCACCGCGTACGAGTCGACGAACCACCGCGAGTGGCTGTCGCCGATCTACGGCTACGAGCCGTTCTTCGAGAAGCCGCTGCCCGGGTACGCGCCCGAGGTGCTCACGCGCCGGCTGTTGATCCGCCTGCTGCCCGGCGCGGAGCGGTCGATCACGGACGTCGCCGCATCGCGCCTCGTGCGCGCGCTGCTCGCCGCGGCGCTCGCGCTCGCGGTGACCGCGATCGGCATCCGTGCGTTCGGCGCGCGCAGCGGCTGGCTCGCCGGCTGCATCATGGCGAGCTCGCTCGGGCTGCCTCTCGCAGCACGCGCGGATGGCGTGCAGGTGTATGCGACGCTGCTGACGTGGCTCGGTCTCGGGCAGTGGATCGCGCTCCTGACCGGGCGCGCGCGGGTGCCGAACGCGGCGCTCACGCTCGGCTGGCTCGCGCTCGGCGCCGTGGCGATCACCGGCGGGCTGCTGCCCGCGCTGTGGCCGCTCGCCGGCTTCTGGCTCTACTTCTCGCTCGCGCGGCGCGGCCGTCGCGCGGGCGCGCAGGCGGTGACGACGGAGAAACCCGCTTCCGAGGGCTGGCGCATGCTGGATCCGTGGATGGGCGCGGTCGTCGTCGCCGGCGCCTGCCTGCCGTGGTACGGCATCATGACCGCGATCCACGGCGCGCCATTCCTCGCGCGCGTGCCGTGGTTCCCGTATGCCTCCGGCGTGCGCGGGTCGTGGCTCGCGGGTGCGCCGCTCGCGCTGTCGTTCGCGGTGGTCGCG
>Ga0075435_100003938_pt1 | contig 10150 bp, 10 predicted proteins | sample RhiMethybrSRZTD4_FD_75302 | JGI IMG/M metagenome (GOLD analysis project Ga0075435, IMG submission 75302) | Populus rhizosphere microbial communities from Tennessee, USA - Rhizosphere MetaG P. TD hybrid SRZTD4 | ecosystem: Host-associated > Plants > Roots > Rhizosphere > Soil | place: USA... | reverse complement strand
TTCGATCACCAACTGGATCGGCCGGAAGGGCCGCGGTTTGCCACCGCGCGGGAAGGCTTGGTGAGCCCCGAAGATTCGGGCGGGGACGACGGGACAACGCGTCTTGGCGATAATCAAGCCGACGCCAGGCTGCGCGGGCAGGAGCTTGCCGTCGGGCGTGCGTGTACCTTCGGGAAAGATCACGGTGCAATGGCCGGCTTTCACCTGCTTGATCACCGTCTTGAGCGCACTCCGGTCGGCGCGTTCCTGATCAACCGGGATCACATTCAGCTTCGGGAACAGCGGGCCAAGAATGGGCCAATGCAGCAGCGTCTTGCGGGCAAGATAGAAGAGTTCGCGGGGCGCGGAGATGCCGGCCAGGGGCGGGTCGAGGTAGCTCTCGTGATTCATCGCGAGCAGGCACCCGCCCTCGCGAGGAATGTTATCGCTGCCATGCGCCTTGAAGAAGAAGACGCTCTTGGCGATGACGGCGGAGATGGTGGCGCAGATCTTGTACGTGCGTCCCATGGGGCGAGTGACCAGCAAACTAACTAGAATCCCGATAGGCGGGGGGGCAGTACGACTGGCTACCCGGCGTGGCGTCCGCAGCGGGCGCCGGCCCGGCGGTCGCCGGGCTGATAGTGCCCACAGGAGCCACGCCGGAGGATACGAGCAGCACACCCACGATCGCGAGGATCACAGCGACACCAGGGAACCTCATTTGCTAGCCTCCAGGTAGAGCGGCCCTGCACTCAGCGCTGCTGATGCTAAGTCTTCGGTGCGCGCCTCTCCGCATCCTCCGAACTGGAAGCACCTGACGTGAAACCGAGCGGCCTTCTTCGCGCTGAGCGTCGAGACGATGCCGTCCGTGATCAACTGCTGCTTCGTGATGGGCTTGTCGCAAGCGTCGCAAATCGCGCCGTCGGGATCACCCCAGAATCGTGCCATGCCCCCGTAGGATGCCCAAGGCAGGTTCCTAAGATCTGGTCAAAATTGACCATACATGCGAGTGGTCATGGTTTCTATGACCGCGCGACGAGAAAGGCTGGGAGCGACGTTCAACACGACGGGGATGGAACACTCACTTACGAGCGCAACGGGCGCCGTGTGGGAGCGCGCGCCGTAGCACGCGACGGCCCGTACCAGGGCTCTCCACTTCGTTGGATAGCCTGGGAGGCCCGTCCTTCTGACTTATGGCGACGGCACTGTGGATTCCGCGAGGAGCAGCTTGAACTTCCCGACCAACGCCTCGTATGATGAGGTCCGGATGATTTTGTTGAACTGCGCCCGGTAGTTCGCCACGAGGCTCATCCCCTCGATGTTGAGGTCATACACCCGCCAGCGGTCGTCGGTGCTGTGCATCCGGTAGTCGATGGGTATTTCCCGTCCCAAGCTGAGTGGGAGTTTTGTCCGTACGACGGCGTACTCGCCATCAACCACCTCGCCCTGCACGGTCATCTTCCCGACGCCCCGCTGATCCACCTTGGAGATGTACGAGTGCTGGACCACTCTGGTGAAGAGATGAACAAACTCCCTGCGTTCGGCAAGCGTCCGCTGCGCCCAGAACTGCCCGAGGGATTGCTTCGCCATCTCACCGAAGTCGAAAATCTCGTTGGCGACGGTGACGATGGCGGTCCGGCGTTGTTTGAGCTGGGCATCGCCCTCCAGCTGGGGGTCGCCGAGGATTAGGAGCACGCGGTCAATCCCGGCGCGCAGTTGATCGCTGGGCGAGCCTGCCCAAGCGCCGTGAACAGGAGCGAGCGCGAACGCGAAAATCAGGATCCAGAAAACGCGGGTCGGGTATCCGGTCATGGGAATCTCCTCCGGCCCAGTCCTGACCATGGCTCGGCGCGGTTGACTCGAAGTTGTTGGCCAATAGTTCCCGGCGTCGCGAAGGGCGCATCCTCCCGTCGCAACCTGATCAGAAGACCTGTCGCGCCATGTACTCGAGGATCGCCAATATAGGGTCCGACATCTGGTCACAATTGCTCACGTTTGGCTATTGCTCCGGGAGCGCGGTTTTGTTCAAGCGCTACGACGGATAACTGTGCTGACGTCCGGGATGATCCTCCCGTGGCGCGCGACGCAGCGGGCGGCTTGGGAAGAGTTGAGAACGGGCGGAGTAGCTAAGTCGAACCAGGACTCCGGGTGAGCCGCTCGTCCTTCCAGAGGACGAGGCACTCCTCGTGCAGATGAATAGCTCTCCAATCATCCGCACAAATCAGGCACATCCAGTCAGCGGTCGTGATTGCGAGGCCGCAACCATCGCAGGTTTGCCCGAAGCCGTGAGCGCGCCACAGCTCAATCGTGCGATCACGCGGAAGGCTGCCATTTTCAATCCGGCCTCGAATCAGCTGTCGAGCGACATCTGGAGTCATGCTCTCTCAGATTTACATATCGACGGATCCGATCAATGGGCTCTTAGCTATGGTGATATGGGGCTAACGGCGTAGGGCAGAGCCCGATTCGACAAAAAGGTCTTTCAGATGATTCGCCGCGCGCGTTGCGGTGAGGCGCGGCTGTACGACGCCCGCCTCTGGCACCCTGGCTCCGCATCAACCGCGTCCTGCGCGTGATGCGCGTATCGCGCATCTCCTAGATCGTCACACTGTCACCGAAGCGTCCCCGCCCATAGTCCGCTAGCGTCCGATCGCCTGGTGGCGACGCTCTACCAGTTGAAGAACCACCAATGATGGCGACGACGGCGTCGCTGGCTCTGTGAGCCACCAGTGCTCTCTGAGCCACCACTAATGTTCCCGTTGTTCGGATCGTCTTGATCCTCTCCTCCGTTCGATCCAGCCTTCGCGAAGGACGGAATGACCGGCAGAGTAAGAATGACAGGAGTGATAAAGACGGCCTTGCGAAGAACCTTTCTTCTCGTCGAGTCGGCGAACTCTAGAGGGTCTTCCATAGCGATCCTCCTTCAGAGAGGGCCGTCAAGACTCTTCTGACAAGCACTGAAGATAGAGGACAATAGTGCGGGCGCTAGTAGTTTTTGGCTTGGGATTTGGCGTTTGTTGACAAGCTTCCGGAAATTGCTCTTTTCCGGAAGGAGTCTTTTCGGGAAGCAAACGGTACGGCCCAGGTGCTCTGTCGGGCACTGTTTCTCGGCGTGAAGACGGATCGGATCGCCAAGAAGCTCCACTTCTCCGCCGAGACGGTGCGCGATCTGATGGCCACCGGAGTTTCAAACGCTCCCACGCCGAATATGAATATCAGCAAATGAAGGCGGTCGATCAGTGGATGCCGCGTCTCCTCCTTGCGTCCATCGAGCGGCTGCCAAGATGCTCAAACATTCGGACCGGCGAGCCCTGCGCGAAGGAAACGACCAGGAGGGGCGTCGCCGTTGTGCGGGCCGAGGCGTGATGCCGATTTGCTGGGCTGTTCGGGCTGCCCTCAGCGATCATGGACGATCAGGAGGGTTGAAAGAATGGCATTCGAGATTAGCTGCCCAACCTGTACATCGCTCGGCAGCGAGCTCACGATTGCGGGCGCGATGAAGCTCGCCCTCGCCCACGCGCCCCAGCATTCGCCAGTGTACATAGCCGGCGACGGGGCCAGGTTCACCATCCGCCACGACGGCAAGCCGGCCATCGAGGTGCGGTTCGACGATGCTCTGCCCGACCCGCACCACCTGGCGCGACGGTGGGAGGAATCCTGAGCCGGCGCCGCCGAGGGCCGGGGATTGAGCCTGTCTAACAAGCCGCTAGCCTGACAAGGGGAGAGGTCATGGAGGCACTTAACCAGATCCGAAATTGCCTGGTGAGATTTCGGAAGGTGTGCCCCGCAAGGTGGGAACAGTTGGTTCCAACCTCAACGCCACGAGTGCGCATGTGCGGAGCTTGCGATCGCGAAGTTTTCTTTTGCGAGACCGATATAGAAGCCTTGGAGCATGCGAAGGCCGGGCGCTGCATCGTTAAGCCGATGCCTGACCTATCCGGCCTTCCAAATCGCCTCTACGTTCTGGGAGAGCCGAAAGTCCCGGAGCCGCCACCGACCCTCGAAGAGTCCGTTGTACGGTGGGAGCATGCCTACGAGGTTGCGAAGACTATCGCTCTGCGCGACCTCGAGTATGCCTCACGCATGTGCCCCCAGTGCGGCTACCCTTGCTCGGACTGGTTGAGGATCTGTGGCGTCTGCGGTTTCAGAATCGGCCGACACGGACAAGTGCCATAAGCCGGCGGCGCTCCGCTGTTAGTTAGGCGGCAGCCATGAATGAGAGACCGCAGAGCAGCATTCCAACGCGATGGATCATGGCCTGGACGATTGTCCTTTGGGCTCTCGGGACTTCGGTATACGCGTACATCTACGTGACGTCTCGTGTGCGATTGCCGGATGCCGTCGGCTACGAGGCCGACTGGTCCTGGCAGCTCTTTTTCTTCTCCCTTGTGCGCCTCCCCATTTTCATACCGGTACTCGGTGCGTTGCTCTACGTCGAGTACTTGCTTAGGTCACGAGTGGAGCCGCCGCACAGGGCTGCCTAACAAGCCGCTTGAGTGGCCCGGCATGAACCAGCGGCGCGAGTTGATCGAGCCCGTGCTCGACAACGCGGCCAGCTCCTGAAAGCAGTACCGTCACCCGGCTGCGTCCGGTCGTCGCCACCGCAGAGGCGAAGTGAACTCGGAGAGTTGGGGGCCTCATTTCGGAGAGTGCCCCCGTCCCTCAGTGTGGAACCTCGAGGAAAGAATGGCGGGCTCGACGGGACTTGAACCCGCGACCTCTGGATTGACAGTCCAGTGTGCTAACCAGGCTGCACCACGAGCCCGAGCCCGCTTACGATACACCGGCGAACGCGGGTTCGTCCACCCGGCGTTGCGCCCTCACGAATCGGCGGCCTGCGTAGCGGCTGCCGCCGGCGTCTGATGCTCCGGCCGCGGAGGTCCCTGGACTACCCAGTTCTCCAGCAGCGTGTAGGTCACCGAGAGCACGACCGGCCCCACGAACAACCCGATCAGCCCGAACGCCAGGAGGCCGCCGATGACGCCCGAGAAGATGAGCAGTAGCGGCACGTCGGCGCCCCGCCGGATGAGAAGCGGCCGCAGGACGTTGTCGAAGCTCCCGGCGATCACCGTCCAGACGAACAGCACCACGGCCCAGAAGGTCCCGCTGGTCCAGTACACCCAGACGACGGCCCCGAGGAGCACGGGGACGGCACCGATCTGGGCGACGCCGAACAGGAACATCACCGACATCAGCAACAGGGGATAGGGCACACCCGTGAGGAGCAGGCCGATCCCGCCGACGATCGCCTGGATCAGCGCGGTGACCACGATGCCGAGGGCGACGGCGCGAATCGCCTGGGCGGAGAGCACGGTGACACGCTCACCTTGCTGCCCCGCCAGTCGCCGTGCGAACGCCAGCACCCCGGCGGCGGCAGTCTCGCCGTTCGCATAGAGGATGATCGCGATGATCATCGCCAGCAGGAGCTGCATGAGCAGCGTTCCCAGAGTGCCGATCTGGCCGAGTAGCCAGCGCCCCACCCCCGCGAGGTACGGGGTCGCCTGCGCAAAGAGCTCCTCGGACGACTCCTTCGCGAGCGCCTTCCACTGCAGGGCCATCTTCCGGCCGACCAGCGGAACCTTTCCCACCCAGTCCGGCGGTTGCGGCACCCGGAACGTGAGGAGCGCTTTCGACCACGCGATGATGTCGTCCGACCGCTCGGCGATGGCGATGACCGCGGTCGCCAGTGGCGCCGCGATGATCAGGACCATCAGGATCGTCATCACTGCGACGGCCAGGCTGCGCTTGCCCCAGAGCCGGCGCTCTAGCCGGCGCAGGGTGGGCCAGGTGGCCACGACGATCGTCGTGGCCCAAATGCCCGCGAGCAGGAACGGCCTGAGCACCCAGAAGCTCAGGAGCGTCAGGCCGCCGATGGTCATCACGCCCAGGACGATCCGCGTCAGATCCCAGCTGCGCAACGGTGTAGTCGGCGCGTCCATGGCCGTCCTCTGGTCCTCAGAGCACCACGTGCAGCAGACGTTTCAGCAGCTCGCTCAGCGGCACCATGGTGAGGACGAGCGGGGCGACCGGCAGCAACGTGATCACCGCCAGCTGGATGAGCGCTTCCTTGGTGACAGGCACTGGACGCATGCTCTGGACGGTCTGGAAGCTATTGCCCAGATCCGCCAGTGACTGGATGTCGGCGCTTCCTACCAGGGGCTCACCGGCCGGGCGGCCGCCGCGGAGCCACTTGTCGTCGAACTCGAGCACATAGCGCTGGGCCAGGGTGCCGTACTCGCGCAGACCGACACGCCGCGTCGCGGCCAGGCGCGGCGCGAAGAGCAACAGCGGTCCCAGTACCATCAGCAGCAGGAACAGCGGGACCACGGCGATCTCCATCTTGAAGTCCAGCAGCGTGGCGCCGCGAAAGAAGATGCGACTGGCGATCAGGCCGGCGAGCAGCACCCCATGCGCCATGAGGAACGGCGCGAACGCGACCACGGTCTCCGAGAGAAATCCGAGGCCGCCCACGTGATCGGGGTGCGTGGGGAGCAGCCGCAGCTCGCACCGCGCCACCGCGGCAAGGAAGCGGATCCAGATGACGAGCCGGAAATACCAGCGGAACAGGAGGAACTGAAACAGTGGAAGGGCCACGAAGAAAAACCACCAGCCCGCCGGGGACAGGTCGGCGCCCGGTCCCGCCGGCACCGCGTACCAGGTTGTGATGGTCGCCGCGCTCATGGCGGCCGCCTGACGCGGCCAGACGAAGAAGATGGTGAAGGCGTACACGAACACGATCAGGACCACCTCGGCGGTCACCGAATTCCGCAGGCGAAACGCCGACGCAGCTGCCGCATCGAACCGCGGCCGGGCCGCGCCCGTCACCATGGCACGCTCGACGAACTCGCGGGCGAGCGGGCGCATCCGCTGGTGGACCATCAGCTCCGCTAAGGTCAGCAGCGGCATCGCCACGAGGAATCGCAGGTGCACCTCGATGTCCCTCAGGAAGGGCATCTGCACTGCGTCGCCCCAGGCGCGCCCGCCCAGAATCGACAGGATGAGCAGCGGGAGCCACGCGAGGAGCACGAGGGCCGCGAGTCGGCGGTGCAGGAGCTCCAGCGCGTCGCCCGACAGATGTGCGCGGCGGAACATCTGGAACAGGGGCCCGCCCAGGATCACCGAGAAGTCGTAATAGTCCCGGCCGGTCGTGCGGCTGTGGATCCCCGTCGCGTCCGTCATGACACGGTCACCTCGAGGTAGCGGCGGTCGGCGTTTCTGCTCTCCAAACCGGCGCACATTCTACCGCCGTCCCTCACGACACGCTCCCGCAAAGCCAGAATGGCGCCGGTGAGCGCCTCGAATGATCTAATTGCAACAGGGGGACGAGACCATGCCGGTGGAAGTCATCGACGCGTCCGGTGCGCTCCTGCAGACGAAAGTTCGGGGAACGCTACAGCGGGCCGAGTACGACCGCATGCTCCAGCTTGCCCGGGAGATCATCATGCGAGAGGGAAAGATCCGGGTGCTGGTCCTTCTCGACGGGTTCGAGGGCTGGGAGCGGTACCGCGACTGGGGTGACGTGAGCATCGCCATACAGGAAGGCCGGAACATCGAGGGGATGGCCATCGTCGGGGACGAGAAGTGGCGCGACGAGACCCTGGCGTTCACCGCCGCCGGGTTCCGGCCGACGGCCATCGAGTTCTTCGCCGCGTCTCGGCTCGCCGCCGCGAAGCGCTGGCTGGCAGCGTAGCCCGCCGCGGCGGCCCAGCTTTCAGAACGTGCCGCCGCCGCCGCCGCCCATCCCGCCGCCCGACGAGCCCGACGAGAAACCGCTGCGTCCGCTGCCGCCGCCCCCGTCATAGCCGCGGCGGGTCGTGAGGATCGCCTCCTCGGTCCGGCGCGTGAAGGCGCCGAGGTCGTGCACGAAGCTCGGCAGCGAGAAGTCGCCTCGGCCGTGATACCAGGTGGGTGCGGCCACCTTGATCCCCTGGAAATTGAAGATCCACCGCTCGGTCACACCGAGCGCGATAGCCCACGGCAGCCACCGATGCAGCGTGTCGGGCGGCAGGCGCTCGAGACGGTCCTTCTCGGCGCGCTCGAGGAACTCCTGGAACCCGCGCACCTTCGCCGCCATCCGAACGCCGGACCGCGTCTTCCTCGGCATCACCCACCCCCAGGCGACGAAGACGAGCCCGCTGGCGACAATGCCGATCCGGAGCCACGGCTCGTACATGCCAAGCCAGGACGGGGCGAACAGCGGCAGGAGAAATCCGCCGACCGCGGTCAGGAGCCCGGCGGTCATCCACTCGGTCCGCACGCGGCCCGGCGACGCCGGAAACAGCCCTGCATCGACCATCAGCCTGTAGAGCTGGTTGCGAATCGGGGGAAAGACGTTCTCGTAGTCGCGCCGCACCTCGGACAGCAGGCGCATGTTGATCCCCCAGTCGCCGCCGAAGATCTTGGCGAGGACGTAGAGCTCGAACATCTTCAGATCGGGATCGCCGGCGACCGGCTTCAGGCGCTTGAACATGAAGTCGGGCTCGCCGAACGCCGTCGTGATCGGCTCGATCTCGAGATAGCCGCGCACCGCCAGGTCGACCACCGTCGCGATGACGTCGCGCGGGTGAGCACGGTCGTCCACCAGCGTGCCGGCCTGCGCCGGAATCAGGTCGGCGGGCGGCTCGTACTCGGGCTTCACCGACTGCTTCGCTCCCGGATCGCGCCCGAACGCCGACCACACGAAGGCACCCCACACGAGGGCGAGCGCCGGGAGCGACAGCGGCCAGTAATCGGCCGCGAGCCATCCGGCCCGTCTGATCTCGGAAGGCGGCGCCACGCGGCCAGGCGGCCAGGCAACGACCACGGTCATGCCCTCGCGCGGACGCAGGGCGCGGGTCGAGCGGAACCGCCAGTAGCCCTGCACGCGATCGACCGCGAAGTCGCCGCCGGCCTGGCCGAAGGCCCCTGTGTAGGCCACGGTCTGGACCTCCGTGTCGGCGACGGTCGGCGGCGCGGTCACGAATACCTCGACGGAGTCGATATAGGAGCTCCAGTCGTTGCCGGTGGCGTTCCAGTACAGCTCGTCGTGATCGTCGTACTTCACGATGCCCTGCCGCACGTGGTAGACGACGCTGACGGTCTTCCGCGTATTGACGGCGCCCGGGACCCAGGCCTTGACGTTGACGGAGCGGCCCGGGTACGTCACCTCGGTGCGGAGCGCCCGGCTCGCCTCGTCGTAGACGCCGAGCCCGCTCAGGTGCAGCGGGAAGTCGATCCCGTCGCGGGAGTAATGCAGAGGGATCCGGCGGTACACGCCCTGGTGCGCGCCGCGGAACTCGAACGTGATGTCCTCGCGCACGACGAGGCTGCCGTCGGCGTTGACCACGATGCTGACGACGAAGCTCGGGATCGAGAAGAGCCCGCGCGTCTGCGCCGGTGCGGGCGACGCGAGGGCCAGCAGGATCGCCAGCGCGGCGAGAATCCGGCCGATGCGATCAGCTCCCGAACGCGACGCGCGGGACCTGACGGTCTTCGGGGCGGTCGAGCTCGAAGTACGTCCGCTTGGCGAAGCGGAAGAACAGCGCGATCTGGTTGGAGGGGAAGCTGTCGATCGTCGTGTTGAGATCGCGCACGACCGCGTTGTAGTAGCGGCGCGAGCTCTGGAGGGTCTCCTCGATCGCCGTCAGCGAAGCCTGGAGATCACGGAAGGCCTGATTCGCCTTGAGGTCGGGATAGGACTCGGCGAGCGCGAAGAGCTGCCGCAGCGCGCTGGTCAGCTGGTTCTCGGCTTGCGCGCGCGCCTCCGGCGTCTGCGCCGACATTGCCGCGCCGCGGGCGCGGATGACCTGGTCGAGCGTGCCTCGCTCGTGCGCCGCGTATCCCTTGACGGTCTCGACCAGGTTGGGCACCAAGTCGGTGCGGCGCTTGAGCTGCACGTCGATGTCCGACCACGCCTCCTCGGACCGCTGGCGCAACCCGACGAGCTTGTTGTACGTGACGACGATCGCGATGACGAGTCCGACGAGGACGAGGAGAAAAACAACGCCGCCGAAACTCATGATTCCCTCCCTCGTCGATCGTAGCATCGGCCAACGGCGCAGTCGGCAAACCCTGCGCCCCACGCCCCGCCACTGCCAGCGGGGGCGATCGAGCGCGATGCCACAAGAGGGTGGATCGGCGCTAGGATTGAGGCGCTCGATCATCCCGACAAGGAGAACTATCCATGCCGATG
>Ga0075435_100003935_pt1 | contig 10154 bp, 9 predicted proteins | sample RhiMethybrSRZTD4_FD_75302 | JGI IMG/M metagenome (GOLD analysis project Ga0075435, IMG submission 75302) | Populus rhizosphere microbial communities from Tennessee, USA - Rhizosphere MetaG P. TD hybrid SRZTD4 | ecosystem: Host-associated > Plants > Roots > Rhizosphere > Soil | place: USA... | reverse complement strand
TCGCCGGCCGCGAACACGGGTGCGCCGAGCCTCGCCGTGCTGCCGTTCGAGCTGATGAGCGCCGACGCGGACGACGCCTACCTCGCCGCGGGGCTCGCCGAGGACCTGATCGTGGACCTCACGCGCCTGGGCGACCTGCACGTCTCCACGCGCGCGGAGACCTCCGCCTACAAGAACCGCAACGTGCCCCCGCGCACGGTGGCGCGCGAGCTGGGCGTGGACTACGTGCTGATCGGCAGCGTGCGCCGCGCCGGGAACCGCGCCCGCATCAGCACTCAGCTCGTGCGATCGAAGACCTCTTCGCGGTGCAGGCCGAGGTGAGCAAGCGCATCGTCGACGCGCTGCAGATCGAGTTGAAGCCCGGGGAGCTCGAGATGCTGGATCGCGTGCCCACGCGCAGCGCCGAGGCCTACCAGCTCTACTTGCGCGCGCGGGCGATCATGGATATCGGCCGCGCGGAGAACATGCAGGCCGAGGAGCTGCTGCGGCAGGCGTTGGCGCTCGACCCCGAGTTCGCGCTCGGGCTCGCGACGCTGGGCGAGACGTACGCGCGGCGCGCCGTGCGCTGGTGGGCGAGCCTCGACAGCGTCGAGCGCGCCCTGCCACTGGCCGAGAAGGCGCTCGCGCTCGAGCCCGGGCTGCTCGAGGCGCAACTCGTCCAGGCCATGGCGCACCGGCTGCGCGGCGAGGTGCCTCAGCTCCTCGAGATGCTGGACCGCCTGCTGGCGATCGCTCCCGACCATCCCGAGCTCTGCGAGTGGGCGGCATGGTCGTACATGTCGTCCGACCAGCCCGAGCGCGCGCTCGTCCTCCTCGAGCGCCAGGTCGAGCGCCATCCCGATGCCTATCGGAGCCATTCATGGCTGTGGCAGTGCCTCGACATGATGGGCCGTGTCGAGGAGGCGAAACACCAGAGCCAGGTGACGATGGAGGTGCTCATGGAGGCGGTGCGCCGGCATCCCGACGACACCTACGCGCGGTCGCTGCTCGCCGCGCAACTCGTGCTCGCGGGCGAGACGGCCGCCGGCGTGGCGCAGGCCGAGCGCACGCTCGACATGTCGCCGCACGACGGCCGGCTGCGTTACAACGCCGCGTGCACGTTCGCGCGCGCCGGCATGCCCGAGCGCGCGCTCGCGGAGCTGAAGGAGGGGGTGCGCCAGGTGCCCACGTACATCTCCGACTGGCCGCGGCGCGATCCCGACCTGGCGAGCCTCCACGACCATCCCGAGTTCATCGCCATGTTCGGGAAGGTGGAGAAGTCCGCGAGCTAGGCTGGCCCGGCGGCGCCCCCAACGTGCTCGCGTAAGGTTCTCGAGCGGAGCCTAGCGGTAGATCGCTTTCAGCTGTCCCCAGTTCTTCCTGAGCGCTGGTGTGACCGCCTTCCACACGCCCGTGATCGACGCCTCGGTCGTGGCGCGCTCGAACGTCGGGAACCCCAGTGCTTCGCAGATCATGCGCACGATCGTGTAGTGGTTGACGACCTGGTTCGACACGACGCCGGGGAGGACCAGCGGCCCCACGAACGCGGTGAGGACCTGGTTGCTCATCGAGCTGTCGTCCTCGTCCCACGTCAGCACCAGCAGGCCATCGGGCCCGAGCGCTCCGAGTACCGCCGGCAGGTTCGCCGCGAGCCAGGCATCGCCGTCGGCGAGTCCGCAGCCCGCCGTGGTGCTGTTGTGCGTGTTGTGGCAGTTGTTGGGGATGATGAAGACGAGGTTCGGGAGCGTGCCGCCCGCGATGTCCGCGGCGAGATCCGAATACGGCCGCTCGTTCGCGTGGTTCACGTTCTGGTAGTAGGTCCACGGGTCGTGCTTGCGCGTGTAGAGGCCCGTCGAGGCCGAGCCGTCGTACGAGCACGCCGTGCCTCCCGCGACCGCCAGGTTCTCGCTGTAGGCGCGCCAGGTGAGCCCGTGTGTCTCGCACATCTGGCCCAGGTTCTGGGTGCTGAACGGTGAGCCGGGGGCGGGGCAGTTGTCGTTGCGGATCCCCAGCGTGTTGCCGCCCCAGAGTGCGAAGTAGTTGGGCTGCGAGGGGTGGGTGATCGCGAACGAGCTCGAGAACGTCGCCCCCTGGGCGAGCAGGCTCGCGGTGTAGGGGAGCGTGCGCACCTCGTCGTAGCTCTTGTTCTCCATCACCACGACGACGACGCGTTCGTGGTGGGGCGCGGCGGCCCGGGCGGGGGCGGCGAGGGCCAGGGCGAGGGCGAACAGGTGCAGGCGGCGCGGGGGGACGAGGCGCGGCACGGGATCCTCGGATGCGGAGCGGGGTGAGCGGCGGGCAGGGATTGCGGCAACCATGACACGGCGCCGTGCCCGACTCCACCGGAAAATCCGGTCGCGGTGTTTACTGACGATGGACGACGAGCACGCGGAACGTGCCCGGCACGATGCCCCAGCGCGGGTTCGGGTTCTCGGGCGTGGGCGCGGGCGGCGGCGTGAGGTCGGCGGCGGGGATGTAGACCGTTCCGTCACGGGGGTCCAGCGCCAGCGTGCGGCCGCTCACTTGCGTGGGTACATTCTCGACCACGCGATAGTGATCCGGGTCGTCCTCGTGGATCACGGTGAGCGTGCCCTCGCCGTTCGAGCTGAACACCAGCTGCTGCGCCGGGTCGAACTCCACGCCGTCCACGCGCTTGCCGATCGGCACCTCGGCGACCTTCCGGCCGGTCTTCGAGTCGAGCACGATCAGCTTCTGGTTGCTGCACCCCGAGAACAGGCGGTGATGAACGCGGTCGAAAGCCAGTCCCGACGGCTCCTTGCCCGGCGCCAGCGACCAGACGTTCAGCTGCTTGAGTTTCTTCGAGTCGAACTCCACCACCGTGCTGCTGTCCTCGTTGTTGACGTAGATCCGGCCCGCGCCGTCGGTGACGCCGGCCTCCGGCTTGCCGCCCAGCGCCAGCGTGCCCACGATCTTCTGCGTGCGCGCGTCGATCGCGGTGGTGTTCTTCCCGCGGCCGTTGAACGTGAACACACGACCGGACGCCCTGTCGTAGAGGATCGCGTCCGGGTTCGGCGAGCCGACCGGGATGCGGCCAACGACCGCGAGCGTCTTCAGGTCGAACACGCTCACCGACGAATCGCGTCCGTTGCTCGTGAACCCGCGGCCGACGTCGTACGCCAGCGCCACGCCGTGCACGCCAGGCGTGTCCGGGATGTCGCCGGCGATGCTGTCGGTGCGCGTGTCCACCACCGCCACGTGCGTGCCGTGCGTGGCGAACACGCGATGCGACGAGGTGTCGACGGTGATGTAGTCCCAGCCGCCATCGCCACCGACGAGGATGCTCCGGTCGGCGTGGTAACCACTCTCACCGGCGAGAGCACTGGTCGCGAGCAGCGTGATGGCGATGAGCCAGGTGCGGGTCGGGCGTGACATGGGCAAGCCTCGTCGAGGGGGAAACACGCGGAACGGCTTCAGGGTCGACGATAGGCTATCACCCACCGCAGCACAGGTACCGGCGCCGACCGCGGCAGCGAATCCGCTGGTGAGCGCGCACTCTCAGCGCAGTCCCGGGAGGAACGCGGGCACGCGCTGGGCGTACTCCGCGTACGCGGTCCCGAATGTCTCGCGCAGGAGCTTCTCTTCGGCCTGGATGCGGATGAGTGTTCCCACGACGAATACGCTGCCCGCGATCACGAGGCCAAGCCAATGCCCGAATGCGAAGTTGCTCGCGATCAGCTTGCCGAGCATCGCCGTGTAGATGGGGTGACGCACGAAACGGTAGGGACCCTGCGTGACCAGCTCATGACCCTCGATGACACGCGCCTCGTAGCTCCACTGTTTGCCGAGCGTACGCACCGCAGCGAGCCCAAGGAACACGGAGCCGAACCCGATCACCGGCGCCAGCACATCGCGTGCGATCTCGAACGCATCGAGCCGCGTGCCCGCCGCCGGCAGCGGCCGCTGGATCATCCACACCACCGCGAACGCGAGCATCTGGAGAAAGATGCCGACCGAGGAGATGCGCTCGCGCCGAGTGCCCGGGCCGCGACCCGGCTCGCGGCGGAAGACGAACGCGATCGTGAACCAGGCCCAGCCCACGACGACGAGGATGCGGGAGACGAGCGGGAGCAACGCGGCGTCCTGAACGTGTATGAGCATGCGGGGGAGCCTAGGGAAATATGTCCGCAGCTGTCACCCGGTCCCGGTCGACCTGCCGGTCGGCGACGACGAACGGCTGCCGGTAGCCGCTGAACGGTAGGTCTGGCCTAGGCTCCGGACGCGTTCGGGCCTACACTCTTGTGCAAGAACCCAAGCGAGGAGTCGCATGAAAGTCCGCTACTGCATCGTCGGTGGAGGTTACGCCGCCGCCGCCGCCATCGAGGGCATCCGCTCGCGCGACCAGGCCGGCGACATCCTGATGCTCTCGCGCGAGAACCATCGGCCGTACCGCCGGCCGCTGCTCACCAAGGAACTGCTGCTCGGCACCGCATCGCTCGACCGCCTGCCGCTCCATCCCGACGAGTGGTACGCGGAGCAGAAGGTGGACGTGCGCCTGCGCCACGAGGTCATCGAGGTGGACGCCGAGAGCCGCCGGCTCTGGGACGAGCGCGGCGAGGTGATCGAGTTCGGCGACCTGCTGCTCGCGACCGGCTGCCGGCCGCGCCGGCTGCACGCCGAGGGCGCGGAGATCGCGAACGTGCGCTACTTCCGCGACCTCGAGGACTACCTCGATCTCGAGTCGCGCCTCGACCGCGTCCAGCACCTCACGCTGGTGGGCGGCGGGTTCACGTCGGTGGAGATGGCAGGTGCGCTCCGCGCGCGCGGCAAGGAGATCACGCTCGTGGTCCCCGACGAATACCCGCTCCACCGCCTGCTGCCGCGCGACCTGGGAGCGCCGCTGCTCGACTACCTGCGCGAGATGGGTGTCGAGACCGTGAGCGGCGACACGCTGGTGAAGATCGAGGAGATGAACGGCCTCCTGCACGCGCGCACGCTGCAGGGGAACGAGCTCGACACGCAGCTGGTGCTCGTGGACCAGGGCGGCGAGCCGCTCGTGGACCTCGCGGAGGCCGCGGGGATCGCGATCGACGACGGCATCGTCGTGGACGAGTACGGCCGCTCCTCGAACCCGCACATCTGGGCCGCGGGCGACGTCGCCGAGTACCCGTGCCTGGCGCTGAACGTGATCATGCGCGTCGAGGGCAGCGACCACGCCGAGCACCACGGTCGCACCGTGGGCGCCAACATGGCGGGCGCGAACGAGCCGTACACGCACTTGCCGCTCAAGTGGTTCCGGGTCGGCGACCTGCAGTTCGAGGGCGTGGGCGAGCTGTGGGCGCGGCTCGCCACCGAGATCGTATGGATGCAGCCCGGCCACGAAGGCGTGGTGTTCTACCTGCGCGACGACGTCATCCGCGGCGTGCTCCTTATCAACGTGCCCGAGCGGCTCGAGTGGGCACGCGGCCTGATCCGCGACGCCCACCCGATGACGTCCGCCGAGCGCGCGACGATGCTGGGGGAGAAGGCAGGGGCGTAGGCGCCTCAGATCAACAGGTGACTGAACACGCTCGCCACCACGGCGCCCGCCACCACGTATGCGACCAGGCCGGCGACGAGCGCACCCACGAGCACGCCGGCCACCACGGCCCCGCCACCACCACCGCTCCCGCCGCCGGAACTGGCACCGCCGCTGATGCCGCCGTGGCCTTCGCTCCCGACGCTGGTCTTCTTGGCCGCACTCGAACCGATCGCGGTCGCAGGCACGGCCACCGTGCCCTGCTCGGTCTGGACGACGTACGAATAGGGCGTGGGGGCGGACCTCCATAGCTCCCGGGCCGCGATCCAGTCCGAGTCCATGGCCGGCTCGTCGGTGCGTCGCACGTCGTTCCCGCTGATGGGGACGATGAGGTACGAGTCGCTGTCCTCCGTGGCGAGCAGCAGCTCGCCGCCGAAGAAGCCGCCGAACGCCCCGCGCAGGGGCTCGCCCGATCCGTGCTGCACGATCAGCGTCTCGCCGAGGACGGGCGCGGACGTGGAGCCCACCTCATCCAGCCATGCCGCGTAACGCTCGGCATAGGAGGTCGAGGACGCGGCGCCGAGCGTGCCGCGGTAACGACCCTCGACCCGCCGACCGCTCGCGAGCTTCAAGGTGACGGGCTCGTCCCACTCGTACGACGTGAGCGAGTACGCGCGGCCGGTGGATGAGGTCATGAGCGTTCCCATGACGATGACGAACAGCGCACAGGACGATCGAAGCCGGATGGATCTCACGGGTCGCGTCTCCTTCGGCCGCGAGCGGCGGGACGCGCGTCTGGCGCGCTCGTCCCGCCACTGGAAGCCGTCGCCCGGCGCGGCGGGGCGTGACCGCCGGCGCCAGAGCCGTCAGATCATCGGCTGGCTGAACGAGCTCGCCATCGCCGCCAACGCGGCGCCGGTGAGGAGCACCGCCGCGACCAGCACGCCGACCAGCGCGGTCACGCCGGGCTTCGCGCCCGCCGGCGGGATCATCGACCTCGACGTGATCATCGACACCGGCACCGCGACCGAAGCGTCATCCACCTGGAGCGCGACCGCGTAGAGCGAGGGCGCGGACTTCCAGCGCCGGTGGGCCGTGGTGCCCCTGGCCTCCGCGCCATCGCCGAGCCGGAGCACGGTGCCCTTGTCGAGCGGCACCACGATGCAGACGCAGCTGTCGTCCGTGCCGAGCAGCAGCGAGTGATTCGCGAAGCCGCGGAGCGCCCCGCTCACCTGCCCGCCCGTCTCGCGCGCGACGAACAGCGTCTCGCCCAGCGCCGGCGGCGCAGCCGTTCCCAGCTTGGCGCGCCACGCCTCGTAGCGCTCGGGGTACGTCGCGGGATCGAGCGAGCGGCCGAACACGCCGCGATAGCGGCCCTCGATCGAGCGCCCGTCGCTCAACGTGAGCGTGACGGATTCGTTCCACGACCAGGTGGAGAGGGAATACGCTCGTACGGCGGTCGGCGTACACAGCGCGCCGCCCAGCACGGCGAGCGCAGCGGATGTCAGGAGCCTGCGGGCGACTCTCATGCGTTCGGTCTCGAGGGCCAATGGTTCCGGGCGGTGGAGGGCCCGGCTCCCACAGGAATCGTCGCCCGAGGGGGAGGAGCGTGAGCCCGAAGCCGTAGCCCCGCCCGCCGGAACGACTTGGTGGGGGGCCTGCCCGCAACCTCGGCTCGGGTAGGCGCTACGCAGCCGCGTCGCGTCTCCCCTGCGGATCCAGCGCGTCCCGCAGCCCGTCGCCCAGGAAGTTGAACGCCAGGAGCGTCAGCGACATGGCGAGGCTGGGGAAGATCACGAGCCAGGGAAACAGCGCCAGCAGCCGCGCGCCGTCGGAGACGAGCGTTCCCCAGGAGGCGTTCGGCGGCTGCACGCCCAGCCCCAGGAAGCTCAGGAACGCCTCCTGCAGGATCACCGCCGGCACGGTGAGCGTGGTGTAGACGATCACCGGCCCCAGCGTGTTGGGCACGATGTGGCGGAAGATGATGGCGGCGTCCGACGCTCCCAGCGCGCGCGCCGCCTCCACGAACGTCTGGTGCTTGAGCGACAGCACCTGCCCGCGCACGATGCGCGCCATCGTCAGCCACTGGACGAGCCCCAGCGCCACGAACAGCATGACGAGCGAACGCGAGAAGAACACCAGCAGCAGGATGACGAGGAACAGGTAGGGGAGCGCATAGAGCACGTCGACCACGCGCATCATGAGGTCGTCGGTGCGCCCTCCCACGTAGCCGGCGACCGCGCCCCAGGTGACGCCGATCAGCAGCGACACGAGCGTGCCCACGACGCCGACGAGGAGCGAGATGCGCCCGCCGTGGAGCACGCGCGCGAACAGGTCGCGGCCCAGCTCGTCGGTGCCGAACACGTGCGCGAGCGACGGGGGCGATGCGCCCTTCGCCAGGTCCTGCACCGCGGGATCGGGGAGCCCCGGGAGCCACGGCGCGAGCGCGGCGATCGCGCTCATCACCACCAGGAACACGCCGGCGGCCACGGCGACGCGATTGCGGCGCAGCCGCGCCCAGGCGTCGGACCACAGGCTCCGCGGCGGGCGCGGTGCGGCCAGTACGCTCGCGGGAGGGTCGAGCCCGATGCTCACGCCAGCTCCACGCGCGGATCGAGCCAGCTGTAGGCCACGTCCACCAGCAGGTTCAACACCAGCAGGAACGAGGCGTAGAACAGCACCACGCCCATCACCAGCGTGTAGTCGCGATTGATCGCGCCCACCACGAGGTAGCGTCCGAGGCCGGGGATGGCGAAGATCTGCTCGATGACGATCGAGCCCATGACGATGCGCGCCGCAGCGGGTCCGAGGTAGGACACCACGGGAAGGATGCCGAGCCTCAACGCGTGCTTCACCACCACGACGTGCTCGGCGAGGCCCTTGGCGCGCGCGGTGCGGATGTAGTCCTGGCGCAGCACCTCGAGCATGCCGGCGCGCGTGAGCCGCGCGATGTATGCGATGTAGCTGAGCGACAGCGCGAGCACGGGGAGGATGCGCGAAGCGGGCCCGGTCCAGAGCCCCGCCGGCAGCCACAGCAACGTCAGCGCGAAGGCGAGGACGAACGTGGGCCCGAGGACGAAGTTCGGGATCGAGACGCCCGCGAGCGCCAGGAACATGGCGGCGTGGTCGGCGGGCTGGTTCTGGCGCACCGCGGCGATGGTGCCGATGGGGACGCCGACGAGGAGTGCCAACGCCAGCGCCCACGCGCCCAGCTCGGCGGAGACGCGGAAGCCGTCGAAGATGATGTCGCGCACCTGGCGGTCGGGGTACTTGTACGAGGGACCGAAGTCGAGCCGCACCGTGTTCTTGAGGAACGCCGCGTACTGCTCGTGGAGCGGTCGGTCGAGGCCGTAACGCTCGAGGAGCTCGGCTTTCGCTGTCGCCGGGATCTCCTTCTCGCTCATGAACGGCCCGCCCGGGGCCATCCTCATGAGCACGAACGTGAGGCTGGCGATGACGAACAGCGTCGGCACCATGAGCAGCACGCGCCGCAGCACGTAGGTGATCACCGGCGCGCGCTCTCCCCGGCGAGCGGCTCGTGCTGGCGCCAGTCGTGGTCGATCCACACCTCTTTCAGCGGGTGCACGTCGAGCGGCGTGGGGTAGATGCCCTGGACCCACGGCTTCACCAGCTCCGAGACGGAGTAGTGGTAGATCGGGAGGTAGGGCGCGAGGTCGATCGCCACCGACTCCGCCCGCGCCATCACCGCGAAGCGCCTCGCGGGGTCGAGCGTGGTCGAGGCCTCGCGCATGAGCGCGTCGTAGCGCGCGTTCGAGAACCCGCTGCGGTTGTTGCCGTCGCCGGTGACGAGCAGCTGCAGGAACGAGTTGGGATCGAGGTAGTCGCCGATCCACGACCGCCGCGCCACGTCGTAGTGGAGCGTGGTCGTCGCCTGCATGTAGGAGCCCCACTCCTGGTTCTGGAGCTGGACGTCGATGTTGAGCTCGCGCTTCCACATCGCCTGGATCGCCTCGGCGATGCGGCGGTGGTCCTCGCTGGTGTTGAAGAGGATGGTGAACCTCGGGAAACCCTTGCCGCCGGGGAAGCCGGCGTTGGCGAGACAGGCGCGCGCCTTCGCCGGATCGAACGTCACCTGCTTCGGCCCGTCGTAGCCGGGATAACCCATGGGCGTGATGCGGCCCCACGGATCGCGGCTGCCCTTGAGGAGATCGCGCGAGATCGCGTCGCGGTCGATCGCGAGGTCGAGCGCGCGCCGCACCCATGGATCGTTGAACGGACGTCGCGTGCAGTTGACGCTGTAGAAGTAGGTGCTCTGGAACTTGCCACGGCGGAAGTCGGCGTAGTCCTTGAGATAGGGCAGGTACTGGGACGGGATGTAGTTGCTCGGGTTCCAGTCGATGGCGCCCGACTTGTAGAGGTTCGTGCTCGTGGACAGGTCGTCGACGACGAACGCCACCAGCTTTTCCAGGCGCACGCTCTTGCGGTCCCAGTAGTTCTCCGACGGCACGAACTCGTAGCGGTCGTTCTGCCGCCAGTGGGTCCAGCGGAAGGGGCCGTTCCCGACGAGGTGCTCGGGCAGCGTCCAGCGGATGCCCCAGCGTTCGACCACCGTGCGCGGCACGGGCAGGAACGCGTAGTAGGTGGTGAGGAACAGGAAGTAGGCGGTGGGCCGCGACAGCGCGACCACGAACGTGCTGTCGTCGGGTGCGGCGAGCCCGACCTTCGCTGGATCCGTCGC
>Ga0075435_100003931_pt1 | contig 10158 bp, 7 predicted proteins | sample RhiMethybrSRZTD4_FD_75302 | JGI IMG/M metagenome (GOLD analysis project Ga0075435, IMG submission 75302) | Populus rhizosphere microbial communities from Tennessee, USA - Rhizosphere MetaG P. TD hybrid SRZTD4 | ecosystem: Host-associated > Plants > Roots > Rhizosphere > Soil | place: USA... | reverse complement strand
GCTTCGCAATATCGTCCCAACCCCTCAGTGCCGGCCACGGGTCCCGTTTTGAGAGCGTCAGCCCCTTGGCAACTCGCATCATTGAAGCAGTTTTGATCGGTATGGCGGTACTTCTCGTGCGTCTTCCCGACAGAAAAATGACTGACGATCAATAGCCTTGAAACCGATTCCGCAAAGATACAGCAAAGCAACCAGCCCAACCTGAAACGACGATCCAAGAGCGCAGGTTTGGAGCGCCCTTTTATGGGTGATGGCTCCTCCCGGACGCGCTTCTTGATAACTGTTTAGTAAACAATCAGTAACTTGAAGCGTGCACCTTCATCTCTCTCAAGATCGAAGAGCCGCTTCCCGCAGTACGGACAACGCACCTTGTTGGCAGGACCGTTTTCTCAAACGGTTTTGCGCATTAGCGCATACCCCGCTACTGCCCCTTTTCTCTGGGTGGGCAAGACAATTGCCTCGCCCTGTTCCAAAAACCTGCCAGATTTCGGGTTTCCAAGCTCCTCATTCATAAGCACTGAAAACTGCCTTCTTGCTTGCTCCATATCCACTTGTTTTCGGAACAGCAGCTCTTCTTGAACGATGAGGCCAGTCGACAACGGTTGTGGGCTAGCGACTACACTGGGTGGACCGGGTGGTTGGTGAAATCGCCTGTGGCCGTTGAAAAAACTCTTTTCAGGACGTTTCAACAAACGAAGTTCGCTTGCAGGTTATTGAATGTTCGTTCGCCCGCAGGCACTGAAATTCTCCGAAATTACTGCTCTGGTTTCTTTTCGACACCCACAGCTGTTTACGGTGCAGTCGGCAGAGCAGAAAGAAAAAAAGAGAGTGAAGGAACAGAACTGGAAAGTGCAAAAGTACTAGGGGGCCTTCCGGCTCACCGGCCTCAGTTGAGCAACACACTCCAAGACTAGCCGTCGGATATTGTTCACTGCCCAGAAGAATCGAATCCCGATCGCTGTCAAGACAAAGGCCAGGACAATGAGCAACGCTAGAGATGTGCCCTCGCCGAACCCTGATGAAACGCAATCAGCAGCCTGGAAGCCGGGGCCCGCTCAGTCTCATCGAATATAATAATTTAGGTTGGCAGCTGGACCGGGCGGTCGCTCTCGCTGCGTCAAGTGGCGGGGGAGGAAAGTCCGAACTCCACAGAGCAGTGTGCCGGATAACGTCCGGGAGTCTGAGTTCAAGCTCAGTCGACGGAAAGTGCCACAGAAAACATACCGCCCCGCCGTTCCAGTGACTCTTCACCATCGAAGCGCGGAGTGACTGGAACGGTGGGGTAAGGGTGAAAAGGTGCGGTAAGAGCGCACCGCTGGCGCAGTAATGCGGCAGGCAGGGCAAACCCCACACGGAGCAAGACCAAATAGGGAGGAAGTCTCAGGTTCGCCTGAGACACGTTCCGGCTCGGTGCGTCACACCTCCGGGTAGGTCGCTTGAGCCGCGCAGCAATGCGCGGCCCAGAGGAATGACCGTCCTGCCGGAGCAATCTGGCAGACAGAATTCGGCTTACAGGTCCGGCTGCCACAACTTATTTTGTTTTCTGCTACTTACTCACTCGCTCGTTCAGATTGTGACGCAGGTGTGACGGAAAAAACGGATCGGCCAAACGAAGTTTCAATTACTTGCCAGCACATCTCTCTCTCGCGCGTTGCTCAGTTTGAGAAAAGAGTCTAGTTCAGCTTCTTGATCGCGTTCTGAGAGTTGTTTGGTGGGATTTGGGACAGACTTTCTAGCCCCGCGCCGGTTTCGAGAATCATCCTGACTCGTTCGCGGAGTTCACGCACGAATGGCGTGTAGTGCTTTTCCACGGTGTCAATGCTATCGCCGAGCATCTTGGCCACGTCGTAAGGACTCGCACCGCGCGTCAGCATGTCAACCGCGAGGGTGTCCCTGAACCTGTGAGGGTGAGCATCGGCCACGCTAGCGCGCTTTCCGAGTGCCAGCATGCGATGATAGAGGCGCGGGCGAGTTAGAGGTTTGCCGGTTGCGGGATTCAGCAGAACCCGATCGAATGGTTCGGGCTTCCTTCGTTGGCGCTCGGCTTCCAAGGCAAACAGCAACTCAGAATGAATCGGTAAGATTATCCGTTTCCGCCGCTTCTGTGTTACACGTTCGATTTCTTTCCTGTCGGAGTGAACCTCGCTCCAAGTGACAGAGACGGCGTCGGAACCCCGAAAACCTGTCCATCGCAACAACAGGAATATCAGCAGGTCGTCCGACGCGTGATCCCGCAATCGTGACAGTTCGTGCGCGGTGAACGGTTCCGCTCCGTTCTCTGGATTATCTCCGGGGGTACCTTCCATCCGGACAGGATTCTTCACGATCATTTCATTCTCCAACGCAAACACGAACACGCGATGCAAAATCGCAGCATCCAACACAAGAGCCTTTGCGCCGCGCGAATTCTTCTGTTTCTTGATTCGCTCTGTGCGCCACACCTTGAAGGTCTCTACTAGGGGCTTGGTGATGTCCTGCAATAAGTGGATTTTCTGTTCCAGCGCCGTCTGACACGGCATTCGGGATATGCACTCCAATAATTTGCCTTGACACAAGTCGGTTTGAGCATAGACTTATCCCGCTTCAGCCGTATCCGCCTACCTGCTCCTTCGCAGTGGTTCGACTAAACCGGCCCTTCTGCTCCCAGCCCGCAAACCAGAGGAGGCGAAATGAAATCCGGAAGGAAGCAAAGTTTGATGAAGCGAGTGAATAAGCAAAGCTCATTCACGACTGCTGATACCGCGACTTGTTACCAAAGAGTTCCACAGGAGTATTGGGCAGCATCTCTCAATATTCTTGTTCCTCGTGTTCTCGTTGGGAGTGGGATTAGCTCCCGTAACCGTACAGGCTCAGACCCGAGCCTACGTGACCAATCTATCCTCCAACACCGTCTCGGTCATCGCCACCGCGACCAACACCGTAATTGCGACCATTCCTGTTGGGGTATTTCCTGTTAACGTAGCGATAACGCCGAATGGAACCCCGAGCCTACGTGACCAATGCCCTTGACAACACCGTCTCGGTCATCGCCACTGCGACCAACACCGTAATTGCGACCATTCCTGTTGGCCTAACTCCTTTTGGGGTAGCCATTACGCCTGCCCCACAAGCTCCGACGAGTAAAAAGCAATGCGAGCATGGAGGGTATTCGAAGTTCGGTCCGCCTGCTGGACCTTTCAAGAATCAGGGGCAGTGCGTTAGCTATGTCCAGCATCATTAGCATCAAAAAGGAAAGGAGTGGGGCCCGCATGCGCATGGAACCGCCGGTTTGCTTTCCTCTCGCCAGTTTTAGCCAGCTCGTGGTCGCGATCAATCGCCAGCCGGTTTCAACACGAAATACCTCTTCCCGTTAGCGGCCGAGCGATTACGCCTAATCATCTGTTTTTAGCTCACACTGCCTTTCAAGCGTACCGCGACAGCTGATGCAGCGGGAGTTGCGACTCGATCAACGCGCACGCGTATCGACTATCGACACAGCTCAGAAGACTCATCATCTGTTGCAAAGTGGCAAGCTCAAAGTCAACGTGCTTCAGCTTGTCCAGCACAGGCCGGGAGGGGTTGAAAAGTTTGAATCGTATATCGTGCTCCTGCGCCCATCTCTGCAGAAGCAATAACATGCCTAAACCGCCACCGCCTATTGCCTGCATTTCAGTGAGGTCCAAAACCACGACGCGGGAGTCTGTCTGAGACGTAACGGCCTCCCGCAACTTGAAGGCCGCATCACTGCGGACAAATCTGCCCGCGCACTCAATGATGGCCATTTCGCCCACGTTGTCTATATGTATACTTGGCATCATTCCCCCGAGTTGTTGTGTTCTAGTCGCCGTAGTGAAAGCACAAACTCTGCCGTTCCGTGATTCCCCAGGACGCGAGGAGTAACCTCGCCGCGTTATCGGAACTTCCTGCATCTAGCTAAAACACTTGGCTACGAGCAGCTGCCCGCCAATATTTGTCCAGGCGAGCAAACCGAGAGTACTAACTCGTGTGTCCAGTTCTGGGCACGGTCTCTAAATTACGTCTCCCCAGAGCAGACTGAACAGCCTCGGTCAATGCCTCGGAGCCCCTGTCCATAACGCAGCGGACTCATCGTACTGGTCCCGGTGGATTCCGTGCCCGTGATTTTCGGCGGTTGGCTCAACAATCAATTGCACATGAATGGAGGGTAATCGTTCAATCCGGTAGAAATCGTATTACTGTCAAATCTTCAACGAAATCTTTAAATTGGGGTGCGTGAAGCCCCAGCATGTACCCGATAGATAATTGCCTGCTCAAGCAGCCGTGCTGCTTTGTGACGACCGATTTTGTTGACGGACGATCTCCAGCATTTTGCAGCCGACATGTTGTTCAGACCCGCCGTGACCTATGTGTGCAAACTCAGCACAGCTTTATAGCGACCATGAAAGGCGCCATGCGGAAGATTGCGAGCGAGTCTAGGCTGCGCGTGTCCGCCGCCCTGCATTCCCGAATCGGTTCATTACTTTCGTCACGTTGCATTCATTTGGCGCCCGCCGCAAGATTCAGGATCGAGCTTTCCCCTATGACTGACGCAGAACGCGAAGAGTTGATCGCGCTGATCGACCAGGCGATTCACGAGCAGATCCAGGACACCTGCGACTACTACAACGCGACATCGATGGAGCCGGAAGAGCTGGACTTCGTCAGAGATTTCGATCCGGATGGGTCTCTCCGCGAGCTCTTCGATGTGAGAAGAAAAATTGCGGCGGGTTTTGCAACAGGGTTTTCGGCCTGTTGTTTTGGACTCCTGTGTAGTGCCTCCTCCATGCACCGCTTTACGCACAGCTTTACGCACAGCCCATACTCCTCCTCCTGACCTGCACCCATTGCTATTGTTGGCGCGGAGGACTACCCTGAAAGAGTCCCTTTCGCATCTCTCCGTCGCTCTTCCGGGCACCTAATCCTTCCCGACGGCCTTTGCGCAACCGATAGAAATGAGGGTTCACTTATGGAACCCATGCTTTACTCGCTACAGACACTCCTGCGGGGCGCTTTGATTTTTGTTCTATCATTGTCGGTGTTCGCGCAGATTCCTGCTGTGCCGGACGCCTCTGATTTTTCCTCAGGCCGCAAGGCTCCCAACTTTCCATTGACGGCTGTGCTGCCTGCTCTTATTCCACACTTAGCGTTCGAGTTTCGCGGAATTCGGATCGGGGACGAAATGAAGGAAGCCGAACAAAAGTTTCTTGCCTTGAAAATACCCTCGCCTCCCTCGAAACCCGGCCTGTGCGGTTCTGATGGCATCAATCGCATCGAAACTTGCACGGACGTTTTGGAGACCGGGGAGTACGTGAACATGACAATGTTGAATGAGAGAGTAGCCCAGATTTATGTGTCCACAGACCCCCGCACGCAAGGAAACAGTTACAACAGCTATGTGCTTGCGTTGGCCACGAAGTATGGCATCCCTGACAAACGTGAAACTAAGTACTACCGCAACGGCGTCGAAACCGGGTCTTCAGGAGAACACCTCTGGTGGTTGAATGGCGATCAGTATATCGAAGGCAGTGAAAACGAGCGCGCCATCACCATCGGCAGCATAGCACTGGATGCGGAAATCGCCGAGAAGGAACGCCTTCATGAGCTCGACTAGTATTTGTCTCAGTCTGGTTATTGTGCTGTTCACGATCTTGCTGCTCTACAGAATGCGCAGGCTGAAACCACGGATTGCCGGAGTCGGATCACAAAGGATGTGCCCGTCTTGCGGATTGATCACATCTCAATTGAAAGCATGTTGCATGGAGTGTGGCAACTCTCTTACGGTGGTGACTCCTGTCCTCGACAAATAACAGACTAGGTGCAGTAAACGCGACGTTCGCGTAGACGTACGGAATTTCTGATTCTAGTCAGCGGAAAAATAGAAGCGGCGTGAGTCGAGAATCGGGAAGTCGCCAGAGTACCCACGCCGCTCCCCTAATCGTCACGACATTTTGATAATTACTGCGGTAAGCGGTTGTCTCCCAGCAGCCGTGCTGGGAGACATTTCTAGCGCTCTGAGACCGCCAGCACATCCTAGTACGCCTCAAACGTTCCTGGGGTATACAAGAAAGGGCCAATCCTGGTCAGAGCAGCCCTGTTTGCAGCGACCTCACGTCATCTAGGGGTGACTTTGGGGTGGAACTGCTCTTCGCGCTCCCCAAGCACGCGGTTTAGCTTGTTAACAAGGCCCAGCAGCTTCTTCGAGTCCATTTCTTTGCTGGCTTGCTCGGCAAGATGTCTCCAGTCGTCAGGTTGGTACGGGGTCATAACGAGCCCCTTTCCCTAAAAAGAGTGTTCCTCCATAGCTGGGATATAACTGTTGTCAGTAAACTACGACGGATTCAAAACCATGTCTGAGCAATAATGCACACTCTGCCCAAAACGTGACCCACTGCGCGTGTCAATTGCTAATCAGACTACAACTCATCTCATATAAATGTCCTGCTAGGGACGTTACTGGGTGAAATTTTAGGTCGACAAAACTCTGATACACGGCCAACTCCACGGCCTTGATTGACTTGCCCGTTTCCCCGGTCGTAGCATTTGGCGCTAGTGATCGGTCAAACCATCTCGCATTACCGCATTGTCGAAAAGCTGGGCGGCGGAGGGATGGGTGTCGTCTACGAGGCTGACGATTTGAAGCTGGGCCGCCGGGTAGCGATCAAGTTCCTGCTGCCGAACTTGGCGGCCGATGCGGCCGCACTTCTGCGCTTCGAGCAAGAGGCCCGGGCTGCTTCGGCGCTCGATCATCCCAGCATCTGCACGGTTTACGAGGTGGATGAACACGAAGGCAAGGCTTTCATTGTCATGCAGCTTCTGCGCGGGCAGACGTTGCGCGAGCGTATTGAAACCAGGGAAGGCCGTTGCCCGTTTGCCATCAACGAACTCCTCGCATTTGCGGTTGAAATCGCCGAGGGTCTCCAAGCTGCCCATCAGAAGGGCATCATCCATCGCGACATCAAGCCGGAGAATATCTTCATCACTGAGCAGGGCCATGCGAAGATTCTGGATTTCGGCGTGGCAAAGCTCATTGAGAGGACGGAAGCTGACGGTCTGACCAGCCAGGACGCGCACGACGGCGAAACACACTCGCTCGGGCTGACTTTGAGTGGCAAAGCCGTGGGTACTGCCGCGTATATGTCGCCAGAGCAAGTGCGTGGCGAAAAGCTGGATGGGAGGACCGATCTGTTTTCGTTTGGTCTGGTGCTGTACGAGATGGCAACCGGTGTTCGACCGTTTGGGGACGAAATCGCCGGGCGCGACCACAGTCTGAATCGCGCGTATCCGTCGCTGCCGCAGTTCAATCCCCTAGCGCCTACCCGGCTGGCCGAAATTGTCAAGAAAGCACTGGAGAAGGACCGCGAACTTCGTTATCAATCGGCCGACGAGCTCGCCGCTGACTTGAGTCGTCAATCGGCCGCCTTGACACAGGAACGGACGTCACGCCGCACGCCCATTCTGGTCGCGGTCATCGCGCTGTGCGTTGCCGCTGGGGTTATGGCGTGGTCGGCGAGGCGCAACGCGAAGGCCCGCTGGGCGAGGCATGACGCGCTGCCAGAAATCGTGAAGCTGGCGGGTGCAGATAAGTTCGACGACGCCTACCGCCTGGCGCAACAGGCAGAGCCGTACCTCGCTGGTGATCCGCTGTTCGCAGAACAGTTGAGGGCGATTTTGCGACGCGCCATCATCGAATCCGATCCGCCCGGCGGCGAGGTCTTCTACCGCCCATATGGCCGCAACGAGGAGCCATGGCGACCGCTCGGCAAGGCCCCGATCGATGCCCGAGTGCCACGCGGCCTCATGCACTGGAAGGTTGAAATGGCGGGTCGCGAGATGGCGGAAGACATCGGTCCCGGCCCCTTCTCGGACGAGTTTCGCCAACACTTCACGCTCTTCTCTCCAAGCCAAGTCCCGCCCGGCATGGTAAGGATCGCATCGTCCGATAAGCGATTCCATGTCATCATACCCGGGCTGGAACACCTCTCCGAAGTCGACTTGCCCGACTACTGGATCGATCGCCACGAAGTCACAAATCGCGCCTTCAAACAGTTCGTGGACGAAGGCGGCTATCGGCGCGCAGAGCTGTGGCAGGAGCCATTCGTGAAAGACGGCCGCACCCTAACGTTTGAGGCGGCTATTGAACACTTCCGGGACACGACGGGTTGGCCAGGTCCGGCAGTGTGGGAGATGGGAGCCTATATCGACGGACAAGACGATTATCCCGTAGGCGGCGTCAGCTGGTACGAAGCGGCGGCGTTCGCACGTTGGGCAGGCAAGTCGCTGCCGACTATCTATCACTGGATCCGGGCAGCTGACCCGCGGCTGAGCGCGGACGTGGTGCCGGCCAGCAACGCCGATGGCAAGTCGCTGCGCGCGGTTGGCGCTTCGGGAGGCATTACCCGCGGAGGTACGACGGACATGGCCGGCAATGTGAAAGAGTGGGTCTTGACCACCACTGGCGGGAAACGTTACATTCTCGGCGGAGCATGGAACGAAGCGGTTTACATGTTCACCGCTGGGGAGACGCAGTCGCCTTTTATTCGCCACCCGACCTATGGGTTTCGCTGCATTAAGGTAGATCGGCCTGAGGACCTGGGATCAGCGCTGACCGCTGTTGTCCCTGCTCCGTCCCGCGATGTTCGGGCAGTCAAACCCGTCAGTTCGGCTGTTTTCGAAGCTTGGCGCAGCCTGTACTCGTTCGATCACGGAGATCTGAAGGTGCAGGCGGAGTTCGTAGACGATACCTCGCCTGACTGGCGCATGGAGAAAGTCAGCTACGATGCCGCGTATGGTGACGAGCGCATCCCCGCCTATCTCTTTCTGCCAAAAAACGCGAAGCCGCCGTACCAGGTGATGATAGGGTTCTCGGGGTCAAATGTATTCTATGAGCGCTCCAGCGCCACCACCACGGACTTCGATCGTTTCAACTTCATCATGCGTAGCGGCCGTGCTTTCCTCTATCCGATCTACAAAAGCACGTTCGAACGTGCCGATGCCATCAAGGACGACATTCCTGACATGACCGCGGCCTATCGTGACCACATGATCATGTGGTCGAAGGACGTGGGCCGCTCGGTCGATTACCTCGAAAGTCGTTCCGACGTCTCGAAGGATAGGATCGGATACATTGGTTTGAGCACGGGAGCGGTGTTCGCGCCGATATTTCTCGCTATGGAGCCCCGCTTCTCCCTAGGTGTGATCTATATGGGCGGCTTCTTGCTGCAGCCCTCGCTACCCGAAGCGGATGCAGTAAACTTCGCGCCGCGCGTCAAGATGCCGGTGTTAATGCTCAATGGGCGCTTCGACTATTTCCTCCCCACGGCTAGCTCCCAGGAGCCGCTATTCAGGTCCCTAGGCACTCCAGCCGAACACAAGCGCCGCGTCGTCTATGAGGCGTCTCACAACATCCCGCGAAACGAGATGATCAAAGAAGTGGTGAACTGGATGGAGGAGTATTGGGGGCCACCAACGCCGCGTTATTAGGCGGCTGCCCCACGCTGGCCCCTACGTTTGTTTCCGGTCAAGGCAATGTTGCAACAGAAGCCGCGCATGGCGGAATCCCCTTCCAGAGCCTGCTTTGGACTATAATCATTCTGCTCGCCAATGTTTCTTGGGCGACGTGAACCCTATGCCCTCCCGAAACTGGCAGGATCTATATCGGGCCGCACTGACCGAATCTGATCTTGGCAGATTGAATTCTCGAATCGAAGCTGCCCGTAGCTCAATTCGTGACCGCCTCGAAGAAACCGACGATTCCCGTGAAAGACCACTGCTGAATAACGCGCTTTACGCTCTGCAAACCCTGCTGGCAAGAAAACGATGCGCCTAGCCCAACTCGGCTAACTTCTCTTTTGACAATGAACCCGCGCTGCTCTTTACACGCTGAAACTTGGCCTGTCACTGCTCATCATGATGCGTTAGCTAGGCGGGGAGCACCCAATCAAGCGGCGTCAGCGTTCTGTCCCTCTGCTGGCGCTTTCTTCCACTAAAGCACAATGCGATTAAGATCGCTGCGGCAAACTCCCTCATTGCAAGGCGGGTGCAAACGCCCAGACCTCAAAAAAAACTAGATAATCCGAAGGGGCTGCAGCCTGAAGAAAAGCCCAGGAAATTGTCCCAAGGCGCACTCAACTCGTTGTTTTTCGAACAACATCGTCATCTTCG
>Ga0075435_100003927_pt1 | contig 10160 bp, 8 predicted proteins | sample RhiMethybrSRZTD4_FD_75302 | JGI IMG/M metagenome (GOLD analysis project Ga0075435, IMG submission 75302) | Populus rhizosphere microbial communities from Tennessee, USA - Rhizosphere MetaG P. TD hybrid SRZTD4 | ecosystem: Host-associated > Plants > Roots > Rhizosphere > Soil | place: USA... | reverse complement strand
CACAGGAACAAGCAGATCGCCGACCAGCTGCACGTCACCGAGGACACGGTCAAGGGCCGCGTCCAGAGCATCCTCTCGAAGCTCGGCGCCAACGACCGCACCCACGCCGTGACGATTGGGCTGAAGCGCGGCATCGTCGAACTCTCGTAGCGACGATACGCGGTCGCTCAATCGCGCTCGGAGGTGACGAAGGTCAACGCGCCGTCGCGTTCCACCTGCAGCACGATTGGTCGCTGCGGGTCCAGGCTTATCAACGCCGTCTTCAGCCCGTCGATGGTCGAGACGGCGGTTCCGTTGACCGCGTGAATCACGTCGCCAGCGGTAATCGAGAGGTCATGCCTGCCAAAGCGTTCCGTCCGTGCGGCGACGATCACCCCGGACGGAACACGGAGCGCAGACAGCGTCGAGGCCAGCTGCTCGTCGATCTCGATGCCGAGAATGCCGAGGGCGTCGATCGCCTGCGGCTCGAGGCGTGTGGCATCGCTCAGATCCAGTTCGGTCCGCATGTGAACGACCGGAACCTCGACCGTCCATTGGGTCGTGCCGCGCAGGAGTCCCAGGACAACGCGACTGGTGTCGCGGCGGGCATTGAGCTGCATCGCCAGCAGCGGCACGCTCGTCGTCGGCTTGCCATCGACGCTGGCAATGAGATCCTCGACGCGGACGCCCGCACTGTCGGCCGGTCCACCCTCGAGCACATCCGCGACCACGACGCCCCATTCGCGAGCCAGGCCGAGGCCGGCGGCGAGCGCGGGCGTCACACCCTGCACGCGGATGCCGATCGAGTCCTGCTCGATATGGCCACGGGCGCGAAGCTGCGGGTAGGCGGCGGCGACGACCGCACTTGGAATCGCGAACCCAAGACCCTGATTGCCGCCCGGCTGGCTGAGGATGAACGCGTTGATGCCGATCAGCTCGCCATCGACGTTGACCAGCGGTCCGCCGCTGCTGCCTTGGCTGATTGACGCGTCGGTCTGGATGTAGACGAGCGGACTATCGGGATCCAGTTGCCGCGCCACCGTACTGACCACGCCCATCGAGACCGATCCGCGCAGACCGCCCGGACTGCCCAGCGCAAGAACGACATCGCCCTTGCGCACGGCGTCGTAGTTGCCGATCGGGAGCGGCCGCAGGTTCGTGGCGTCGATCTTGAGCAGCGCGAGATCGATTTCCCTGGCCACGCCAACGACCCGCGCGTCGAATGTTTTCGCGGCGCCGCCCACCCTCAGGCCGGGTGGCTCGTCATCGGATTCGGTCGAGACCACAATCTGCACTCGGACCGCATGGGCGACAACATGAGCGTTGGTCGCGATGTACCCGTCCCGATCGAGGATGACGCCGGACCCGAGGCTGGTTTGACGCACAATCTCCGCCGGCGAGTCCGCATCGGCACCATCCCGCGGACCAAGGCCCGTGACCAGCACCTGGACGACGGACGGCGACACCCGGCGCACGAGTGCTTCAACGGAATTATTCAGATCCCGCAGCGTGCTGGCCCGGTGGAGAGCGTTCGGAGCGTTCGCCGCCTGCGCCCAGGCAGCGGTCACGGACAGAAGCAGGTTGCCCAGGCACATCACGGCCGACACGACGGGTCCAGGACGACGATTCATGAACGCCGTCGAAGCAAGGGGCAGACCAGCCTGTGAGTCTGATTTCGCGCCAGAAATCGCGCGGGGTGCGCACGCGCGCTCAGAGATGATGTACGACACCTTCACGCTCGACCGCTTCGCCCAGTAATTTCCCTTCCTCACGCTGGCGCAACGCTTGCTCGACACTCACCGCAAGGAAACGGAACCATGTCGCAGCGAGATGTTGGATATGTGATCGATCGGTTGCTGACGGATGCAGATCTGCGGATTCAGTTCGCCTGCGACCCGCTGCTCACGATCGCCGAGTTCTATACCCTCGGATACGCGTTGACATCGTCCGAGATTGACGCACTCGTGCACGGATCTGCGATGCTGGCTCTCGAACAGGATCTGGTGCCGGAGCCAACGCACTGAACATGCTGTCGCACGTGCCGCGCCCGCGGTCAATTCACTTCGGGCGCTTCGATGCCATAGCGCCGCAGCCGCACGTACAACTGCGTCCGCGAGAGGCCGAGGCGTCGCGCGGTCTTCGACTTGTTCCAGTCGGTTTGGCGCAGCACGTTCTCGATCGTTTGGCGCTCGAGCGTCGCCAGGTCGTTGGGCGACGCGACCGGTGCGGTGTTCGCATGGAGCGAAAGATGCCGGTGCTCGATGACGCCGTCCTCTGCCAGAATCGTCGCCGACTCGAGCACATTGCGCAGCTCGCGAATGTTCCCCGGCCAGGTGTGCGCGAGCAACGCATCGCGCGCCTCGTCAGTGAGATGCGCCGGCGGGCCGCCGAGCGTTTCGGCAAAATCGGCCAGAAACTGCTCCGCGAGCAACGGCACGTCGCCGAGCCGGTCGCGCAGCGCCGGCAGATCGATCGGAAAGACGTTCAATCGGTAATACAGATCCTCGCGGAACGCGCCGCGCTCGACCGCTTGACGCAAGTCGCGGTTGGTCGCCGCAATCACCCGCACGTTGGCCTTCTGGATTCGCGTCCCACCCAGCCGCTGGAATTCACGCTCTTGCAGGAAGCGCAGGAACTTCGCCTGTGCGAGCAGGCTCATCTCGCTCACCTCGTCGAGGAACAAGGTGCCGCGCGCGGCCAGTTCGATCTGGCCGGCCTTGGCCTGCTGAGCGCCGGTGAATGCGCCGCGCTCGTAGCCGAACAGCTCGGACTCGAGCAGCTGTTCGGGCAGCGCCGCGCAGTTGATCGCCACGAACGGACCGCTCTTCCGCGGCGATGCCTGATGAATGAATCTCGCCACGACTTCCTTGCCGGTACCCGAGTCGCCCTGCAGAAACACCGTGGTCTGAGTCGGCGCCACGCGCAGCGCCCGCGTCAGCACGCGCTGCCACGCCGGCGATCGACCGACGATCCGGCCGCAGGCCGGAAGCGCTTCGCCCTTGTCGCTCAGCGTACGGACGCGAACGGCGACACCCTCCGAGCGCCCGCGCGCTTCGGCGCGGTCGCGCTCCGCCGCCGCCAACTGCTCGTGCGCCACCGACACCGCCACGTAGTCGGCGACATGGCGCGCCGCCGGGATGTCGTCGGTCGTGTAGGCGTTGGCGTCTTTGGCAAAGAAGGCCAACCGCATCACCTGACTCTGCGCGAGGGTGCGCACGCAGAGGATGGACCGGTAGCCAGCCGCGACCAGCGCGTCGAGCGTGTGCCGGTCGGCATCGGCGGATCGGACGCGCCGCAAATCGCCGACCAGCGAGAAATCCTTCGTGTCGTCGGCTGCAGACCAGCCGTCGATCGGGAGATCATCGGTGGAGCGAGCCTCGAGCGTCACGTGACCGGCCCGATTCGAGAACTTCAGCGCGAGCGCGTCGTGCGCCACCACGCGCTGGACGATCTCGGAGACACGTGGAAAGACGGCGCGAATGTCCAGAACTCCCGCAATCGTCCGCAAGAGCTCCGTCGATGTCTCGGCGATGAACGCGGGGCCCGATGACGGCGCCGCGTGCGGTCCGGTCCACATCTGCGGCTCGCGATCGACGTCTTCAACACCGCGCGGATTGACTGCCAGAACTGAGCTCATGTCCCACGACCTCCACACTTGTGTGGATTCCTGAGCATGTGTCATTCCAGAATGGCTTGCGGGCACCAAGCACCGATGCAACTCGTTTTCGGATCGACCGTTACGCGACGTCGGTGCAGCACAGAACAGTCGGCCGCGGCGGCTGTCGGGCGGTCTCGAGCGTCAAGATACGGACAGCCGCGTTCGTCGGCGCACATCGAGCGCGACGCGCCGCGCGCACGGATGGCGGCGCCTGATCGAAGGCGTGTGATACGCTCCTGCCGACGACATGGACGATGTGCGTCCGCCCACCGTGTTCGTCATCGACGACGAAGAAGACATGCGCTCGTCGATCGCGGGCCTGTTGAAATCGGTCGGGCTGCGATCGGAAACGTTCGGCTCCGCCCAGGAGTTCCTGCGGCGGCCTTTGCCTGATGGCCCGGCCTGCCTGGTTCTCGACGTCAGACTGCCGGGTATGAGCGGTCTCGACGTTCAGCGACAGCTCGCAGACGCCGGCCTGCCGGTTCCGATCATCTTCATTACGGGCCATGGCGACATTCCGATGACCGTCAAGGCCATGAAGTCAGGGGCGGTCGAGTTCCTGACCAAGCCGTTTGACGAGCAGGATCTGCTCGACGCCATCCACGTGGCGCTCGAGCGTGACCGGGTCGCACGCCAACTGTACAGCGAGCTGTCAGAGCTGCAGCAGCGGTACGGTTCGCTGACCGCACGCGAACGGCAGGTGATGGGCCTCGTCGTGTCGGGCATGCTCAACAAACAGATCGCGGCGGCGCTTGGCACCAGCGAGATCACGGTCAAAATCCATCGCGGACACGTCATGAGGAAAATGAAGGCCGATTCGCTGGCGGAACTGGTCCGCATGGCCGCCAAACTGGAAGCTGCTCCTGGAGCCAGGGAGTCTCATACCAAGGGATGATTGCGCCGGCCGGCGGCCTGAATACATTGTTATAGCCGATGAGCGGCGAACGGAATTCCTCATTCGTGGCAATTGTCGACGACGACGAGCTGATGCGAGGCGCGCTGCAGGGCCTGCTGAAAGAGGCGGGCTTTTCCGCGCGGGCATTTGCGTCGGCTGAGGAGTTTCTGAACTCGGACGATCGCCGACACGCGGCCTGTCTGATTGCAGACATCCGCATGCCCGGGATGTCGGGACTGGATCTGCAGGCGCGGCTGAACGCAGAACAGGTCAGGATTCCGACGATTTTCATTACGGCACACGGTGACGCGCGAATGCGGATGCAAGCTCTGCGATCAGGGGCCGTGGAGTTCCTCGCCAAACCGTTCGACGACGAGGTCCTCCTGGAGAGCGTGCGAGCTGCGTTGGAGCGCTAACCGCGGCACAGGAACGCTTCCGACGGAGGGCCTCTGTGCGTGGGTTCGAGAAATCGTCCAGTCGCGACGCGCAATCGGATCAGCGCCGGTTCGAGCAGATCATCGGCGACAGCCCCGCCCTGGAGTCGGTGCTCGAGAAAGTCGAGCGCGTCGCACCCACCGACTCCACGGTTCTCATTCAGGGCGAGACCGGAACCGGCAAGGAGCTGATCGCACGGGCGATTCACACGCTCAGCGCGCGGTGCGGACGGGCGTTCGTGAAGATCAACTGCGCCGCGATTCCGCTCGACCTGCTCGAGAGCGAGCTGTTCGGCCATGAGAAAGGCGCATTCACTGGCGCCATCGCCCAGAAGATCGGACGATTCGAGCTCGCCGATCGCGGGACGCTTTTTCTCGATGAAGTCGGCGATATTCCGTCCGCCCTTCAGCCGAAGCTCCTGCGCGTGCTGCAGGAAAAGGAATTCGAGCGGCTCGGCGGCACACATACTCACCAGGTCGACGTCCGCCTGGTCGCGGCCACCAACCGCGATCTGGCGGCGATGGTGCGGCAGTCGGAGTTTCGGGTCGATCTGTATTACCGATTGAACGTGTTTCCGATCGATCTGCCGCCGCTGCGCGAACGCCGTGAGGACATCCCTGCCCTCGTCACTCATTGCGTCGAGTGGTTTTCGAGGCGGGTCGGCAAGCACATTCAGCACATTCCACCGGCGACGATGGCCTCGTTCGTGTCCCATGACTGGCCGGGAAATGTCCGCGAACTGCAGAATCTGGTCGAGCGCGCAGTCATCCTGTCCAACGATGGCGTGCTGCCCAACCCGCTGCCGCCGCCCGGCACTCTCAGCGTAGTGGCCGGACCGGCCACGACGTTGCGTGACTGCGAGCGGACGCTGATTCTCAACACGCTGGACTCGGTCGGATGGGTCATCGGCGGGCTGAGGGGCGCGGCCGCCAAGCTGGGGCTCAATCGCACGACGCTGATCAACAAGATGAAGCGACACGGGATCTCGCGACCGCGCCAAGATGGCGCGGCGTACCTGCCCACAGCCGCGAATCCGCGCGAATCGCCGATCTAGCCACCGAAGTCGTGATGACACGCCGTGGCCGGCGCGCCGATCCGATCATTCTCTGCACATCGGCAATCACACGTATTGACGACTGACCGCACATTGATGCGCCATCGAAAGACACTGCTCGCCAGATCACGGTGTTTTTCGTGGCATTGATGTTGCGGGGTCCATCCTCGCGGTCATTGCGAGGAGATGGCGATGTCGAGCGATATTCAGGTTTACGGGGCCGACTGGTGCGGGCTGACCTATAGCCTGCGGGAGTATCTGACGAACGCACGTTTCGCGTACGACTTTCACGACGTCGATCGTGATGCGGACGCGAGCGAACTGCTGCTCGCCATCACCGACGGCCGGCGCCGTTTTCCGGTCGTGGTCATCCACGAGCGCGTGCTCCACAACCCATCGCGCCAGGAGCTGCTGCGAGCGCTCGACGAGACCCGCAGCGATCCTCAGCGCTGAACCGGCCGCTGACACCGAGCGAGACCTTCGACCGAATTGTTCCGTTCACGCCAGAGTGTTGGCGGCGTGCGCCGCACCGACCGGTTGCGCAGAGGACGGCCGCGCCAGGAGGAGCAGCGATGCGACACACGCCACACTCAGAGGACACCAACCGCGCGACAGGTCAGAACTCGAGTCGCGCGCCGACGCGAAGCTGCCGCGGCGCCAGGAACTGTTGTCCCGCAGTCACGCTCGACGCGCCCGCCACCCCGAAATCGGGATTCACCGAGCCAAACGTCTTCTCGAAGTAGTTGTCGTAATCGATCACCGTTCGGCGGTTGAAAATGTTGAACACGTCGGCGATCAGCGCGAGGCTGCGCCTGTCGCCGAACTTCAGCGAGTACGCCGCGTGCCCGTCGACGGTCGTCGTGAACGGCGAGCGGGTCTGAACGCCGTCGGTCGTCTGCATGCCGGCGCCGCGCGGGGTCAGCGGAATCTCGCCGCCGTTCTGGTACAGGGGATTGGCCGCGAGCCCGGTCAGCGGCTTGCCCGAGCTGATGTTCAGACCGCCCGACAGCGTCAACCCGTTGTTGAAGACGTCGAGCAGGTACGATCCGTAGATTTTGATCTGATGCGGCCGGTCGAGCGGCAGCGGTCCGGTTCCCAGGTCGCCCTGGAGTCGGATATCGCCTTTGAATCCAAACTGCGGCACCCCGATCGCGGTGTAGCTCGGATCGTTGGTCGGAAAGTCGTACAACGAGGTGATGCCGGGATCGGATTGGCCATTGTCGTCGCGATAGGCGCCTTCGTAGGTGCCCCTCAGGCGCGACCACCGATACGATCCGTAGAGCGCCCACCTGTCGCTGAGCCGCTTGTCGACCGTAAGCTCGACCGCGTTGTAGTCGTGCACCGGCGCCTCGAAGCTCGCACCGAGACCGCCGAGCACCAGCGTGCCCGGTCCGGGATTGGTCAACGTGTAGTCCGCGGTCGCCGCACCAGGGATTCCGAGAAAGGTCGCCACCAGGGGAAACGGCTGCACGTCTTCGAGGACGCGGCCGATGTCACGATGAACGTAGCGAGCCCCCACCGCCAGGTTCCGCGGGAGCTGATACTCGACGCCGGCGACATACTCGTTGTAGTAACTGAGCTTCACGTTCGGATCGATGACGTCGGCGCCGGCCCCGAGCAGCGTGTAATGCGTCGTCGTCTGGCTGCCAACGGGCCCCGCGAGCACGCCGTTGGGAATCGGCTGCGTGAGATGCAGATCGAAGTAATCGGCAGTAATGGCGGCGTCGGACGAGAGCGCTCGCGCCGCGAGATCGTTCGGCACGCGCGCGTAGTAGCGGCCGTAATTCCCGTAGACCTTCACGCGGTCGTCGGGACTCCACGCCGCGCCGATTCTCGGCGCCCAGTTCTGTTTGAGCGAGAAGTCCTGCACGATCGTCCCCGACAGGGTTTCCTGTTCGTAGCGAACGCCCGGACTGATCGTCAGCCGGCTGCCGATCTGCCACGTGTCCTCGACGAAGCCCGCCCAGTAGCGCTGCGTGGTGTGACGCGCGGCGTTGAGATTCGCGCGAGTGACGCGGAAGATTTCACCGAAGGTCGGATCGGCCAGGATCGCAATCTGCGCGCCGGTCGCGGTCTGGTCGCCGGCCGGAGTGATGAACGTCGGACCGGTCCGCTGATTGATCTGATCGTAGGCCAGGCGGTCGTAGTTAAACCCATACCCGAGCTGGTGCTGGCCGGCGCCGTTGAGGACGGTCGTCGCCTTGGCGCGATATTGCCAGCTGTTGCTCTTGTTGCCGGCCTCGAAGAACCCGATCCCGCCGCTGAGGACGTTCGGGCTGACGGTGAAGTCGGTCACGGCCGGGTCGTTGACCGACGGGATCTCGATGATGCGGTTGAGCGCGTGGGCGAACGACGCGTCGATCAGGAATCGCGAGGAGAGGGCGCCGCTGTAACGGACGGTCTGGCTGTGACCACCGTATTGATCGATTGAACTGAAACCGGACGTGGTCGTGCGCAGCAGCGCATTGGTGCGCTGGGGACCGTTGTTGCCGTGAGCGGGGTCGCCGAAGAACGACGCGTCGAACCGATGCGGCGCCGTGACCTGCCACGTGCCTTTGGCGGCGTAGTTGATCACCCGTCGATCGCGGTCCACGTCGCCGAGGCTGGCGAGCGGAAAGTTGTCGGGCGCCTGCAACGTCCGCCGTTCCCACTGCGGATCGATGGCGCCAAAGAAGAAGAGGTGATCCTTCCGGACCGGACCGCCGACCGTCGCGCCGGCGTCGGTGAGCTGTGTCGCGGTGGTGTTGACCGTGCCGTTGACGGTGGTCGCCTTGCGCCACGCGTTCTCGAAGCTGTGCGGATGGCTGTACCCGAACACGCTGCCGCGAAGTTCGTTGCTGCCACTCTTGGTGACGACGTTGATCACGCCGCCGGTGCTCTGACCGTATTCCGCCTCGTAGCCGCCGGTCTTCACCTGCACTTCCTGCATGAAGTCGTACGGCGTGCCGTTGCCGAGCGAGCCGAACACGATCGAATATGAGCCGAGCGCGCCGTATCCGCCGTTGGTGATGTTCACGCCGTCGACAACGTACTGATTCTCCAGTCCGCTCGCCCCCGAGATCGACGGGTTGGCCGAGCCGAGCGTGCCGCTGCTGCTCACGCCCGGCGCGAGGTACAGCGTGTCGCTGAAGCGGCGTCCGACCGGAAGGGTTGCGAGCGTCGCGCTGTCGAGATTCGTCGGGCTGACACTCGTGGCGACGCTGGCCGCGCCGGCCGTGCCGACGACCGTGACGCTTTCGGTGATTGCGCCCACGTCCATCGTGAGCGGCAGATCGACGGGCTGATCGAGCCGAACCTGGATGCCGGTTCGCTCGGCGGTCTTGAACCCCTGCAGCTCGGCACGCACGGCGTAAGAGCCCGGGGTCAGAAATGGCACATTGAAACGGCCCTCGGAATCGCTCACCACCGTCTTCGCGCCTTGGGCTCCAGTCACGGTCACGGTGGCACCGGGAATCGCGAGACCCTGCGCATCCACGATCCGCCCGGAAATCCCTCCGGTCGTCGATTGGGCATGCGCGGCCGCAATCGTGATGACGAAGAACAACGCCGCGCACATGATTGACAGCCGTCTCATCGTTCGGCTCCTTGACAGAAGAAGCGTCGGTCGATGAAGTCAACCGACGATGTCATGAGGTCGATGCGAGGCAAAGTCGACGCCATCACGATTTGTCCTGAACGCGTCGGATATTCGCGGGCGAGTGCGCAGCGACACGCACTGCGATTAGCGATCGTGTGCGATGACGCGCAGGCTGGTCGTTGCGTGTGACGCGAGTGGCGTGAGAACAGTCACGCTGCTCGGATGCGCGCACCGCGCCTGAGTATTGCGAAGACTGCCGGCCGCGAACACCTCTCAATCCCCGAATCAAACGGTGGCCCTGAACTTGCCCCGTCGATCAGCGTGGCAATTCGTCGAACGCAGGAAGAGAGGATTCATTAATGCGGCTATTGACTGCAGGCATGATCGTGGCGTTGAGTCTCAGTGCGTGGGGCTGCGGCAGCACCGACCAGGGTCCCGTTTCGCCGACGCCGTCGCCAGCACCAGCGCCGGCACCAGCGCCGGCACCAGCACCAACGCCGACGCCGACGCCGACACCAACGCCAACGCCGACACCGACGCCAACGCCAACGCCGACACCAAC
>Ga0075435_100003926_pt1 | contig 10160 bp, 8 predicted proteins | sample RhiMethybrSRZTD4_FD_75302 | JGI IMG/M metagenome (GOLD analysis project Ga0075435, IMG submission 75302) | Populus rhizosphere microbial communities from Tennessee, USA - Rhizosphere MetaG P. TD hybrid SRZTD4 | ecosystem: Host-associated > Plants > Roots > Rhizosphere > Soil | place: USA... | reverse complement strand
ACATCGGGATTCTCGGGCAGACCAATCGGTGCGGGTTTCGGTGGCAACTCCTTCAGCTGCGGAGAAGTTTGGGCGGGTATTCTCGCGCCGCACTGCGCTGCGGCCCGCATCGCGTTGTTCGAGGCCACAATCCATCGGTCGTAGCAGCTCTGCAGGCACGCGGGCGCCTTATTGCACGCGCGCATCTCTCGCTCGTACTGCTCATGGGCGGCCTGAGCCTGGCGGTTGCTTTCGGCCTGGCACTCGGTGATCGTCTGCGCGACCGCCACACAGACGCAGGCGAGACTCACAAGGACACCCAGCACCCCAGCGATCATTCGCGCCGTCATCTGGTACCTCCATTTTGCTCGCATCCGGGACATCGGCACAGTTCTCCTATCACTTAATTTCCGGAATCGCGCGCGTGAAAGGCCTCGAGGCGTGCGCTCAGCTTCGATTGTTCATACAGCTGATGGATCAGCATGCCAATGACGATCGGCGCGAAACTGAACCAGTAGGCGTAGGACTTATATGCCACGAAGCTTGCAGACATCGAGAGTAGCGGGATGGCCAGAATACTCAGACGGAATGCGACGCGTGGACGTCGCTCCCAGTGAAAATAGACCCAGGTGATGAGGCTTCCCGCGAAGAGATCCGCGAGCCTCGCCAGCCAGATGTTCAGCTCCCGGATACCTCCGCCGTTGAGGTCTGACTCCACGGCGGAGGCGACGAGCTCGACACCCCTCATCGGGCCCACGGGCGTCGGATAGACGTCGCGTGCGGCTCGAAAGTTCCCTCCGATCAGGACGATCTTCCCGGCGAGCTGCTGCTTCTGTCGGTCGTTGAGCGGCAAGGCCTCACCGCGCTCGTTGACGAAGTCGCGAGCATCGTTGATCAGAAAGTGGTAGCGGTCGCCGGCGAAGTTGAAGATTCGCTCCCCTCCGGGCTCACGCGCAACGGCCGGCCGGTATGTCTGCGCGACGAGTCGAGAGAGGGATTTCATCGAGCGGGCTGCGCCTTTCGCCGAAGCACTCCCCAGACGGCAGCGCTTCAGCTCGCCCGTCACCGGAATGTCGCTCAAGTAACGACGCACCAAGCCGTCGCGGTCAAACGGAAACACGGGTACGCCCATCGCTTGCTTGTCGACGAGCGCTCCCCCGAGGACCGGAGCGAGCTCAAGCGTTTCAGCTTCACCGGCGACCGACTCGTCGGACGCCGTCGGAACTTGAGCCCAGAGGACGGTGGAAGCCGGTGGCGTGATGACCGCAACGTCGTAATGACACCAGACGGCATCACTGGTGTCGAGGTCCACGGCGACGACCGCAGGGCTTGCCGTGAGGATCGTCCGAACCAAAGCCACCACCGGTCGAGGGTCAAGCGGACTGGTCGATCGAAACAGGCTCCGATAATCGCTCTCGCTAATCTCGACGATGAAGATGTCCTGGGACATCTGGCGGCGACTCTGCCTCAACAAAGTGTCGAGCCATACCGTCTCGGCACCGACAAGCGCTCCGACATGCTCGAGGACGTGAACTGATAGCGTGAACACAATGATCCACGGCAATGCTCTCAAGTAATGACGGCCGAATCCCTGCCCGTATCGAATCCACAGTTGCCGCGCGGCCCGGCGCACGGCTCGAAACGTGGCCCGTGCTGCCGACTTGATCCGCCACCCTGGGCGAAGCGTCACGGCTCGCGAACGGCCCCGGTCGAATGCGAGAGTGACTCCAGATATGCGCGCAGTGCCGCACGAGTGGCCTCTGGCGTCGTTTCTTTCGGCCATTGTCCGGCGAGCTCGACGGCTTCCCGAAACGCCGTCGACTGCGTCTCGTATCGATCGACCGGGGACACCAACACCCAGGCGTCGTCGCCGGACTCGCCGTTCTCGTCCACGAGGCTCAGTCGGTAGAGGCCCGCAGCGATGTTCGCTCCGGAAACGAATGCTGACGTCCCTGGTGTCCATGTGATCGCCAACGCACGAGTGGCGATCGACGGCGACGCCGACAGCGACGTGAGCCGGACGCGATAGACGCCGTACGGCAGGGCCGCGAGCGCAGGCGCCAGGTCAAGCTGTGGCGGTGTCAGCGGCACGACCGCCTCCGTCAAGCGTTGGCCGATCCCCCGGCTGGCGGCGACCAAGTATCTCAACGGATGTTCGTGAATGAGCGGCGCGACGATCGCTGCGAAGCGGGTCTGCCTCGGGTCGTGAGCAGAGACCGAAGCAGTCAGCTTGACAACGCAGCCCGTCTCGGACGGCACCCCGCATTCACCGCTCGCGGCCGGCCTCTTGCAGGTGTGCGAGACGAGTTGACCGCGCCACCAGACGACGAGAGCTCCCGCGCTGCCCGTCACGCAGGCCCCCTCTGGCAGGGTGTCGCCGAAGCGAATCGTCTTGCCGGAACGCCGCCAGTCACCGGTAACGCTCGCCACCGTGCACTCTGAGGATGCCGGCGCGCTCCACGCCGAGACGCTGTGCGCCACACTCCAGAGCGCAAGACCGGCGCAGGGCGCTATGAGGCGGCGTCTTCGCATTTCGGCATTTCGGCTAGCGATAGTCGCCAATCAACTCGAAGGCCGCCCAGTACCGCGGAGCGGCATACGGTCGCTGCCCGTCACGCGTCATCCTGAGGATCGACAGCTGAGCCTGCCGGAGAGCCTCCAGCTTGTCCGACGCCCGGCCGGATCGTAGCTCTCGATAGAACTGCGTCATCAGATCGCGCGTGACGTCGTCGTCCACCTTCCACAGGGTGGCGACGAGTGTCGGCGCGCCGGCGGCAGCGAATGCCGAGAAGATCGAGATCATCTCGTCCCCGCGCGCCGGCCCATTCTGGATCGCCGTGTCGCAGGCGGAGAGGACGACCAGATCGGTGCTGCCTTCGAGCTCGTATCCCGTGATCTCGCTCACGGTCAGCTTCTCGTTGTTGGCCATTTGCAGGTAGCTCGCCGTCGGATTTGGGTCGAGCTCGCCGTGAGTCGCGAAGTGAATGACGCGATACGCACGCGCGAGCTTGAAGTAGTTCTCCTTCGTGGCTTCGCTCGTATACAGAACCCGAGCATCTGGGATGACCTCGCGCTTGACAGTCCTGACCTCCTCCTCGGCGCCAGCAAGTGACCCGTCGGGATTGGCGAACGCGATAAGCGTGAGGGGGGAGGATACGCGCTGCTCGAGCGTCTTCCCGACGGTGTCAGAGGACAGGTACGCGATCCGGTGGCTCTCAATCGCGTATCGGACGTTGCCAGCGTTGTCGACAGTCCCGAGCGCCTGGAACGGCAGATAGAACAAAGGGCCGTGGGGCATGATCAGGATCGTCCGATCTTTTTCCAGGTCGGCCTCGATAGGCTGAAGGAGCCACGCGTAGAGCTGCGCGCCCCACCGCGCCGCGTCGGGATCGTCCGACTTCAGCGCGGTGCGAAATGCGAAGACGGCATCCCGCAGCTTGTCCTCGGAGACCGGCACCCTCCACGCGCCGCTCGCCGCCTCGTCGTGAGAGATGACGAGGATGAACAGCGCATCCGGCGCCGTGAAGTACTTCACGACCACGACGCCGGGGGCCAGTTGATTGCGGAGCGCGCGCACCGAGTCGCGCTTGATCACAAATCTGTCGTAATACGTCGGGTAGTCACGCTTGAGAAGCGTCTCCAACAGGACAAGCTGGCTGCTCGACTGTGCGACAAGCTGAGCCAGGGCGTTCAGGCCTTCCGGTGTCTGTTGCTCGGGCGGCTTGTCCCGCTCCTGCTTGTAGCGCTCACGCGCTTCGCCCAGCTTCCGCTGGGTCTCGCCAACCTCCTTGAGCCGCTTTCGCAGCGCCTCGTCCTGCGCCTCGATCTGGTCGGGGCCAAACATGCGACGGAGTGTAAGGCCACGGAACAGCCCGAGGATCTCGAACGCGCGTTCCTCCCGCTTCAGCTTTATCAAAAGGGTGACAGCGTTGCCGAAGACCTCCCTCACGCGCCCGAAGGCGAGCCATCCTTCACGGTTCCCGCTCCGCGTGCCCAGATCCATCGTGTGAGCGAGAACGTCGACCGCCTGGTCGTACTCGTCCGCCGCCGCCTCGTTCTGGCCGTCGGCCTCGAAGGCTCGCGCGAGCGCGTAATGCGCAAGCCAGCGAGCTTCTGGCTCGTCGATGCTGTTCGCGATGTCGACTGCCGCGCGTGCCGCCGTCAGCGCCTCAGCCGCTGACGCCAAGCGGGCCTCGACGAGCGCGAGCTCCGCCTGTACGCGGCCGACCGCTGGGCGGCGCTTCCCGGCGTCGTAGATCGCCAGCGCCCGCAGCAACGCGGAGCGCGCCTTGATGTTGTCCCCCGAGGCGGACAGCGCACGGCCGAGACCCACCAGCGCTTCGGCCTCGTCATATTTGCGCTCGGAGTTCTCGTGAATGGCGACCAGTTGTTCGTACAGCGGCACAGCTGCGTCCGATCGATGCGCCACGTCAAGCTGCACGCCGGCCTCGGCGGACAGGGCGGCGGCGCGGTAGGTCGCGTCTCCCGTCCGCTGACCGAGCTTGTAGACCTCAGCATAGTAGCCACGCGCGCCTTGCGCGTCGCCGCGCCGCAACGTGACGTCACCCATCAAGAGCAGTGCTTGCTGCTCTCCGAGGACATCGCGACCCGCGAGGCTTCTGGCCAGCAGATCCTCGGCGATGGCGAAGCTACGGTCCAGATCTCCCACAGTCAGCGTGAGGCGGCCCAGCTGGCCGAGCGCGCCGCGTATCATCGAGGTTGCGCCGCTTACCTCTGCCAGGCGCAACGCCTCTCGGGCCTCTCCGATCGCCTCGGTGAATCGTCCCTCGGCGGCCGAGAAACGCGCTTGATTGTTCAGTACGACGGACCGGCACGTGTCTAAGTCGATCCGCTCGCAGGCTGCCCGGCCTTGGGTGATCGCTCTCGCGTGGGCATCCAGGGTCCCAACCTTCGCCTGATACGACGCCAGCCTGAGCTCGTCAGCGAACACTGCCAATGGCTCGCCGTCGGTCTCCTCGTCGGCGATAACCCGCTCGATCACACGAATCGCATCTTTGAACTTACCCGTTGCTGCCAGCTCAACGGAATACGGACCGCCCACGCGCATCGCGTTTACCGGGGCGCCAGCCTGAAGGTAGAGATCACGAGCTTCCCGATAGAACGCCTCAGCGGTGTCGTGCTGCTCGTTGTCCGCGGCGTTCTGGGCGCGCAGATCGAGATTGTTCGCGCGGAGGCCTTTCCACGCGAGCTCCGCGACACCGGCGGCGCGCCCATCGCCACGGCCGACAAGGTCGGCGAGCGCCGCGAGCGCGGGGTGGAACGAGCCCACGCCAACCTCCGCCTGCGCCAGCGCTAGGCGGCGGTCGGGATCTTCCGGATGCTCCTGAGCCGCGACGCGGGCCTCGAGCAGGTGAAGCCAGCGCTGTCGACCCACCGTCTGCGGTGCGGCGCGACGTGCCGCCTCTAGTGCAACGGCCGCGGGCACGAAGCCCTGGTTGTCGGCGGCGAGCAGCCAGTTGGCCTCCCGAAATTCGGACGTGCCGGCGAGCGCCGGAATTTCGTGCTGGACGGCGTCATAGAGCCAGAACTGCGCGAGTGTGCGAATCAGCGACAACCGGTTGCGAGCGGGATCCCTGCCGTCTTTGATGGCCGCGCTGGCCCGAGCGGCCCGGACGGCGGCGTCGAGCGTTTTTTGATTCCTCTCGTCCTCGGGCGCGCGCTTGAAGGCTTCCGTCGCCCACCGAAGCGCCTCGTCGTAACGGCCGCTCGCGGTGGCAAAGACAGCCAGGTAATGGTAGGGGGACGCGAGATCCGGCGACGCTGCCACCACTGCCTCCGCGTCCTGCCGGCCGTCGGCGACCTTGCCGCCGGCGACACGCAGCGCCAGACGAATGATTAGCCCATCGGGAGAGTTCGGCTTCAGACCGAGCCCGGCCTCAACCGCGAGCTCTGCCTCCGCCAGTCGTCGAGGGTAGAGCACGAGCGCGAGATCGAACCGAGCCGTCGGGTCGTTCGGGTCGCGCCGCACTCTCTCGCGGGCGAGCTCAGCCCCCACGCCGTACTCGCTGACGGCCGTGGCGGCCTTGGCGAGGCGATCGAGATGGTGGGCCGCGCAGCGTGCGTCTCCGAGTGCGTCACATGACGCGAGGATCAGCGCGATCCGCCGTCTCGCGTTCTCGAGGTCGTGTCGCTCGAGCAACTCGCCCGCCGTGCCGGCTTCTGCATCGATCTGCCGTTGCGCGGCGACCCGCTGAAGACCGACACTGGCCGCCCGCATCTCCTCGGCCGTGCTGACTACGTCGAGGGCTTGCTCATACCATGTCGCGGCGAGTCCCCAGTCTCGTCCCTCCTCGACCATTTGGGCGAGCGCGAGCAAGGGCGTGGCCGATCCTGGTGCGTTTCTCCGAGCTTCCAGTAGCTCCAGCATTTTGATGATCTTGGCGTAATCGGCGCGATCCGCTTCTCGCTGCTCCCTTTCCAGCAAGGCGCGGTAGAGGGCAGCAGCGTCCGAATAGCGCTGCTGCTGGTAGGCCACGCGGGCGCGCATCTCCATGACCTCGACCGGACGGTAGCCAGACTTGTCCAGGCGATCGAGCTCGGGAATCACGCGATCGATCGCCCGCAACTCGTCGAGGGCCTTTAACAGCGCGAAGCGCTTCGCAGTATCGTCGGGATCCTTCGCCAGCTGGGACTGGAGAAAGCGCACGGCGACCACCTGCTGGACCTGTCTCTTCGCCGGCTCCGAATCGGGTGCCACGATCAGAGCTTCGCGATACGCCGTCTCGGCATCGTCGAACCTTCCGTCCCTCGCTGCCGCATCCCCACGCGCGATGACGCGTCCGGCCTTGCGCGCAGCCAGCTGTAGGTCACCGCTCGGCGTCCCCCAGGAGATCCATTGGGCATAGGCGCTCACGAAATCGAACGCGCGGCCCGCATAGCCGCCGGGAAATGCCTGGACGAACTCGAGGAAGGCCAGAACCTGGTCCCGCCTGGTTTCCTGTAGAGCCTCCGACATCGTCCGTCCGCGGAACAGGCCGACGTCGATCCGCGACGTGAGCACGGTACTCTGTGCGGCGGCCGCGGTGCGGGCGTCCTGCACCATCCTGTCGATGATCGAGTCCCGGAACGCGGCAGACTCATCCGCCAGCAGGCCGCTCATTTCGAAGAACGGCTGTCGCGAGTCGTGCGAGACCAGGCGTATGTCGGCGACGGCGAGCCCGAGGAGGACGTCGTCGACGAGTGACGCTGGTATATGCAGGACATACGTGAAGGAGTCGCCGACCCGCACGGCCTCGACAACCAGCGAAAGTTCGAGATTAGCGCTGTGTTCCTCAAGTTCGGTGACTCGGCCGCGTGCGAGACGGACGTAGCTGCTCACCGCGTCGGGCGTCCCCGGCGGGCGCATGGGGTATAGGACGAGATCCGTGGCGCCCCGACGGACTCCCTCCGCCCAGCCGCGGTTCACCACGACGTGGGTCGAGTCTCTGACCTCTGTGACGTGGCCGAACGCCCGCATGGCGATGGCCGGCGAGTCCTGCGAGGCCGCCGGAACTGAGGCGAGCAAAACACCTAGTAGAGTCAACCAGATCAACACGAACGTCACGCGGTGCGCGTTATTTGCAGGGGAAATAGACGGGCGGCGAACGCCAAAGCGGTGCATAGGGATAAAAGAGTGGCGCGAGGGTAGCCGGCTCCAGACCGAAAGGTCAAGAGCAGGTCGGTTCATGTGCTGCTGCGACCGGTCCTTCCTTCTAGGTAGGCTGGTGCTAGGTAGGCTGGTGCGACGACCATGCCGTTGATCGACGTGACGCTTGAGCACCGGCGGTCCCTAGAAGACGCTCGCCGGGCACTTGAAGACACCGTCAATCAGTTGACCGCGCAATTCAGCACGATGGTGAGCCGCGTCGAATGGGCCACGGACCGAAACCGCGTGAAGATCGATGGAGTCGGGTTTTGGGTTGAGATGACCGTCGATGCACGAGTCTTCCATGCGACGGGCGATATTCCGGTCCTGGGGAAACTGATCGGTAGTCGGTTCCCCGCCGATCTGAAACAGATCGTTCAGCGGACCTTTCAGAAGAACTTGCCCCAGTAGCCACCACCCGACTCCCGCGCCACGTGTCGGCGTACCGATGCAGCAGCCTGAGCTCGGGCTCGGGCGACTCGAGACTCAGAAACTCGAGGCTCAGAAACTCGACTGCCGCGCGGAGCGCGGCGGCGCGCTGATCGGTCACGGTCGGCCGCGTGTCGCCGCCAGCGCTCAAGGCGTCTTTGCTGGCGCCGGCGCCTTGATCTTCTCGAAGACCGGGTCTTCGACGAAAGTTGCGTAACCAGGAATGATGAGCGTAACCGTATCGCCCGGATCCAGCAGGACGTCGAAATCCGCGACCCTCTGGGTGAAGGTGACCAGCATCGGTCCTTGAGCGGTGTTGATCTTTACGAGGAGCCGATTTCCTTCTCGTTGCTTCCGTACTACCTGCCCTTCAATGTGCTCACCGTTCCCGCTGCTCGCTTTGTGAACGTATGGTGCCATGAATGCGGGTCCACGGTTCGCGACGGTGAACCCGACCACAACACCGACAAGCAAAGTGCCGATGAGAACTGTCCATCCTCTCATCTCGCGGTCGCCCCGTACGCCATCATTCACTTACATTATCTGCCGTCAGAACCGGCGGGGATGTTGAGCGCGCGGGATCAGTTCCACCGCGCGAGCAACGCCATGTCGATCACGGCGTCGTCGGGCAACACCCACCGCTCGAACACGACACTGCATGAGCAAGCCACTTCTAGTCGGTAGCCGTTCGGTGTCGGGTCGCCGGCGATCGCGCGTAGCTCACCGTGCGGCCGGTGAAGCGTCACGAACTCCTCCAAGTCCCTCAGCAGCGTCAGCAAACTGGGGTCGTCCTAGCGAAGGATGTTGCGCAAGCGGTACCCGTCGCACTTATAGCGCTGACCGTCTACAACGAGCAGCTCACACTCGTAGCGCTCACCGTTGGCGAGCGTGTAGAGCCCGCGGCCCAAAGGTTTGCCGTCGCGGAACTGACCCTCGTATCGATCACCGTTCGCAAAAACAACCACCCCAAGGCCGTGGTATTTGCCGTCGCGGAACTGGCCCTCGTAACGATTACCACCTAAAATGAAGCCGCTGCGGCCGTGCTGTTTGCCGTCGCGGTAATCCCCTTCGTAGGGGTCGCCGCTGGCGAACTTAAAGACGCCACGACCGTCCTGTTTGCCGTCGCGGAAGTCGCCCTCGTAGCGGTTACCGTTGGCGAACGTGTAGACGCCGCGGCCGTTTTTTTCACCGTCGCGGAAGTCGCCCTCTTAGCGGTCGACTTTTTGCTGCCCCTGCGCTTCCCAGCGGTACTCGACAACACCGTGGCCTGCGGCCCGACCATCCGCGCCGCAGGTACCGCTCCAAGTCACTACCATTCCAGAGGGCGGATTCGCGATCCACACCCAGCAGCCACTCCGCGCGTCCACTAACCAGCCGGGATGGCCGGGCGCAGCAAGTTGGTCGTTGGGAGGTGGCGCCGGCCGTGTCTGGTCCCATGCGACTGTCGGCAACAGCACCACCAGCAGGATGGCTGGAGCTAGAGTGACTAGGAATCCCATGACGGTAAGCATCATGGCACGTCCCCTCGCGCCGGGATGCTACACGATCTAGTGCTACTACACTCGGGACCGTCTCCACTACTACCAGCCCCACAGTCGCGCCCATGTACCCGACGCTCGTACGCGAGCCGTTCCAATATGGTCGTTACCTTTTTCGTACACAGATTTGAAATGTCGCGCCGGTAGTCCGTCGCGTGACCACGATGCGCCGCGACGATGCGCGCGACAGCCTGCGTCAGGCCGGAACACTGAATAGTGCGCGAGGCGTTTTCCTATCGTTGTTGCCACATCGGTTGCCAGCTGGCGATGCCGGATTCGGCCGACCTTTGGCTGAAACCGAAAGGCGCTTACGGCTTGTGTCGTAACCGTATCGCGGAAGCGGACCGGCGGACGATCTTAGACATTGGTCAGCTGGCGGTGCTGAAAAACACGGGTTCGAATCCCCAACGGGAAGCGACCGTGCGTGGAGGTTCGTGATTGAGGAGTTTGTGCCGCTCGTGGCGTAGTCGCCCCCAACGGGCGTCTGCCCCCCGAAGCCACGCCTACTTGCGTCGTTTTCGCTCCAGGAGGTCGGCCGCTTGCCGCGCGACCTGTGCTATGAGGTGTCC
>Ga0075435_100003921_pt1 | contig 10166 bp, 10 predicted proteins | sample RhiMethybrSRZTD4_FD_75302 | JGI IMG/M metagenome (GOLD analysis project Ga0075435, IMG submission 75302) | Populus rhizosphere microbial communities from Tennessee, USA - Rhizosphere MetaG P. TD hybrid SRZTD4 | ecosystem: Host-associated > Plants > Roots > Rhizosphere > Soil | place: USA... | reverse complement strand
TAGGTGCTGGCCGCGAAGTTGTGGTCGAGGCCGAGCGTGTGGCCGACCTCGTGGGCGGCGAGCTGGCGGATGCGCGCCAGGGCCAGCTCGGTCGGAGAGACGGAGGGATCGAGCGTGGCCAGGATCTCGGGATTCGGACCCTCGTACGGCGGGATGAGGCCGGAAGCGATGGTCACGTCCTGGCGAATGCGCAGCGAGCCCAGCGAGACGTTGCCCTTGATGATCTCGCCCGTGCGCGGATCGGTCACCGCCTCCCCGTAGGACCATCCGCGCGTGGAGCGATGCACCCAGTTCACGACGTTGTAGCGCACGTCCATGGGATCCGCGTCCTCGGGCAGCACGCGCACCTCGTAGGCGTTGTGGAAACCGGCGCGCTCGAACGCCTCCTTCCACCAGGAGGCGCCCTCCACGAGGGCGCTGCGAATGGGCTCGGGGGCGGCGTTGTCCACGTAGTACACGATGGGCTGCACGACGTCGGAGACGGCGGCCGCCGGGTCCTTCTTCTGGAGGCGGTGCCTCGCGATGAAGCGCTTCTCGAGCGGGGTGGCGAACGGGCTCGCGTAGTCGTAGATCTCGATGCCGAAGAAGCCCGCGCGCGGATCCAGGCGGCGCGGCGTGTAGCCCGGCGGCGGGAGCTGCACGAACGAGTGGTGCTCGCGGACGGTGACGGTGGTCGGCGTGGGCGTGACGGAGGCGACGAGCGGCCCCGGACGGTCCCCGGTCACGAGGGTGATGGTGGCTTCGATCTCCGTGTTGCGGGGGAAGGCCTTCGTGCGCGGCAGGTAGAGCGCGCTGCGCGCGCCGTCCACGGCGTAGTTGCCCTGCTGGTTGTCTCGCAGGCGCGCGGCCACGCCGTGCGCGTCGCGCAGGAAGAAGTCGGTGGCGTCGACCAGCAGCCGGCCGCCGGCTTCGGCCTCGAGCTTGAAGGACCAGAGGACGGACGAGGCGAATGATTCGGCGACCGCCTTCTGCTCGGCGGCGCTGCCGCCAAGGGCGCGGAAATGCGTGTTGGCCTGGACGAGCAGGACCTTCGGCCCCACGCGGTCGAACCGAACCAGGCGTGTATCGCCGAGCTGGTTGCGGTCGAGGCCGATCGCATTGGACCCGACGCCGGCCGCGAGCGAGACCTGGTAGATGAGCTCTTCGCCCGTGCGCGGGATCTCGAGCAGGAGCTTGCCGTCCTTTTCGTCCCAGTGCAGGGGGAGGAAGCCGTCCTGGTTCTGGAGCTTCGAGGTGCGCGCGGTGATGGCGTCGGACGAGGCCGGCGCGGCCGCCGGGGACGGGGAAGGCGCGGCGGGCACGGAGGCGCGCGGGGTCGAAGCGCTCGCGCACCCGGTGAGGGCGAGGACAAGAATGCTGAAGGGGAGGCGCATGGCGCGACAGTCTAGCCGACGGCATCATGGCCGTGGCCGGAATGGAGGCTCGCCGCTCGACGGGCCCCGCTAACGTTCGCCGACGGGCCGCCGAGTGGCCAGACCAATCTCTTCGATGCCGGCCGTGCGGCAGGCCTGGAGCACCCGCGCGACGAGCGCGTAGTCCAGGTCGCGATCGGCCTGGACCAGCACGGCGACCGACGTCGGTGACGTCTGGACACGCGCCGACAGGTACGTGCTCAGCGTGTCCGGATCCATGGGCGCGTCCTTCCCGATCTGCGCCCCGCCCGGCGTCACGACCAGCCGGATCGCTTCCTTGTCGGCGTCTCGTGCGTGACGGGACTCGGGGAGCGCCACCGGAGGCGTCGTGAACTTCGAGACCGCGACCATGAAGATGATGAGGAGCACGATCATGATGTCCGCCATCGGGGTGACGTTGATGTCGGACACGATCGCCCGCCGCCCGCCCAGCCGCATCGCCATGTCCATTCGACACCGCCAAGTCGGCGGCGGATCCGCGACCTCAACTGATCCTGGAAGCAACTGGTTCCGGAACGAGTTGCCGCGCTGAGGTCACGCTCCGTCGAGGACACGGCGCGCGGCGCCCTCCGCCGCTTCCAGCTCCCGCGCGGCCTCGTCGAGGGAAGCGACGGCGTCGCCGAGCGGGATGCTCACCTCCGGAAGGTGGCGCAGCCAGTCCATGAGGGATGGGGACACCGTGGCCAACTCGCGCAGGTGAGCCGCGGCCTGGGCATAGGCACGATCGCGGGGGAGGGAGGCAAGGCCGTCTCGAATGGCCTCGCGCGCCGTCGCCATCCGGTCCGCCGCTTCCGTCAGCGAGCGACGCAAGGGGCCCTCATCGGAGACGGTCGACGGCCGCGGGCGCAGCGTCTCCGCGGCGCCGAGCACGTTCTGGACCATCCCCGGCAAGGGCGTCACCGCCTTCACCACCGCCGAGAGTGTCTCCGCGAGCAGCGGCGCGACGCGCGCGAACTCGCGCAGCGGGTCCGTCAGGGGCTCGTAGTCCTCGGCGCGGGGCAGCCGCAGCAGCGATTCCGACCAGCCGTGGTGCGTCGCCACCAGGGTTTCCGCCACTTCGCCCAGGCTGCGCGCGGCCCCCTCCAGCGGGGCCACCGCCGCGCGCACGGCCTCGAGGCTCTCCAGCAGACGAGGCGCGCTCTGCGCGAACGCATAGAGATGATCGGCGAGGGGCTGGAAGTCGTCCGCGCGCGGCAGCTCGGCGGCGGTGGCGGACATCAGGTCCGCGCTGGCTCCGAGCCGCGCGACGACCTGGGAGAGCGCCGCGACCTCGGCGCGCAGCGCGGCCACCGCGTCGTCCGCGGGCGGGGCCGCCTTCGCGCGCGCGGGCGCGGGGGACTTCGTGGGCTTGGACGGGGGACGCTTCCGGGCCGTGGCCATCGGCGCACACCTTAATACAGGCCTCCCGGGCACGCGAGCGGCGCCGGCGTTACACTCCCGCGCATGTCCGGCCCCCCGCCGCCTCGGGTGCACCGCGGATACGCGATCGCGTCCCTGATCCTCGGAATCCTCAGCATCCCGACCTTCGGCCTGCTTCTCGTGGGCGCCATGACGAGCGTGATCCTGGGCGTGGTGGCGCTGGTCAAGGAGAGCCGCCAGCCCGAGGAGTACGGCGGGAAGGGCATGGCCATCACCGGCATCGTGCTCGCCGGCGTCTCCATCGTGATCCTGCCGTTCGTCGGCATCGTGGCCGCCATCGCCATTCCGAGCCTCCTGCGTGCGCGCGTGAGCTCGAACGAGGCCGCGGCCATCGGGGACGTGCGCGAATTGATCAAGGCGGAGGCGGCCTACCAGCGCCTCAATGGGGGCTACTTCGACCGCCTCGAATGCCTGGCCGCGCCGGAGACGTGCATCCCCGGCCATCACGGGCCGTCCGTGATCGCGGACCGTCTCGTGTCGACCCCGGAGGACAAAGGCTATCGCCGCGTGTTCTATCCGGGACCGCGCGCGGAGCCGCCTCCCCCGAAAGTCTCTCCGACGAGCCTGATGGCCTTTGCCTACGTCGTCACGCCCATCTCACCCGGGAAGTCGGGAGTGCGCACCTTCTGCGGAGACGCCACCGGCATCATCTGTCACGCGACCGGACCGGTCGTGCCCGAGCTCGGCGTCTGCCCCTCGGACTGCAAGCCCTTCTGAGCGGTCGCACGACGCGGCCGTGACGCGCTGAGATAGGACTCCAGCGTCCGCCAGGCGAGCTGGTCCGCCGCCGCCACCGCGACCGCGATGCCCGCCCGTTGCAGCCGCCGGCCCAGGCGGCGGTTGGCCAGCAGCATCTCCAGGCTGGAGACCTTGGCGAAGGCCTCCTCCGTGCGTTCGGGAATCCCGAGGGCCAGGCGCACGAGATCGGGATCCTCGAGGTTGACGAGGATGGGCCGGTGTTTCCGCGCGAGGCGGACGAGCGATGTGCGCAGCAGCTCCGCCGCCGCGATGTCCACGACTGAAGTCAGGAGGACGACGGTCGCCCGGCGCGGCTCGACCGCGGCCACCGTCTCCACGGCCAGGTCGTAGGCGGGCTCGCTGGGCCGCGCCTCGAGGTCGTAGAGGGCGGCGTAGGCCTCGGCGGCCGCGCGGCTCCCCGAGTGTGACCGCAGGATGCGCTCGATGCGATCGGAGAAGGCGACGATCGTGACGCGGTCGCCACGGCTGAGGGCGACGCGGGCGAGGGCGAGCGCGGCGGCCAGCGCGTGGTCGAGCTTGCTCCGCCCGGATTCGATGGACGTCATCGCCCGCGCGCAATCGAGGAGGATGACGAGCCGCATCCCCCGCTCCCAGGTGTCCTCGCGCGCGATGAGTCGGCCGCGGCGGGCGGAGGCCTTCCACTGGATGCGCGTCGGCGGGTCGCCGGGCTGGTAGTCGCGCAGCGCGTAGGGCTCGGTCCCCGTGCCGCGCAGCCGCAAGGGGGCCCGGCCCAGCTCGCGGCGATGGGCCAGGGCGAGCAGGCGGCCGACGCGGCCCTGCCAGCGCGTCTGCGGGTAGACGCGTCGCACCTCCTCGCCGATCAGGTCACGCTGCGACCAGGCGAATCCCCACGGACCCAGCACGCGCACGGTGAGCGGCCCGACCGTGTGCGCGCCGCGGCGGCGCGGCACCAGCTCGTACTCCCACGCGACCTCGTCGGGCGCGGCGCCGACCAGGCGCTGCCGGAGGGGTCGCGCGGCCAGCCCGGGATGGAGCGCTTCGCGCGCCACCATGACGACACCCGCGGGCGCGGACAGGTGGACCTCGACACGGGACGGCGCGCCCTGCACCAGGAGGGGCGGCCAGCGGCGCGTCGCGGTAAGGGCGACCGCGGCCGCGCGGCGCCCGTCGACGACGATCGCGATCAGGATCAGGACGTCGGCCACGACCGCCACCACCGCCATGGCCGGCGCGGCCACGGCCACGGCGAGGGCCAAGGTGGCCAGACCCGCGGCCAGGATCGCGCGCGGTGCCGGCATCATCGCCGGGGGACCTCCACCGCGTTGACGGCCTCGGTGAGGACCTGTGCCGCGGTCTGTCCTTCCAGCTCCGACTCCGCGCGGACGATGATGCGGTGGCCCCAACAGGGCAGGAGGAAGCGCTTGATGTCGTCGGGCCGGACGAAGTCGCGCCCGGCGAGCAGGGCGCCCGCGCGCGCCGTCTCCAGGAGGGACAGGCCGCCGCGCGGACTCACGCCGAGCTCGACGTGGGGAGAGCGCCGCACGGCGCCGGCGAGGGCGACGAGGTAGGGCATGAGCTCGGGCGCGACGTGCACGGTGCGGCTCGCTCCGCGCAGCGCCTGCGCCTCCGCGGCCGTGAAGACGGGATCGGGCAGCGGCCCGCCGCCCCAGCCGCCGAGCGCGCCCGTGACCGCCCGCCGGTAGAGCTCGACTTCCGCCGACTCTTCCGGCACTCCCATCTCGATCTTCAAGAGGAACCGGTCGAGCTGGGCCTCCGGCAGCGGGTAGGTGCCTTCGAACTCGACCGGGTTCTCCGTGGCCATCACGAAGAACTCCGGCTCGAGGGCGTGGGAGACCCCGTCGATCGTGACCTGGCGCTCCTGCATCGCCTCCAGCAGTGCGGACTGGGTCTTGGGCGGAGTGCGGTTGATCTCGTCCGCCATCAGGAGCTGCGTGAAGACCGGTCCCCGCGTGAGGTGGAAGGTGCGGGCCTGGGCGTCGAACACGTTCATGCCGACGAGATCGGTCGGCATCACGTCCGGCGTGAACTGCACGCGTGCGAAGCGCAGGCCGAGACAGGAGGCGAAGGTCCGCGCGAGCAGGGTCTTGCCGATTCCGGGCACCCCTTCGAGCAACACATGGCCGCCGGCCATGTAGGCGGCCACCAGCGATTCGATGGCCGCCCCCTGCCCGAGCACCGCCCCCTCCAATGTCTTCCGGATCCGGGCGGCGCTCTCCGCGAAGTTCCCGTCGCCGGCGACGACGTCGCTCATTCCACCTTGCCTCTTCCCTTCTGGAGCCCGCCCACGCGCCGCGCGAGGGCGAGAAGCTCCTTGCCGTCGCGGACCTCCGTGCCGGGCAGCCGCACGCGTGGATCCAGCTCCTGCGCGCGGGCAGCCACGAGGTGGCCCGCTTCCCGGTGATGGCCCAGGCGATCGTGCAGCGCGCCCAGGCCGACCAGGAACGTCGCCGCCGACCCGCCGCTCGCGGCCTCCTCGCGCCAGGCCGGGCCGAAGCGGCGGACGACGGCGAACGCGCAGAGCACGTAGACGAGCGCGACCTGCAGGACGTAGAGGAGCAGCGCGCGCTGGGGGCCCGTCTGCGCGGGGCCGGGCGCGGCCCGCAGCCCGTGATGATATTCGTCGAACCACCAGGTCCCGCCCAGGTCCCGACGCAGCGATTCGAGGAAGTCGGCGTTCCCCGGATTGGCGACGCGCGCGTTCGTGAACGCGTCCGCCGGCACCACCGCCACCCGGCCGCGGTAGCTGGAGAAGACGAAGGCGTTCGCGCGCTGCTGCGCGTCCTGGAGGAGGACGGTGGCCCGGGGCGGCGGCCGCGGCACCGCGCGCAGGGCGCTCACGCGGACCGTGCGCATCGTGGCCGTGGGCGGCGCGGTGAGGCCCCACTCCTCCGCGGCGTAGGCGCGCCAGGCCCGAGGGCGCAGCGGCGGGCGTGGGCGGCGCTCGTCGAAGTCCAGGCCGAGCCTCGCCATCAGCGCCGACTGCATGAGCTCGGGCCGCTCGGTATAGGCGATGAGGACGGAGCCGCCGCCGCGGAGATGGCTCTCGACACCATCCCACAGCGCGTCCACGTCGGGAGAGCCACGCTGCCAGGGGAAAGCGAGAACGAGGACCCCCGCGCCCACGGGCTCGTCGAGGTCGTGATCGACGAGGACGACCCGCGTCCCCATTTCCTCCAGGTAGCGCCGCGCCGCCAGCCAGCCGCCCGGCGTCCGGGAAAGGCTGCTCGAGTGCGCCTCGCCCTGGGTGCCGAGCATCAGCGCTCCGGCCACAGCCATGACCAGGGTGAGGACGGCCCCGGCCGCGAGCAGACCCCGCTCGCTCACGCCAGCACGTCCTCGGCGCGGCTCAGGAAGGCATGGATGTCGGCGGGCCGCGGCCGCGCCGCGCCGTACAGGAGCCGGTCGAGGGCGAGGGCGAGCGACCCGAGCTCCCGCCGCTGCGCGTGCGCGAGCAGCTCCTGGCTCGTCCAGGCCGGATCGACGCGCGCCGTGGTGAGGGCGCGCGCGAACCACCACCACAGGGCCTCCAGCGCGGCCGCGACGTCCGCCGCGGCCAGGCACCGCTCGATCTCGCGCCGCCAGCCGTCGCGGTCGCGATCGGGAAGGGGCGCGGCCGCGGGAATCGTCCGCGCGGAGGCGGGGACGGGAAGGGGCCGCCGCTGGTCACGGCGCGTCCGCCAGATCCCGCGGGCCACGGCCAGGAGGATCACGATCACCGACACGATGGCCACCAGGCCCAGCGCGGGGCCCACTCGGGTGGGCAGGTCACGAAGGCCGTGCAGGCTCGGCAGCCGCCGCTCCAGCCAGGCCGCGAAGGCTTCGAGCAGGGCGTAGAGATACGCGGACCAGGAGGGATCGGGCGCGGTCCGATCCACGCCCGTCTCCTGGAGGACACGCTGGAGGACGGCGAGGTCCGCGGGCGCGTTCACGGTTGCCGCCGTGCGCGGTGGCGCTCGACGAGGTTCGCGACCGCCGCCTCCAGATCCAGGCCTTCCTTGCGGCTCTTGAGGTCGAAGAAGAGGAGCGCGAGCCCGAAGCACACGTAGAGGTGGACGGCGGTGTTGGTGAGCATCCCCAGCATCTGCGCCGGCACCTGTACCCAGGTCAGCCGCGCCATCATCTCGCCGGGATCCGTCTTCTGGGCCCCCGCCATGTCGTGGAAGACGACCCACTGCTGGTACAGGATGAAGGGGAGCTGGACCAGGAGGTTGATCATGTAGCCCAGCATCGTGCCCACCATCACGGTGACGAACACGTGCAGGCGTGGATCCGAGTCGAACTTGCGCTGCGGGTTGTAGCGCGCCAGCTCCGAGCTGCGGGTCATGGCGGCCGTCCCGAAACGCGACTCCGCCACCAGCACGGGCACGGTGAAGGCGTAGATGAGGCCGAGGTAGATGCCGGGCAGCACGCACAGGACGAACCCGACCGTCACCGTCAGGCCGAGCAGGACCAGGGTCCCGAAGACACGGGGCCGCACCATGAGTCCCCAGGAGCGGCGCATGGAGATCTCGCGGCCGGCCAGGGCATCCGTCGCCGCCGCAAACATGGCGCCGTAGCTCAGGCCGTAGACGACCATGAAGGCGAACATGGCCAGACCGAACAGTCCAAAGCCCAGCATCACGCGCGCGAATGCGGGATCGCTGCGGCCGGCCGCTCCGGTCAACGTGTTGCGGTAGAGGAATCCCTGGGCCAGGGGTACGGTGCCCGCTACCAGGACCAGGGGGATGGCGACGTAGGGATAGATGCGCCGGAAGTGACGGCGCGCCTGTCGTACCGCTTCGTCCAGGATCTGCCGGAACGGCAAGGACGGAGCGAGCGGAGTCGGCACGGCCTCCGGGCTCATCACCGGGCTGGTCACCGGAGCCTCGGGTTCCACGCGAGGAGCAGGAACGTCGTCTCCAGGCCGAGCCCGAGGGCGAGCTTCAGGCCGGCGGGCACGCCGGGAGCGGGGGACACGATCGCCTCCACCAGGCCGAGCACGACGAACCAGGGGAGGCATCCCGCCAGCACGATGAGGGCTTCGCGGCCGGCGCGGGCGAGGATGACGCGCCGGGGCTCGTCCTCCGCGGCGACCAGCGCGTGCCCCATTCCCAGACCGGCGGCGGCGGTCGTCAGGATGAGCGTGATCTCGAGCGGCCCATGTGCGGAGACGAACTCGAGGAGAGCTCCCGCCATTCCGTAGTGGAGCGTGGTGGCCAGGATCAGGCCGAGCAGGAACCCGTTCAGGAGGATGACGTAGAGAGCGCCGAGACCGAGGGCGGCTCCGCCCGCCCAGCCCGTCATGGCCACGGACATGTTGTTGGTGGCGATGCCCGACGAGGAGACGGCGGGCGGCACCGTGCTCACGAGGGACTCCGTCCAGAGATGGCCGCGCCGCATGTCCTCGACGGCCCCGCGTCCGAGGAGGACGGTCCCCGCCCCGGGTTGCACGATGGCGAGGGCGGCCCCGAAGACGAGCGCGGTCGAGAACAGCGCGACCGCGGCCACGAGATGGAGCGCATGGGCGCGGAAGGCCAGGGGGAACCTCGTCCCGAAGAACTCCCGGAGGCCGGGCATGTGGTCCTTGGTGTCGCGGTGCAGCCAGTGCGTGCCCTGAAGGGCCAGCCGCCGCAAGCGGACGGCGGCGCCCGTGCCCGGGAACCGCGACGCCACCAGCGCATGATCGTGGAGGACCTGGCGGTAGGCGAACGCCATCGTCTCCAGGTCGTCGTGACGCACCTGGCGCGGCCGCCGCTGGGCCGCGCGCAGCTTCTCCTCGAAGCCGTCCCATACCGCCGCGCGCAGGCGGACGAAGCGCGGGTAGTCCACGCTAGGCCGCCCCTCCTTCGACCAGCTGCCGCAGGTTCTCGATGGGGTCGCGCGCGCGATCGATCCCGGCCGCGAACTCCGGATCGTCGGCCTGGATGGTCTCGAGAAGCTGCTCGGCCAGCCGGTGCGCGCGCCAGACGTCCATGTCCGGCGCGCGCCGCAGGAACATCTCGAGGAGGGCCGCGTCCTGGGCGTCCCATCCGCGGGGCGTGCGGCGGGCCACCGTCTCGCGCGCCGGGGCGTGGGTGTGGATGACGAGCGTCCCCGCCAGGCGGTCGCCCAGCCGACGGGCCAGCGCGTCCGTCGCCATGAGCGGTACGCCGACGATCAGGTCCACGCTGCGCACGGCGTTGCGGAGGAGCAGGGCCGCCGTGCCCGGCCGCGCGCCGTCGCGCGTCACGACGCGGAGCCCCAGCGCCCACTTGCCGAAGGTCTGTCCTTCGCGCGCGATCTCGACGCCCGCGAAGTAGCCGTATTCGATGACGAAGAAGCCCACCAGGAAGAGACCGAGCGCCCACCACCCGACGCCGGCCGCGATGCCGAGGGCCAGGCACCCCGCGCCCCAGAGGATGGTCAGGATCCCGACGATCAGGTAGTCCAGCGCCGCGGACAGCGCACGGCTGCCCGCGCCCGCGACCGGGAGCTCGAGGGGGATGTTGTCGAGTCCGAGCACGGTTGCGGCGGACGAGACGTCGTCATCCATCGCCTGGCCTCGTCGGAAAGCGTTGGGGAGGAAGTGTACGTTTTATGATAGGTCGTGACCAACGAGAACGAGTCGATTCTTCG
>Ga0075435_100003920_pt1 | contig 10166 bp, 10 predicted proteins | sample RhiMethybrSRZTD4_FD_75302 | JGI IMG/M metagenome (GOLD analysis project Ga0075435, IMG submission 75302) | Populus rhizosphere microbial communities from Tennessee, USA - Rhizosphere MetaG P. TD hybrid SRZTD4 | ecosystem: Host-associated > Plants > Roots > Rhizosphere > Soil | place: USA... | reverse complement strand
CCCCGCGCGGTCGCTGATCCCGGCCGGTGTGCTCACCGCCTGCGTGCTGGGCTGGTTCCTCGCCCACGGGACCGGCCTCGACACGACTCGAGATGGCGCGTACGCGATGCGCTCCGCTCCCCCGTTCCTCGCCGCGAACCTCGCCACCTACTTCGCATGGTCGGTCGCCGCCTGGAACGCGATCCCGGACGCGATCGCCGCGGTCGACGCGGATGCCTGGCGCCTGGCGCTCCCTGCGTGCGTCGTCCTCTGGCTCGCGCTCGGCGGCCTGCCGGGCTCGCGACGAACCCCGATCCGCGTCGGCGCCGCGTGGTGGCTGGGCTTCCTCCTGCCCGTGCTGCCGCTCGCGAACCACACGTACTACTACTATCTCTACATCCCGTGGATCGGAGGCTCGATCGCGCTGGCCTGCCTCGTCTCGGGGCTCGCGGACAGGCTCGGCGCGCGGCGGGCGTCATTGGCCTGCGCGGCCGTGGCGGCGATCCACGTCGGGTTTCAGTGGCGCGACGTCTCGCTCAGGTCCAGCGCCCTCGAGGACCATCTCCCGATCGACGACACGATCCGGGATTCGCAGCTGATCCGTCACGCGGTGAGCGGCCTCGAGTCGGCGGCGCTTCCCGCCGGCAGCGCGGTCGGGTTCGTGAACCCGGTCTCGCGCACGTCCGCGGCTCCGGCCCGCGGCCGCTCGCTCGGCGCTGGCATGGACACGACGCGTTCGTACATCCCGCTCGAGGCCGCGCTGCGAGGGGGCGAGACGCTGGCGTTGCTGGCGCCGCAGCTGCGCTATCGCGGGTTCTCCTCGACGATCCCACCCGACTGGCTCGATGTGGACTGCTTCCGCTACGAGCAACGTGGGTGGCTCGAGTACTGGGGCAAGGCCGCGGCCGCGTTGAGGAAACAGGCTCGGGTGCAGGCGCAGGCGGGGCAGGCGATGGCGGCGGAGAGCACGTGGTCGCGTGTCCGCGCGCTCGACCTCGCTGCCGACACCAGCGCCGCCGTCACCTCACGACGGCGGCCCGGATGACGCCTCCACCGCGAGCATCATCTCGTAGTAGATGATCGGCGCGCGGAAGAAGACGCGACGCGAGGTCTCGCGGAAGCCGCACTTCTCGTAGAACGGGCCGGCGCCCGCCGGGTGGTCGTAGGCGTCGAGCCGCAGCGCGTCGGCGGGCCAGGCGCGCGCGGCGCGGATCGCGCCCTCGATGCAGGTGCGACCCAGGCCGCGGCGCTGGCGCGCGGGATCCACGGCCATGTCGTAGAGGAACACCGGCCGCCGCGCCCGCGTGAACCACTCCCGGTCGTACTCGGACGGCTTCTTCAACTGCAGTCGCAGCGTGCCCACGATGTGCCCGCGCTCGCGGAGCACGTAGATGCGCGACTTCTCCATGCTCGACGCCACCGTCTCCCGCTTCACCAGGTGGGACCAGTGGCCGTGGCCGAACTCGCGGGTGAGCTTCTCCCCCGTCGCGTTCCGGAGCTCGACGATGCGCTCGATGTCCTCGGGCATCGCCAGCGCGAACACGGGTGCCATCAGGCCGGGGACTCGGGCTCGGGCACTTCGCGCTCGGCCGCTGCGCGCTCCGCGGCCTCGCGCGCGGCCACCTCGCGCAGCCGGAAGCTCACCCACAGGGCGCCGCCCAGCAGAACGACCGCGCAGATGCTGGTGGCGATCGGCGCGCCCCAGCGCTGCGCCACGGCACCCGCGAGCAGCGAGCCGAACGGCGAGGTGCCGACGAAGAACAGCGTGTAGAGCGCCATGACGCGGCCGCGGTAGCGATCCTCGACCGTGAGCTGGATGAGCGTGTTCGTGCTCGACACGTAGAGGATGAGCCCGAAACCCGCGAGTGCCGCGAAGCCCATCATGCCCGGCAGCCAGCGGGTCCATGCGAACCCGCCGAGGCCGACGCCGGCGGAGATCAGGCCGATCAGCAGGTGCCGCCGCAGCGACCACCGCTCGCGCGTCACCGCCATCCTCACCGCCGCCACCAGCGAGCCGGCGCCGAACGCGGAGAACAGCCAGCCGTAGACGTCGGCCGAGGCCTTGAGGACGTCGCGCGCGTAAACCGGCAGCAGCACGTTGTACTGGAACCCGAGCCCCGCGCACACCGCGAGCAGCACGAGCAGGTGGCGGATGCTGCGGCTGCCCCACGCGTACGCGAACCCCTCGCGCATGGTGGCGCGCGCACGCACGCCCGAAGCGTCGGCGGTCACGGTGGCGGTGGTCCCGCCGTGCATGAGCGCGAGGCTCACGAGCACCGCGACGTACGAGAGCGCGTTCAGCCAGAAGCACCCGGCCTCGCCGACGGCCGCCAGCATCACGCCGGCCACCGCCGGGCCGGCGATCCGCGCCATGTTGAACGCGGCGGAGTTGAGCGCGATGCCGTTCGGCAGGTCCTCGCGCCCGGTCATCTCGACGATGATCGACTGGCGCGCGGGCAGGTCGAACGTGTTGGCAATGCCGTACACCACCGCGAGCACGATCACCATCCACGGCCGCACCACGCCGGCGCTCACCACCCACGCCAGCGCCACCGCCTGGAGCAGCATCGTCGCCTGCGTCACGAGCAGCAGCGAGCGCTTGGGCGTGTGATCCGCGACCACGCCGGCGAGGAGCGCGAACGGCAGCACCGGCGCGAACTGCGCGAACGACAGGAACCCGAGCATGAACGCCGAGGACGTGAGCCGGTGCATGAGCCAGCCCTGCGCCACCGACTGCATCCAGGTGCCGACGAGCGAGATGAGCTGGCCCCAGAAGTAGAGCCGGAAGTCGCGGTGGCGGAACGCCCGCAGGCCGTCGTGGAGGGGCGGGCGGGCTGCTCGGGGGGCGGTCACGGACATGAGATGACGGAATCTAGCACCGCGGCGCGCGCTCGATTAGCCTCCGCACATGGCCGACGAGCTTCGGTTCCCGGCGGGCTTCCTGTGGGGCGCGGCCACGAGCGCTCACCAGGTCGAAGGTGGGAACACCGCGAACGACTGGTGGCGGTTCGAGCATTGCAAAGGCGCGATCCGCGGCGAGCGATGCAGCGGCGATGCCACGCGCCATTGGCAGCTGTTCGACGAGGACTTCGCGCGCGCTGCCGCCGACGGCCACACCGCGCACCGCCTGTCGTTCGAATGGAGCCGGCTCGAGCCCGTGCGCGGCCAGTTCGATCCGGGCGCCGTGGCGCACTATCACGACGTGCTCGCCTCGCTTCGCCGGCACCGACTCACCCCCATCGTCACCCTGCACCATTTCACGAACCCGCTGTGGGTCGCGGACGCGGGCGGCTGGGAGGTGCGCGACACGGTCGACCGCTACGAGGCGTTCGTACGCTTCTGCGCGCGGGAGTACGGCTCGGAGGTCGACTGGTGGTGCACGGTGAACGAGCCCGAGGTGTACGCGTTCCGCGGCTGGAGCGAGGGACTTTGGCCGCCCGCGGTGCGCGACGACTCGCGTGCGCTCGGCGTGATCGCGAATCTTTTGGAGGCTCACGGCCGCGCGTACAGGGTCCTGAAGGCGGAGGACCGTGCGGACGCGGACGGTGATGGCGCGGCGGCGAAGATCGGGTTCGCCAAGCACTACACCCAGCTCGAGCCGCTGCGGCGATGGAACCCGCTGGACCGGGTGCAGGCGTACTTCGAGAACCGCGTCTTCATCGACGCGGTGGAGCGCGCGCCCCTGGACGGCACCATCGACCTCGCGATCCCCGGCGCGCGGCCGGTCCGCCGCACGCTGCCCGAGCTCAAAGGCACGCTCGACTGGTACGGGCTCAACTACTACACGCGCTGGATGGTGCGCGCGCTCTCGCCCAAGCCGCACGTGGCGCGCCCCGGCTCGCCGCGCACCGACCTCGACTGGGAGCTGTGGCCCGAGGGCTTCGAGCGGGCGCTCGTGCACGCCGGGAGCCTCGGCCTGCCCGTGCTCGTCACCGAGAACGGCTTCGCCGACGAGCGAGACGCGTTCCGCCCGCGCGCGATCGTGGCCTACGTCGAGGCGATGCACCGCGCCATCGCGAGCGGCGTGCGCGTGCTCGGCTACCTCCACTGGTCGCTGCTCGACAACTTCGAGTGGACCGACGGCTTCAGCGGCCGCTTCGGGCTCTACGCCGTGGACTTCACCCACCCCGAGCGCCCGCGCACGCGGCGCGCGAGCGCCGAGGTGTTCGCTCGCATCGCGCGCGCGAACGCGCTCACGGCGGATGCGCGCGCGGCCGCGGTTGAAGCCATCCCGGCCCGCCGATAGACTGCGCGCCGCTCGCGCCGCACACGACCCACCGGAGAGGAAGAACGATGTGCCCGTTCTGCAAGGACAAGCCGTGCAAGGTCGTGGAGCGTCCCGACGGCCACCTCGCCTGCGAGTGCGGCAGGCACTCGTGGCCCAACGCCGCCGTCTACGCGGAAACGCTGCGCCTCGTGAACCTCACCGTCGTGAACGCCGTCCACAACTGGACGCAGAGCTTCTGAGCAGCTAGGCCGCCAGCGCCGGCGCCAGCGCCCTCAGCTCCTTCGGCACGTCGTCCATCTCCACCAGCTCGGGGCACACGCCCCAGGCCCCGTGACGGCGTGCATAGGAGGCGCCCTCCTCGAGCGTCACCAGGCCGCCGGCTCGCAGCTCGCAGGCGATGACCTTGAGCTGGCTGGAGCGGATCTCGCTGAGCGTGCGCTCCGCGTTCGGCATCATGCCCACGCCGCGCGGGTTGACCGGTCCGATGATGAAGTCCGGCGTGTCCTCCGTCAGGTCCCACGTCGCGGCGCGCGCGAGCAGGTGGCCCAGGTTGCGCGTCTCGAAGCCCACGAGCCAGCGCCGCTGGCGCGCGAAGCGCACCACGCGCTCGAAGAACTTGGGCTGGTTCGCCGCCAGCGCCAGGTCCGTGGCCCCCGCGGCCACGGCGATCCCGCGCACGGCCTTGGGATTGAACAGCGCCACCTCGCGCTCCATGCGCGGCAGCACGCGCGAGGCGAGGTCGCCCGCGAGACTCATCGGCAGCATGTTCATGGCCGCGTTGCCCGCACGCTTGCCGGCACGCGAGGTGCGGCTCTCGACGTCGCCCGGATCGGCGAGGAACACCGGGTCCCAGCGCAGGTCCTCGGCCGGCGACGTGTGCGCGACGCGGGCGAAGATCGGCAGGTCCTTGTTGAGCTCGGCCAGCGCCTCGCGCACGTCGAGCGTCGGCGGTGCGATCACGCCCTGCGCGCCGGCCGAGACGCCCTTGACCAGCGCCACCGCCAGCGACTCGGGCTCCTTGAAGCGCGACGCCACCTCGAGCTGGCGGTCGCGCGTCGTGCGCACGGGCTGGTCCAGCGACGAGACGCCGAGCAGCAGGCGCGGCACGTCGGGCATCGGCTTCTTGCTCATGACGCCACCTCCCGCGGCTCGCCGTCCGACTGGATGCTGTGGCGCACGGCCTCGATGACGCGCGCGACGCGCGTCGCGCGCGGCACCGAGAGCGCGTCGCTCGCCGCAGGGTCGCCGGCCAGGAACTTCAAGTAGCCCTCGGCGATCCCCGAGGCCTCACCGCCCTCGAAGCGCCCCACGCCCGGCTCGCTCGCCGCCACGACGCGGCCCTGGAGCCCGGGCATGTCCATCTCCAGCGCGTCGTCGGAGACGATGACGCGGCCCTCGCCGCCCGAGCCTTCGATGACCATGGCCGCGCACGGGTAGCCGGGCACGCTCCACGACGCCTCGATCTTGGTGACGAGCCCGTTCGCGAACCGCGCTTCCACCTGGCACTCGTCCAACCAGTCGCCGTAGAGCTTTTGGCCCGTCGCCTTCACGCCCGCGACCGGACCGAACGCCGCGTCCAGCAGCAGCAGCAGGTCGGCGAGGAGAAAGTCGAGCACGTCGCGGCCGGGGTCGGCGAGCGGCGAGAACACGCGCGACACCGACGCCGAGGCGCGTACCTGCGTCACGCGCTCGGCGGAGAGCGCGCCGCTCCGGCGTGCGCGCGCGAACGTGGGCTGGAACATGGCCGCGGAGCCGGCGGCGGTCGGCTTCTCGCTGCCCGAGAGCACGGCGGCGATGCGCGTCGCCGTCTCGCCCGGCATGCCCGCGAGGCCGTGCACCAGCACGCCCAGCCCGGCGGCCACCGCGCGCTCGACGATCGCGAGTGCCTCGTCGGCCGGCGCGCTCACCACCACCGAATCGCAGGCGTGCTTCTCGAGCCAGCGCCCGAGCGTCGCCTCCGACGGCGCGCCGAAGCCGATACCGCGCGCGAACCGCCTCAGGTCGCCGCGCGGCTCCACGAAGCCCACCACCTCGGCAAACGGGTGCATGGCGAACGCGCAGGCGTAGTCGACCCCGGTGCGGCCCATGCCCGCGACCACGATCCGCTGTTTCGTCGCGGAGTCGTTCGAGTCGCTCGGTTGGTTCTCGGCGGTTGCGGCGGAAGGTCGAGCCATCGTGTCGTCATCCTTGTCGATACGAGAAGATGAAGGTACCGAACTACCCACGCCGGCGGCAAACGCCGGCCCGGGGTGCGCGCTCAGGCGCTCATCTTGAACTGGATGCGGACGTCCTCGCGGTCCGATTCATTGACCCGGTACAGCTCCGCCCGCTCGAGGTGCATGCCATCGGCCACCCACGAGTCGGGGATCGTCTCCAGCCGCGTGTTGAACAGCGTCACCACGTCGTTATAGAACTCGCGCCGGTCGGCGATCTGGTTCTCCAGCTCGCTGATCCGCTGCTGCAGCGCGCGGAACCCCTGGTCGGCCTTGAGATCCGGGTAGTTCTCCGCCACCGCGAAGATCCCGCCGACCGCCTTGCCGATCATGTTCTCGGCGTCTGCGCGCTGGGCCACCGTGCGCGCCGACTGCAGCGACGCCCGCGCCTCCGCCAGCCGGTCGAACACGGCGCGCTCGTGCTGCATGTACGCCTCGCAGGTCGACACCAGCTTGGGGATCTCGTCGTGGCGCTGCTTCAGCATCACGTCCACGTTCGCCCACGAGCGGGCGATGTTGTTCTTGAGCTCCACGAGCCCGTTGTAGAGCGAGAGGAAGTAGCCGATCGAGCCCACGATCACGAACCCGATCGCAGCCACCCACAGGATCTCCGCCGGATGCATCGTCTTCTCCCTTCGAGTGCCGCCGCACCCGCCCCTGGCGGGTGCCCGCGGCGGCCTTCAGTGCAGGAACGGCAGCGCGCCGTTCTTCGCCATCTCCACCAGGCACCAGAGCCCGAACGTCGCCAGCAGCGGCCCGCCCACGAGGCCGCCGAACGCCTTGAACCCGTACTCCGTGGTCATGCTCTTCTCGCTCTTGTCGCTGATGAGGAGCGCGGCGTCGCGCGGGCCCTTGCGGATCACCGCCGTGCAGCGCCCATCGTTCAAGCGCACGTACTTGGCGCCGATCGCGTCGGTGCCCGTGGCCTCGAGCACCTCGTCGTCCATCGACACCTCGACCGCGCGCGGCCGCGGCTCGGCGCGACCGAGCACGAACACCGCGCGGCCCTCCTCGAGCGCGCGCTCGCGGAAGCGCATGGGGCCGATGCTCCACAGCTTCCACATGCCGAGCGCGCGGTTCTCCATGAAGCTCGAGTAGGGCTCGGGCACGCCGAAGCCATGCGTCTCCTCGCTCACCACGTCGCCGGCGCGGATCTCGGCGCCCTGCGGGTAGATCAGCGCCTCGCCGGTGCCGTCGTCGACGTAGAACGGATGGCCCGAGCACTCGCGGTGCACGGTGTGCCACTGCTTCATGCCCTTGTTCGAATCGCGCAGCGTCTGCAGCTCCACCTCCCACCACACGCAGTCGCGGTCGGTGAACGGCCCGCGCGTGCGGCTGCGGCTCTTGAGCGTGCCCTGCAGCTCCACGAGCCCGATCGCCAGCGAGCGCACCTTCGCGGTGGGCGTGTTGCGGATGATCTGCTGCAAGCGGAGGGCTCTGAAGCCGTGGAAGAACGCGAGCCCGCCCGCGCCCATCGCGAACGCCGAGAACGAGAACCCGAGCGCGCCGTGCATCAGAACCGTCCCGCCACGAGCGGGGTCGCGGCCCACGCCAGGTAGAGGAGGCCGGAAAGCACGAGCGCCGGGCCCGCGCCCACGAGGGCCACGCTCCAGAGCGACGGCTTGAGCGCGCGCAGGTCGGGGCGGCCGGAGAACACCTGCGGCCCCGTGCCGTGGTCGCCCGCGAGCCACAGCTCCGGCGTCGTCGGATCGCCCGAGGTGAGCGTGGTGGCGACGCCATCGTCGGTGCCCGTGGCCGCCAGCTCCACGGTCTCGGCGACCGCCTCGACTTGCTCCGTGTGCGCCACCGCGAGCACCGTGACTTCCAAGCCGCTCTCCAGTGCGCGCTCGACGACGCGGAGCGGCACGCGGCGGTCGCGCAGCCAGCGGATCTCGGCGTTCGAATCCAACAACTCCGTGAGCTGCTGCGGCAGCGTGTCGGAGACCGCCAGCGTGCGCTCCCCCGTCACCGGCGCCTGCCAGCGCGCGCGAACGGGCGAGACGAACGCCGCGACCGAGCCGCACTCGAGCTGGAACGGCCGGCGCTCCGCCACGACGCCGCCCACGCGCGAGTGCTCACCGCTGACGGCCAGCTCGTAGCCCGCGCAACGCTTGCCGGAGATGGGCGCGCTCATCAGCCCCTCGGGCGCCACGCGGCCGCGCACCAGCACCCAGCCCGAGGCATCGGGCTCGAGCGGCCTCTCTTCCAGCGAGCCGAGCGCGCGCCGGAGCCGGAGCGCACGCCGTCCCGCGGCGAACAACGGCCCGCCGGCCACCACGCAGGCGGTGGCCGCGAGCAGCCCGAGGGCCGTGACGGGGAGCGGCTGGAGGAGTGCCATGTCCCCGGGACTATCGGCAGGCGGGACTTGGAGTTTGAGCGGCTTTGACGGCCCGGTCAGGGCCGCGGCCCGCGCCCTGCGCGGAGCACGCTTCAGCGGGCGCTGGCGAGCGCCCTTCCGCCATCGATCGGCATGCAGGCGCCCGTGATCCAGCCCGCCTCGTCGGAGAGCAGGAACAGCACCAGCGCCGCGATGTCGTCGACGCTGCCCACGCGCCCCAGCGGGTGCGTGGTCTTGCCGCGCTCCAGGAACGCCGGGTAGTCGGCGACCGCGTTCGCGACCGTGTGCAGCTCGGTCACCACCACACCCGGGTTCACCGCGTTCACGCGCACGCCGTGCGGGGCGAAGTCCAGGGCCGAGCAGCGCGTGATCATGTCCACCGCCGCCTTGCTCACGCAGTAGGCGGCGAGCCCCGCGTACGGGCGGTTGCTCGCCACCGACGACATGTTGACCACGCTCCCCTTCTTCTTCTTCAAGGGCTCGGCCGCGGCCCGCGTCATCAGGTAGAGCGAGCGCGCGTTGCTGTCCATGACCCGGTCCCACTCGGCCGCGGGCGTGGTGTCGATGGCGCCGTTGCCGATGACGCCGGCGGCGTTGACGAGGCCGTCCAGGCCGCCGAATGCCTGGTCACAGGCAGCGGCCCACGCGGTGCAGATCGCCTCGTCGCGCACGTCGCCCTCGAGCACGAGCGTGTGGCCGCCCTTCGCGCGCACCTTCGCGGCCGCCTCGTCGAGGCGTGCGCGCCGGCGGCCGGCGAGCGCGACGCTCGCGCCCTCGCCCGCCAGTGCCAGCGCGCACGCACGCCCGATGCCGGAGGAGCCGCCGGTCACGAGCACGGCCTTGCCCGTGAACCGCTTGCGATCGGTCATGGGGTCGACAGATGCCTCAGAAGACGATGCCGAACGTGACCGGGATCACCTGCACCTGGTCCGCGTCGATCATGCCCTTGTTGCTGTAGACGTTGTCGATCCGCCCCTCGACGTAGCCATGCACCATGCTGCCGAGCTTGAACAACGTGCCCACGCCGGCGTTGATGCCGAAGTCGGTGCTGCTGGTGCCGGAGACGTTCGGCACGCCGTTGATGTCGGTCTTGGTGTTGTAGGCGCCGATCCCGCCCACGATGTACGGCCGCACCGGCCCCGAGTGCGTGAGCGCGAACTGTACGTTCGCGATGCCGGCGAAGATCTGCCCGGTGCCGCTCGATCCGGGCGTCTGCAGCTGCACATCCTTGACGTCGAACTTGGAGAACGTGAAGTCGAGCCGCGGCTGGATCGGGAGCTGGTGCAGGTTGAAGCGCACGAAGCCCTGTCCATTGAAGCCGTTGTCGAACGCGTCCTTCGCGTCCGACACCGGCACGGACACGCCGCCGCCGATGCCGATGCTGACGAGCCGGTTGGAGCCCATCTCC